>Ga0180217_1001631_pt1 | contig 23622 bp, 22 predicted proteins | sample eDN3rd37CBELigOP_FD_128521 | JGI IMG/M metagenome (GOLD analysis project Ga0180217, IMG submission 128521) | Enriched Organic Plus compost microbial communities from Emeryville, California, USA - eDNA 3rd pass 37_C BE-Lig OP (version 2) (version 2) ... | reverse complement strand
CTCGTCGCCGAGCAGCACATAGGTGGGGCAGGTCGCGGTGCAAAATCCGCAATGCACGCAGGAGCGCAGGATCTTTTCCGATTCGGCGATCTGCGGGTCGGCAAGCTGTGCCAGCGAGAACGAGGTCTGCATGGCTACACTCCCGCCCACATGCGCCCGGGGTTGAGCACGCCCTTCGGGTCGAAGCCCTGTTTGATGCGCCGGGACAGCGCGGCCACGGGCTCCGCCTGCGGCTGGAACACATCGGCTTCGGCGCGCACCTCGGCGGGCGCGCGCACCAGCGTGGCGTGGCCCCCGAACTGGGCGATCGCGGCGCGGATCGAGGCCGGCGCCACCCGATCATGAGGCAGCACGGCGATCCACATCAGGCCGCCGGCCCAATCGTGAAACATCTGCGCGCTGGGCGAGACCGCCGCCGCGAAGGCGGCCGCCTGGGCCGGCGGCGTGGACACGCGAAAGACATGCCGCTCGCCATCGCCGCGATCGGCGGCGAAGATCTTGGCGTCGCGGACCGCCCGCCAGAGCGGGCCGGCCTCGCCCAGGTCTTCCACGGCGCCGAATTCACCCAGCAGCTTTGCCAGCACGGTCTTGCGATGATGGACGGAGGGCGCGACGCCTTCGAGCCGGAGCAGAGTCGTCGGCCCTTTTGCATCGAGACCCTCGAAGCGAGGTGCGACATGGGCGGGCAGATGGGCCGCGGCGCTCACGTCGCACGGCGAGCCCATCGCCGCCGTCATCGCGCGGATGCCGCTGTCGTCATCGAGGCCGGGGACCATGAGCGTGGCCTGGGTCTCCGCTTTGGGCAGGACCTTGACGGTGACCTCGGTCATGACGGCGAGCGTGCCGAACGAGCCGGTCAGAAGCTTGCACAGGTCGTAGCCCGTCACATTCTTCACCACGCGGCCGCCCGATTTGAAGCGCTCGCCGCGCCCGGAGATAGCCATGGCCCCGAGAAGATGGTCGCGCGCTGCGCCGCTCTTGATGCGTCGCGGGCCCGACAGATTGGCTGCGAGCATGCCGCCCAAAGTGCCGCTTCCAGATTCGGTTCCGAGCAGCGGCCCGTAATCCATCGGCTCGAACGCCAGCTCCTGGCCGTACCGATCCAGAAGTGCCTCGATGTCCGCGACCGGTGTTCCGGCCTTCGCCGTCAGTACCAGTTCGTCCGGTTCATAGAGAGTCACGCCGGACAGGCCGGAAAGGTCGAGCACCAGATCAGCGGCGACCGGTCGCCCAAGACCGCGCTTGGAGCCACGGCCGAGAATCTCGAGCGCCTTGCCCTGGGTCACGGCCCAGCCCACGGCGTCCTCCACATCCTTGGTATCGCGGGCCTTGAGTGTCTCAGACATGCTATAGGCTTGCGTCTTTCGCAGGAGTTCAGACCCGCTTATGCAACGATCCGATGAACGGGCGCTAGTGGCGGCGAGCAAGCCTGAGTTGAGGCTGCTGGATACGCCGGACACCAATGCCGAAACGCCCGCCCATTGCCTCGATGACGATATCACGCCGCTGCATCGCCTGTTCGTTCGAAGCACGGGCCGGGTTCCCGACCTGTCCGAGGCCGATGTCGCGCGTTGGACGCTGACGGTGGACGGATTCGTCCGGACGCCGCGATCCTTCACGTTGGATGAGCTCAAAGAGCGGTTCGAGACCGTGACCCAGGCCGTGGTGATGGAATGCGCCGGCAACGGCCGCGCCTATTTCACCGAGAAGACCGGCAGCGCGATCTGGTTTCGCGGTGCGGTGGGCTGCGCGCGCTGGACCGGCGTTCGGCTCGCCGACGTGCTGAGGGCCTGCGATGTCCTCCCCGAGGCGGTCTATACCGCACACCACAGCCCCGACCGGGCGATTGACGGAGACGGCCCGGCGCTGTCGCGTGGCGTTCCGATCGCCAAGGCTTTGGCGCCGGAAACGATGATCGCCTTCGCGATCAACGGCGAGCCCCTTCCGCTGCTGCATGGTGGGCCGTTGCGGATCGTGACGCCGGGCTATCCGGGGGCCGCATGGCAGAAATGGCTGAACCGGATCGAGCTGCGCGACCGCGAGCACGACGGGCCGAAGATGACCGGCGTCTGGTATCGGATGCCACGGGTGCCCATGAAACCGGGCGAGCCGGTCGATGAATCCTTGATGGACGTTATCACCGACATGCCCGTCCGGTCCCTCATCACCGTGCCGGCCGACGGCTTTATTGCGTCGGTGGGCAAGCCGCTAACGGTGCGGGGCCATGCCTGGGGCGGTCACACGCCGGTGGCATCGGTGGAGGTGTCGTTCGATGGCGGCTCGACCTGGACCGGCGCGGCGCTGGAGCCGGCCGAGGACCGCTTCGCCTGGCGGCGCTTCACGGCCGCTCTGGACAAGCCAATGGCGGGTGCCATCGAAATCGTCGCCCGCGCGATGGATGCACAGGGATCCACCCAGCCGCTGGACAGCGTGCCCTGGAACCCGCAGGGCTATTGCAACAATGTCGCCCACCGTGTGCGGGGGGTGCTACGCTAATCGACGGCGGTTGAACCCGCTCAACGCTCGACTTCTCCGCCGGCGCCGAGTTTGGGCGCGCCGTCCTCATCTTCATCGTCTCGCACCGGCACCGCGTAGGAGCCCGACAGCCAGCGGTGAAGGTCGAGGTCGGCGCAGCGCTTCGAGCAGAACGGCCGCAGCCGTTCCTCGGTCGGCTTGCCGCAGATCGGACAGGCGGCGCTGGAGGCTTGGGTTTCGATCATGGCCGATATTTAGAGACTGATCCCGAAAAAAGGGAGGCCGGCTTCCGGAAAAAGCCCAGCCTCGATCCGGTGCAGGGCGGCGTCCCGAAAGGGGTCCTTCGCCGGGTCATGCCCCGTTGAGCCAGCCGAAATGGATCGGATAGCGCTCGCCGGCGAGCAGGGCGGCGGTTTCGTACAGCGGCAGGCCGACCACGTTGCTGTAGGAGCCGACGAGCTTGACGATGAACGAGCCGGCGAGCCCCTGCGCGGCATAGCCGCCGGCCTTGCCGCGCCATTCGCCCGAGGCGAGATAGGCTTCGATGTCCTGTTCGGACAGGCGCTTGAACCGCACCCGCGTCTCCACCAGCCGCTGACGGAACGCCTCCTTCGGCGTGACGAGGCAGACCGCGGTGTAAACGCGATGATTGCGACCCGACAGCAGCCGCAGGCATTGCGCGGCCTCGTCGAGCAATTCGGCTTTCGGCAGAATGCGGCGACCGACCGCGACCACCGTATCCGCCGCCAGGAGGAACGAGCCAGACAATTCGTCGTCGAGGCGGATCGCGTCCAGTGCCGTCTCGGCCTTGCCGCGCGCGAGCCGGTTGGCGCAGGCGCGGGGCAGTTCTCCGCGCAACGGCGTCTCGTCGATGTCGGCCGGGCGCAGGGCGTCGGGTTCGATGCCGATCTGATTGATCAAACCGAGGCGCCGCGGTGAGCCGGAGGCCAGAACGAGCTTGGGGCGGCCGATCATCATGGCATGAGTCTCGCCGTGTCGGCGGCGTTGAAAAAAGAGCAGATCATGCCTGTGTGCTTGAACCTGTTGGTGCCCGGATGGAGCGTTACTTGAAGCGATATGTGATTCGGCCCCTGGTGAGATCGTAAGGCGTCATCTCGACCAGGACCTTGTCTCCGGCCAGGACGCGAATGCGATTCTTGCGCATGCGTCCGGCTGTATGGGCAATGATTTCGTGCTCGTTCTCCAGCTTGACGCGAAACATCGCGTTCGGAAGCAATTCCGTCACGACTCCGGGGAATTCCAGCAACTCTTCCTTCGACATTCGCGATCAATGCCCGCGACCTGAAGCCTTGGCATCCGGCGCCGGGGTCCTTGTCCCCGAGCCTCCGAAATCGGCGCAAAACCTAGCGGAAACGCCAACCTGCGACAACGGGCACGTCAGGCTGGCGTCGAGCCGTCGCCGGTTGGCGGCGTGGCTTATGCCGGCTCGGTGAAACGCGCTTCGATCCGCGCCATCAATTGATCGCGCACCGCCCGGTAGGCGTCGAGCCGCTGTTCGCGCGTGCCGTCCACGGCGGTCGGATCGTTGGTCGGCCAATATTCCACCTCCACCGCCAGGGTGCGCGTCAGTTCCAGCGCCCTGTGATGGGCCTCCGGAGACAGCGTAATGATGACGTCGAAGCCCAGCCCCTCGTCGATCTGGAGTTCGTCGAAGGTCATCGGGCGATGGCTGGCGATGTCGAGCCCGACTTCGCCGGCCACCGCCACGGCGAACGGGTCGAGGTCGCCTTTGCGGACACCCGCCGACCGGACATAGCCGTCCTGACCGATGGCTTCGTCAAACAGGGCCGCCGCTAGCGGCGAGCGCAGCGCATTGAAGCCGCACAGGAAGAGAACCGACAGGGGACGCGGGCGGCGCGGCGGCGGCATCGATCAACCCTTCCAATGCAGCGCGCAGATCAGCGTGAACAGCCGTCGCGCGGTCGCGAAGTCGGTCTCGATCTTGCCGTCGATCCGCTCGTGCAGGATGCGGGCGCCCTCGTCGTGAAGACCGCGCCGGCCCATGTCGATGGCCTCGATGCGCGCCGGCTGGGCCGCCCGCGTGGCCGCCCGATAGCTGTCGCAGATCAGGAAATAGTCGCGCACAATGCGCCGGAACGGTGCCAGCGACAGATGATGCGCCACGAGCGGCACACCGGAGACATGCCGGATATCGAGGACCAGGCGGCGCTCGGATTTGCGGATCAGCAGCGCATAGGGGCCGCCGTCATGGCCCGGCAAATGGAATGTGTTGTCCTCGAGAAGATCGGCGATCGCGGCCGCCCTCTCGTGCTCGACCTCGCGGTTGGACCGATCGATCGAGGCCTCGTCGAGCGTCACGGCGACAAGGCGCTTCAGAGGGTCGCGTTGGGGCGGAACGCTCATGTCGTAAGAGTGTGGACCGATTTTCGGACAAGATCATGCTCAAACAAAGATCGCATCGGTATCCAAATCGACACACAGGTGCCGATTTCAGCGATTCAGGCGAATCCGGACCGACCGCGCGTGCGCTTCCAGCCCCTCCGCCTCGCCGAGCGCGATGGCCGCAGGACCGAGCGCGGCCAGTTGCTCGCGGCCGAGCTTGAGGATGGACGTGCGCTTCATGAAATCCAGAACATTCAAGCCGGACGAAAATCGGGCGGAGCGCGCCGTCGGCAGCACGTGATTGGAACCGGCCACATAGTCGCCGATGGCCTCCGGCGTATGGGCGCCGAGAAAGATGGCTCCGGCGTTGCGGATCCTGCTGGCCAGCGTCTCCGGATCGGCGGTGGCGATCTCAACATGTTCAGCAGCGATGGCGTCCGCGAGCGGCACGGCCTCATCGAGGTCGCGGACGAGGATGACGGCACCGAAATCGCGCCAGGAATCGCCGGCCACGGCGGCGCGCGGCAGGGTCTTGAGCTGGGATTCGACGGCCTTCTCCACCGAATTGGCGAGCGCCTCGTCGTCGGTGATCAGGATGGATTGCGCGGCCGTGTCGTGCTCGGCCTGGGCCAGCAGGTCGGCGGCGATCCAGTCCGGATGCCCTGTACGGTCGGCGATGACGAGCACCTCCGAGGGACCGGCGATCATGTCGATGCCGACCTTGCCGAACACCAGCCGCTTGGCGGTGGCCACATAGGCGTTACCCGGTCCGACGATCTTGGCGACCGGGCGGATCGTTTCCGTGCCATAGGCGAGTGCCGCGACGGCCTGGGCGCCGCCGATGCGGTAGATCTCGTCGATCCCCGCCAGCTTGGCGGCGGCGAGAACCAGCGGCGCCAGCCGGCCGTCGGGCGCCGGAACGACCATGACGAGGCGCGGCACGCCGGCGACCTTGGCCGGCACGGCATTCATCAGAACGGACGAAGGATAGGCGGCGGTGCCGCCCGGAACATAGAGCCCGGCGGCCTCGATGGCGGTCCAGCGATGGCCCAGTTCGACGCCCAGCGCGTCGGTGAAACGGTCGTCCTTCGGGCGCTGGCGCCGATGATAAGCCTCGATCCGCTGGTGGGCGAGGGACAGCGCATCGAGCGTGCGGGGATCGCAGGCGGCGGTGGCGGCGTCGAGCTCGTCGGCCGTGACGCGCATGCCGAGCGTGTCGAGGTCGACGCGATCAAACTGGCGCGTCAACGCGATGACAGCGCGGTCGCCGCGCGCGCGGACATCGGCGACAATGCCGCGAACCGCCTGCTCCACGTCGGCCGCAGTCTCACGCTTGGCGTTCAGGAACGCTTCAAACCGGGAGGCGAAATCGGGCGAGCGGCTGTCCAGTCGGATCGGCATGAGAAGAGGTCCGGCCGGCGCGGTATTGGCCGGGTGCGGCGTAGATCGCGCGCGGCCGCCCGCGCGTCAACCCCGTGGCGGACTTGCGCTCCGGTCGGCGGTCTTGTCGTCGGTGGCATGCGCCGGGCAATGGTCGGTCGCCCAATTCGGTCCCAGGTCGGCCAACTCGGCCTCAAGGCATTCCACCTGCAAGCGCAAAGCCTTGCCACCGGAGAAGGTGAGCGTCACGGTGCCGCCGGGGGCATCGGCTTCGTCGAATGATATGGCGAGCAGGTTGAGGACCTGTTCGCGGCTTGACGCCTCGACGTTGCGGCACTGACAGGCCAGAACGCGCTCGAAGCGCAACGCCGAACGGCAGCGGCGGAACTGCGGCACGCCGCCGGCCGCGGCCTCCCAGTCGAAGCGGCTGAGGCCGATCACGACGCGATGCTCGGACGGTCTCCAGTGCACGTCGGCGGTCTCGACGACGGCATCCTGCAAATGCGCGGACAGCACGCCGACATCATCGCCATCGAGGGCAATCAGCTTGAGAAGATCCATGACACGCGGTCTCGTCCTTGGCCTCACTAGCGGCCCTGCTCATCCCCCCATCGATGATGGTTAGCTAGGAAGGCGGGTCCGAAGCCGCAAGATCGGAGAGAGGTTCGAAGAGGCGAAAGCATGGTCCAGAAATGGACCAGCTTCTGATGAGGCCATTCCAGGAGGAGGGCTTTCGAGAAACCAATTCTCAAACATGGCGATGCGAACGAAAGTCGGCGCGAAAACCGGCGTGACTTATCGAATGCCGATCGGGTTGTCAGCCGCTCACACGTTCGATGGCCGCGCCGCAGGCCGCGAGCTTGTCCTCCAGCCGTTCGAAGCCACGGTCGAGATGATAGACACGGTTGACCATGGTCTCGCCTTCGGCCGCCAGCGCTGCGATCACCAGCGACACGGATGCGCGCAGATCGGTCGCCATCACCGGCGCCCCTTTGAGAGACTTCACACCCTCCACCACGGCGGTCTCGCCATCGAGGCGGATGCGCGCGCCGAGTCGGGCCAGCTCCTGCACATGCATGAAGCGGTTCTCGAAGATCGTTTCGGTGATGCGCGACGTGCCATTGGAGCGCGTCATCAGCGCCATGAACTGCGCCTGAAGGTCGGTCGGGAATCCGGGGAACGGGTCGGTGGTGATGTCCACCGGGGCGATCGCCGATCCGTTGCGTCGGATGCGGATGCCCTCGTTGCTGGTGGTGACCTCCGCGCCGGCTTGGACGATGCAGTCGAGCGCCGATTGAAGCAATTCGGGTCGCGCGCCTGCCAGCGTGACATCGCCGCCGGTCATGGCGGCGGCCATCGCATAGGTGCCGGTCTCGATCCGGTCAGGCAGGACGCTGTGGCGTGCGCCGCCGAGCCGCGTCACGCCCTCGATGATGAGGCGCGAGGTGCCGATCCCCGAGATGCGCGCGCCCATCTTGTTCAGACAGTCGGCGACATCGCCGATTTCGGGCTCCTGGGCGGCATTCTCGATGACGGTCGTGCCATGAGCGAGAACGGCGGCCATCAGAGCCGTGTGGGTGCCGGATACCGTGACCTTCGGAAACTTGATCTCGCCGCCCTTGAGGCCGTCGCGCGCCCGGGCGATGACATAGCCGCCGTCGATCTCGATCTGCGCGCCGAGCCCCTCCAGCGCCATGATCAGAAGGTCCACCGGCCGCGTGCCGATGGCGCAACCGCCGGGCATGGACACCCGCGCCTCGCCCATGCGGGCCACGAGCGGCGCGATCACCCAGAAGCTCGCCCGCATCTTGGAGACCAGATCGTAGGGCGCGGTGGTGTCGACGATGCGCGAGGCGCAGATGTGCAGCGTGTGGCCGTTCTCCTGGGATTCGCCGGGGCGCTTGCCCGGCACCATCATGTCCACGCCGTGGTTCGACAGGATGCGCTGCAACAGGCTCACGTCGGCGAGCCGGGGCACGTTGTCCAGGATCAGGGTCTGGTCGGTGAGCAGACTCGCGATCATCAAGGGCAGGGTCGCGTTCTTCGCGCCCGAGATCGGAATCGTGCCCTCCAACCGCCGTCCGCCGACAATCCTGATCCGATCCATGCGTCACTCGCTCCTGCCGATGGCCTCCGTCGATTCGGGATGAATCGTCTGCCCACGGACATGCTTTCCGATCCGAGGGCGCTCTGATGCGGCACCTCGACGTGGCGCCGGCCGGTTCGCCAGATCGGAGGCGGTTCATAGCATTGTTGCTGCCGATCAGACAGCCCGGCTCAGCTCCTCATCCCGGTGGAGAGAGGCGGGATTGAAGAAAGATCGAATTATAACAACGGGATAGGGGAAGTAACGGCGAGCGCCCGCCCGGCGCTGCGGGCATTCCGAGGAGCCGCGCAGTCCGGGCAGGAGCGGTGCGTGAGGGCGTGCTTCGTTGGCTTACATCCTGGGCTTGTAGTTGATCGCCTTGGCGATGGCGGTCACGTTGTTGAACTGCTCTTGGATCGAATCTGTGAATTCCTTCGCGCTGCCGAGGTTCATCACTTGGCCGCTGGATTGCAGGCGCTTTTCGATCGAGCCGTCGGCCGCGGCCTTCTGGAAATCGGCATAGATCTTGGCTTTGCGGTCTTCGGGGGTGTCCGGCAGGCCGAACAGGCCGACCAATCCCTCATATTCCAGCGACGGGAAGCCCTGCTCACGCGCGGTGGGGACGTCAGGCAGGGTCGGCACCCGCGTCTTGTTGTTCAAGGTGATGAGCCTGATGCGGCCGGCCTTGAGTTGCGGTTGAACGATGGCGAGCGATGCCATCACCACCTGGATGCGATCCTCGGCGAGATCGACCGGCGCCGCGTTGATGTCGCGATAGGGCGCCTGGACGATCTTGAGCTTCTGATCGTGCTCGTAGCCCCAGAAGGTGAACTCGGTGATGCCTTGAACGAGGCCGGAGCTGAATTTGCCCGGCGCCTTGCGAACCGCCTCGGTGAAATCCTTGAGGTTCTTATAAGGGGAATCAGCCTTCACGGCGACGCCGAGCACCGTGTTGGAGACCCGCGCGACCGGATTCAGATCCTTCGGATCGTAGGGCATTTTGGTGTAATTGTGCGGATGCACCGCGAAATTGCCCGATGGCGAGAATAAGAAGGTGTGGTCATCGTTGGCGGACACAAAGGCCTTGATGGCGACGATGCTGTCGCCGCCGGGCCGGTTGTCGATCACCACCGGCTGACCCCAAATCTTCTGAAGCTTTTCGGCGAACAAGCGCGCGCCGATATCGGCGCCGGCGCCCGGCCCGAACGGCACGATGAAGCGTACCGCGCGTGTCGGCCACTTGTCCTTCGACTGGGCTTGGGCCTGCGCGCCGAAAGCGAGCGTGCCGGCCAGGCCGAGGGCAAGAGCTGCCATTCTGCGCCTGGAAATGGGCATGAGCGTTCCTCCTAAGGTTTGTGCGCGTGTTCGCGCTTAACACTGTCCGTCGCCATCCAACGCTTATGTTATCGCGTCGATTTGGTGAGAAGACAGCAGGGATTAAAGCCGAAGCATTCCGCTTATTCCATCACGATCTTGACGCGATCTCCGGCGCGGACCTGCTCGCCGTTGGTCAGGCCGTTGAGAACACGGAAACGCTCCACCGGCCGCGGGCCGCGGCCCATGCGGCGCGCCAGGCTGTCCACCGTATCGCCGGGGGCGACGGTCACGATGCGGATGCGCTGCGGCTGTGCGGCCCGAGTCTCGGCGGCCGTGATGCGGCGGAATGTTCCGACCGATTCGCGGAAGGACCGATCGATGGCATCGGATTGCTGACGCGTGGCGAAGATGAACCGATAAATCTCGTTGCCGAACCGGATGGCGTAGAGCCTGAACGTCCAGCCCTCGCCGCGAGCCGTCGCGGTCGCCGCGGGCAGCCCGTTCACGGTCAGGGTTCGAACGCTGTCGGTGTCGATATTCTCGATCCAGCCGGAGCGCAGATATTCATCGAGCGGTTGGAGGGGCGGCACCCGGGCCACGTCGAGCCGCATCGCCTGCGCGCCGCTATCCTTGACCCCGAACACGGCCGGAGCGACGTTCTCCAGCTCAAATCCGGCCGGGGCCGTGAACGTGAAGCCGAGCCGCGGGTGGGTGAACCTTTGCCCGCGCACGAAGCCATCGCTGGGATCCTCGCCGTAGATCAGGCCGTCGAGCACCGACAGATAGGTGTCGCGATCACGCTCGCCGGCTCCAGGTCCGGCGAATTGACGGGCCTGCATCATCGCATTGGTCACCCGTTCCGGCGTCGCTGGGTGCGACGACAGGAAGTCGGGCGATCCCGGATCGAGGCCGGCCTCTCGCGAGCGCAAAGCGGCGTTGGCGCCCATCGACGTCAAAAAGCGCTGCGCGCCATAAGGGTCGAAGCCCGCGCGCGCCGCGACGCCGATGCCGATGCCGTCGGCCTCGATCTCCTGGGAGCGCGAGAAGCTGGCCAGCGCGATTTTGGAACGCGCCAGGGCGAGGGCGCCGAGACTGGGGTCGGAGAGTAGGTCATTGGCGACGCGGCTGACCAGCGCCGCCTGGCGCACCTGATCCTCTCGCATGGCGGCGTGACGGGCCGTCACATGGGACATCTCGTGGGCGACCACGGATGCCAGCTCGGCGGTGTCGTTGGCGAGCGCCACCAGTCCGCGCGTCAAATAAAGCTGTCCGTTCGGCAGCGCGAAGGCATTGATCGTCGGTGAATTCAGCACCGTCACCTGATAGCGCTGGTTCGGCATGTCGGAGGAGGCGACCAGCCGGCCGACGACGCTGTGCAGGTAGCGCTCCAGTTTCTCGTCGCTGTAAACGCCACCGTAAGTCGCAAGAATTCTCTCATGCTCGCGGGCGTGGGCTGGCGACATCGGAAGCGGTTGCGGCGTCTGCGGGCGCTCCGCCACCGGCGTGTCTTCGATGCCCGGAAGTCCACCCTGCGTGGCGCAGCCAGCCAGGAAAAACGCGAGCGCCATCGCTCCCATCCACCGGCCGGCGGACGGGACTTGAATCGAGGTCGGGATTGGCCTTTCGGCGTCGCCGCTGCCTGTTCGCATCCGGTTCCCGAATTCCCTTGAATCGCGGTCTTTTCGAGGCGGGCACATTTTAGGAGTGCGCGCCACATCATCCTACCATGGGCCAACGGTTCGGAAGGGCCGAATGGACCATTAGAGGCCGGAAATTTCGATCTGTCCGGGCTCCGCCAGCTCCATTTGCAGGCCGTTCCGCTCCTCCAATATGCCGCGGACGATGATGGAGCGGCCAGCCAATCCCTGGAGGGAAATTCCAGCGCTCTCCAATCCGCCCAGATTGCGCTTGAAGACCGTGGCCGTGAACCCCTTTGTCCAGCGCCTGCTGAAATTAAGATAGATGATGCCGCCGACCGACCGCACCGAGAGAACGCGTCCTTCGACCAGAACCAGCCGGCCGAGGTCCGCCCGCAGGGCCTGCGGCTCGTCGGCCGACCGCACCGCCATGGCGGGATGGCTCCACAGGCCGCGCCCGGCGGTCCGCGCCTTGCGTTCGGCCGCAAGCAGGAGTTGCGCGCAAGGCGGTGGCCCCAGCGGCAGCCCGACCCGGGCGAGCCCCTGTTCAAGCAACGTCTCCTGTAGTGAGCTGGATTCGTCGTTCCGGTGGACCAGAGCGACAATGCGCCCGTAGCGGTCATCCGGACCCAGCCGTCCGATACGGACCCTCTGTCCGGCGGCCAAGGTCTGGAGATGGTTCTGGAGTGGGTCTCCGGCGCTGGCGAACGGACTGTCGATGCCGGCAAGCCGCAGGCGCCGGCCGTCGGCAAGCTCCAGCACCCGGCCGTCGATGGCCGAGCGCACCCATGCCGAGCCGAGCGGTTCCGGCACGCAGGTTGGCGCCGGCTCGGCCATGGTCGACGTGGTGACGAGCGTTGCGGCCAACACCCAAAGCGAGAGCCGGCAAAGCTTTGGATCGGGCGGCGTGCCCGCGCGCGTCATGGTCGCGGCCGTGAACATCGGGCGCGAGGATGGCATATCGCGCGTGCGCCGTCGCTGCGCGGGCCGTGCCTCGTGCGGCACGGCACGGCGTCACGGGGCACGGTGTTCCTCGCGGCCTCCAAAAGACCTTCGCCTCAAGCCGGCGCGTTCAGCAGGTCCCGTCGCACGAAACTTGCGAAATCATTCGGTTTGCGACCCAGAATCCAGCGGAGGACATTCGGGTTTCCGATCAGCCCGTGACCGTCGTAATGGGCGTTCATCTTGGTCATCGTCTCGATCCGGTCGGCGGGCATGCCCGCGGCCTGCGCATCCTTGCGCATTTGTTCGAGGGGTTTGGCTTCCGCGCGGATCGGCTTGCCCAGAAGCTCCGTCAGAATGACAGCGACATCGTCCTGGCTCAGGGCGTCCGGCCCGGCCAATTGATAGGTCGCGCCCTCGTGACCGGGCTCGGTCATGACATTGGCGCAGGCTTCCGCGAGATCGGCCAGATCGACGAGGCTGAACTTCGATGTCGTGCCGAACGGCATGGAATGGACGCCGGTGGCCAGAACCGCTTTCCAGATCGGCAGCAGGTGCTGCATGTAACGGCCCGGTTGCAGGATCGTGTAGGTGACGCCGGAATCGACCAGATAGCGCTCCGCTTGAAGCTTTCGATCGTGATGCGGCACATCCGCCAACAGGGAATGCAGCACCGAATAGAGAACGAACCGCTCGGTCCCCGCATCCCGGCAAAGATCGATCAGCGTGCGCGCAATGACGTCTTCCTTGGGATGCATCGGCGGACAGATGTGGAGAACCTGGCCCACGCCCTGCACGGCGGCTCTCAGCGACGAGGTATCGGTCAGATCGCCGACGACCACCTCGGCTGCTCCCGCCTGGCGAAGCTCCGGTTCGAGCTCCGCCCGTCGCACCAGCGCCCGAACCGCATGACCTTTCTTCGCGATCGCCGCGACGGCCCGCCGTCCGGTCTTTCCGGAGGCGGCGGTGATCAGAATTAGCTTGGTTCGATCCATGGTCTGTCCTTGCAAATAGGCTCCGGGTCCGGCGCCGGACGTCATAGCGCGTCGGCGTTGCGATGGCTCCGGCGTTTAGAGCATCCTAGGGGCCGATGAGCGCATAGCGGCCGGGCCCTGTGAGAGCGAGCAGAAGAAACCCGCCCATCATGGCCAGATGCTCCAGCGCCGTGGTGAAGGACCGGCGGGAGGCGATGCCCGATAGGGTCCAGAAGCGGTGGCCGATCAGCGTCGCCGCGCCCGTGAAGGCCAGCAGCATCCATGCGCCGATCCGGGCGTGGATTCCGAGCAGCACCATCAGGCCGGCGCCGAGCTGAATGGCAATGACGACGATAAGAGAGAGAGTCGGCATCGGCAGGCCGACATCCTTCATCTCGGCGACGCCCTCGCGCCAATATCGCAGTTTGTCGAGGCCGCTATAAAGGAAGACCGCTGCAAGGAACACGCGCGCGATCAGCAGTGCCGCGTCCACATCGTTCATCGTTTCGCCCCCGGCCATGATCTCGAATGGATCTGCCCGGCCATAGTCTTCGCCAGGCGGGCCGGAGGCAATGGGGGGATCGAAGATCCCTCGCGGATCCTTTGCGGAACGTCAGCTTTCGCCGCGCGGCACCGGCTCGTTCATCGCCACGTCCTTGCGGCGGCCACGGACCAGTTCATCGCTGAAATCGAAATAGGCGCTGCGGGTGGCCATCTCGGCCTGCCGTTCCAGATGGGGCGGCCAGACACCGAGGTCATAGCCATGCCACGGACTTTCGGGCTTCAATTCGGGCAGCCCCAGGCGCTCCCAGATCGCCTTGGCATTCTCCATGAACTCCCGTTTCGGAAGCGCGACCGGAGCAAACTCGCCTTTGAGCAAGGCATTGATGAGCACGGACGCGCTCTCGCCGTTGTCCCTGGGACCGCGAGGGCCATGGCCGGGGTCCTTGTGGTCGAGAACGCGCATGTCGTGCTGCGGCTGGCAACGGTATGACATCGCCCAGAACAGCGCGTCGGCATTCTCCGGGTCGATGTCCTCGTCCACCGCGATGACCCATTTGCCGGCGAAGCGATGCACCGTCGACGTGGCGTAAAGCGCCCGCCAGACCTCCGTTTCGGGAATGCCTCGCTCCATCACCAGCACGATGACGGCATAAAGGCTCGTCAGAGGCTCGTGCATCGAGACGCGTTTGACGCCGCGAATGCCGAGCCCGTTGCGGAGATGGTTGAGATAGACCGGCTCCATCGCTGCCTTGCGGATGACGCTCGATTCGCTCGGCGTGACCTGGCTGATGAAGGAGGGAATGATCGCCTTGCGCCGCCGCGTGATCGCGGTGACCTCCATGAAGGCGTTGTATTCCTGAAGGTTGACGTAGCCGTGGGACTCGCCGAAGGGCGCCTCCGGTTCCAGCCATTCCGTGTCGATGAAGCCCTCGATGATGATCTCGGCTTCGGCCGGCACCAGCAGATCGACGGTCTTGGCCTTCACGACGTTGACGGGGGCGCCGGCGAGACCTCCGGCCACGGCCATTTCGTCGACATCCTCCGCGAGCTTCTGCACCGACGTATAGGAAATGGCCGGCGGACAGCCGAGCACCACGGCGCAGGGCATCTTCTCGCCGCGCTTCTTGTATTTCAGCCAATGCGAATAGATGCCGGCCCGCAGCTCCACCGACGGGTTCATTCCCAAGCGTCGGGGCGCTTTCAACTGGCCGCGATAATTGCCGATGTTCTGGATTCCGGTGTCGGGATCCTTGGTGATGTAATGGCCCGCCGAGAGATAGGGCGCGTTGTCCCAGCCCGGCGTGGAGATCGGCACCGGGATGCCGTCCAGCGCCGCGCCCGGAGCATCCAGGGCGTCACCGATCGTCACGCGCTCCTGGCAAGGAGCGCTTTCGACGAGCCTGGGCGGAATCGGGTTGGCGATGGCGTTGATCCAGGTTTCGCCGATCTTCTCCAGGGGCTTGCCGAAGCCGACACGATACACCGCCGGCGTCGCGGCCAAGCCGGCCACAAGGACCGCGCTGTCATAGATGCGGCCCTTGCTGTCGGTCGGCTTGGTGAAGAGAAACGCCTTGCGCTCCTGCTCGGGAATCCCGCCGCGATATTGCCACCGCACGAGGGGGTGCATCTCGGTGTCTTTGTTGATCGGCTCGTCGACAACGACCAGCAGCCCCTTGCGGGCAAGCTCGACGACATGGGCATGAAGGTCCGGATATGGCGCCGAGGCAATATCGGAAGCGAATGGCTCGATGCTTGAAGAATGGTCGGTCATCAGTTCAGGTCCGTTCGCTTTCGCCACATGCCATGCGTCATCGTGCGTCTTCGAGCGTCAGGACGCGTTGTCCAGAGTGATGGAGGCGGCGCGCTGCTGCATCGTGATCATGCTGGTACGGAGGAGGAATTCGCGGGCGCGGACCGGATCGGCCGCGATCGCGGCCAGCTCGTCCAAGTTCTTGCGACGCTCGTCGGGGTCCTTCTCTTCCAGCCGCTTCTTGTTGGCGATGGTCTGTGCCTGGACGAACTCGATCGAGACTGTGCGCCGCTGAAGCGAATAGAGAGTCAGCAGGTCGTCCGATGCGCCATCGAGAACGTCGGCAAGCTTCAGCGACAGATTGGCGGCGTCCTGGAAGCCGCCGTTGAGACCCATGCCGCCGATCGAATTGTTGATGTGCGCCGAATCGCCCGCGAGCAGGATGCGGCCCTCCCGGAAAGTGCTCGCGACGCGCTGGTGCGTCGTATAGAGATTCCGGTGGACGATTTCGTAGGGGGTCTCGGAGGGGAAGAACTTCTGGAGGCGGGCCTGCGCCGATTCCATGCTCAGCAGGTCCTCGGGCGATGCATCGGGATCGCTTGGGAACACGGTGCGCCACAGGCCGGGAGGTCCGTCACCCGCCACCTTGAAGCAATTGCACCATTCGTCAGGGTCGGCGAAGTAGCTGCGGCCGCAATAGCCGCGGTGCTTCTCGAAATCGAACGGCGTCGTGAGGACCAGAAAGCGTTCCGCATAGGTGAAGCCCTCGAATGCGATGTTCGCCTTCTTTCGCACCAGGCTGCGTCCGCCGTCGGCCCCGATCAGGTAAGCGCCCGAGATGGTGCGTTCCGCGCCGCCCGATTTCACGACAATCGAAACGCTGTCGGCGTCCTGCCAGGCGTCGATCACCTCGTGGCTGAAATTGACCTCGACGTTCGGAAGCGCCTTCAGCCGTTCGAGAATGATGGCCGTCGACTTGAATTGCTCGCACTGAACGACGTAGGGGAAAGGCGTGTCGTCCTTCAGGAGGCCGTGGTCGAATTGGGCGACGAGTGTTCCGCTCGGACGATCCCAGAACTGGAAGACCGGCTCGATCAGGCCCAGCCGTTCCATGTCCTCGACAAGCCCTTCAGCGGCCAGAATCTCCAATGTCGCGGGATGGGTCGTGGCCGCGCGTGGATCGAGTTGAAGCTCGTCATTGATATCGAACAGGCGGACTTGAACCCCGCGGCGCCCCAGAATCAACGCGCAAAAAAGGCCAACGGGTCCGCCGCCGGCAATGAGAACCTCTTTATTCGACATGGTTTTTCCTAGAAGGCCAATCGGAACAACAGATGTGCGCGCTTGAGATACGGCACGATGACGGGTGTCGAGACGGCGCGCTCAAACGACGCGCGGCTCCTGCAAATTCAAGGTCGGAACTGCGCTAAAGCATCACGACGCCTCGCGCTTTCTCGGTGACGGGGAGTGCTGAAGCGACGACAGATGCTTGTCGAGCTTGTTGAGCAGCCTTTTGAGTGTTTGAGCCTCACTTTCGGTGAGGCCATCTTCCATTTGTGCGGCGAGAGCGCAGGCGCGTGGAAGAAAACGCTTGAAAAACGCTTTTCCTTCCGTGGTCAGCACCAGGACCTTGCTGCGCCGGTCGTTGGGGTTGGTGGTTTCGCGGATCAGTCCGCGTTTCACGCAGGCGTGGACGGCGCGGCTGATGGCGACCTGGTCCATCGTTATCTTGTCGCTCAGCTCCTTGGCCGAGATTTGCCCGAACCGTCCGACCTGGGCCACCAGCCGCCATTCTGGAACCTTCAAGCCGAAGGCCGCGAGATATTCGCTGGCGCAGAGAGCGGATGCCCGGCGGGCAACGCCGGGCAGGCAGTACATGAGGAAGTCCTCGGTCTGAAACTGCTTGATGAGATCGGATGTCATCGGCGATGCCAATTGATTTCATATGAAATAATATCTTCGTCAAGCATATTGTCAAACCTCTTTTGATGCGATTTCCTTCAGGGCGTCGTGGTTCGAGGTCGGTTGGCCGGTCGCATTCCGTGTCCAGGCACCCTTGGCATGGCTTGTGCCTGTCGTTCACTTGCAGGAGGCTGGCTGAGCGCTGTGTTGAAAGGGGCCAGGGCGCGTTGTCCGACGGACCATCCGATCCCGCGACTGTCGAAATGTTCGAATCGAAGGAATGATCCCATGCGTTTTCCGATTGCTGTCGCCGCGCTGGCTGTTTCCGGTGCGCTCATCGCTGGCGCTCCAAGCCATGCCCAGGGCTGGCCGGAGCGACCCATCAAAATCATTGTCGGGCTCGCGGCGGGAGGGCTGACCGACAGCATCGCGCGGGCCATCGCGCCGGGACTTACTGAGCGTCTCGGCCAGCCGGTCGTCGTCGAGAACCGGCCCGGTGCGAGCGGCACGATCGCAGCGGAGGCGGTGTCCCGTGAACCCGCGGATGGCTATACGCTGCTGATGGGCAACCAGCCGCAGATGGCGATCATGCCCGCCACCATGGGAACCCGCTACGATCCCATCAAGGATTTCACGCCGATCAGCGTCATCGGCATCAATTCGTTCGTGTTGACGGTTGGCTCTCGGGTTCCGGTCAGTTCACTCACTGAGTTCACCGATTATGTCCGCAAGCGGCCCGGCAAGCTGACCTATGCCGCCGGGGGCATCGGCAATGTCACCCATATGGCGATGGCCTACTTCCTGAAGCTTGCAGGCCTCGACATGACGCTTGTGCCCTACAAGGGCGGCGCGCCGGCAATGGCCGATCTGATCGCCGGGCATGTGGATGCGATGTTCGCCAGCAGCTCGGACGCGTTGCCCCAGGTGCAGGCCGGCAAGCTCAGGCCCCTGGCGGTGTCGGGCGCCCAGCGGCTTCCTCAACTTCCCGACGTTCCAACGGTGGCCGAGTCCGGATTTCCGAAGTTCAAAATGGAGACCTGGAACGGCGTCATGGGGCCGGCGAACATGCCCAAGGAGATTGTCGAGCGGATCGCCAAGGCGATCGCCGATTCCCTGGAGGATGAGCAGGTGAAAAAGGTTCTGGCTTCCCGAGGCATCGCTCCGCTCGGCAATACCCCATCCGAATTCGCTACCTTTCTCGCGCAGGATATCGAACTTTGGCAGGATATCGCGAAGACGGCGGACTTCGCGAAGAAGAAATAGCCACCCTGCGTGAGCCATGTTGAAAATGGGCGGCTGCTGCGCGTCGCAGCAGCCTGTCCTCCCTTGTTCGTGATTTCGCTGGCGCAGCTCCCAACTTTATTGTCCGCGATCCCGGTCCTTCCAATCCGGCCGCGTTTGCGGCAATCCCATCATCGCCTCGCAGGTTCCGATCGCCCGGATCGGCTTTTTGGTGCGCGGATGGGTGTTGGGCGGCTCCCCGCAACACCAGGGCGATGGGAAACGGGCGGCGGCCATTCTGGGCCGAAGATGTTGAACGAGGATTGGACGCCATTGGCTTTAGGGCTTTCCCAGATGACCGCCGGCGTGGGGCATGCCCTGCAAGACTGGCCCGCTCCAAGGCCGGCCTATAGGCGGATGACATGACGGCCCATCCTCGCAAGACGGTCGCGCGGCCGCCCATGAGCGAGCGGCGCATCAGTCTGATCGGCGCGCTGCTTGTCGCGGTCGGGCCGTTGTCGATGGCGCTCTACACGCCCGCCATGCCTGAGATCGTCGAAGCCTTTGGAACGACCGAGGCGGCCGGCAAGATCACGCTGTCGCTCTATTTCGCAGGCTTTGCGCTGGCGCAACTTGTTTGCGGCCCGCTGTCGGATGGCTTCGGCCGCAAGCCCGTCACACGGGTCTTCCTCCTCATCTATATCGTGGCGAGCGCCTGCGCGTTGTTTGCTCCGACGATCGAGGCGCTCATCGCCGCCCGTGTTCTGCAAGGCGTGGGAGCGGCCGTCGGTTTGGCCATCGCGCGCGCCGTGGTGCGGGATCTGTTCACCAGCGAGCGGTCGGCTCGCGTCATGAACCTGTTGTGGCTGATTCTGTCGATCGGCCCCGCGGTTGCGCCGACGATCGGCGGCATCACGATGGAACTGTTCGGCTGGCAGGCCATCTTCGTGCTGATGCTGCTGATGGGCATCGTTATCATGGTGGTGGTGCAGATAGGCTTGGAAGAAACAATCGAGCGCGATGTTTCCCGCATCCGTCCCGCGGCCCTGGTGAACTCCTATAGAACTCTCATCACCAGCAGCTATTTCATGTCGTCCAGCCTCGTTGTCGGTTTCCTGATCGGCGCCATCTACACCCAGGCCACGGTTCTGCCCTTCATCCTCATGGGACGGGTTGGGCTGTCTCCGACAGCCTTCGGGTTCGGCATGCTGATGCAGAGCGGATCGTTCATTCTCGGCTCGCTGGTCGTGCGCCGGCTGATGAACCTCTATGGCGCGCAGCGGATCGTCCCGATCGGCCTGGTTTGCGTCGCCTTGGGCGCCGTCGCCATGGCGATCCTGCTGCGGATCGGGGAGCCGTCCTTCCTGATGGTCATGGGCCCCGTTGCCTTTTATGCGTTCGGCATCGCCTTCATCCTGCCCGCGATGAACACCGCCATCCTCGCGCCGTTTCCACAGATCGCCGGCGCCGCTGCAGCGTTGAGCGGATTCATGCAGATGGGGGGAGGGCTGATCGGCGGCACGGTGCTGGCCCTGTTCGCCGATTCCGTAACCGCGATGGCAACGGTCGTTCCCGCTATGGGCATCCTGGCCATCGTCTGCTGGACATGGTGGCGCACGCTGCCCGAGCCGGCTATGGCCCAACACACCGTGTCGCGGTCGGGCGAGGGTGTGGGGCCGCCCCCGGCATGAGCGACAATCGGCTTAGATCTGGCCGGTGAGAAGACCGATGCCGGCCAGGGCCGTGATCGCTCCGACCGTGCGCAACGCGGCTGTGCCGTACCGGTCGCTGATCCGGCCAACGAAAAGGCCGATGCCAATGCCGGCGACGTGCAGCAGCGCGGTCGCGATCATGAAACCGGCAGCGTAGGTGAGCCCGTCGGCGGTCGTGGGCATTTCCGCGCCATGGGCGTGGCCGTGAACGATGGCGAACAGGCCGACGAGGCCCATGGCCACCGTCACGGGCGTTCGCGCTCTCATCGCGACGATGGCCCCGAGCACGACAACCGAGAGCGCGATGCCGATTTCGACGAACGGAATGTCGGCGCCTGTCCATCCGAGCGCACCGCCCAAGGCCATCACGGCGACAAAGGTCGTTGGCACCAGCCGCAGGGCGCGCCCGCCAAGCTGCCAGGCGAAGACGCCGACCATCACCATGGCCAGCATATGGTCGAGACCGGATAGCGGGTGAGCGAAGCCATAGGCAAAGCCGCTCGCATGGCCGACGCCGACATGCGCGACGGCCGCTGTGGGAAGAAGCGTGGCGCCGATGGCGGTGATTCGAACAAAACTCCGAGCCGCTGTTGAGACTATCATGGAGGCCGCCCCGTCTGTTGATGCCACCTGCGTTGATGCCGCGCGTGTTGATGCCACGTCCGTCATCGGCATTTCTGTGGTCTGCGATATGAAACAACACGGAGCGCGCTGCAACCACGGGCGAGCGTGATCATTTTTACGCCACTGCGCCAATAATTGCGGCAACATCGCTGCATTCTCGATATGCAGCCGTCCTACAATTCGGTCAGTTCACGGCCGGAGGTTGTCGTCTGGGCTTGGCACATGCCTTGCAAATCCACCATTCGCGGCGGGAGGCCCAAGGGAGGCGAGTAGCCGCCAACAGCGAGGTGGATCCATGTTCAATTCAATTCGCATTGATAGCGCCGCATCGCGCGGCCGTCGCTGGCTTGCTGCAACGGCAGCCCTGGCGTTGAGCCTCACCTTTCCCCTGACGGCGAAGGCCCAGGATAAAGGCCCCATCAAAATTGGAATTCTGCATTCCCTGTCCGGCACCATGGCCATCAGCGAGACGACCCTCAAGGACGCCATGCTGATGTTGATCGAGGAGCAGAACAAGAAGGGTGGCGTGCTCGGCCGCAAGCTGGAGGCCGTGGTGGTCGATCCGGCGTCCAATTGGCCGCTGTTCGCCGAGAAGGCACGCGAACTCATTCAGAAAGAGAAGGTCTCCGTCGTTTTCGGTTGCTGGACGTCTGTCTCCCGCAAATCCGTCCTGCCGGTGTTCAAGGAGCTGAACTCGATCCTGTTCTATCCCGTGCAATACGAAGGCGAGGAGAGCGAACGCAACGTCTTCTACACCGGGGCGGCTCCGAACCAGCAGGCCATTCCCGCCGTCGATTATCTCATGAGCGAGGATGGCGGATCGGTGAAGCGCTGGGTTCTGGCGGGCACCGATTACGTTTATCCGCGCACCACCAATCGTATCCTTGAGGCCTATCTCAAATCGAAGGGCGTCAAGGACGAAGACATCATGATCAATTACACGCCGTTCGGGCATTCCGACTGGCAGACGATCGTGTCGAACATCAAGAAGTTCGGTTCCGCGGGCAAGAAGACGGCGGTGGTGTCGACCATCAACGGCGACGCCAACGTGCCGTTCTATCGCGAGCTGGCCAACCAGGGTGTGGATGCCACCGAGATTCCGGTTGTGGCCTTCTCGGTCGGCGAGGAAGAGCTGGCTGGTCTCGACACCAAGCCCCTGGTGGGCCACCTGGCCGCCTGGAATTACTTCCAGTCGACGCGCACGCCGGAGAATGCCGCCTTCATCAAGCAGTGGCATGCCTTCACGAAGAACGCCAAGCGCACCACCAACGACCCGATGGAGGCGCATTACATCGGCTTCAACATGTGGGTAAAGGCCGTCGAGAAGGCCGGCACGGTGGATTCCGACAAGGTCATCGCCGCGCTGCCCGGCACCGAGGTGCCGAACCTGACGGGTGGAACCTCGCAGATGCTGCCGAACCACCACATCACCAAGCCGGTCTACATCGGAGAAATCCGCGCGGACGGCCAGTTCGACGTGGTGTGGCAGACCAAGGACCTCGTTCCAGGCGATGCGTGGTCGAAGTTCCTGCCGGACTCGAAGGACCTCGTTGCCGATTGGGTCCAGCTCAAGTGCGGCAATTACAACACCGTGACCAAGAAATGCGGCGGCCAGGGAATCTGATCGCGTCCTTCGGGCTTGACGCCTGACGATTAACGGGAGGCGGCGATGGTCGCTGCCTCTCCAGTGTCTTTCCCCCCGTTCCACGGACCCATGCGGGGCGCCTTCAATGATCCGCGCATTCTCGATCCATGTCGGGATGATCCGCCTCTGCGCTGTCCTGTGCCTTGGCCTGGCCGTGATCCTGGCGGCCTCTCCATCGCGGGCGGTCGGCCTTGAAGAGGCGCTGGCGAAGCTTGCGGCCGATTCCTTTCCGCAGACGCAGGAGGCTATCGCCGATCTCGCCGCAAGCGGTCACCCTCGGACGGATGCGATCATCACGGCGCTTGGTCAGGCGCGTCTGGTGTTCGACCCGGACAGCAAGCACATCTTCATCCGAGACGGCGACCGTTTCCTCGATGCGGCGACCGGGGAGGCAACGCAAGCGCCGGCCACGACCCACAACGTGCGTATCAACAATCGGCTTCGGCGCATCATCAGCGCGGCGCTCGGCCGTCTGACGTTGACCTCGCCGGATCGGGGACGGCGATTGGAAGCTGCGCTGTCGGCTTTTCAATCGCGCGATGCCGATCAGCTGGAAGCGGTCGCAGCGGCGTTGTCCGAGGAGAAGGATGCCGAGGTTCGCGCGGCCTTGGCGGATGCCCGGGCGGCAATCCTTCTGTCTTCAAAAGACGCAACGGAGGCCCAGCTAGCAGAGGCGGTCGAGCAGCTCAGGAGTCGGCGAGACCGGGCCACGCTCAATTTGCTCAACAGCGTATCCGCCGATGCCTCGCCGACGGTCCGGAAGGCGGCCCAGTCGGCGGCGGCTGCCATCGAAAGCAGGCTCGCGACGGCCGCCGTCTTGCAGAATGTCTGGTACGGCGTGTCGCTCGGCTCGGTGCTGGCGCTGGCGGCCATTGGACTGGCCATCACATTCGGGGTCATGGGCGTCATCAATATGGCGCATGGCGAGATGGTGATGATCGGCGCCTATGTGACGTTCATCGTTCAGGAGTGGATCCGAGCGTTCAATCCGGGCCTGTTCGATTATTCGCTCGCCATTGCTCTGCCGCTGGCGTTCCTTGTCACCGGCGCCGTCGGCATCGGCATCGAGCGCTCGGTGATCCGGTTCCT
>Ga0180217_1001630_pt1 | contig 23623 bp, 13 predicted proteins | sample eDN3rd37CBELigOP_FD_128521 | JGI IMG/M metagenome (GOLD analysis project Ga0180217, IMG submission 128521) | Enriched Organic Plus compost microbial communities from Emeryville, California, USA - eDNA 3rd pass 37_C BE-Lig OP (version 2) (version 2) ... | reverse complement strand
GCGTCATCGCAACTATCGATATGGAATAGATGCTCGTGTGCTATCTTGCGCAAGTGAGCGGCGCGCCGGCCGGGGGTTGGGGGGCGGGGGGTGGGGGGGGGGGGGGAGGCGGGCCTCGGAAGTAACGCGCAAACGTTTCGACTGCGATCTAGTCAGGTGAGAACCTCGGATTTTCAGTAGGTCTGAGCATTTCCACACACCCTTCCTCGAAGAATTTGAGACTCACTGGCTGACAATGAAAATACAAGAATGACCACCCGACACACGCCTTCGGGTGAGAATGTAGTATTTTCAATTGTGGATGCTTGAACCAAGGACACAGAGCTAGACAAGCTTAATATATTATGGTGATTCTCCATCGTTATCTTGTGTCAGTCGACTCCGAAGACATGGAGCTACTTCAACTTCATCCTCCCAACTTCTCCAGTCAGTGGTTCATGATCCAGGGCTCCAAGGGAACGTAAGGCGGAAGTCCCAACACACATTCTGTTCCGGGCTGGCGATAAGTGAGAGTGTAGGTGTCTCCCTCTTGTAGGATTGTGAAGTCAGAGGTCTGGGAAATGAGTTGTGGATCTGGCGAGCGGTGTGACAAAGACGCAGCGACTGTGCTTGTGCTGCTGCTGACAGTAGACGATGATGCTGATGACGACGAAGGATTCGACACTTGCCGAGAGATGAGCGTGATGGAAACCGAATCAGGTGGCAACTCTTGCTCGGTCAGCCCTAGCTCCTCTGCCTCGAGTGCCTTTCGTCTCTGTCGAAGCAGCTCGCGCTGCTCACGTTTCGTTGCGGTTTTATACAGGAGTCGTTCGATCGTATTTCGTTTCTCCTCCTCTTCCAGTCGAATCTGCCGAAGACGCCGGGCGCGCAGAGCTTCGTTTCGTTTCAGGACTTCTTCCTCATTCAGCTCCTTACCCTCTTGAGACCTGTCCTTTCCAGACTTTGAATGTGGTAGTGACATCAACTCATCTGAATGACCAGAGATGCGCCGGTTCGCGCGGCCTCCCCTGGCATCTCTCCCAGTAATACGTGACTGTGTCTTGATGCTCAACCGCATTCCCTCTTCCTCTTCTTCCTCTTCTTCCTCTTCTGACTCACTTGTTGAGATTGTAGGTTCGCTCTCATCGATCGTTCCGCCGATCGAGGTTCGCCGTTTCTCTTCTTCCCCGGAGTCGTTTTTAGTTTCCTCGTCATCTGCTTCAGTGTCTACGCGTTCGCTATTTCGGGACCGTCTATTCAACCGAGCGTCTGTTCGAACCACTTTTGTTCTGGAAGTCATTTCAGGCTTGGCCTTCGGTGGTCGCCCTCGTTTTCGTTTGGATGTAGATAGCGCTGATTCAGAGGATGCTTTGGATACAAGTTGAGGTGGAGCTGTTGGGACCTCATCTTCAGTCATTTCGTCATCATCTTCGACGCCCATTCGATCGGCAGGGGACGTCCAACCACTGGCTTTCTGATCCTTCGTCGTACCAACACGATTCACCTTTGACCAATTTGCTTCGTCCTCTTCCACCTCCTCTTCGTCGAATGTGGCATCACCGTCGCCTGCATCATCACTCTCCAAGCCTGCAGCGTCATCGTCATAACTCTCATCATCATCGTCGTCAGAGTCGATGTCAAAGTCGATGCCTCTTCTGAGAAGTACCTCGGGAAGAACGACTTCTTCGCCATCTACAAGCGACGAGGCCCTCCTTGGGTTACTCTCTCGCCATTTCTTACGTGCGTCCAGGAACTCAGCACTCACCTTCGCACGCAGCACTCCGCTGAGTTCAGAATCAGCCTGCGCAGCCAGTGTCTTCGCCTCCGGATCCTCGGCTTGGAGGCCGTTTCGCTCCAAAACGGCGTCATATGCAGGTTTAAACACCTGTCCCATGGTCTTGTGAAATATGTACTCATCATCACAGTAAAACGTCACCGTATTCGTCAATAAGAGCCGAACACCCAGCTCGGTCTGGTCGGAATTTTCCATGATTTGATAGGTAAGCTGGGCAGCGGCTGCGTCAGCGGTATCACCTTCCGTGTTCTCGTGACGTTAGTCTCCGAGTGGTGTGCAGTGTTTACTCCTGGAACGCGTCTTGTCAGCGATTCAGATCCACAATGCACTTGAAAAAAATTGGTTTTGATTCACACTCCCGAGTGTATGAAAATCGCATACGTGGCGTAGGTGTGTTGTACCACTCCACGCGTTTACATTGGTTGCCGCTTGCACACTCTCTTTACGCGTCTGTTTTCCACACAAGCTACCTGCATCCAAGGATATTCGCGCCAAAAGTTACCCACACCGACGACTCTTCAACAGGTAGTGCATTCAGCACACTCGGCACGATGAGTGAAACTGAGGACCTGCAATCGAACCCGTTTTTTGTCTTTTTACAATCGAAGATTCCATTAGAACGCATTGCAGACCGCAATTTCGTCGTATGCGTCCCTGCCGCAGGCTCTCTGACCAAGATCAAACTTGACAATCAACTGCTCTTGGCCCATCTGCTCGCGCCGACATCGACCAAGGATGTGTACAGCACACAAGTCGCGGGACAGCTTGTTCATGTAACTGCAGATGCGGTCTCCACCCGAGAAGGGTTCTCATATCACCGTACCGTCCCGATTCTCGCTCAGGAAACCTTCTACGATGATAAGTTCAGGTCGTTTCAGATTCTTCACCTGGCGTATCCCATCGTTGGCCCGGTCTCAGCAAGCTACGTCCGATCGTTGCAGCCACAGGAGATCTGCCCGACACCCCTTATACGGAGATCGCTAGGCGAGCATGCAGAGGTGCTGTTGACCGTCTTGGGGAGCAAGCTCATGAGGGAGCTCAATCTTGCAATGCACAAGTTTACTAGCGAATTTCTCCAGAGCTATTTACTGGTGAAGGGCTTTGAAGCCGCCACTAATGACAAGATAAGCGACTTTTCGACGGGACTTTCGAATGAATTTATCAAGCGTGCGCCTGAGCCAAACCCCGAACGATGCCAGATCCAGATTGTACCATCTTCGGCAAAGGGAAGTATCAACGGGTGGTCTCCGATGGCACAAACAGAGTTTCGCATCGCACTTGACTGTCTCATTGCATACGAGCTGAATCAATTCATCCTTGGTGCACTTGTCAACTTCTTTGAAGTGGAAGACTCCGTCCTTACTGCACGTGCCAATGCACTCAAGTCATTCTCACCCGCTGAACAGCACAATCTACTGAACGTGCGAGATGATCTCAAAGGATGCAGTGTCGCTGAGGCTGTGCAGTGCCTGAGGCGGATGGGTGACCTCCACACGCCTTTGCAAAAGCTAGTGTGCGTGTCGGACGCTCTCAACTGCATCTTTGCCTCGGTGAACGATCATGTCAAGCGAGCAAAGCAAACAAGGCGAAATGCAGCGAGTGGCACCTCTGGATCCACCGCGAGTCCAACATCACTACCCACCTCACCACTCGCGCGGGAGCCTTCAAACGATCCCTCCATTCTTGCCAACGCAGTTGCCGCTGCTGCAGAGGCTGCGGGTGTGGGTGGTGTTGAGCCGCCGGTGCAGTCTCATGAGGATACTCCAGACAATGAAACCGAGGCAATCGCGACAGATGATGTTTTACCACTGCTCACTCTGGCTATGATTCAAGCACACTCCGGTCAGTCGTTCGCAACCCTCCAGTATATCAAGCACTTCAAGCCCAAGCTGCCCCTAGAAAACTCGGCGTATCAACAACTTGAGGCTGCATTCGCGTCGTATTCCGCGGCTGTAATTTATGTTCTCTCTGACAAGTTCCCACTAACGCACGGTTCGCCAGCAGGTATGGGGCCAACAAGGCGAAGAGGTAGTAATGCGTTTACCGCTTCCCAACTGGCAGCGGCCGCTGCTGCCGCTGCTGCCGCATCAGGAATGAGCGGCGGCGCTCCTTCCGGCGCTGTTACTGTTACTCCAAGTATGACACCAGGCGGAGCAACCTCAAGCGTTGCACCAGGTGCAACCTCCGCAATCTTATCAAGTTTGGGTGTCAGTCCCAGCATACTTGATAGCGATGACGAGCGAGATACATTTAAGGTTAAGTCTGAAAAGAAGTCCACAGATGCTTACTTATACCCCAAGCGTGCGGAACCTGTTTCTAGCGTCTCGCAAAATGTGAAGTCCGATTTCATTTCCCCCTCATCAGCCTGGAGGACTCCATCCGTTTTCCCCGAGCCTGCCTTGGATGTAAGTGCTTCACGTACAGTGCGCAGAGATTCGGTATCGCGTGGGAATGCCAGTCCTGGATCGTTGTTGTCTGCCGGGTTGACATCACTTGAGTTCGAACAGGAGCAGTATCTTGTGGAGTCCATTCTCGGTTCAACATCCATTCATCCTCCCAGAGCCGCTGCCCCGCTCGCGTCTGCCGTTCGACCTTCCCCGCTTGGTTCGGCAACATATACGGGAACCGACGCCAGTCGAAGGCCATCAACTTACACTTTCACTGCTTCAGCGTCCTCGTCGGCAGTCTCTCCTCCACAGACCTTAGCAGCAGCAGCTCCATCTGCGCCGCAGCAAGAATCCTCTGGCTCGAAGCGGATTGACTTTAGTGAAATCTCGCGCAAGATTGCGACCACTTCTACATCTACTCCACGTGCCGGCACAACGCCATCGCCAACCCCCTCCCCCACCCGGTACAATGATGACGACGATGACGATGAAATTGCGGGGATGAAAAACCTGCTTCAGCAGTTGATGTCAGGTACAGGCAATTCTACCGTCCCTGGAAGAACGTAGCTGCTAGGTGGCGTGCTATTTATGTACAAATAAACGCATAGTAGAAAAATACATATTCTATGCACCGTCTATGTACTGTACAGTCTTAACAATTTGTGAATCCAGACACCTGCTGGAACCGGTCGTAAAACTCGATCATTGATTTGGAGATTCTTGGCACAGTGTCCCTCAGGGCATCTTCAAAGTACTTTGCCTGCACACATTCTGAGTGTACATTTTCGCGGATTTGGCGTAGTGCCGCTTCTCGACAGCATCCAGCAATCTCAGCACCGCTCATGCCTTTGCTGGCGGCGAGTTCACCCAACCGCTTCAAGAATTCATCTGACCGTGCAGTGTCATCAACACTCATTCGACGCATCTCAATTTTAAAGATCTCTGCAGCCGATTCTGCATCAGGAAGCTTGACATACAGAATACGGTCGATGCGACCAGGGCGAAGCAAAGCCTTATCCAAAATGTCTGGACGGTTCGTCGCTGCTAGCACTGTCACATCGTTCAAGACTTCGACACCATCGAGCTCAACAAGCAACTGGCTCAGGACTCTCTCAGCTACACTATCTCCGCTACCAGAGCCGCCATCATCTCCACCACTGCGCTGCATAGCGATGGAATCGATTTCATCGAAGAAGATTATAGAGGGAGCTGCGGCGCGTGCCTTCCGGAAGACCTCTCGCACTGCCTTTTCACTATCACCTACCCATTTGCTGAACAGTTCTGGGCCTTTCACTGCAATAAAGTTGCGCGAGCACTCGGTTGCTAGAGCCTTCGCTAGCAGCGTTTTTGAACAACCAGGAGGACCGTAAAGTAGAATACCCTTGGGAGGTGGTGCACCGAGATGGGAAAACACCTCCGGGTGTTCCAGTGGCCATTCAAATGCCTCTCTCAAGCGGTCCTTGACATCTTTCTGGCCTCCAATGTCATCCCAGTGAACTTCAGGAATATCTGCGCTCACTTCACGCATAGCACTTGGGCGCACACGAGACAAACCGATGAATAAATCATCGCGTGTGATGCGTAAAGACGCCTTAGAGCTGGTTGCCTTTGCATCAGAATCTGACGGGAGCTGTTCGAACTCGCGGTGCAGTCTGGCAAATGCTGCCTCACGAACAACCAAAGCTAAATCCGCACCAACATATCCATGAGCGACAGAGGCAACATCGGCGAGATCCTGGTGCGTGATTCCATCTAGGTGCGGACTCGTGGTCTCGTCGGAATTGCGGATGTGTGCTCTCAGTAGCTTCGTCAAAATATCGGTTCTTGCCGCTCGCGAAGGAATGCCAATTTCGATTTCGCGATCAAAGCGACCTGGACGCCGTAAAGCAGGGTCCAACGCCTGTGGACGATTGGTGGCTGCTAGGACAACAATCTGACCCGCATCCCCAATACCATCCATCAACGTCAACATGGTGGCAACTAGCCTACGTTGGGCTTCATCCGCGATGGATTCACGAGCCGGACACAGGGCATCAATTTCATCAATAAAAAGAACACATGGAGCACATTGGCGAGCCATTTGAAAGATCTGTTGCATCTTTCGTTCTCCTTCTCCGACCAGTCTACCCGAGATCTCAGCTCCACTAATCGCGATAAATGAAGCCTTTGTTGATGACGCTAACGCACGAGCGATTAATGTCTTGCCCGTCCCAGGTGGTCCATATAAGAGAACGCCCCGCGGAGGCTTGATCTTTCGGTCTCGGAAAAGCTCAGGCTTTGTGAGCGGTAGTTCGACAGCTTCTCGAATCTGTGAAAGCTGCGTTTCCAACCCACCAATCAGTTCGAATGCATCGTTGTCCGTCGTTGTCACTGAACCGGTGGTAGACTCTGGGGATGATGGCTCGTCTACATTTGAGGTCTTGACCTCACACACGTGGTGCGGCTCCCGAGGAGGAATGGCTGTAGACATTGTGGTTGCGCAGGTTCTTACACATTTGACATGACTGAGTGAGGTCACATACATTGGGACCTGTGGAGTAGGAAGTGTGAGCGCCTCGCCACTTTCGAGATTCCCATTTCCTAGCAAGTTGGGCACGGGCTGCTGGAAGCTGCAAGGTTCTATAGTGAAAGCTGTCGACTCCGTGGGGCTCGAGAACGTAATCATTGCCGAAGAGTTGCACATCGCATGGGTACTTGCAACCGTTGGAGACAGAGTAATGGCAGCCTTTGATCGAACTTCGGGATCATTTCTACTCACCATAACCAGGTCGTGCTGTCTCTGAAACAAATCACGACAAATGACTTCCGTTGTAGAGCCGATTTCGGCTGCGACCACAGCAAATCGAATTGCATGACGACTTGAGTTGAAAGAAATATACGACGGGATAAGCAAGGGAGTATTGGCAAGAGACGCTAAAACATGCCGCTCTGCAGCCTGGGTGAGAATTACATCTTCTTCGTCTTGCAAACCTTCGTTAAGACTTGGCTGAGGCTCAGAGAAAAACTCGGGAACTTTGGCATTTGATCCTTGTTGGTCCGCCTCGTTCGAGTTAGCCTTGATGAGGCGACCCGCCGTAAGCGCTTCTGCTTGCTTTCGTTCTGTAAGGGATTTGGGAGGCTTCGTCTGCATGCTTGCAGGAATTCTCACAAGCGTGATCGCACGTGCTTGCACTGGTGGACAAAGTGTACGCTGAACAACAACTTGCGTTCCTTCGACGAGGATCGGCGCAAAGTGTGCAAGACTTGAGTGCTGAAGCGGTGCTCGAAGCTTCTGCTCATTAGGTAGCTGTCGCTTCTCATTAATAGCTTGGTCGGTCAGAGGCCCAACGAGTTGCCATGCAGGCGTGTTTGGCATTTTAAGTCGAATTGCGTTCGGGTGTACATTTTGCATCGGCCAGGCCTCACAAAGCCAAACCAATCTCGCCGCGGATTTGTCTGGGTGCGCATTGTCTGCAGCTGAAACCTGAACAAGGTCGCCCGTGGCCAGATTCAACAACTCGAAGACCAGCGGGTGGAACACTGCAATTGGAAGCCTCGAATGCGAGGCGCGTTCAAACTTGTTCAAGTAGCGGTCAAATTGCAACATGATTGCAGTTTTCGTTGAGAGGAGCGCAGTTGTTGATGAGCGAGTACCCGATTTCGCACTGACGCTACCAGCATTCGCCTGGCTCTCTCCCTTCGCGGGTGCGCTTGGCGATCGTTCCACGGCCTTTGTCCTTGACGCCTCTGGTGACAAGGCACTGACAGCACTGGGTGCAGCGCTTCGAGCCGGTGCGTTAGGAGTTGTTGCCGTTGGCTGTGGCTCTGGGGCATTCCGAGTGAGTATGTGAGGGCCAGTCTGAGTACCGGTCTGAGGCGTGGCCTGAGCCAAAGGACTACCCTGTGGCCTGTTAGTGGTGTTGGACGCGGGAACCGTAGGCCTTCCAGCTCGTAGCATGTGAGTGGGTATCCCTGGGATTTTAGGTGGTTTGCCTGGCTTGCCAGGGTTGTTTGGTGCGGACATGGGGCTCGTGACACCTCTTGTAAGTGGATTTATATCTCTCCCAACACGAGCTCACACCTACACCGCACCTAGGATATATAGCTTGGATGATCTTCGTTCAAGTTGACGATAGCTCCTGAACAGCCCCGCACGCGTTGGCGTTGCAGTGCACTGCGACGGAGTATCCGACGTAGCACAGATCACCAAGCTGTTTGGGTAATTGTAGGGCGACGTCTCACTGGGGATGCCTAGATATACGCAAGTTTTCTGACGGAAAACAAGTCGGAAATGCACATTAGAGAGGATTGTGCGTGGCGTGAAATACAAGTGAATTGATGAATGTAATATGATAAGTCGGCGTCTATTACACTTCTAAATCGACTGATATTGTTAATTTCACTACATATAGCAGCCATGTACCGCTCCGAAGGTGCGATCCCACTCACTTCCAAGAAGCGGCGCGGCAAGCCGATTGAATACGATGAGGCGTCGCATATGTACGTACTTGGACATCACTATTAGACACGTTCTGCCTTGCCCATGCATCATGTCCGCGGCATCTGCTATCCCTGCTTCGCATCACGATGTTTCGAACAGACACTCAACTTCGCGGACCACCCTTGCGGGTCCTTGTTACGTTTAGGGACTTTATCACTGGCATGCGTCGCCGCAAACTCCAGCGCCAAGCGTACGGACGGAAGATGGCAGAGCTTCGTGAGCGCGAGAAGCGTAACGCCGAGCGCCGCGAGCGTTTGGCCGTACTCGACAACATTGTCAACAGCAAGTTCAAGCACTTGAAGCGCCTACCGGAGGAGCTAGACGAACGCATCAATCCTGAAGAGCACCGGGACGCGATGCAATTCGAGGACGATGTTGCAGTTGTCACAGTCGAAACAGATGCCTCTCGTGCACAAGCCGTGGCCTATCACAGCGATCAGGAGGAAGACGTGGAGGAGGACCACGGCAACACAGAAGAGGAGATTGTGAGTGAGGACGAGGCCATGGCAGCAGCTGCGGCTCGAGTACACGCAAAGAAGAAGAGTCTTCAGGAGGCATTACAACTTGCAAAGTCCAAATACTATGAGAAGGGAATGATTAAGCTCGGGCGTTCAAGTGACGATCAAGAGGAGGATGACGCGAATCTTGAAGACGAACCTTCTGAGAATGAGGACTGTGAGAACGAAGAAGACGACTTTGAAATCGACGAGGACGAGGATGAAGACTCAGAGGCCGCTGTGGAAGAGGAAGAAGAAGAGGAAGAGGAAGAGGAAGGGGAAGAGGCAGAGGAAGAAGAACCCATCCAGCAGCGCAAACAGAGCAAATCACAAGCTAACAAGAAGCAACCGGCGAAGCCCTCGAAGGAAGAAATTGAACGGCAACTCGAGGAGATCAAGCGTCAACGCGAACTTATTCTCAAGCGGCAACAAGAAGCGTCCAAGTTGACGTCGGCGAAGACGCCTGCCACTCAGTCGAAGACTCAAAGTACCGCATCTCAGCAGTCGAAACCAGCTGCTTCTGGTAAGCCACCTACACAGCAATCCGCTCCCTCCAAAGATACTGACAAAGCTGCCGTTATCACAGCGTCAGCGAACTCGAAGCAGAGCAGTACAAAGGCTGTAGCTACTACGCAACCAACAGAAGCAGCCAAATCCGCTCCCTCGTCAGCAAAGACGTCTGCCTCCACTCCATCGAAGGAGCCGGAGTCGGAACTATCCCCAGCGTCCCAAGAAACTTCAACGAAGGCAAAGGATGAAGCTAAGGTCGCGCAGTTCAGAGCACGCCCAGCAACTCATGATGAATTATTTGACGCGTCCAACCGTGTCAAGGTCAACCTACAGGAGAATCCGCGTGGGATTTCGAAAGCTCACAAAGAGGCTGCAGCCGCTGCTGCTGCTGCCGCCGCTGCTACCGCTGCCGCCGCGGCCGCTGCCGCCGCTGCAGAGCCAGCGAAGAAGGCTGATGCCAAGTCAAAGAAGGCTAAGCAGAGTGACGTTGACAAGAACCTGAAAATCTTCAACGAGCTGATGGCCGCAAAGGAAGCCCCGAAGGTCAAGTTTTCGGAGGATGACCTTCAATACTTTTTCAGCTTACCCGAGCCAAAGCATTGGAAGCAGCAGGCTCAGCTGGAAGAGCGCGTAAGATCACGAGAAGAGGCACAGCTCCAGCGCGAGGAGAAACAGCGACTGAAGAGAATGAAACAGTCAGAGCAGGCTGCAGACCTTGAGTTAGGATTGATCGGCAATGGCAACGACTTGGATGAGCTTGGAGGTGATGTGCCTGATGGTGATTCCGACGGTGAAGGTGATGGTGAACAGTTGGCCTCGTATCACCGCAAGTTTATTAACGGTGTCGAGCAATTTGACTATACCCTACTCCACAAGGACGATGCTCACGACCGCATTAAGGATTTTAGCTTAATCAACGGACTCGGTCCTGCTTCCATGGGTGGCCGCTACAGAAAGAAGCCAATTCGCGTGATGCGTGAGCGCAGTTCGAAGGCCCGAAAGGAGCGCAAGCTTGAGCGTAAGCGTCAACGTGAGGAGGTAAAGAAAATCAGGAAATCACGCAAGACCGGAGCAAGCATGTGGGGCTATGAATCTGACGACGAGGATGACAACAAGCGCAAGCCCAAGCTTAGCAAGGAAGATTACATTCAGATGGGTAGCAAAAAGCGCAGAGGCATCCTAAGATCCACCAAGCAGAAGCGCAGCGCCTACAACTACGACGATATTGCTGGTACAGTATCTTTCTAATTCACAACAAAGTAGTAATATAGTCTGCCAGGAGGGCTTCAATCCTGCATTTTTGTGTATTTCCTAGTATAATTTGGCACTATTGTCGTAAATCGGGTGCAATCATCTTCCATGGGATAGCGTGTTCTATACATAATTGAAAGGGTAGATGATCTTGGATAAGCACATTTCATCGCACGAACTGCGTCTGGTCATGCAGTTGGACAGCTGAGGTGGCCGCTTGTGCCTCTTCAACTAGTTGTTGAACGGTAACAGCTCCTTGTAGAGAAGCATCATTTGCCTGCATTTGTTGCAGTCGATCTTCCACACCGTTGATAAGCATCTGGACTCGATCAAACGGACATGCAGCCAGATAGATCGCTGCCGCTAGCGCGCGGAATCGAATTTGCGACAAGAGTGCCGCTTCGCGTTCATCGAAAGAGTTCAACACCCAGGAAACCACAGCTGCCCTTTCCGATGCCGTTTTCTTACCAGATGCTGCGCCGTTGGGACGACCCACTCCGATGCGAACTCGAAGCAGGGTTTGGTCGGGACCTATTCCTAGTTCTCGAATTACGCTATCAACTCCACGGTGGCCCCCTGCGGTTCCCGTACGTTTTACGCGGATAGTTCCAAAGGGCAAGTCCATGTCATCAAACATGACGATAATTCGTTCGGGTGGAATTGACAACTCATTCGCCAGTCGTCGAGTTGGTGTTCCACTGAGGTTCATAAACGTCTCAGCAATCGCCCAGGTCATACGGATCTGTGAAAGCTGCTGGAGAAAGTTGAGGTCCCAGCGTGTAGTCTTTGCAACTGAAGGGGTGCCTGGGTTGCCTCGTGCAGGACTTTGGGTTGGTCTGCGTTCTTTTCCTTGATGAGAATCCACTCGTCGGCTTCGTGGTGGGTCACCCACGACATTTTGGTTGCCTAGGGAGTCAACACCGCTTTCAGGCGCCGAACTCGCCTGGGTAGTTTCAGTTCCCGTGCTTTCCTTATGCTCTCCTCCTAACGAGAGACATGTAGTCGGTGGCATAGTAGAACTGGAGGTGGGAATTCTGACTCGAGGAACAATCAGTCTCCAGTCCAGGTGGAGCTGCGTCACAGGAATTCCTACGTTGGATATAACACAGCCCCGTACACGCGTACTAAATGATAGGTTTTGTGCCGCCATGAACGACCGCACGAAGTCCCGTCCGATATTGTGACGAGTCCCTTCGTAAGTTGGACCAGGGTTTCCAAGGCCGATCACTAGGAAGTGATGAGAGTCTGCCTGTGTGCGGCCGTCAGTTTCGGTGTCCGTTCTCTCGTCAGCTGCTGGTGCCCCTGGCGCTGCGGTCGCCATGGTGCGAACACGCGTATATCGAGGTCCCGAACCGACTGGACAGAGCCTTGAGTGAATTGAACAAAGTATGTTCTCTCCGAGGGCGGTACAGCACCTTGTGGCGTTCCAAATACCTCGGAAGGCTGGCCTAAGCACTGGATGCATCAAGTGCCTGTTGGATCTGTGCTACTCAAACGGCAACACGCCGTTCCAAGACTTGAGAAGTGTGCTGAAATGGAGTTTGAAAAAAATCCTCAAGACGAGCAAGAGCTGCAAGTTGGCGGGGCATAGCACCAATCTCGTGCAACGATGAAAGTGGGACCGCAGGGTCGGAATGCCCAAGCGATGAACTACTCGTAATGACTTTATTCCGGGAGCTGCATGATGTCTATCGACAAGTCTAGTTCGAAAAACAAAAGCTCTGTGAGATCAACAGCTCACTAACCTGACAAGCTGAGCATTGTAACACCTATTGTATGCTTGCACAAGAGCCGTGAAACGATATAGTATATACACGATATGTTGGGAGGAGCAGGACTTTTCTCCAAGAAACGAGTAGCCCCGAACAGTATGAAACATACATCTGCCGTTGGCTGACTATTCTTCATTGTTCTGCTGGCTAGCGACATTCTCAGCCAATGCAGCTTGTTGCTGCTGCCACGTCCCACTCCCTAGCAGATGAAGCACAGACAGAATGAAGAGGAGCGCGGTAATCGCCAAGGTCGCACGCTTGAATCCATGCAGCGGTTCGATCGTAGCTATCAGCTCCTTAGGGACATAGTCGGTCAGAATTTGACAGATGTGACCACCTTCACTGCAGGCTAGCGTAGCACCTGCAGGAGCTGCTTCTTTGGCAGCTTCTCGTGTGAGAAGATCATCCAGTGGAAGAGTAGGTGCTATGCTAGCGGTTTCTGCGCAATGCGAGAGGTTATCAGCCGATCCATCGGGGTATGGAGGGCCAAAACAGATTCCACACCTTGTATCGGAATTGGCAACATGTCCCGTATCACCTCCTGAGCAGACTCCACATTGATCTACAATGGCGGTGCCTTGACGCGTGCCAAAGCAGTCGGTGAAGCACACATCACGACCGCGTCCAATCGCTGCTCGTCCCAACGGGAAAAACGAGTTCGTGATGCCTGGATCATCATCGGGGTTAGTTGGGCCGGTTTCATAATTAGTTGGTGCAAATATCAAGGAGGAGGGTGCAAGGCCCCAGCGATGCTGCGCACACTGTGTACACATGGCATCTGCGAGTTCATCATCCGTGAGCGCCTCTCCTTCTGCAAGCTCAATAGTATTCATTGATTGAGGGAGAACGTATTGCGAACTTGGAGATGATGAGGTCAATTGTGCTATGGACGTTGGTAGATCGTCGGATCTTTCATCCACAGTAGCGTCTCCCTGGAATATGTTCAAAGGGCCACTGGATCGTTTGATATTAAACAAGGTGTACTCTTGTAGCTTTGTAGCAAACCCGGGATGCTGAGGAACCACGACGATCGATACCGTGAAGGTCACCGTGGATTGTGCCGCGCCCGCGTCAAGAATAGTGTCCAGCGCCGCTTGCGGTAACGTGCAATACCAGGCTTGGCGCTCAGGATCCCATGACAGGTCGGTTCTTGCAGGTGTGACGAGAGGGGGCGTGACCGAACCGACTGTTTTGAAGTCGCATCTGAGTCTGGGTGTGATAAACGACGGGATGTAGGCTTGGAGTTGCGCCGGCAAGGCAGGAGCTGATGCACCCGAGTTGTAAGTTGGGTCTGCAAACGTCGTAAAATAAAGCGATACACTGTCACTTGGTGTTTGGGCTCGTACAGTAGTTGGCGATACGCAGGTGTAGAAACCAAATGGCACCGCCTGAACGATCGTATGAGATTCAATCAGTGCTGGTGGGATGGGCAAGAGTCGATACTCATCCGCAAGATCGGTATCTGCAAATAGCTCTGTGACGAGGGTATGTACGCGACTGTCATATGAGCTGGGCACATGTGTGAATAATCCTGCGAATTTGGTATCAAACAATGTACTCGTAGCCGGAATGGTGTTGTACACAAATAATATTCTGGATGGTGATTGTAAGATCACGGCGAAGTCGAGTTCCGCGCCCTCTGTCGCGTCGACCCAACGGATGACAAGGGCGTCTACTTTCGTTGGGGGTGCACGGTTCGTCTGCGAAGGTAGCTCGGTCGACACTTCCAACATGGCATATCGTACTGTTGCATCTGACGTTAGATGAAGCGCGACAACGGCCTGTTTGCATTTGCCAAGCCCTTCTGTAAGATCACTGCAACTAAGCTCCTCCGCAGCGCAGGCGCTGTCTTCCTTACAGTTTCTCAGAATCAGGGAGCCTTGTTTATCCACATGGACAGATGAGTAGGGAACTCCTCCAAAGATGAATTTGAAGTCAATAGGACGGTTCGGCTCTGTAAACTCAAGGCTTGTGATATCCTCCCACGATAGGTCGGTAGCAAACGACTGTGCCTCGAGCACATATTGGTAGCCATGTGTCGGTGAGAGTAGCACAGCAGCTATCGTAGTTAGGACGGCGAGGATCCAAACTGGGGTCCAGACGCCATAACATCGGTGGGAGTTCCTGAGCGCGACTGGCGACCCCATGTGCTGCATCGGCATTTGCTGTAGTTCGTCTTCTTGTTGCGTCTCACTGTGAGAGCTAGGGACACTAGGGCGTGTAGGCTCAAGTGCAAAGCAACGAGAGAACCCTATCAACCTCCTACGAAGCAAGTCTTGCTCACTAGAGTGCGTCCTGTTGTGCGGGTGTGCCGCTAGATCTACGCGTGTGCGATTACCATCGGCGGATGTATCGAGGATATATCAGCTTTTCCAGCCTAAACGTTGAGTTTTTTCAGGAACTGCGTGTCGTGAATGCCGCCAAAGCACGACGTAAACGAAGTGCAACGATGGGAAAAATTTGTTTCAACTCCAAGTTCGACTGACGACAGGAGCAGGGAAACGCGACGCGATAGAGCGGGGGAGGTGTTCGATTCGCTAGAGTCATACGCGGCAGGCAGCGCCAGCACCGGCGCTAGCACCAGCAGCGGCCATAATCACACCACCTCAAAGCAAACCCCCGACTGGATTGCAATACTACACGACAACAGTGCTGACTGATGTGGGTTTATTTTGATGATATTCATGTGTCTGTTCATTCTTCAGCGTCCTTCCCGAGATCGGAAGAGGACTCAAATGAGTCTGAGTCGCAGTGACAGTGCCATAGCAAGGAGTCTCTGCTGCAGTGAAGGCATTGACAATGTCTCACGTAACAGTACGCCTAGAGTTGCGTTTGTGTGAGTCACACTTCAGTCGCATGTCAGGTGTTGAGTGTGGGCAGCAACTTGCTTAGGCAACGCTGACACTAGTGAGCTCGGGAGTACCCTCAGCGCCAATGCTCCAGTGGGCGTAGAGCACAACCTCGATCTTGCGGTCGCCTTCATCAGTACCAACGGTGCACAAGACCTTGTAGTTAAGGCCAGCAACGACTTGGGTGCTATAGGAGTCTGCCTTGACGGGGCCCTTGGGGTTCTTCAAGCCGCTGTTGCTGGCCTGCTCGAGGATCTGGGGCTCGAAGTGAGAGATCCAGTTCTTGACACGGTCGTCAATGACACGGGGATCGGAGTAACCACCGCAGAGAGACATCTTGAGTTTCGAGTTAAGGTTCTGAGGGTGGGGTTTTCAGGAGATCGGCGCAGGGTGCGGTGAGAAACGTGCTATACACGACCATATCCAATGTTCTTGCAGTCGAAAACTCAAAATATCAACTCAGTTATCCACTCGGATGCCCCTATTCAGCAGCTCACTCTTTCAGATATTTTCACTCTTGTGGTCGGAAATCAGTCACATAAATCACTAACGTGTGGATCTAGGGCGGACACGTTGCGGAAACTTAGTTTGTGCATAAATTATCCATCCCCACTGCATGGCACACCCGGATCTTTTGCTTTTTCGAGACAATATCCATGGCATCCTTCATATCTCACACTCGTAGCAAACGACAAAACGGTTCCAATCAGACTCATTTTAGCCGGATCAGTCCAAATTAGCTCGGAAAGAAGCTCTGACATCTGGATTTACTGATACTAGTAGCACAGGTGCCGCATCGACATTCCGAGGGCTGACATAGCCATGGTCACCAGAGAACATGAAAAGCTGATTCGACGGAGGAATTTGTGTCTCCTCTCTGTTGTATGCCTAGTATTATGCGTCAACGCAAACTTCGCGTGTGCTACGCAAGCGCAACCAAGTGAGAATGCCTTGCTGCAGAGCCTGAAAGATGAGCCCGCTGCGCTCTACCTCTTCAACACAACCAAGTCCACGGCTCCTGAGTTCAAGTATGCACGCTGCCTGGATGGCTCATCCGCTGGCTTCTACTTCCGTCCTGCAAGTACCAATCTCCTTCCTCAGGCAACACAGTGGCTAATTCACCTTCAGGGCGGAGGTGAGTGTGTGACCAAGACCTCGTGCACTTCTCGATCCAAGACTGATCTGGGCTCGAGCAAAAACTGGCGTCCGACCACTCGCCCGGGCTTCCTCCTCAATGGCAATACTGAGCAGAACCCCAACTTCTCGGCATCGAATCACATCTACATCCCATATTGCAGCGGTGACCTGTTCCTGGGCCAAGATACTGAGCAGAACGATCGTGCATATGGTCTTCAGTTCAGTGGCATTCACATTGTCAACGCAACTATTACATACGCCTTAGATTACCTCGGTATGGCGTCGGCTACCGTGATTGTAATTTCGGGTGATTCCGCTGGAGGTATTGGTGCCGTTGCGACTGCAGATATGATTCAAGACAAGATTGCTCGTTATCTTCAGGCTCAGGGCCGAATCACCATCCCACGTGTGGTTGTCGCCCCCATTGCGGGATCTTACTTCAACAATTATTTTGCATACGAGCCCAAGCAGCCCGACGACCCCAAACAGATCGCGTACATCCCTTGGTCTTACAACGATTTGAAGCGCTATCAAGCATTGTGGAACGCTTTCGTTCCCGAGCGCTGCGCCGCTCTCAGACCGTCCGACCCGTGGGCCTGCATGTTCCTCTCAGCAAGCCTGCCTAGCTTAAACGTTCCTCTCTTCGCGATCCAGGCGCAGTCGGACGCGGTGGTGATGCCCCTGCATGGTGGTCTACCAGAGCTGTGGTCCCAAGATCCACCCAGATGCGGAATGACGAGCTTAGATACATGCCCCGAAACGGCCAAGCGCTACATTCAGAAGTGGACGAGCACAATGATCGAACTGCTCACTCAGATTATCAAGCCCACTCCTGACATTCCCGTTTCTAGTAGGTCGGGTGTCTTCTTTGCAAGTTGCTTAACACATACTGGTTTCAGCCCCAAGGGCCCGCGCATTCAAGGCTACAACTTCATTCAGGCCTTCTCTGAGTGGCTCTACAACGACAATTCGCAGCGCATTTGGTTTGACAACTGTGGAGCATCGCCGACTGGTGAGCCCAATTTGTATTGTGGAAGCTGCTAATCGCTCCTTGCTCAAACCTACCTGGTCATTCGCTTGAATCTTAAAATTTGTGACTCAAAGTTTAGTCTAACCTCAGGCAGGACATATGTACATGTACATGTAAAATGCGCCTAGAATAACGAACAATAAAAGTAAATGTGATCATGTGTACCGCGTGAAAGGTCGTCGGAGATGGCTTGTTGAACACGCGATCGTCTAGATACTAGTGGCCGAAATTGCTAATCGCTTGTTCAACAAGATGACTTGGTTCCAAAAGGGTAAAAGAGACAGTGAAAACGCTAAGTAACCTGCTTCTCACCGAGAGGTATCCAAGCCAGCACAGAGCTGGCTCTTGGCAAGTATAAAAGCTTAAACAGAAGATGACTAAAGTAAACCAATACAACACAGACCCTAATTGATAGGGTCTTGGATCAGTTTGAATACTACGGTGACTAACATAGCCACGACAGAACCCAAGGTACCGCCGATCTGAACAGATAATCCTCCCAGTGTGTACAAGTGCCCTCTCGTGGCCTCAATCTCGCGGAACGTGGGAGGCCGCGAGATGTGCTCTGAAAGGTTGATTTCGGTTCGCGCGCCTGGGTTCGTGGGTTCATACAGAGAATCAGAAACGGTGGGAATAACCTCGCCCGTCGCTGTAGACAAAACACCAAACGAGTCGGTATCAAACTCCCCTGTCTGATCGCAATCCAAAGGAAACTCGTACTCCGTGTCAGATTCATCCTCCGCGGGTCCATCGATCTCAATGTGGTCCAAGTCCTCCTCAATGGCAAAATCCTCGGCCGCAGCGTTTGCAAGCAAGCCTGCGAATTCAGCGTTGGATTTAGAACGAGTGCGGTGACGCCGCCTACGCTCCTTAAATCGTGTGTTCCACGTACGTTGCACGCGGTGGACGCGAACGTGAGGTGGCAAATCTGGTCGAGGGACGAACGGAGCCTGGGCAGGCGGGCCACCCAAACGAACAATGCCTCGACGTTTCTCTGCGCGTTCTTCTCTCCACGCAGCTTCCATTTTCTCTACGCGTTCGGCTTCCTTCAGCATGTCCTTATTCGTCATGGGATGATATAACTTGGCCCAGTCTTTCTCAAGCTTCTGACCGACGTCGTGAAGCCGTAGGAAGTACGCGGTTTGTGACATGCTGTAGCATGCACCATTAAGTCCACTAAATACTACTGGTATGTACGACCAAAATGTCGAGTGCTTGTAGATTGGATTTGGGGATAATGCGGCAAGCACGGTAATATAGACTCCACTTGCCAAGGTCAACAAATTCAAGAAAAGGATGCCGTTGTCGCTCTTCAAAAAGTTGGCGATCCTTTTGTTTCCGACGAGTATCCTACCCAAAGGATCGCATACGAAGAGAAGACACGTGGCGAGGTTGTAGATGAATGACCCGTGCTTGTAAGATAGACAGGCAAACGGCAAAAACGCGGGGAATGTTCCGTAAACAAAGATTGAGATGAACCCAAATGAGATCATAGTAGCAGGGTCCACTTTGAACATTTCTTTCACCTTCATGTGCTGAAGATTAGGCTGCAGCGGGTAGGCGTAGCCATCCAAATCCAGCGGCAATGCTGGATGATTGTGCATGCTAGCGTTGTTAGCAACGCTAGGACTGTCGAGGGACATGATAGGAAAGAGCGGCGGTGCAGTCGTAACCTGTGAGAGTTGGGGGTCGGTTCCTTCGCTAGGCTCCTCATCCTGTCGTGGCTCGGGCAATGGGTGATACCGACAGGGTTCATCTGGAGTAAACTGAAGATGGCCCGCGCCTACGGAAGCGATGGGAGAGCCGATGTGTGGAACCAAAGTCTCTTCATGCTCCAATTCTGGTTCGTTGTAGCCCCTGATTTCAGCCTCACGAGCTTCGCGTTTCAGCCTGTTTCGCTCCTTATGTGCTCGTGGATGGAACTGTAGGTAGAGGAACCCCGCGAGCATGAGCAACTGGTAAAGCCCGATGATTAAGAAGAACATGGTTGTGGAGAACCTCATATGCTTGGCTCCTGCATCCTGTGCCAGCGGAAGCAAACCTGTGACTGCAGAAGCAATTCCTTGTCCAATACTGAAGCCAAAAGTGTACTTTTCGGGGTAGGCAGAGATATACGTCCAAAAGATGACGTTGCCAATCGCACAGAACGTGAAGTGGACACTGCCGTTAATCAGGAACGAGAGACTGGACGAATGCGAGCCGAAGTGGACCACATGCTGCCAAGTGAAGGCCAGCACAAACATAGCAATTTCCAGTGTAAGAATGCTACCGGCGACAAATCTGTCACGTCGACGCTGGCTCATACGACCGAGCAGAATCGGTGTCAGGGCGAACATGATCACATTGGAGACCTGTTGTACGATGCCTAGGTACGTGGCGAGGGTGCTCTTCTCGGGCTGGGTGTGGACCAGCGCGGGTAATTCACTGTACAGTGCATTTGCGGTGAGCCTATAGGATATATAAGCAAACAAGGGTCGCCGTCGTATGCAATGTGAGCGCAGAGTCCAGTCAGTCGTGCATCGCAGTTACTTGTGAAGACCTGAGATGCAAGGATTATTTCGCTTGCATTTCCACGCGGTCCTCAGAATGCTTGGCAATGCAACCCGTGCATACGACAGATACCGCATTAGCCTATATGATGCGCTGGTACGGGTCTTAAAGGCGTCAGATAGGCCAAGCAAAGCCGGGCTTTTCGATGACAGGTACATACCAACTTCCAGTGCCAAAGCAGATTGAAGCAATGAGTACTTGAAAGGCATACTTCTTAGGCTTGGTATGGGGTGATGCTATGACCGGACTCGCTGTGGCTAGCTCAGCCTCTGGAGTAGGATCATATGGTGAACTCATATGTATGTGCTGATACAGGTAAAGCCCTGTTTCAAGCACTGAGGAAATGGTATCCAAGCTGGGAATTTCTCCAGTTTTTGAATTTCCCCTGCACGACTGGCGACACGGCACCCAGTAGAGGTGCAATGCCAGGGAAGCAGCTCGTGTCGGGCTGCTAGGTGACATACTGCACTACCATGAATTTGTATCGCTAGTTTTGATGCAGCATCTGCTCACGGTGAGGAGCTGCATGAGACGAGCGTGTTCATCTTGAGCTCACATAGCTAGTCTAACTCTACATTTATGACAACGGTACTATGATACATGTGACTCAATTCATATGAGCGTTACTGCTTTGACTCAGTGTTTGACGAGCCTTGCTGCTGCTCTTGCTGCTTAAGCTGCTGCTGGCGTTCATATGCCATCTTGGCAAGTTGCTTGCCATCCTCCATTATCCGTTCGAACTCTGCAGGCGCCTTGACCTTCAGGTCCAACAAACTGGGAACTGAGGGGGGACAGCGGACGAGATCGGGGATGGTATAACCCATCACATTAAAGAACAAGTTCGATCGGTGGAACTTACCTGCCTTGGGGAGTCGGAAGGGTGCCTTTCCGTTGATGAACAAGGGAAGGTATCTAGAGGTGCAGCGGCGAGGAAAGGGGCGTAGGTAGCAATTAGGTGCCGCGAGCAGTCAAGGCATCTACAATTTTGTCATAGTTCAATGCATACCGACAGGGAATGCGCCTCAAACGTTAGAAACATTTTGGACGCAGATGAGTTACGTACGGCAAAGCCTTGACATTGGCGAGGTCATAGTTCGGAGGAACGCCGGTGATGGACGAGCGAGGGACTTGGAAGGTGACGTCACCCCCAAACATGCTGTACGCCGAAATAATAACAGGCGCTCGTGGGTAGTCGGGGAAGACACCGATGCGGTTGACAAACGACCGACCGTGCTTGTAGGACAGATACATCAGAGCACCAGCGAACGTGAGACCCACAATTTGCATACCATATGAGAGATCGGGATAGAGATACGCACGATACAGTCCAGCCGTGCACATGAGGATTTGCAATGTGCCCACCGTTGAGGCAAGGCGGTACTTCCATCGCTGGGAGTGCTGATACACAACCACGGGTGGAACGTTCTTGGGTGCAGGCTCATCCTGCTCGGGTGTGATGCGCTCAGGCGAGTGGTGGTTTGTGATGAAGCGCGTGTTCAGGTCACCAAAGTTGTTGTTGGTCCCGAAGAGTCGTGCGGAGTATGGAATTCGAAACGAAGGCTTGCAGATCTGGGTGAGGCTAGTTTGGCTGTACTGGTAGTGCCTGAGCTTGGCCTGGATCTGTTCCACGAACGAGCTTTGCGTGACGATGGGCCGTGCGATAGTCTCCAGGCCGACCAGCTTGGACGCGGCGCTGGATCGCAGCATAAAGCTCGTCTTTGTCACAGCTCGGAACATTGTCTAGAGTGGGATTCATGAAGTCCGAGCGTAATTTCAGTCACGTTGGAATGGTGTCCCGTAGGGTTTAGAAGCAACGGCATGGATATAGTGATGATTATTGGGCGCAGTTAACTTCGCCTATACATGGATAACACACTTAATAAATTTTAAAGCTTCGACACACTCCACAATACCTCGGTTCAGTAAACTGGGAATTGTAGTAGGAGTGACAAAATTCCCACCCTTCCATTAGAAATCAGACTCGCTGGCTCTTCCAGCCACACTTGCTTCGAAAGCCCACCGCGATTTCCGGGTCAAGTTAGCACGCTATGGCGATTAATACCCAGTTATTTAAGGGCCACCAGAGAGTATAGCAGTCTGAAACGAGTGTACTGGGTGGTGGTTGTCGAGTGCATTGCCAACCCATTCCCAGGACAACATTCATACACCACCGGTTTGGGCAAGAGAAACATCGTTCACAGGGTCTGTCGTGCCCTGTCAGGTGTTACGGTGGCCTCAGCCCAGCCCTGTCTCGGTTCCAGAGCCACATTCATTCAAGCTGCGGAGTCACGAGTCTCCTGCATCAGCTGCAATGGGAATGGAGTACTGCTGGTGTTTCAGTGTATTCGTCGCATAACCGGTCGGAAAATACTTTCCAGTCCAGTCCAAAGCCAAATCAACGAGGAAACTCTCTCGGGATATCCATCTCGCTCACACTATGTTCAAAATACCCCCAGAATACAGTTTGCTGAGTGCTCGGGCAAAAGGTAGGGTCTTGCCAGGGCTGTTCCAAAGTTTTGGAACTCCTTGGGCCAAAGTTCCAAAAGGTTCCAAAAAAGTTCCAAATCAGCCTCCAAGGTCCAAACCTGAGTTGAAGACAGAAAATCTCGAAGCCAAAAGCAGGTGACTTTGGACGCGTGTAATACATGAAGTAGACGGCTACGCGGGTGCAAAACAGTAGCATTGCATAGCAGACGATGCGAGTCATCGTTTTGTGCTGTTTATTCGCAGCGTCATGAAGTTCTTCCGAGTCATAGATTGACTCGTGAAGATCAACAAGATCTTGGCCAACCCACCCAAACGACTTTGACTTACAATTTCGCTCGTTCCTTCACACAAATCTAGCTCGATTCGCTTCACAATGAAGGCTGTTTTCGTGCTTGCCCTGATTTTCGTAGCAGTCGCTCTTGCTACCGAGGTTCAGGTATGTAACACTTCATGAATGGTTTTTGCCCCCCAGCCCAATTTTTTCTTTAAGTTGCTTTCAACGCTACGACACCATGCAGGCACCCCAGGGACGCCGCTAAAAACGCCTACATTGCTGTATACTCACCGCTAACAACCCAATTCACACACTTTCCCTACACCCACAGACCCAGTGCCACCCTCAATGCAAGTGGCAGTGCGATGACCCCTCGTGCCCGGCTGTCTGCCACCCCATCTGCGCACGTCCCAAGTGCCAGATGCAGTGCGAGGAGCTTCCTTGCCCCAAGTGCGATGTGCACTGCGAGAAGCCCGCTTGCTCTGTTCGCTGCCCCAAGTCGCTCTGCGAGAAGGATGACTGCCCCAAGTGCGAGACTGTCTGCTCGCCCCCAGTCTGCCACACCGCTTGCATTGCTCCCAAGCCTAAGTGCGCTCCTCTCTGCGAGGCTACCAACTGCGACTGG
>Ga0180217_1001622_pt1 | contig 23703 bp, 19 predicted proteins | sample eDN3rd37CBELigOP_FD_128521 | JGI IMG/M metagenome (GOLD analysis project Ga0180217, IMG submission 128521) | Enriched Organic Plus compost microbial communities from Emeryville, California, USA - eDNA 3rd pass 37_C BE-Lig OP (version 2) (version 2) ... | reverse complement strand
CATCCGCATCGAGAACCTGCTGCTGGTGGTCGAGGCGGAGAGCCTGCCGGACCAGGCGAAGCCCTTCCTGGCCTTCGAGACCCTGACCCTCGCCCCCTATGACCGCCGGCTGATCGTCCCCGGGCTGCTGGCACCGAGCGAGCGTGCCTGGGTGGATGCCTACCATGCCCGCGTGCTGGCCGAGGTCGCCGCCGCCTGCGACCCGCCCACCGCCGCCTGGCTGCGGGAGGCCTGCGCGCTGCTGTGACCGTGGACACCCACGTCTCGCTCGAGGCCTGGCTGGCCGGGCGGCCCGTGCTGCTCGCCTACGGGCTGCTCGGAGACGTGTCCGCGGCCCTCGGCCCGGTGGGCGTGGACTACATGGGCGCGCAGCAGGCATGGCTGCGGCAGACCGGCGCGCGGCCCGCCGTGGTGCGCGTGCCGACCGCCTCGCCCGTGGCCGCGAATGCCGGGCGGCTCCGTGACGCGCTTCGGGCCGAGCCGCCGGGCACCTTGCTGCTGGCCCACAGCAAGGGCGGGCTGGAGGCGCTGGCTGCGCTGATGGACCCCGACACCGCCGGCCGCTGCGCCGCCTTCATCGCCTTCCAGTCGCCTTTCTTCGGCACCCAGGTGGCGGATGCGGTGACCGGCCTCGGCCCGCTGCACGGCCTGGCGCGGGCGGCGCTGCGCCTGCTGGGCTGCGGCGACGGTGCCGGCCTGCATGATCTGACGACCGTCGCGCGCACTGCCTGGATGCACCAGCATGCGGAGGAGGTGGCGGCCTTGATCGGGCGGTTGCCGGTCGTGACGGCGGCGACGGTGCTGGACCCGGTGGCGGCGCGGGGGCGGGACCGGGCCTATGCGGTGGTGGGCGGGCTGTTGCAGCGCTCGGCTGGGCCGAATGACGGGCTCGTGCCGCTTTCCTCCGCTTTGCTGCCGGGTGCACGGCACATGGTGGAGGCGGGCGGCCATCTGGCGATGGCCGCGACGGGCGGCAGGCGCGACCCGGTCGGTGCGCTGCGCCGCGCGCTGACCCTCGCAGTGGGCTAGGGCAGATCCCCTTCAGTGGGCCATCTCGGTGAACGTGGCGATGCTGGAGTCAGGCAGGGTCAGCGGGGCAGCAGCAGGCGCAGCCCGAGCGTCAGGAAGATCGCGCCCGCGATGCCGTCCATCCAGCGCCGCGCCCGCTCCAGCCTGCTGACGACCCGGTCGGCGAGGGTGATCAGCACGGCGTAGAAGGGCAGGGCGAGCAAGGGCAGCAGCGGGCCGAGCAGCAGCACCTGCAGCCAGGCGGGGGCGCGATCCGGCGCCACGAATTGCGGGAGGAAGGCCATGAAGAACAGCGCCACCTTGGGATTCAGCAGATTGGTCAGCGCCCCCTGCCAGAAGGCCGCGCGCATGTCCGCCGCGCCCGCCGCCAGTGTCATCGCACCGCCCGGTCGCAATGCGGTACGCAGCGCCGAGATGCCGAGCCAGAGCAGATAGGCCGCGCCCGCGATCCGGACGGCGTCGAACAGCAGGGGCGAGGCGGCGAGCAGGGCGGCGATGCCACAGACCGAGAGCGCAATATGCCCGGTTGCGCCGAGATAGATGCCCATCAACGCCGCCCATCCGCGCCGTGCTCCGCCCGCCAGGGTCTGGCCGAGAACGAAGAGCATGTCCGGCCCCGGCGCCAGGATGAGCACCACGCAGGCGATCAGATAGGCGAGGAGGAGCTGGGGGTCGAGCAGCATGGAGGCACCATGCCACCACGCCAGGCATCAGAAAAACGCATAGTCCTGATGCTTTGCATCAGGGACATAGATGGACGGCGAGGCGCCTACAGCCCTGCCATCTCCCGCCATTCCGCCTCGGTCAGGGTGCGCAGGCCGAGTTCCACCGCCTTGGCCGCCTTGCTGCCGGCATCCGCGCCGACCACGACGAAGTCCGTCTTCTTCGACACGCTCTTCGTCACCTTGGCGCCGAGGGTCTCGGCCCGCGCCTGCGCCTCGTCGCGCGTCATGGTCTCGAGCGTGCCGGTGAAGACCACTGTCCTGCCGGCAAAGGGGCTGTCTGCCGCCCCGACTCCGACGACCGGTTCCGCCGTCACCTGTCCGGCCAGGTCGTCCAGCGCCGCGAGGTTGCGCGGCTCCTCGAAGAAATCCACCAGCTCCTGCGCAATGGCCGGGCCGATGCCCTGGATGCTGCCGAGCTCCTCCCGCGCCTCGGATCCGACGATGCGCGCGGCCAGCATGCGTTCGCGCCACTGCTCGAAGCCATGATAATGGCGTGCCAGCAGCTTCGCATTCGCCTCGCCGATGCGACGGATGCCGAGGGCGAAGATGAAGCGGTCGAGCGGCACCTTGCGGCGCGCCTCGATGGCGCGCACCAGGTTGCGGGCGGAGAGCTCGCCCCAGCCCTCCAGCGCGGCGATCTCCGCCTCCTTCGCCGGCAGGCGGAACAGGTCGGCGGGCGATCGCAGCCAGCCGAGCTCGAAGAGCTGCTGGATGCGCTCGGCACCCAGGCCCTCGATATCCATGGCGCGGCGGGAGACGAAGTGGATCAGCCGCTCCACCGTTTGCGCCGGACAGATGAGGCCGCCGGTGCAGCGCCGCACCACCTCGCCGGGCGGCCGCACGGCATGGCTGCCGCAGGCAGGACAGACTTCGGGGAAGGCGAAGGGCGCCGCATCCGCCTGGCGCTTCTCCAGCACCACGGAGACGATCTGCGGGATGACATCGCCGGCACGCTGCAGCAGCACCGTGTCACCGACCCGCACATCCTTGCGGGCGATCTCGTCCTCGTTGTGCAGGGTCGCATGCTGCACGATGACGCCACCGACATTGACCGGCTCCATGACGGCGCGCGGCGTCAGCGCGCCGGTGCGGCCGACCTGGATCTCGATGCGTAGCAGTTTCGTGGTCGCCTGCTCGGCCGGGAACTTCCACGCGATCGCCCAGCGCGGCGCGCGGCCGACGAAGCCGAGGCGTGCCTGCCAGTCCAGCCGGTCCAGCTTGTACACCACGCCATCGATGTCGTAGCCGAGCCCGGCGCGCTGCGCGGCCATCTCCGCCTGGAAGGCGGCGGCGTCCTGCTCCGTCTCCAGCAGGCGGGAGAGGGGATTCACCGTGAAGCCCCAGTCGCGCAGCCGTCCCAACCATTCCCAGTGCGTCGCCGCAGGCTGCTCGCTCGCGATACCCATGGCATAGGCGAAAAGCTTCAGCGGGCGCTGTGCCGTGATGCGCGGGTCGAGCTGCCGCAGGCTGCCCGCCGCGGCGTTGCGCGGGTTGGCGAAGACGCGCAGCCCTTTCTCGCCGGCCTCGATGCGGCGTGCCTGCTCGGCATTGAAGGCCAGGAAGGCGGCCTTCTCCATGAAGACCTCGCCGCGGATCTCGATGCGGGCCGGCGCCTTGCCCTTCAGGCGTAGCGGCAACTCCTTCAGGGTGCGGAGATTGGCGGTGATGTCCTCGCCCTCCGCCCCGTCGCCGCGCGTGCCGCCGCGCACGAAGCGTCCGTCCTCGTAGAGCAGGTTCACCGACAGGCCGTCGATCTTGGGCTCGCCGACGAAGCAGAGCACCTCCTCCTTCAGGCCGAGGAAGCGGCGGATGCGGGCGCAGAATTCGGCAAAGTCCTCCGCATCAAAGGCATTGTCGAGGCTGAGCATCGGCACGCCGTGGCGGAAGGCGGCGAAGCCCTCCGCAGCCCTGGCCCCGACACGGCGGGAGGGGCTGTCCTCGCGGATCAGCTCGGGGAACCGCGCCTCGATGGCGCGGTTGCGCCGCACCAGCGCGTCGTACTCGGCATCGGTGATCTCGGGCGCGTCGCGCTCGTGGTAGGCGCGGTCGTGATGCGCGATCTCGGCGGCGAGCGAGGCAAGCTCCTCCGCTGCCTCCTCCTCGGTCAGCGCCTCCACCGGACGCGTGCGCAGGCTGGCGGTCGTCATGATACGGCCTGGCTGGCCAGCGAGTCGAAGGCAGGCCCGATCAGGAGGTGGCCGCGGAACGGCCCTTCATCCTCGGCGCCGAGGGCGCGGTAGAACGCGAAGGCCCAGTCATCCCCCAGATCGACGCCCCACCAGAGGCATCCCGCGCCGCGCCGGCGGGCCATCGCGGCAAGGTGCGCGACCAGGGCACGCCCGATGCCCTGCCGCCGCGCTTCCGGCACGACGTAGAGATCGTTGAGGAAGAATGCGCCCGCGGCCCGCGCGCTGTCGTAGACGGGATTGCCGGTGACGAAGCCGCGCAGGTCGCCCTCGACCTCGGCGACCAGCAGCACGGCCCAGGGATCGGGGCCGAGGAGGTCGCGCCGAACCGCCGTCGCGGTCATCGGTACGGGTGGTGGCGGGCCATCCATGCTGTTGATCGCATTGAACAGGTCTGCCAGGGCCTCGGCATCCTCGGACCGTCCCGGGCGGATCAGGGCAGGGCTCATAGCAGCGTTCCCTCGAGCAGGCTGTCGGCCGCCGCGCGCGCGGCATCCGTCACGCGCTCCCCGGCCAGCATGCGCGCGATCTCCTCCCGTCTTTCGCGGCGGCTCAGCAGCTCCACCACCGTCGCCGCACGTTCGCCCTTCACCCGCTTCGCTACCCGCATCTGCTGCGCGCCGCGCGCCGCCACCTGCGGGCTGTGAGTGACCACCAGCACCTGCAGCCGCTCCGCCACCCGCGCCAGCCGCTCGCCCACGGCGGCGGCGGTGGCGCCGCCGATGCCGGCATCCACCTCGTCGAAGATCAGGGTCGGCACGGGCGAGCCGCGTGCCAGCACCACCTTCAGCGCCAGCATCAGCCGCGATAATTCGCCGCCCGAAGCGATGCGGTCCAGCCGCCCGGGCTGCGTGCCCGGATTGGTGGCGACCAGGAAGGTCACGCGGTCCATGCCGTCGGCGCTCCAGCCGCCCTCCTCGCGCTCTGCGACCTCCACCACAAAGCGCGCGCGATCCAGCTTGAGCGGCGGCAGTTCCTGCGCGATGGCCCGTTCCAGCCGCCTCGCCGCTTCCCGCCGTGCGGTGGAGAGCGCGCGTGCGGCCTCCAGATAGGCGTTCCGCGCCGCGCCTGCCTCCGCCTCCAGCGCGACGACACGGCCGGTGCCGGCATCGAGGGCCGAGAGGCGCTCCTTCAGCGATGTCAGCAGCGCCGGCAGCTCGACGACCGCCACGCCATGCTTGCGCGCCGCGGCACGCAGGCCGAAGAGCCGGTCCTCCACCTGCTCCAGCCGGCGCGGATCAGGCCCGCCTTCCAGTAGCAGGCGCTCGAGCAGCGTCTCCGCCTCCGCCACCGCGTCCTGGGCGGCGGCCAGATACGCCAGGATCGGCTGCGCCTCCTCGTTCGGCGGCGGCAGACGTTCCAGTGCGCGGGAGGCCTCGCGCAGTGCGCCCGCGGGGCTGGAGGACCGCCGGTCGCGCGGCTGCAGCGCGGCCAGCGCGCTGGCGATCTGCTCATTGCGCTTCTCGCCCTGCTGCAGGCGCTGCCGTTCCTGCGCCAGCTCCTCCTCCTCGCCCTCCTCGGGCGAAAGGCTGGTCAGCTCATCGACGGCATGGCGCAGGAATTCCTCGTCGCGCTGCGCGGCGGCGATCGCCTCCCGCGCCTCGGCCAGGCTGCGCTCCGCCGCACGCAGCCGGGACCAGGCTTCGGCGACGCCGGCGCGCTGTCCCTCGAGCCCGCCGAAGGCATCCAGCAGCCCGCCGTGCGTCGCGGGATCGGCGAGGCCCACCTGGTCATGCTGTCCCTGCACCTCGACCAGCGTCGCTGCCAGCCGCTTCAGCAGGCCCACCGCCACCGGCTGGTCGTTGACGAAGGCGCGGGAGCGCCCATCGGCCTGCACCACGCGGCGCAGCACCAGCGTCTCCTCCGCCTCGATGCCCTGCTGCTCCAGGATCGCCAGGGCCGGGTGGCCCGGCGGCGGCTGGAAGCAGGCCGCGACCGAGGCTTGCGCCTGGCCGGCGCGCACCATCCCGGCCTCCGCCCGCGCGCCGCAGGCAAGCCCGAGGCTGTCCAGCAGGATGGACTTGCCGGCGCCCGTCTCGCCGGTCAGCACCGTCAGTCCTGGACCGAAGGAAAGGTCCAGCCGTTCGATCAGGACGACGTCGCGGATGGCCAGCGACGCAAGCATGCCGGAAAGGCCGAGGCCCCCGCGCGCCGTCAGAACACCCAGTCCCAGGCGCGGCGGACGAAGCCGCGCTGGTCCTGTGGCGCGCGCGGCGCACCCTCTACCAGCAGCGCATAGCTGTCCTGGTACCACGGGTTGCCGGGGAAGTTATGGCCGAGCACCGAGGCCGTGCGCTTCGCCTCCTCGATCAGGCCGAGGGAGAGATAGATCTCGGTCAGCCGGTGCAGCGCCTCCGGCACGTGATTGGTGGTCTGATATTCTTCGACCACGCGGCGGAAGCGGTTGATGGCGGCGCTGTAGAGGCCCTGGCGCTGGTAGAAGCGCCCGACATTCATCTCCTTGCCCGCCAGGTGATCGCGGCCGAGATCGATCTTCAGCCGCGCGTCGCGGGCATAGGGCGTGTCGGGAAAGCGGTTCACCACCTCCTGCAGCGCGGCGATCGCCTGCTCGGTGTTGCGCTGGTCGCGCTGCGCATCGGCGATCTGCTCATAGTAGCAGAGGGCCCGCAGGTAGTAGGCGTAGGCGATGTCGCGGTGGGCCGGATGAAGCTGGATGAAGCGGTCCAGCGCGCCGATCGCCTCCGTGTAGCGGTTGCGCTGGTAATCGCCATAGGCCGCCATGATCTTGGCGTTCGTGGCCCAGGTGGAATAGGGGTGCTCGCGCTCCACCCTGTCGAACAGGTCCACCGCCTGCTGGTAATCGCGGTTCTGCAGCGCTTCCACCCCCGCGGCGTAGAGCCCCTCGGGCGACTGGTCGAGCACGCCGGTGTTCGAACGCGATCTGTTAAGCGAGCCGCTGCTGCCATCCCACTGCTGGAAGACGGAGCAGCCCGGCAACAGGGCCAGGCCGAGGCACAGGGTGAGCAGGGGAAGGGCGCGTCGGGTCATCATCGGCCGGTCGAAGGAGGAGCGCTGCTCTATAGCACGCCGCTTCGCCCACAACAGGGCGCGGACATCCTGCGACCGGAGCCGATGCCGCCCTGCGCAGCCGGCGAGCCGGCGCGAGGCTTCGAGCCCTGCTGCCCTCCGGCAGCCGGGCCGCCTCGCCTCAGGCGAAGGCGGGCGCCGCGGCGGCGGGCAGTCGGGCCGACGCGCCCTCGACGACGCGGGCCGCAGAAACGCGCCGCCATGCGCCCGCATCGGCGAAGAGCGTGCGGAGCAGGCGGTTGTTCAGCGCATGGCCGGAGCGATGACCGCGGAAACGCGCGCGCAGCGGCGCGCCGGCCAGCGCCAGGTCACCCACCGCATCCAGCAGCTTGTGCCGCACGAACTCGTCCGGCCGGCGCAGCCCGCCCGGATTCAGCACCAGCGGCCCGTCCACCACGATGGCATTGCCGAGCGATCCGCCCTGCGCCAGGCCGATGGCGCGCAGCCGCGCGACCTCCTCGGCCAGGGTGAAGGTCCGCGCATCCGCCAGCATGTCGCGGAAGGCGAGCGGCGTGACGCGCAGCCCCAGCGATTGCCTCCCGATGGCGGTGCCGGGGAAGTCGATGGTCAGCTCCGCCTCCAGCCGGTCGCCGAGGGAGGGCAGGAACTCGGCCCAGGCGGCCCCCGGCCCATCGCCATCCTGCACCCGCACCGGACGCAGGATCTCGATCACCTCCGGCGTGCCCGCCTGGCCGATGATGCCGGCACAGTCGATCAGGAAAACGAAGGGCGCGGCCGAGCCGTCGAGGATCGGCACCTCCGGCCCATCCACTTCCACCACCGCATCGTCCACGCCGCAACCGGCCAGCGCGGCCATCACGTGCTCGACCGTGCCGATGCGTGCCTCCGGCGCACCGGGCAGGGCAAGGGCAGTACAGAGCCGCGTATCGACGACATGGTCGAAGCGTGCGGGGATCTCGAGACCGAGATCGCTACGGCGGAAACGGATACCGGTGCCGGTGGCGGCAGGGTGCAGCGTCAGTGCGGCACGCTTGCCACTGTGCAGGCCAATGCCGACGCAACCGATGGCAGCCTTCAGCGTCCGGCGGCGACCCGTATCCAGCGGAATGAACCCGTCCATGCGTGCCCTTGCATCTCCTGTGGCATCCAGCGAAGGCGAATGCCCAGGAGACGATTTCGCATCGCGCTGGCCCGGGAGCGAGTCACTCCTTATTTCCTAATATTACGGCACAAGCCATTGAACTTGCGCCGTTTTTGCGTCGCACAATTCGCTGCGAGAAACCGATTAATTCGATTGGCGACGCAGGAAGGCGGGGATGTCCAGCCCCATCTCGTCCTGCTGCGGCTGCCGGGCCGCGGGCCGTGGCGCCTGCGGCGAGGGCTCGATGCGCGGCGCCACGGGCGGCGGCGTATCGGCCAGCTGCCGCCGCATCAACCCGGAGGAAGCACCGGTGACCTGGCGGAACAGTCCGCGCAGCCCGCCCGGCTGCGGCGCCGGCACCGGGGGCGGTGCCACGGGCTGGCGCAGGGCGGCCTCGGTCTGCCGGGCGGCGGGGTCCGCCTCGGGGACCGGGGTCAGCACCACGGGGGCGGGCGCCTGCGGCTCCACCACCGGGGCGGCAGGGGCCGCCGGCGCCGCGGCCTGGTTCACCGCCGCGCGCAGCACGGCCGCGGGGCTGCCCGGCGTGCGGCGGGGCGCAGCGGCGGGAGGCGTGGCACCGGCCTGGGCGCCAGGGCGCGTCGTGCGGCCGCCCGGCACCAGCGTCAGCGCCTCGGCCTTTGCCACCGGCGCGGCTGCCTGCGCCGGTGCGGCGTCGATGCCCGTGGCGACGACCGAGACGCGAAGCCGCCCGTTCATCGTCTCATCGATGGAGGAGCCGAAGATGATGTTGGCGTCCTCGTCCACCTCCTTGCGGATGCGGTTCGCCGCCTCGTCCACCTCGAACAGCGTCATGTCGAGGCCGCCGGTGATGTTGATCAGCACGCCGCGCGCCCCGCGCATGGAAGTGTCCTCGAGCAGCGGGTTGCTGATCGCCGACTCGGCGGCCTTCACGGCGCGGTCGTCGCCCTCGGCCTCTCCCGTGCCCATCATCGCCTTGCCCATCTCCGCCATCACCGTGCGGATATCGGCGAAATCGAGGTTCACGACGCCCGGATTCACCATCAGGTCGGTCACGCCGCGCACACCCATGTAGAGGACATTGTCCGCCATGCGGAACGCCTCCATGAAGGTGGTGCGCTCATTCGCCAGCCTGAACAGGTTCTGGTTCGGGATGATGATGAGCGTATCGACGAACTGCTGCAGCTCCTCGATCCCCTGCTCGGAGGCGCGGCGGCGCTTCGGACCCTCGAAGTCGAAGGGGCGGGTGACGACGCCCACCGTCAGCACCCCGCGCTCGCGCGCCATGCGCGCGATGACCGGCGCGGCGCCAGTGCCGGTGCCGCCGCCCATCCCCGCGGTGATGAACACCATGTGGCTGCCGTCCAGGTGACGCGCCAGCTCCTCGGTCGCCTCCTCCGCCGCGGCGCGGCCGATCTCGGGCTTCGCGCCGGCGCCGAGCCCCTGCGTCAGATGCGGACCGAGCTGCACGCGGCGCTCCGCCTTGCTGTGCGTCAGCGCTTGCGCGTCGGTATTCGCCACGACGAAGTCCACGCCCTCGAGGCCCATGGCGATCATGTTGTTGACGGCATTGGTGCCGCCGCCGCCGACCCCGATGACGGTGATGCGCGGGCTGAAATCGGTGTGTTGAGTGACGGGAAGCGTGAGATTCAGGGTCATGTCCGGGCGGGCCTCCTCGGGCGAGGGTAGTGGCGGGTTTCGATTCATGCCTTGCGACGACCTGCGTCGCGTGGCGCTTCGTCCATGGTTCTCCGCGCTGGCGGCATCAGGCGCGGTCCTTCAGCCAGTCCACCAGACGGCGGAATGCGCTGCGCCGGCGGTCCGGCGCGGGCATCAGGTCGAGCAGCGGGCGCCCTTCGCCCGCCGCCCAGGCCAGCAGCCCGATCGGGGCGGCAAAGCCGGGGCCGGACGCGGTCTCGGGCAGGCCGCGCACCGGATGCGGGCGGCCGTGGCGCACCTGCCGGTCGAGCACGCGCGCCGCGACCTCGCGCGCACCGACAAGCTGGCTCGCGCCGCCGGTCAGCACCACGCGGCGCCCGGTCTCCTCGCCAAGCCCCGCGGCCTCGATGCGATCGCGCAGCAGCTCGAAGGTCTCCTCGAGCCGCGGTCGGATGATGCCGACCACCATGGCGCGCGGGATGCGCGCGATATGGTCCTCCTCCTCTCCCACCATGGGAACGGGGAGCCATTCCTTGTCGTCATCGGGCGCTGCGAGCGCGCCGCCATGCAGTGTCTTCAGCCGCTCGGCATGCGCGATCGGCGTGGAGAGGCCGCGGGCGAGATCGTTGGTGACGTTCCACCCGCCCACGGGCAGCTGAGCCGTGTGCAGCAGGTGACCCTCGTGGAACACGGCGAGGGAGGTGGTGCCCCCGCCCATGTCGATGACGATGGCGCCGAGCTGCTTCTCGTCCTCGACAAGGGTGGCAAGGCCGGCGGCGAAGGGCGCGGAGACCGGTTCCTCCACCTCCAGATCGCAGCGTGCGAGGCAGGCACCGAGATTGCGGAGCGACGCCTGCGCCGCGTCCACCAGATGCAGGCGCGCAGTCAGCGTCTCGCAGATCATGCCGCGCGGATCCTCGGCGCCCGGCGTGGCGTCAACGATGAAGCCGAGCGGGAAGGCGTGCACCATCTCCCGCCCGTCCTCGGTGCTGCGGCGGCGACCCTCGTGCAGGATCGCGCGCACATCCTGCTCCGTCACCGCGCGGCCGCCGATCGGCCACTGGATGTGCTGATGTCGGCTTTCCGGCTGCCCGCAGGACAGGTTGGCGATGCAGGAGGAGAGCTGCGTATCCGCCATCTCCTCGGCCTGGCCGACTGCGGCACGGATGGCGCGCTCGGCCTCCTCGAGATCGATGATGCTGCCGGCCTTCACGCCTCGGGCGCGCTGCCAGCCGAAGCCCAGCACGCGGGGTTCGCCATCCGTCTCGATCCGGGCGATCAGGCAGACGATCTTGGTGGTGCCGATATCGAGCACGCCGAAGACGCCCTGCTTCGCGCCGCGACGGCGCCGGCCGCGCGCGGGCGGGTCGGGAGGCAGGGGAAGGCGCGAGAGCTGGTTCATCCGCGGCCACTCCTCGTACGCTGCTGTGCGGCAGGGGGGGACTGGTCGGCCGGCGCCTGGCCGGGCGGCAGGCGCAGCACCAGCTTGTCGGGCAGGCGCAGGTCGATCGCCACGAGCGGCCGGTCGAGCAGCCTCTGTGCGGCATGCAGCTCCGCCAGCCGTGCGAGCGCCGCGGCCTCCAGCCCCTCGGGCAGCAGAACATCGGTGCCGTTGCGCAGACGGAGGTTCCAGCGCCGCTCGGCGACGCGAACCAGCGCTTGAGTGCGCTCCATCACCGCGGGCACAGCCTTCAGCAGGTCCATTATGGGGGCGGCCGTGCGCTCGGCACCGGCGCCGACGACGAGGGGCAGGGGGCCGAACTGGCCGATATTCTCCTGCGTCACCACCTTGCCCGCGCGGTCGATCACCGCGAAGTGGCCGTCGCGTTGCCAGATGGCGAAGGGGCGGCGCTCCTCGATGCGCACGCGGATGCTGCCAGAGAGGAGGCGTTCGACATGCGCCTGCTTCACCCAGGCGATGAGCTCCAGGCGCTCCTTCGCCAGATGCGGATCGAAGGCGAGCAGCGGGTCGCTGCGGTGCACGCCGACCGCCTCGCGGATCAGGTCGAGCGGTGCGTTGTGGTGGCCCTGCAGCGTGACCTCCTGCACGGTCAGCCCCATGCCGGCGGCGATCTCCGCCGCGCCGTCCCATAGCGTGGTCAGGCGCCCTGCCGGGTCCGCGGCGAGCACCGCGAAGCCCGCGATGGCGAGCGCGCCAGCGCCAAGCAGCCCGAGGGCGGTCGGCCGCAGCAGCGTGCGGCGCCGCCGCAGCCAGAGCCTGAGGGCGGAGGGCCGGGAGGGCGTGCTCATCACCGCCGCGCGGGCGCGGCGCATCGGCTCCTCGCGGCGGCTGCGCGCCGGGCTAGGGACCATGGCGCGCCTCCCGCACCATCCAGGCGCAGAGCGCGGGGAAGGGAATGCCGCAATGCGCGGCCTGCTCGGGCAGCAGCGAGGTCGGCGTCAGCCCGGGCTGCGTGTTGACCTCCAGCAGCACCAGGCGGCCCGGCTCGCCCGCCGTGTCGTCGTAGCGGAAATCCGCGCGCGTGGCGCCACGGCAACCGAGCGCGCGATGCGCGGCAAGGGCGACCTCCAGCGCCTCGGCATAGACGCCGCGGTCCATGGCGGCAGGCAGGATATGGCGCGAGCCGCCATCGGCGTATTTCGAATCGTAGTCGTAGAAGCTGCCGGCATCGGCCAGGATATCGGTCACGGCGAGCGGGCGGTCGCCCAGCACGCCGACCGTCAGCTCCCGGCCCGGGACATATTCCTCCACCAGCGCCGTGCTGCCGAAGCGCCAGTTGCGGGCGATCTCCGCACGGCGGTTGTCGCCGTTCCTGACGATGTGCACGCCGACGGAGGAGCCTTCGTTCACCGGCTTCACGACGAAGGGCCGGGGCATCGGGTCCTCGGCGACGAGCTCCTCGAGATCGACGACGCGATGCAGCGCGATGGGCAGGCCGGCCGCGCGGAACACCGCCTTCGCGGCGGCCTTGTCCATGGCCAGGGCGGAGGCGCGCAGTCCCGAATGGGTGTAGGGCAGGCCGAGCCAGTCGAGCACGCCCTGGATGCAGCCATCCTCGCCGAAGCGGCCGTGCAGGGCGTTGAACACCACATCCGGCCGCGCCGCCTGCAATGCGGTGATGGTGGCGGCGAGATCGGGGCCGACCTCGATGGGCGTGGTCGCGAAACCCGCCTCGCGCAGGGCCGCGATGCACTGGACGCCGCTGGCGAGGCTGACCTCGCGTTCCGCGGAGATGCCGCCGTAGAGGACTGCGACGCGAGTCATTCTCCCGTTGTTCCCCCTGCCGGCAGGCCGATGCGCCTGATCTCCCACTCGAGGGCGATTCCGCTCGCTGCCAGCACGCGCGCGCGCACGGCCTCGCCCAGCGCCTCGAGCTCGGTGGCGGTGGCACCGCCGGTATTGATCAGGAAGTTGCAGTGCTTCTCGCTGACCTGCGCGGCGCCGAGTGTCATGCCGCGGCACCCGGCGGCGTCGATCAGCTCCCAGGCCCGGTGGCCCGGCGGGTTCTTGAAGGTGGAGCCGCCGGTGCGGGCACGCACGGGCTGGGTCGTCTCCCGTGCGGCACGGATATCGTTCATGCGGGCGGCGATGGCCGTGGGACTGCCTGGCGCTGCACGGAAGCGCGCGCGCACCACCACCGCACCCGGCGGCAGCACCGCGTGCCGATAGGCGAAAGCGAAGGCGGCGGCGGGCAGACGCTGCAGGCCACGCGGGGTCGCCACCTCGGCCCAGTCCAGCACGTCCTTCACTTCGGTGCCGTAGGCGCCGGCATTCATGGCGATGGCGCCGCCGATGCTGCCCGGGATGCCGCAGAGGAATTCGAGGCCCGTGAGGCCCGCCGCCGCCGCATGCTCGGCCACCATCGCGTCCAGCGCCGCGGCGCCGGCAATGACGCCATCGGCCTCGACCGTCACGCTGCCGAAGGTGCCGCCCAGGCGCAGCACCAGACCGGGCAGGCCGCCATCGCGGATGATGAGGTTGGAGGCGGCCCCGAGCACGGTCAGCGGCATGCCCGCCGGCAGGGCGTGCAGCAGTGCGACCAGATCCTCCGCATCGGCCGGGCGCACCAGCCACTCCGCCGGCCCGCCGACCCGGAACCAGGTGAAGGGCGCGAGCGCGACGCCGGCCTTCACGCGGCCGCGGATCGCGGGAAGCGCGCGGTGCGCGCCGCCGGCCGCAGGGCCGCCGGGTCCGGCGGCCTGAAGCGGCGGGGAGGACATGGCCTGGCGTGCGCTCATGCGGCACCGCCCGTGCGGCGCAGCGGCGTCACGCGGCCGGCCGGCGCGCGTGCCTGCAGCGCGGCGAGCTGCTCCGGCAGCGCATGCGCCCAGTTCGTGATGTTGCCGGCACCGAGGCAGACCACGTAATCGCCCGGCCGCGCGATGGCGTGCAGCATTTCCGACAGCGAGTCGGGCCCGGGCAGGGGCACGACGCTGCGATGCCCGCGTGCGCGCAGGCCCTCGACCAGCGCGTCCTTGTCGATGCCCTCGATCGGTGCCTCGCCCGCGGGATAGACATCGGCCACGATCACCGTGCCCGCATCGTTCATGCAGGTGCAGAAATCCTCGAACAGCGAGGCGAGGCGGGTGTAGCGATGCGGCTGCACCACGGCGATCACGTCGCGCGCGCCGGCCTGCCGCGCGGCCTTCAGCACCGCCGCGATCTCCACGGGATGGTGGCCGTAGTCGTCGATCACGGTAATGCCGCCGGTCTCGCCCACCCGCGTGAAGCGCCGCTTCACACCCTTGAAGCCCGCGAGCGCCGAACGGATCGCCCCCTCGTCGATGTCCATCTCGACGCCGATCGCGATGGCGGCCAGCGCGTTCTGCACATTGTGGCTGCCGAGCATGGGCAGGCGGAAGGGCTGCAGCGTGCGGCCGCGGCCGGTGACACGGTCCTGCACCACGACCTCGAAGGTCGCGCCCATGCGGTCCGTGATCACCTTCTCCGCCCGGACATCAGCCTGCGGCGAGAAGCCGTAGGTGACGATGCGGCGGTCGAGGCGCGGGATCATCGCCTGCACCTCCGGATGGTCCAGGCACAGCACCGCGAAGCCGTAGAAGGGGATGTTGCCGACGAACTGGGCGTAGCCCTCCTTCATGGCTTCCGCCGTGCCCCAGTGGTCCAGGTGCTCGGGATCCATGTTGGTGACCACGGCGACGACGGAGGGCAGGCGCAGGAAGCTGCCGTCGCTCTCGTCCGCCTCAACCACCATCCAGTCGCCAGCGCCCATCCGCGTGTTGGTGCCGTAGGCATTGACGATGCCGCCATTGATGACGGTGGGGTCGAGGCGCGCCGCCTCCAGCACCGCGGCAATCAGGCTGGTGGTGGTGGTCTTGCCATGGGTGCCGCCCACCGCGATCGACCACTTCAGGCGCATCAGCTCGGCCAGCATCTCGGCGCGCCGAACGACCGGCACGAGGCGCGCGCGCGCCGCCTGCACCTCCGGGTTATCGCGCTTCACCGCAGTGGATACGACCACCACCTGGGCGTCGCCCAGGTTCTCGGCCGCATGACCGATGGCCACGGGAATGCCCGCCGCGCGCAGGCGCGTCACGTTGTAGCCCTCGGCGATGTCGCTGCCCTGCACCTGATAGCCGAGGGTGTGCAGCACCTCGGCGATGCCGGACATGCCGATACCGCCGATGCCGACGAAGTGGATAGGACCGATGGAGAGGGGAAGGGCGCGCATCAGCGGGGCTCCGTCACGCGCGCGGCGTGCTCCGGGTCGTCATGGCGGTGGATCAGGTCCAGGACCAGTTCGGCCAGGCGCTGCGCCGCCAGGGGCTGACCGAGCCGTGCCGCAGAGGCGGCGGCGCGCCTCAGCCCCGCCGCGTCCGGGAGCAGCGCGGCCAGGCGTGCGGCGAGGCTCACGGGCGTGAACTGCGGCTGCGGCACCAACCAGGCGGCGCCGGCTTCCTCCAGCGCATGAGCATTGGCGCGCTGATGGTCGTCGATGGCTCCGGGCAGAGGCACCAGCACGGCGGGCCGCCCGGCGCAGGCGAGCTCCGCGACGGTCGAGGCGCCGGCGCGCGCTACCACCAGATGCGCGGTCGCCAGCCTGCCGGCGATATCGGGGAAGAAGGGCGAGAGCTCCGCCGGTACGCCCGCGGCCGCATAGGCGGCGCGCACGCGGTTCAGGTCCTCCGGCCGGCACTGCTGTGCCACCAGCAGGCGCGCCCGCAGCGCATCCGGCAGCGCCCCGACGGCGCCGGGCACCACATCGGCGAAGATGCGCGCCCCGAGCGATCCGCCCAGCACAAGCAGGCGCAGCACGCCATCGGGCTGCGGCGCGGCATAGCCCTGCCCGGCAAGAGCGGCGAGCGCCGGCCGCACCGGATTGCCCACCACCGCCGTTCGGCAGCCGGGTGGCACGCGCGCCGTCGCGGCATAGGAGAGCGCCAGCAGATCCGCCCGCGGCGCGAGGAAGCGATTGGCGCGGCCCAGAACCGCATTCTGCTCGTGCAGCACGGTGACCGGGCGCCCGCCTCGCATGGTGCGTGCGGCGATCAGCGGCGGCACGCTGGGATAGCCGCCGAAGCCCACCACAGCCGCGGCGGACAGCCGGCGCAGCAGGGCACGCGCCTGCACAGTGCCGGCTGCCAGCGCCAGCGCCCCTTTCGCCGCGCGCAGCGCGCCCCGGCCGGCCAGGCCTGCGCCCTGCAGCACGAAGCGCTCCGCGTTCGCAAAGGCCGGGCTGTCGAAGGCCGCCGAGCGGGCATCGGTCATCAGTGCCACGCGCTCGCCCCGCGCCAGCAGCGCCGCCGCCAGCGCCTCGGCCGGGAAGAGGTGCCCACCGGTGCCGCCGGCGGCAATGATGATCGGCCGTGCCATGGGGCCCCTCATGCCAGCACCTCGGCACGGTTCGGCCGCCGCCGGGTCAGCGCCAGCAGCATCCCCATGCCCAGCGCGATCGCCAGGACAGAGGACCCGCCATAGGAGACGAAGGGCAGCGTCATGCCCTTGGTCGGGATCAGGTGCAGCGAGGAGCCCATGTTGACGAAGGCCTGCAGCCCGAACTGCGCCAGCAGGCCGGTGGCAGCCAGCACCACGAAGAGATCCACCTCGCCGAGCAGCCGGATCAGCCCGCGCACCACGACGAAGGCGAAAAGCGCCAGGATCAGCGCACAGATGACGAAACCGAACTCCTCGCCGGCCACGGCGAAGACGAAGTCGGCATGCGCGTCCGGCAACAGGTTCTTCACCCGTCCCTCGCCGGGCCCGCGGCCGAACAGGCCGCCATAGCCGAAGGCCTCGAGCGAGCGCGTGATCTGGTAGGTGTCGCCGGAGCTCGGATCGAGGAAGCGGTCCACGCGGCTGCGCACATGGGGCAGGACGAAATAGGCGCTGATCGCGAGCCCTGCACCCGCCGCGCCGATCACGCTGACGAGGGCCAGGTTCAGGCCGGCGACGAAGAACTGCGCCAGGCAGACCGCGACGATCACCATCAGCATGCCGAAGTCGGGCTGCCGCTTCAGGATGACGGCGATGCTGCCCAGCAGCAGGATGGCGGCGAGCGGCCAGAGGAAACGTCCGGGAAAGGCCAGCGGCCCGTGCCGGCCCGCGGCCGCGGCGGCCTCGGCCTGCACCGCCTTGCCCTGCGCGAGCATCCAGGCGGTCACCACGGCAAAGCAGGGCTTCAGGAACTCCGAAGGCTGCATCGTGCCGAGCAGCGGCAGGTCCAGCCAGCGGCGCGCGCCCTTGGTCTCGAAGCCGACCACCAGCGTCGCCGCCGTCAGCGCCAGCGCGCCGAGGCAGCCGAGGATGGCGAGCCGCCGCACCGCCCGCGGTGTGAGCAGGGAGACGCTCACCATCAGCGCTGCGGCGAGGCCGAGGAAGACCACCTGCTTCGCGAACAGCAGGCCGCGTGATTCGCTGCCGATGACGCGCTCGGCCACTGCCGGGCTCGCCGCCAGCATCATGACGTAGCCGAAGCCGATGAGCATCAGCAGGGCGGCAAGCGTCCAGCGATCCACCGTCCACCACCACCGGCCGAGCACCGAGGTATCAGCGCGGCTGACGGCCATCAGGCAGCCCTCCCCGTCGGCAGGGCCTGCACCAGCGCGCGGAAGCGGTCGCCGCGCGCATCGAAGCCCGTGAACTGGTCCCAACTGGCGCAGGCGGGCGAGAGCAGCACCACGGGCGCGGCGCCGGCGAAGGCCGCGGCGGCGGCGGCAGGCACCGCCTGCTCCAGCGTGCCGGCCACCTCATGCGTCACGCCGTGCGCGGCCAGGGTGCGGGCGAAGGCCGGCGCCGCCTCGCCGATCAGCACCGCGCGGGCGATGCGAGGGAAGAGCGGCGCGAGAGAGTCAATGCCGCCTTCCTTGGCGACACCGCCGGCGATCCAGACCACGCGATCGTAGCTGGCCAGCGCCCGGCCGGCGCTGTCGGCATTGGTGGCCTTGCTGTCGTTAACGAAGGCGACCCCTGCGATCTCCGCCACACGCTCCTGACGATGCGGCAGGCCGGGATAGCTCCGCAGCCCTTCCGCCACGGCGGCTCGGCCAAGGCCGAGCGCCAGCGCGCAGGCCGTTGCAGCCGCGGCATTCTGGGCGTTGTGACTGCCGGGCAATGCCGGAGCCTCGCGCAGATCAAGGATCGGGCCCGCCTCATCGCGCAGCAGCGTTCCTTCCGCCCAGATTCCGCCGGGCTGCGGCGTGTTGGCCGAGATGGGCACGCAGCGCGCGATCAGGCCGGCGCGCATACCACGGCTCCAGGCATCGTCCTGGCCCAGCACGGCGAGGTCCTCCGGTGCCTGGCGGGCGAAGATCTGCGCCTTCGCCGCGGCATAGCCCACCATGTCACCATGCCGGTCCAGGTGGTCGGGCGAGAGGTTCAGCATCGCTCCCAGGTTGAAGCGCACGGAGACGATTCGCTCCAAGCTATAGGACGACATTTCGACTGTGTATACGCCCCTGTCCCCCAAGATGTTGAGAGACAGGGCCGCCGGCCCCAGATTGCCCCCGACCTCGGAGGCCATCCCGGCGCCGCGCAGCAGGTGATGCACGAGGGCCGTGGTGGTGGACTTCCCGTTCGTGCCGGTGACGCCGAGGAAGCGCGCATGCGAGCCTGCCGCTCGCACCGCGCGATACAGATACTCGACGGCGTCCAGGATGGGCGCGCCGACGGCCTGCGCCGCCGCCGCTGCGGGGTGGGGCCGGGGCAGCGCATGCGGGATGCCGGGGGACAGCAGCAGCGCATCCCGCCGGAATGGTCCCGCCGCCGGGTTCTCCAGCGCGAGCCCCGCCTTCGCCGCCGCCTCCCGTGCCGCCGCGCCGTCGTCCCATACGGCGACATCGGCGCCCCAGTCGCGCAGCCGGAGCGCGGCAGGCAGGCCGGCGCGGCCGAGGCCGAGGACGGCGATTCTCTCTCCGGCAAAAGGCGTGAAGGAGGGCGCGCTCATCGGATCTTCAATGTCGAGAGCCCGACGAGGGCCAGCACCATCGCGATGATCCAGAATCGGATCACGATGGTCGGCTCCGCCCAGCCCTTCTTCTCGAAATGGTGGTGCAGCGGCGCCATCAGGAAGACGCGCCGCCCGGTGCGCTTATACCAGAAGACCTGCACGATGACGCTGACAGTCTCGACGACGAAAAGTCCACCGACGATCGCCAGCACCACCTCGTGCTTCGTCGCCACCGCGACGGCGCCGAGCGCGCCGCCCAGGGAGAGCGAGCCTGTGTCGCCCATGAAGACCGCGGCCGGCGGCGCGTTGAACCAGAGGAACCCCAGCCCCGCCCCGATCAGCGCCGAGCAGAACACCGCGAGCTCGTTCGCCCCCGGCACCGCGTGCAGCTGCAGGTAATCCGCCAGCACGCGGTTGCCGACGAGATAGGCGATCAGCGCGAAGACCCCGGCGGCGATCATCGCCGGCACGATGGCGAGGCCGTCCAGCCCATCGGTCAGGTTCACCGCGTTGGAGGCGCCCATCATCACCAGCATGCCGACCAGCGGGAAGAACAGGCCGAAGGGGATCAGCACGTCCTTGAACACCGGCATGGCCAGCTTGTCCGCGAGCGGCCCCGGCAGCAGTGCGACGATCCAGACCGCGGCGACAAGCCCGATCCCCGCCTGCACCGCCAGCTTCATGCGCCCGGAGACGCCCTTGGTGTTGCGCTTCGTCACCTTCAGCCAGTCATCGGCGAAGCCGAGCAGGCCGTAGCCCATGGTGACCAGCAGCACTGCCCAGACCAGGCCGTTGCGCAGGTCCACCCAGAGCAGCGTCGCCAGCACCGTCGCCAGAAGGATCAGCACGCCGCCCATGGTGGGCGTGCCCTTCTTGGTGACCAGATGGCTCTGCGGCCCGTCGGTGCGGATCGGCTGCCCGCCGCGCTGGAAGCCCTTGAGCCAGCGGATGACGGCAGGGCCGAGGACGAGCGAAAGGACCAGCGCCGTCAGGCAGGCCGCGCCGGAGCGGAAGGTGGTGTAGCGGATCAGGTTGAAGAGGGCGAACTCGTCCGCGAAGGGGGCGAAGAGGTTGAAGATCAAGGCCTGCCCCCCGCCATGAGCGCCTGCACCACCACCGCCATGCGCGACGCGAGCGAGCCCTTCACCAGCACCACGTCGCCCGGCCTGAGTGCGGCCTGGACCACGGGCGCGAGCGCTGTGGAATCCGGCAACAGCGCGCCACGCTTCGCCGCCGGCAGCGCCTCGTAGAGATGCGCCATGCCGGCGCCGCAGCAGAACACCAGGTCGGCTGCCGCTGCTGCGTCAGGCGCAAGGCCCGCATGCAGCGCGGAGGAGAAGGGGCCGAGTTCCCGCATTTCCCCTAGCACGGCGATGCGCCGCGCTGCAGGGCGCAGCGCCAGGCTGCGGAGCGCCGCGCGCATCGCCGGGGGCTGGCCGTTGTAGCTGTCGTCCAGCAGCAGGGCGGTTCCGCCGGCGACCGCGATCTCCCGCGCCGCGCCGCGCCCGGCACCCGGGTCATAGCCCGCCAGGGCCGCCGCGGCGCGCACCGGATCCTCGCCCAGCGCCGCCACCACGGCCAGGGCGGCGCAGGCGTTCCGCGCATGGTGCAGGCCGATGGCGGGCATCGCCACCGCGATCTCCCGGCCCAGCACGGCGAGGCGCGCATGCGTGCCCTCGGGTCCCGCCGTCGCCTCGAGCAGCCTTGCCTCGGCTGCGCGATCCTCGCCGAAGCCGATGACGCGGCCAGCCCCCGCCGCACGCGCCATGGCGGCGAGGCGCGGGAAGAAGGGCGTGTCGCGGGGCAGCACCGCGGTGCCGTCCGGCTCGAGACCAGCGGCGATGCTGCCCTTTTCCTCGGCGATGGCATCGAGGCTGCCAAGATGGCCGATATGGGCCTCGCTGATGGCGGTGATGGCGATGGCGTGCGGCCGGGCCAGGCGGGAGAGGGGCGCGATCTCGCCCGGGTTGTTCATGCCGATCTCGATCACCGCGAAGCCCGCCGCAGCCGGCATGCGTGCCAGCGTCAGGGGAACACCCCAATGGTTGTTGTAGGAGGCGACGGCGGCGTGCGTCGGGCCGGACACGGAAAGCAGCAGCCGCAGCATCTCCTTCGTGCCGGTCTTGCCGACGCTGCCCGTGACCGCGGCCACCTTGCCGCCGAAGCCCGCCCGTGCCGCCGTGCCCAGCGCACGGAGTCCCGCCATCGTGTCCGTGACGCGCAGCAGCGCCGCGTTCGGCACCACGCCGGGCGGGTCACGGTCTACCATGGCGCAGGCGGCGCCGCGCGCCAGCGCGTCCGCGACGAAGTCATGGCCGTCCCGCGTGTCCCGCAATGCGATGAAGAGTTCTCCCGGCTTGACCGTTCGGCTGTCGATCGAGATGCCGGTGACGGTGACCTCGGCGTCGAGCGCGCCGCCCGTCGCGGCGCGCAGCGTGGCGGTGGTCCAGAGCGGGGCCGTCACGTCGCACCCCCGACGATCTCGCGCACCACTGTCGCATCGTCGAAGGGCAGGGTGACGCCGCCGATGGTCTGGCCGCTCTCGTGCCCTTTGCCGGCGACGGCGAGCACCTCGCCCGCGCGCAGGTCGCCGATTGCGGCAGTGATGGCGGCGCGGCGCTCGCCCGCATCCACCCCGCCCGGGCAGCCAGCCAGCACGGCGGCGCGGATCGCGGCCGGATCCTCGCTGCGCGGGTTGTCGTCCGTCACCCAGCAGCGATCGGCGAGGCGCGCGCAGGCCGCACCCATCAGCGGCCGCTTGCCCGGGTCGCGGTCGCCGCCGGCGCCGAACAGCGCGTGCAGCCGCGCGCCGGGCGCCACATGCGGGCGCAGCGCGAGCAGGAGGCGCTCAAGCGCATCGGGCGTGTGAGCGTAGTCCACATAGACGGCGGCGCCGTTCGGCAGCCGTGCCGCCAGCTCCATCCGCCCGCGCACGCCGGAGAGCCGCGGCAGCGCCGCCAGCGCCCGATCCGTCTCGACCCCTGTCGCGACCGCCAGCGCCAGCGCCAGCAACGCGTTGTCGGCCTGAAAGCGGCCGGGCAGTGGCAGGTCCAGCGCGTGCCGCGCGCCGAAGGCCGCAAGCTCCAGCGCCTGGCCCGTCGGCAGCGGGCGATGCGACAGGAGCCGCACATCCTCGCCCGCCTCGCCGACCGTCAGCAGCCGGAGACCGCGCCGCGCCGCCACGGCGCGCAGGGCCGCCAGCGTCTCCGCCTCCATCTCCGCATGCGCCGCCGCTGTCGTGCCGGACCCGAGCAGCGTGTCGAACAGCCGCAGCTTGGCGGCCCGATAGGCCGGCATGCCGCCGTGGTAATCGAGGTGGTCGCGCGTCAGGTTGGTGAAGCCTGCTGCCGCCAGCCGCACCCCGTCCAGCCGCCGCTGGTCGAGCCCGTGCGAGGACGCCTCCATCGCCGCGCAGCCGATGCCCGCACGTGCCAGTGCCGCGAGCGTCGCGTGCAGCGTCACCGGATCCGGCGTGGTCAGCGATGGCCCGGGGTCGAAGCCCTCCGCCATCACCCCCAGGGTGCCGAGCGAGGCCGCGCGCGTGCCCGTCAGCGTCCAGATCTGCCGGAGGAAGTCCACCGTGCTGGTCTTGCCGTTGGTGCCGGTGACGGCGACCACGGTCCTGGGCTGCAGACCGTGGAAGGCCGCTGCCACCAGCGCCAGGGCGCGGCGCGGATCGGCGTCCGTCAGCAGCGGGCGCATCGGCACGCCTTCGGGCCAGGCCGTGCCCCCCGGCGCCAGCACCGCCGTGGCGCCGCGCGCCACCGCCTCGGCGATGAAGGCACGGCCATCGGCGCGTGCGCCAGGCAGGGCGGCGAAGAGAAAGCCGGGCCGCACCGCCCGGCTGTCGGCCGTCAGGCCGAGGATGTCGCCCTCCGCCCTTGCGCCGGCCGGCAGGGGGAGCCCGCTCCGCCGCATGAGGTCATCGAGCCGCACGCGGCGCCTCCGCCGGCAACGGGACCGGGGCGGAGACGAACCGCACTCCCGCCGAGGCGTCGGTCCGCCGCAGCGCCGGGGGCTGCAGGGCCGGGGCGGGCACCGGAATCTGCTCGGGCCGCGGCGCATCGGCTGCCGGCGCGGCGCGGTGCCCGGCCGTCGACCGTACGGACGGGGCGGGCCGCGCCGGCCGCAGCGGAATGCTGAGCGCCTGTTGGATGGCCGGCGCCTGCTCGGTCTCCGGCACCAGGCCGAGGATGGGAGCGACGCGGCGGATCACCACGCCGGCCGCCGGCGCGGCCACCCAGCCGGCCGTGGCGTAGCCGTGGCTGCGAGCATTCGGCTTGGGTTCGTCCACCATCACATACAGGGCGTAGCGTGGTGCATTCATCGGGAACGCGCCGACGAAGGCGGCGATGCGCTTGTTCTCCAGATAGCCGCCGCGCGGGCCCACCTTCAGCGCCGTACCGGTCTTCCCGCCCGGGAAGTAGCCCGGCACCTCCGCGCCCTTGCCCGAGCCGTCGGTGACAACCAGGCGCATCAGCTTGCGCACGATCTCGGAGGTGCGCTCGGAGACCACGCGCGTGCCCTCGCGCACGGTGCCCGGCGGCCGTGCCAGCAGGGTCGGCTGGCGGAGGATGCCGCCATTGGCCAGGGCCGAGATGGCGGTG
>Ga0180217_1001621_pt1 | contig 23717 bp, 25 predicted proteins | sample eDN3rd37CBELigOP_FD_128521 | JGI IMG/M metagenome (GOLD analysis project Ga0180217, IMG submission 128521) | Enriched Organic Plus compost microbial communities from Emeryville, California, USA - eDNA 3rd pass 37_C BE-Lig OP (version 2) (version 2) ... | reverse complement strand
GGGCCGCTACATCCATTACGGCATCCGCGAGCACGGCATGGCGGCGGCCATGAACGGAATCGCGCTCCATGGCGGCTACGTGCCCGCCGGCGCGACCTTCCTGGTCTTCACCGATTATGCGCGTCCCGCCATGCGCATCGCGGCGCTCGCCGGCATCCCGGCGGTCTATGTCATGACCCACGACTCCATCGGTCTGGGTGAGGACGGCCCGACCCACCAGCCGGTGGAGCATCTGGCGGCCCTGCGCGCCATGCCGAAGATGCGCGTGTTCCGCCCGGCGGACGCCATCGAGACGGCGGAAGCCTGGCAGATGGCGCTCGAGCGCACGGACGGCCCGACGACCCTGGCGCTGACCCGTCAGAACCTGCCGCAGGTCCGCAAGGATGGCGGCGCGAAGAACCTTTCAGCCACCGGCGCCTACGAGCTGTCGCCCGCCAAGGCTAAGGCCCGCGCCACGATCTTCGCCTCGGGTTCCGAGGTCGAGATCGCGCTGGCCGCCCAGAAGCTTCTCGCCGAGCAGAACTTCGAGGCCCGCGTGGTTTCCGTGCCGTCCCTCGACCTGTTCCTCGCCCAGCCCGAGAAGGTGCGCCACGAGATCATCGGCGACGCGCCGATCAAGGTCGCCGTGGAAGCGGCCGTGCGCTTCGGCTGGGATGCGGTGATCGGTCCGGACGGTATTTTCGTCGGCATGCATGGGTTTGGCGCGAGCGCGCCCTACAAGGACCTCTACAAGCACTTCGGCATCACGGCCGAGGCAGTGGCGGAAAAAGTTCTCAGGACCCATAATCTCTGAGACTGACAGAGGCCCAGGCCTCATCAAAAGGGAGCTAAGACTATGACGGTGAAGGTCGCGATCAACGGTTTCGGTCGCATCGGACGCAACATCCTCCGCGGCATCGTGGAGAGCGGCCGCAAGGATATCGAGGTGGTTGCCATCAACGACCTCGGCCCGGTTGAGACGAACGCCCACCTCCTGCGCTTCGACTCCGTCCATGGCCGCTTCCCGGCCGACGTGCAGGTCGATGGCGAGTTCCTGGTCATCAACGGTCAGAAGATCCGCGTGACCGCGATCAAGGATCCCGCAACCCTTCCGCACCGCGAGCTCGGCGTCGACATCGCGATGGAGTGCACGGGCATCTTCACCTCGAAGGAGAAGGCCTCCGCGCACCTCACCGCCGGCGCCAAGCGCGTCATCGTCTCGGCTCCCGCCGACGGCGCCGACCTCACGGTCGTCTACGGCGTGAACCACGACAAGCTGACGAAGGAACACATCGTCATCTCGAACGCCTCCTGCACCACGAACTGCCTCGCCCCCGTGGCGAAGGTGCTTCACGAGACGGTGGGCATCGAGAAGGGCTTCATGACGACGATCCACTCCTACACCAACGACCAGCCGACGCTGGATCAGATGCACAAGGACCTCTACCGCGCCCGCGCGGCGGCCCTGAACATGATCCCGACCTCGACCGGCGCCGCGAAGGCCGTGGGTCTCGTCCTGCCGGAGCTCAACGGCAAGCTCGACGGTTCCTCGATCCGCGTGCCGACCCCGAACGTCTCCGTGGTCGACTTCAAGTTCGTGGCCAAGAAGACCACCACGAAGGAAGAGATCAACGCGGCGATCAAGGCGGCCGCCGACGGCCCGCTGAAGGGCATCCTCGGCTACACGAACCAGCCGAACGTCTCCTCGGACTTCAACCACGATCCGCATTCCTCCGTGTTCCACCTGGATCAGACCAAGGTGATGGAGGGCAACTTCGTGCGCGTGCTGTCCTGGTACGACAATGAGTGGGGCTTCTCGAACCGTATGGCCGACACGGCCATCGCCATGGCGAAGCTCATCTAAGGAGGCAGCCGCGATGACCGCCTTCCGCACGCTCGATCAAGCCGACGTCAAGGGAAAACGCGTTCTCGTCCGTGTGGACCTCAACGTCCCCATGGAAAACGGCAGGGTGACGGACGCCACGCGCATCGAGCGCGTGCTCCCCACCATCCGGGAAATCTCCGACAAGGGCGGCAGGGTGATCCTGCTCGCCCATTTCGGACGCCCGAAGGGACGCGACCCGAAGGAGTCGCTCAAGCCGGTCGCGGAAGCGGTCTCGCAGCATCTCGGACAACAGGTGGCCTTCGCCGATGACTGCATCGGCGAGGCCGCAGCCAAAGCCGTCAACGCTCTGAAGGACGGGGACGTGCTTCTTCTCGAGAACACCCGCTTCCATGCGGGCGAGGAGAAGAACGACCCGGCCTTCGTGCAGGAGCTCGCCAAGCTCGGCGACCTCTACGTGAACGACGCCTTCTCGGCCGCGCACCGCGCGCATGCCTCGACGGAGGGCCTCGCCCGCGTGCTGCCCGCCTATGCCGGCCGCACCATGCAGGCGGAACTCGATGCGCTCACCAAGGGACTCGAGGCCCCGAAGCGCCCGGTCGTCGCCATCGTCGGCGGCGCGAAGGTCTCCACCAAGATCGACCTTCTCGAAAACCTCGTGACCAAGGTCGACGCCCTCGTCATCGGCGGCGGCATGGCCAACACCTTCGTGCACGCGACGGGGCTGAACGTCGGCAAGTCGCTCGCGGAGAAGGATCTCGCCGCGACGGCGCTGCGCATCATCGAGAAGGCGCGCGCCTCGAACTGCGCGATCATCCTGCCGGTGGACGGCGTCTGCGCCTACGAATTCAAGGCCGGCGCGCACAACCAGACCTACGGCATCGACGCGATCCCCGAGGACCAGATGATCCTCGATGTCGGCTCGCAATCGGTCGAGCGCATCTGCGCTGCGATCAACGACGCGGCGACCCTCGTCTGGAACGGCCCGCTCGGCGCCTTCGAGATCCCGCCCTTCGATCAGGGCACGGTGGCGGCGGCCCGCCATGCGGCGCAGCGCACGAAGGAAGGCAAGCTCCTCTCGGTCGCCGGCGGCGGCGACACGGTGGCGGCCCTCAACCATGCTGGCGTTGCGGAAAACTTCTCCTATGTATCCACGGCAGGCGGCGCTTTCCTCGAATGGCTCGAGGGCAAGGCGCTTCCCGGCGTGGAGGCTCTCAGGGCTTGAGACGCGTTTTCCGGCGAAGCGGATACCGCTTCGCCGGAGAGAACGCGACGGACCTGAGCTTAATCGCCGGTTCAGCTTAGGCAGGTTTAAAAGCTAAAACCAATACGGAGAGGACGAGATGGCCCGCATCACGATGAGGCAGCTTCTGGATCACGCAGCCGAACACGGCTACGGCGTGCCTGCCTTCAACATCAACAACATGGAGCAGGCGCTCGCGATCATGGCTGCGGCCAACGAGGTCGATGCGCCGGTGATCATCCAGGCGAGCCGCGGCGCGCGCCAATATGCCCACGACGTCATGCTCAAGCACATGATGGACGCGGTCACCGAGATCTACCCGCATATTCCGGTCTGCGTGCATCTCGATCACGGCAACGAGCCCGCCACCTGCATGACCGCCATTCAGGCCGGCTTCACCTCGGTGATGATGGACGGCTCTCTGAAGGCTGACGGCAAGACCCCCGCCGACTGGGACTACAATGTCGGCGTTACCAAGAAGGTCGTCGAAATGGCCCATCTGGGCGGCATCTCGGTGGAGGGCGAGCTCGGCGTGCTCGGCTCCCTCGAGACCGGCATGGGCGACAAGGAAGACGGCCATGGCGCGGAAGGCAAGCTCTCGCACGACCAGCTCCTGACGAATCCCGACGAGGCCGTGAAGTTCGTGGCCGAGACCAAGGTCGACGCGCTCGCCATCGCCATGGGCACCTCGCACGGCGCCTACAAGTTCACCCGCAAGCCCGACGGCGCGATCCTCGCGATGCACGTGATCGAGGAGATCCACAAGAAGCTCCCGAACATGCATCTCGTGATGCACGGCTCGTCCTCGGTGCCGCAGGAGCTGCAGGACATCATCAACAAGTATGGCGGCCAGATGAAGCCGACCTGGGGCGTGCCGGTGGAAGAGATCCAGCGCGGCATCAAGCACGGCGTGCGCAAGATCAACATCGACACCGACAACCGCATGGCGATGACCGGCCAGATCCGCAAGGTCCTGACCGAGAACCCCGGCGAGTTCGACCCGCGCAAGTATCTCAAGCCCGCCATGGAAGCGATGACGAAGCTCTGCAAGCAGCGCCTGCAGGACTTCAACACCGCGGGCCAGGCCTCCAAGATCAAGCGGATCTATACCCTGGCGGAAATGGCCAAGCGCTACGCCTCCGGCGAGCTCGACCCGACCTTCGGCACGACCAAGCAGGCGGCGGAGTAAAGGGCTTTCTCCCGCCCTCACCTCATCACCGGCCCTGTGCCGGTGATCCCGATGCGAGAAGCGCAGCGCTTCGATCGATCGGGATGGCCGGGACAAGCCGGGCCATGACGAAAAGGAAGGCGTCTGCTGCCGCCCACACACTCGCCGCAATCCTCATCGACAAGCGGGGCCTCGCAAGATGGCCCCGTTTTCGTTATGGGATGTCCGTTCCGACGTTTTTCAGTTCCGTGATCGAATGACCGAGCCCGCTCGCCTTTATCTCATGACCCCTGTTCTGGCGGATGCCTCCTTCGCCCCCAAGCTGGCCGAAGCCTGCGAGGGCGGAGCCGTGGCGGCCGTGCTGCTGCGGCTTGCGGCAGCCGACGAGCGCAGCCTCATCAATCTGGTGAAGGCGCTCGCGCCCTCCGCCCAGGAGCGGGGGGCCGCCGTCATCGTCGCCACCGACGGCGACGCGGATATCGCCAACGTGGCCGTGCGCGGCGGCGCGGACGGCGCCCATGTGGCGGGCGCGGATCCTGCGCAGATCCGCGAGCTGCGCGACCGCCTGAAGGCCGAGCGCGCCATCGGCGCGGGTCACATCCGCACCAAGGACGACGCCATGACCCTCGGAGAGGCCGGCGTCGATTACCTGCTCTTCGGCGAGCCGCGCCGGGACGGCTCCCTCCCCTCCCTGGAGAGCGTGGCCGAACGCGCGGCCTGGTGGGCCGAGATCTTCGAGACGCCCTGCGTGGCCTATGCGCCGAGCCTGGAGGCCGTCGAGCCCCTTGCCGCCACCCAGGCCGAGTTCATCGCCCTCGGCGACGCCGTGTGGAATCACCCGGACGGCCCCGCCGCCGCCGTGAAGGCCGCCGGCGGGATCCTGCGCAAGGCGGAGGCGTCGCATTGACGCGGGCCCCCCTCTTCGGAGCGATCCTGCTTCTCGCCTCCATGGCCGGAGCCGGGGCAGCCGAGCCCGATCGCGCCTATGGCGCCTATCAGCGCGGGCTGTACCTCACGGCCTTTCGCGAGGCGACCCTGCGGCTGGAGAAGAACAGCAACGACGCCGCCGCGATGACGCTCCTGGGCGAGCTCTACAACCAGGGGCTCGGCGTGGCGCTCGATCCGAAGAAGGCGGCGGAATGGTATCTGCTGGCGGCCCAGCGCGGCGATGCCAACGCCATGGCGTCCCTCGGCCTCATGACCCTCGACGGTCGCGGGGTGAAGAAGGACCCCGTGCAGGGCAAAGCCTGGCTCGAAAAGGCCGCGGCCAAGGGCAATGCGGTCGCGTGCCATAACCTCGCCCTGCTGCTGCTGACCAGCGGGTCCGACATGGATCTGGAGCAGGCCGTCAAGCTCCTGCGCAAGGCGTCTGAGGCGGAGATCCCCGACGCGCAGCACGCCCTCGGCGTGCTCTACCTGAAGGGGCGCGGCGTCGCGAAGGACGCCACCGAGGCCGCGCGCCTCTTCGAGCGCGCCGCCAGGAACGGCAGCTCCGTCGGAGAGGTGGAATACGCCATCCTGCTCTTCAACGGCGAGGGCGTTCCGGCCAGCGAGTCCCAGGCGGCCCGCTATTTCCGCCGCGCCGCCGCCAAGGGCAACGCAATCGCCCAGAACCGCCTCGCCCGCCTGCTCGTGGCCGGCAGGGGCGTTCCCGCCAACAAGGTCGATGCCGCCGCTTGGCACATCCTCGCGGCCGCGCAGGGACTCACCGACCCCTGGCTCGACGATGCCCTGAAGGACCTCACCGCCGAGGAACGCACCCGCGCCGAGCGCCTCGTCGCGGAGCGGCTCGGGATGCGATAGATTTTCACGTCATCACCGGCCTTGTGCCGGTGATCCCGATGGTGTGAGGCGCGGCGCTCGTCCAATCGGGATGGCCGGGACGAGGCCGGCCATGACGAGCATGAATTGCGCCCCAAAATCCCGCGCCCGAAGGATCAATTGAACACCGGCCCGGTTATCCCCGGCTTGACGCCATCCCTCCCGTAGTTCATCGACCACTCACCACTTTCGCTCTTTGCCAGGACTTTGCCCATGATCCGCTCGCCCCTCATGACCGTCATGACCGATGCCGTGATGAAGGCCTCGCGCTCTCTGAAGCGCGATTTCGGCGAGGTGGAGAACCTGCAGGTCTCCCGCAAGGGTCCCGGCGACTTCGTCTCCGCCGCCGACCGCAAGGCGGAGAAGATCCTGCGCGAGGCGCTCGAGAAGGCCCGCCCCGGCTACGGCTTCGTCATGGAGGAGCAGGGCATCGTCGAAGGCACGGACCCGAGCCATCGCTGGCACATCGATCCCCTCGACGGCACCACGAACTTCCTGCACGGCCTGCCGCAATTCGCGATCTCGGTCGGCCTCGAGCGCGACGGCCAGATCGTGGCCGGAGTGATCTACGATCCGGCCAAGGACGAGCTGTTCATCGCCGAAAGGGGCAAGGGCGCCTATCTCAACAACCGCCGCATCCGCGTGGCGGCGCGCGACGACATCCCGGACGCGGTCGTGGCCTGCGGCCTGCCGCATATCGGCAAGGGCGACCACGGCCTGTTCCTGCGCGAATGCGCCACCGTGATGGCGCAGGTGGGCGGCATGCGCCGCTGGGGCGCTGCGGCCCTCGACCTCGCCTATGTGGCCTGCGGCCGCTTCGACGCCTATTGGGAGCGCGGCCTGAACTCCTGGGACATGGCGGCGGGCATCCTCATGGTGCGCGAGGCCGGCGGCTTCGTGTCCGACGCGGACGGCACGCCCAACCCGCTGGCCACCGGCTCCATCGCCTGCGGCAACGAGTACATGCACCGCGAGCTTCTGAAGATGCTCAAGAAGGCAAGGGGCTGATTGCCGCGCCCGTTTTCTTGTTCGTGTCCCCAGGGGAGGTCGTGCTCGCGCTTGATCCCGGCGTCCGGGACGGCCACAGTAGGACCGTCCCGAAGCACATGAGCACAGAATAACGATGGCGGACCAACCCCTTACCCCACCGCGGATCTATCTCATCCGCATGGCGGTCTTTCTGGTTTTGGCAGGGTTTATCGCTTTCATCCTGTACCGGCAGATATGGGACGCCTTCCAGGCTAATCCCGGCCTCAACGCCCTGATCCTGGGGGTGATGTTTATCGGCATCATCCTCGCCATCCGCCAGGTGTGGCGCCTGTTCCCCGAGGTGCGCTGGGTCAACACCCTGCGGCAGACCGAGGAGGGGCTGGTCGCCTCCGCCCCGCCGGTCCTGCTCGCTCCCATGGCGGCCTTCATCAGCAACCGCTCCGGCAGCCCGCTCTCCATCGCCGCCATGCGCTCGCTGCTCGACTCGGTCGGCGCGCGCCTCGACGAGAGCCGCGAGATCCTGCGCTACATGGCGGGCCTTCTGGTCTTCCTGGGCCTCCTCGGCACCTTCTGGGGCCTGATCGAGACGGTCGGCTCGGTCGGTCGCATCATCGGCTCCCTCCGCACGGGCCAGGACGCCGCCGTGCTGTTCGACGAATTGAAGAACTCCCTCGCGGGCCCGCTCCAGGGCATGGGGCTGTCCTTCTCCGCCTCGCTGTTCGGCCTTGCCGGCTCGCTCGTCCTCGGCTTCCTCGACCTGCAGGCGGGCCAGGCCCAGAACCGCTTCTACACGGAGCTGGAGGATTGGCTCGCCTCCACCACCGCCGACACGCCCACCGATGCGCTGCCGCGCTCCACCACCCCGCACGACCTGACGGTGGCCCTCAACCGCCTGACCGCCGCGGTGAACGACGGCGCGGGCGGACGCGCGGCGACGCAGGCCATGGCCAATCTCGCCGAGGGCGTCCAGGGCCTCGTCCAGCACATGCGGGCCGAGCAGCAGATGATCCGCGACTGGGTGGAGGCCCAGGCCGCCCGGGAGAAGGAGCTCAAGCAGGTGCTCGACCGCATCTCCCGTGAAAGGCTCTCCTGATGCCGATCTCAAGCGCAGGCGGACGGGGACGCGGACGGGGCGGCCAGCTCAATTACTGGCCGGGCTTCGTGGATGCCCTGTCCACGCTCCTGCTCTCCATCATCTTCCTGATCTCGGTCTTCACCGTCGGACAGTTCTTCCTGTCCCGCGAATTGTCGGGCCGCGACACGGTGCTCGACCGGCTCAACCGGCAGATCGCGGAGCTCACCGACCTGCTCGCCCTCGAACGCTCGGGCCGCCGCACGGCGGAGGAGAACCTGACCGCCCTGCAGACCACCCTGCAGGCAGCGGAGGCCGAGCGGGCCCGCCTGCAGGGCCTCGTGGAATCCGGCGGCGCGGCTCAGGCCCAGGCCGGCGAATTGAACGCTGCCCTCGAAGCGGAAAAGCAAGCCACGGGCCGCGCCCTGAGCCAGGTGGAGATCCTCAACCAGCAGATCGCCGCCATGCGGCGCCAGCTCGCAGCCCTGGAGGAGGCGCTCGCGGCCTCGGAGAGCCGTGACCGGGAGAGCCAGGCCCGCATCGCCGATCTCGGCAGCCGGCTGAACGTGGCGCTCGCCCAGCGCGTGCAGGAGCTTGCCCGCTACCGCTCGGACTTCTTCGGCCGCCTGCGTCAGATCCTCGGCAACCGGCCCGACGTGCGCATCGTCGGCGACCGCTTCGTCTTCCAGTCGGAGGTGCTGTTCCCGGTCGGTCAGGCGACCCTGCGCCCCGAAGCCTCCGGCGAGATCGACCGCATCGCGAGCGCGCTCATCGAGCTCGAGAAGCAGGTTCCGCCCGATATTCCATGGGTGATCCGGGTCGACGGCCATACGGACCAGCGTCCGATCAACACACCGCAATTCCCGTCGAACTGGGCCCTCTCCTCAGCCCGCGCCATCGCGGTCGTCCAGGCGCTCATCGCCCGGGGCGTGCAGCCGCAGCATCTCGTCGCCGCCGGCTTCGGCGAGTTCCAGCCGCTCGACAACGGCACGACGGAAGAGGCCTTTGCCCGCAACCGGCGCATCGAGCTGAAGCTGACGGAGCGGTGAGGCTCAGAGCTCCTTTCCAAGCGCCCGGGCGACGTCCTTGACCTGCAGGCCGACGCGCTTGACCGTGTTCACGATCTCGCGGCGCGGAACGCCCCATCGGTCGGACCAGTAGCGCATCTCCCAATCCTCATGGAGATTGATGCGAATCGCATCCTGCGGATGCCTCCTGAAGGTCGCCGCCATCCTTGGCCTCCCTTGACGTCAAAGGCCGATCTGCGCCGGCCCCTGAAACAACCAGGAAAGCGCCCTTCAGTTCGCTGTGGCGAGGCTACTCTGCCGCCAGCTCGTGCTCCAGCGCACCCGTGAACTGGAGCCGCGCGAGGCGGGCATAGAGGCCGTCCCTGGCGAGGAGGCTCTCATGGGTCCCCTCCTCCACGATCCGGCCCTTGTCCATCACGAGGATGCGGTCGGCGGAGCGGACGGTGGCGAGGCGATGGGCGATCACGAGCGTAGTGCGGCCCTCCATCAGCCGGTCGAGGGCCTCCTGGACCTTGCGCTCGCTCTCGGCATCCAGCGCCGAAGTCGCCTCGTCGAGGAGCAGGATCGGCGCATCCTTCAGGATGGCGCGGGCGATCGCGAGGCGCTGGCGCTGGCCACCCGAGAGGGTGACGCCGCGCTCGCCGATGAGGGTGGCATAGCCCTGCGGCAGCGCCTCGATGAAGCCGTGGGCGGAGGCCAGCTCCGCCGCCCGGCGGACATCCTCCCCGGAGGCCTCGGGGCGCCCGTAGCGGATGTTCTCGAGCACGCTGGTGGCGAAGATCGTGGGCTCCTGCGGCACGAGGGCCATGCGCGCCCTCAAGGTAAAGGGATCCGCCTCGGTGATCGGGACCCCATCGACCTCGATCAGGCCGTTCTGCGGATCGTAGAAGCGCAGCAGGAGCTGGAGGATCGTGCTCTTGCCCGCCCCCGAGGGGCCGACGATCGCCACGCGCTCGCCGGGAGAGACCGTGAAGCTCAGGCCATGCAGCGCCCGCTGCTCCGAGCGGGTGGGATAGGCGAAATGCACATCCTGGAACGCCACGGTGCCGAGCGGGGGCTGCGGCAGGGGCTTCGGTTTCGGCGGCGCCTTGACCGCGGGTCTCGCGGCGAGGATCTCGCCGAGGCGTTCCGCCGCGCCCGCGGCCTGCGACAGCTCGCCATAGACCTCGGAGAGCTGGCCCAGGGAGCTGGCCGCGAAGACCGCGTAGAGCACGAATTGCGACAGGCGCCCGCCCGTCATGGCGCCGGCGAGCACGTCCTGCGCGCCGTACCAGAGCACGGCCACCACGCTGGCGGAGACCATGAAGATGGCGCCGCCCGTGAGGAAGGCGCGCATGGTGGTGGAGAGCCGGGCCGCATCGAACGCCTCTTCCGCGGCCAGCGCGAAGCGCGAGGCGGTGAGGCTTTCCATGCCGAAGGCCTGCATGGTCCTGACCGCCCCGATGGCCTCCGCCGCATAGGCCGAGGCGTCGGCGAGGCGGTCCTGCGCCGCCCGGGAGCGCCGCCGCACCGCTCGGCCGGAGATCACGAGGGGCAGGACGATCACGGGGATGGCGAGCAGGACGAGGGCCGAGAGCTTCGGGCTCGTGATGATCATGAGCACCACGGCGCCGAGGAAAAGGAAGAGATTGCGCAGGGCGATCGAGATGCTGACCCCGAAGGCCGCCTTCACCTGCGTGGTGTCGGCGGTCAGCCGGGAGACGATCTCGCCGCTCTTGGTCTGGTCGAAGAAGGCCGGGTCCAGCGAGGTCAGGTGCCGGAACACGGCGGAGCGCAGGTCCGCCACCACCCGCTCACCTAAGGTGATGACGAGGTAGTAGCGGAGGGCGCTGGAGATCGCGAGAACCGCCACCACTACGAGGAGCAGGACGAAATAGGCGTTGATATAGGCCCGCCCCTCCTCCGAGAACCCGAAATCCACCACCCGCCGCACCGCCACCGGCACCACGAGCGTGGCCGCCGAGGCCATGGTCAGCGCCGCGAGCGCCCCCGCGATCCGGCCCTTGTAGGCCAGACCATAGGGAATGAGCGGCTTGAGCGCGCTGAGCGCGGCCTTGGGACGGGATTGGGCAGAGGACAGATCGGCCATGTCAGCCTTCGTTGACGGAACGCATGGAACGGAGCCGGTTCCATGCCACGGGAACAGCTCTTTACATTGAGCTGTCTCAATTTTCGGCGCCGAACCGGGTTCGCCCGCCGAAAATCGCTCCGCACGGGTTTAACACCTTTGCCCCCGCTTGTTTCAAGGTTGTAAGTGGGGTATAGGCGCGCATTCACCAATTCAGGCTCGATCTTACGCTGCGGGCTGACCAGATGTGGCTGGCCGCAAGAAGGACTATGGCAATGGCGCGCAAAGACACCGATCACCCCGACTACCACTTCATCAAGGTGGTCATGACCAACGGCACCGAGTACACCACTCGCTCGACCTACGGCAAAGAGGGCGACACCCTCAACCTCGACATCGACCCGAACACCCACCCGGCCTGGACCGGCGGTACGCAGCAGCTGCTCGACCGCGGCGGCCGCGTGTCGCGCTTCAACTCGAAGTTCGGCAACCTGGGCCTCGGCGGCAAGAAGTAATCCGGCTCCCGGACACTTCCAGCAGAATGCAAAAGCCCCGCTTCGGCGGGGTTTTTTGTTGCCTCTTTTCATGAACATAGCCTCACCCTGAGGAGGACCGTCAGGTCCGTCTCGAAGGGCGAGGCGTCTCCAGAGGGCACCGGAACATCCTTCGAGACGCAGCTTCGCTGCTCCTCGGGATGAGGGCGGGGGACGGACGGTCGGGGACGAGGCGCTACGGACCTTCCTCGTCATGGCCGGGCTCGTCCCGGCCATCCCGATGCAGAAGAACACTGCGCCTCATCCAATCGGGATCACCGGCCCAAGGCCGGTGATGATGAGGAAAGGGCTGGCCCTGCCGCCCCTCACTCCGCCGGAGCGAAAGCCCGCTGCAGCATGTCGAGCTGGGCCGCCACCGGGTTCGGGTCCTGCGGCTGCGGCGGGGCGAGGGCTGCCTCCGCCAGCAGGCGGTCGAGATGGAGAATGCGGGCATGGAGGCGGGTCGCGAGGCCGATCAGCTCGCGCAGGCGTGCCGGCAGGGCTTCGAATTCCACGAGCGTCGTCGTGGTCTCGCAGGAGTTCAGGCGCACACGGGCCTTCTCCGCCTGGGCCTGATCCGGCGTGATCTCGCCCTCCGCGACGGCGCGCTGGAGCAGCAGCCAGGAGGCGATCTGCATGAGGCGGGTGGTCAGGCGCATGCTCTCGCTGGCATAGGCCACGCTCGCCTCGCGCCGCAGGAGACGCGATTCCTCACGGCCGGGGCCGTCGAGATAGGCGGCCGTCTCCTCGACGAGTTCCATCCCTTCCTGGAAGAGGGCCGAGAAGGCCTCCGAACCCACGAAGTTCCGGCCGAAGCGGACAGGATCGATGTCGAGTTTGATCACGTCGGGCTCGTTCAAGAGACCGTCTCCCAAGGCGGCATCCGGCGGGAACCGGGTCATGGTGGTGTGTTGGGAGGACTATAGAACGGCCTTTGCGAAGATGCTCCGGTAACCTCTTCTTAAGGTTAAGCCGGCAAATCCTGACAAAAAGCGAGCCGCGGCAGCGGCTCTTGGGAGTCTAACAGGGAGGCGTCAAACTCGAGTGGGAGGAAGAACCACCCGGGGTGTCCGGTGGGAGAGGACCGGACGCCCATCACGTTGACCCAGAATCCTTAAAATCGCGTTAACCCTGTCCGAGCCGGAAGAAGGCACTGGCCGCGGCGCGGGAATTCTCCTTGGCGCGCTTCGCTTCCTTCAGGCGAGCGATTTCCTTTTCCAGCAGGGCGACCCGCTCGTCGAGTTCATCGACCGAGAGCATCGACAGGTCCTGGCCGATCTGGTGGGCACTCAAGGTGACCCGCGGCTCGTCGGCGAAGGGATCGAAAGCCATGGCATTCTCCTCCTCAAGAGATTTCCTCTGAACGTTAATCCGGCATGCACTCCTTGCCAACTTCGCCCTATATGGGCCGAGCGTGACCAAAGGAGGGAAATCATGGAGCCGATTCCAGGCACGATGCGCGCGGTGGTCGCAGATGGCAGCGGCGGGCCCGAGGTCCTCAAGGTGGTCGAACGGCCGGTTCCCCAGCCTGGAGATGGCGAGATCCTGGTGCGGGTGCGATTCGCGGGCGTGAACCGCCCGGACGTGATCCAGCGCCAGGGCGGCTACCCCCCTCCCCCCGGCGCTCCGGACATCCTGGGGCTCGAGATCGCGGGCGAGGTGGTGGGCTCGGACCCGAATGCCAACCGCTTCTCCCTCGGCGAGAGGGTGATGGCGCTGGTGGCGGGCGGGGGCTATGCGGACTACGCCGTGGTCCATGAGAGCAACGCCCTCCCGGTTCCGGACGCGCTGTCCCTGGAGGAGGCCGGCGCGGTGCCGGAGACCTACTTCACCGTCTGGACCAACGTGTTCGAGCGCGGCGCCCTGAAGAGCGGCGAGACGCTGCTCGTCCATGGCGGCACCTCCGGCATCGGCACGACGGCGATCCAACTCGCCAAGGCCTTCGGGGCCAAGGTGATCGCAACGGCGGGCTCCGAGGAGAAATGCGAGGCCTGCCGGAAGCTCGGCGCGGACGTGGCGGTCAACTACAAGACGGAAGACTTCGTCGCCGCCGTCAAGGAGGCGACCGAGGGACGGGGCGCCGACGTGATCCTCGACATGGTGGGCGGCGACTACATCCCCCGCAACCACGAGGCCGCGGCCCAGGACGGGCGCATCGTCCAGATCGCCTTTCTCAAGGGCAGCAAGGTGGAGCTCGATTTCCGCCGCCTCATGCTCAAGCACCTCACCCATACGGGCTCGACCCTGCGCTCCCGCTCGGTGCCGGAGAAGGCCGCCATCGCGCAGGCGCTCGAAGCCGAGGTTCTTCCCCTGCTGGAGGAGGGACGCTGCAAGCCGGTGATGGATTCGACCTTCGCCCTGGAGGACGTGGCCCAGGCCCATGCTCGGATGGACAAGGGCGAGCATATCGGGAAGATCGTTCTGCGGCTCTAGCTTGGCGCATCGGGCAGGGTCCGAGGGCGCCGTCCGCTCCGGGTCCGATGCGTAAAAGTTTGCAACATCGCCCCACGCTCCCTATAATCATCTCGTTTCCCTCACAATGTGAGACGAGATGCTCCGGTCCGGACCGGTTCGGAGCGCAAGAGAGTTTTGCCGTGCGGCGCCGATGTCCGGTGCCCGGCTCCAAGGAGGTTCGCCCCATGTCCCAGGGACCGCTGATGCCGAAGGCGACGGCCGTTTGGCTCGTCGAGAACACGTCTCTGTCGTTCGACCAGATCGCCGATTTCTGCAAGCTCCACCCGCTCGAGGTGAAGGGCATCGCCGACGGCGAAGTCGCGGCGGGCATCAAGGGCCTCGACCCGATCACCACGGGCCAGCTGACCCGCGAGGAGATCGAGAAGGCCCAGAACGATCCCAACCATCGCCTGCGCCTCGCCGAGTCCCGCGTGAAGCTGCCCGAGCAGAAGAAGATCAAGAAGGGCCCGCGCTACACCCCCGTGTCGCGCCGCCACGACCGCCCCAACGCGATCCTCTGGCTCGTGCGCAACCACCCGGAGCTGAAGGACGCGCAGATCATGCGCCTGGTGGGCACCACCAAGACCACGATCCAGCAGGTCCGCGACCGCACCCATTGGAACTCGGCGAGCCTCACTCCGATGGATCCGGTGACGCTGGGCCTCTGCTCGCAGATCGACCTGGACTTCGAGGTGCAGCGCGCCGCCAAGGACCGTCCGCAGGTGGAGCCGCAGGATCACGGCGGCACCCTGCTGCCGGCCGAGGTCTCCACCGCCGAGCCCACGCGCGACGAGCCCTTCGCCGACATGAGCCGCCCGAAGCCGCAGGAAGAGGACATCGACGTCAACTCGGTCTTCGCCAAGCTCAAGCAGCTCAAGCGCTCGGACGACGAGGAAGAGTAAGAGAAAAGGCCCGGATCGCTCCGGGCCTTTTCTTATGCGGCTCCAAAGGCGTCATCCCGGACGAAGCGGAGCGACGATCCGGGATCGTTATCAGGACGTGGCTCCGGAACACCTCTCCCCGGCGGGGAGAGGTCGAGCGCAGCGAGGGTGAGGGGGCTGCGCGCTATCCGGAGAAACTTGTAACCCCTCACCCGGACCTTCGGTCCGACCTCTCCCTCGGGGAGAGGTGAGACCGCGCCAATCTCGTCACGCGATCCCGGGTTCTGCTGCGCAGCCCCGGGATGACGTGCTTTTCAGTGCGCCACGCCGCGGCTCTTGAGCACGTCGCCGATCTCCTCGAGGATCGCGGGATCGTCGATGGTGGCGGGCATGTTCCATTCCTCGCCGTCGGCGATCTTCTTCATGGTGCCGCGCAGGATTTTTCCCGAGCGCGTCTTCGGCAGGCGCGGCACGGTGAGCGCGAGCTTGAAGGCCGCGACCGGGCCGATCCTTTCGCGCACCAGGCCCACGAGCTCCTTCTCGATCTCGGCGGGCGTCTGCTGGACGCCGGATTTCAGGACCACGAAGCCGCAGGGCACTTCGCCCTTCAGCGCATCCTTCACGCCGATCACCGCGCATTCCGCAACGGCCGGATGGGACGCGAGAACCTCCTCCATGCCGCCGGTGGAGAGGCGATGGCCCGCCACGTTGATGATGTCGTCCGTGCGGCCCATGACCCACACGTAGCCATCCTCGTCGATGTAGCCGGCATCCGAGGTGTTGTAATAGCCGGGATAGGTGCTGAGGTAGGATTCCTTGAAGCGCTCGTCCGCCTGCCAGAGGGTGGGCAGCGCGCCGGGCGGCAGGGGCAGCTTGACGACGATGCTGCCCATAACGCCTGGGCCCACCGGCTTGCCGCCCTCGTCCAGCACGTCGAGCGCATAGCCCGGCATCGCCACCGTGGGCGACCCGTGCTTGATGGGAAGGGCTCCGAGCCCGAGCGGATTGCCCGCGACCGGCCAGCCCGTTTCCGTCTGCCACCAATGGTCGATCACGGGCACGTGCAGGATGTTCTCCGCCCATTGGATCGTATCGGGATCGGCCCGCTCGCCCGCGAGGAACAGCGCGCGGAAGCCGGACAGGTCGTACTTCGCCAGAAGCTCGGCCTTCGGATCCTCCTTCTTGATCGCGCGGAAAGCGGTGGGCGCGGTGAACAGCGTCACGACGCCATGATCGGAGATCACGCGCCAATAGGCGCCCGCGTCCGGCGTGCCGACCGGCTTGCCCTCGTAGAGGATGGAGGTGCAGCCGTGCAGCAGCGGCGCATAGACGATGTAGGAATGGCCGACCACCCAGCCGACATCCGACGCGGCCCAGAACACCTCGCCGGGCGCGATGTTGAAGAAATTGCTCATGGTCCATTTGAGGGCGACCATGTGTCCGCCGTTGTCCCGCACGACGCCTTTCGGCCTGCCCGTCGTGCCGGACGTGTAGAGGACGTAGAGCGGATCGGTGGCGGCGACGGGGACGCAATCGGCTGTCCTGCCCGCGGATTTCGCATTCGCGATTTCCTGCGCCCAGTCGAGATCGCGGCCCTGGATGCGCGTGCATTCGAGCTGCGGCCGCTGGTGGATCAGGCATGCAGCGGGCTTTGACGCCGCGAGCTGGATCGCCTCGTCGAGCAGCGGCTTGTAGGCGACGACCTTCGCGCCCTCGATGCCGCAGGAGGCGGAAAGAATGACCTTCGGCTTGGCGTCGTCGATGCGGGTCGCGAGCTCCTTCGCGGCGAAGCCGCCGAAGACCACGGAATGGATCGCGCCGATGCGCGCGCAGGCGAGCATCGCGAAGACGGCTTCCGGGATCATCGGCATGTAGATGATCACGCGGTCGCCTTTCTCGACGCCCATGCCCTGCAGTACGGCGGCGAGGGTCGCGACCTCGTCCTTCAGCTCGGCGTAGGTGATCCTGCGCTGCGCGTTGGTGACGGGGCTGTCATAGATGATGGCGGCCTGATCGCCGCGCGTGGCGGCATGGCGGTCGACGGCGTTGTAGCAGGTGTTGCACTCGGCGCCCTCGAACCAACGGCCATAGGCGCCGGATTGCGGGTTGAAGATCCTGTCGGCGGGCTTGAACCAGTCGATCTCCTGAGCGGCCTCGCGCCAGAATCCTTCCGGATCGGCCTTCCAGCGCGCATAGACCTCGTGATAGCGGCTTTGAGTGGACGGCATGGCGTTTCCCCCTTGCTGATACCGCATGGGACTTGTGTTTGATGATGTGGTAGCAGCCTAGGCTGCCCTGGTCAGCGCAACTTTCGGCCAGTCTACTTTCGGCGAGTTCCTCGATTTCCTGATGATCACCAACCCTCTCTTCTACGCCGCAGCCATTCCCGCCGTGACGCTCCTGGGTCTCGCCAAGGGCGGCTTCTCGGGCCTCGGGCTTCTCTCGCTCCCGCTGCTGGCGCTGGTGGTCTCGCCGGTGCAGGCCGCCGCGATCACCCTGCCGATCCTGATCGTGCAGGACGTGGTCTCCGTGTGGGCCTACCGGCATACCTGGGACAAGCGGAACGTGGTGGTGCTGGTCCTGGGAGCCGTCGTGGGCATCCTGACGGGATATCTTCTGGCCGCGCGGGTGTCCGATGCGGCGGTCAAGCTTGCGGTGGGCGTGATCTCCATCACCTTCGCCATTCGGCGGATGATGCTCGAGCGCCGCACGACGCCGCCTGAAGCGGCCATGGCCGACACGCCGCGCGGGCTCTTCTGGGGCTGGGTGACAGGCTTCACCAGCATGATCGCCCATGCGGGCGGCCCGCCCTTCCAGATCTACGTGATGCCGCAGAAACTGCCGCGCGACGTCTTCGTCGGAACGGGCGCGGTCGTGTTCGCCCTTCTCAACTGGATCAAGGTGCCGCCTTACGTCGCGCTGGGGCAGTTCACGGCCGAAAATCTCATGACGGCAGCCGCGCTGTTTCCTCTCGCCATCGCGTCCACCTGGGCCGGCGTTCTCCTCGTGCGCCGGGTCTCGGGCGAGAGCTTCTACACGGCTGTCTATCTGCTGCTGATTCTCGTGGGCGGAAAGCTCGTCTATGACGGCGCGAGCGCGCTCGTCTGACACGCTCTCAAGGAAAAGCCGCCGCCTCCGGAAGGAAGCGACGGCTCTTGTGGGATCGTGATGGAGGTTGACCTTAGTGCACCGCCGAATCTGAGCTTCTCAGGCGGGTGATTTCATCCTTCAACTGGAGTTTCTTCCGCTTCAGCTCCGCGAGTCTGATGTCGTCCATGGACGGTCTGTTGAGAGCATCCTGAATCTCGCGTTCAAGAGCCCGATGCTTACGCTCAAGCTCCGTCAGATGATTCTGCAGCGGCATGTCAGTTCCTCCTGTCTGATTACTGACGGTCGATAATTTGCCAGACTGAGTGTGGCGAGTCGAAGGCGAAATTCTTAAAATCCATTATTGAAGATGCGGCCCTCGTCTTGCCCTTCAAGGGCCTTGCGCGCATAATTCCGCGCTCCTCCCGGGCTCCCCCGGAACCCGGAACTCTGGATCGATTTTCAATGACCGAACTGGCTGAATTGGAAGCGGAATTGGCGCGCCTCAAGCAGGAGCACCGGGATCTCGATATGGCCATCGACGCGTTGGAGAGCATGATCGCCGGGGACCAGCTCCAGGTTCAGCGCCTCAAGAAGCGCAAGCTCGCCCTGAAGGACCAGATCATCCGCCTGGAAGACCAGCTCACCCCCGACATCATCGCCTGAAAAAGCAGGGCTTTCCGCTCCGAATGCTTGCCTGCCGTGAGCGGCTTCGCTATGTCCCGCTCAATCCCTCGAGGCCCTGAAAGCCGGAGCACATCATGGCGCAAGCCCCCGTTGCCATCATCATGGGCAGTCAGTCGGACTGGGCGACCATGCGCCATGCTGCCGAAACCCTCGATGCCCTCGGCATTGCCTACGACGCCCGGATCGTCTCGGCCCACCGCACCCCGGACCGGCTCGTCGCCTTCGCCAAGGGCGCGAAGGCGGAAGGGTTCCAGGTGATCATCGCCGGAGCGGGAGGTGCCGCGCACCTGCCGGGCATGACCGCCGCGATGACCCCCCTCCCCGTTTTCGGCGTGCCGGTGGAATCGAAGGCGCTCTCCGGCCAGGACAGCCTGCTCTCCATCGTGCAGATGCCGGCCGGCATTCCGGTGGGAACCCTCGCCATCGGCCGGGCCGGCGCCGTGAACGCGGCCCTTCTCGCCGCCGCCGTGCTCGCGCTCCATGATTCGGCCCTGGCCGAGCGGCTCGACGCCTGGCGCAAGCGTCAGAGCGAGAGCGTGGCCGAGCGTCCTTCCGATGAAGGGTGAGGCCATGATCCGTCCCGGCTGCACCATCGGAATCCTCGGCGGCGGGCAGCTCGGCCGCATGATGGCCATGGCCGCGGCGCAGCTCGGCCTGAAGGCGCATATCTACGCCCCGGAAGAGAACAGCCCCGCCTTCGACGTGGCGGCGGATGCCACCGTCGCCCCCTACGAGGACGAGGCGGCTCTCGTGCGCTTCGCCAAGGCCGTGGACGTGGTGACCTATGAATTCGAGAATGTGCCGAGCGAGACAGCCGCGACCTTGAGCGCGCATACGCTGCTTGCGCCCAACGCCCAGGCCCTCGCCGTCTCCCAGGACCGCTTCCTGGAAAAGACCTTCATCGCCGGCCTCGGCATTCCGGTGGCCCCCTTCGCCGGCTTCGCCAACGAGGCCGAGCTGGTGGAGGCGGTGGAGCGGCTCGGCCGCCCCGCCGTGCTCAAGACCCGCCGCTTCGGCTATGACGGCAAGGGCCAGGTGATGATCCGGCCGGGCGACGATCCGGTCGCCGCCTGGGATGAGGTCGGCCGCGCGCCGTCGATCCTCGAAGGCTTCGTGCCGTTCGAGCGGGAGGTCTCGGTGGTCGCCGCCCGCACCGCCTCGGGCGACTTCGCGGCCTACGACCTGTGCGCCAACGAGCACAAGCACCACATCCTCGCGACCACGCGGGTTCCGGCGGGCGTCTCGGGCGCGACGGAGGTCGAGGCCATGCGGATCGCGAGGACCATCGCCGATGCCCTCGATTATGTGGGCGTGCTGGCGGTGGAGCTGTTCCTGGTCGACGAGAACGGCACCGAACGCCTGGTGGTGAACGAGATCGCTCCCCGGGTGCACAATTCCGGCCATTGGACCCTGGGCGGCGCCGTGACCTCGCAGTTCGAGCAGCATGTCCGGGCGGTCTGCGGCTGGCCGCTCGGCTCGACCGCCCGCCTCGGCCGGGTCGAAATGCAGAACCTCATCGGCCACGATGCGGATGAATGGGAGCGGATCCTGGCCGAGCCGGGGGCCTATCTGCACCTTTACGGCAAGGCGGAGGCCCGGGCCGGCCGCAAGATGGGCCACGTCACGCGGGTTTTCCCGGAGCGGGGCTGAAACCAATCCGCTGTCCCTGCGTTATCGCTCTGGCGTGGCGCTTTTGTCGGAAGGAACCCTGGACAGGCAAGGCTTCTTCTGATATCGACGCCAGCCAGATTGAGGTGCGCACGACGCGCCTCGTTTTCTTTTACACAATCGAAACGGTTCAAAACACGAGGAATTCGCGTGCAGGTTCTTGTCCGGGATAACAACGTCGATCAGGCGCTCCGCGCTCTCAAGAAGAAGATGCAGCGTGAGGGCATCTTCCGCGAGATGAAGCTCCGCGGCCACTACGAGAAGCCGTCTGAGAAGAAGGCCCGTGAGAAGGCGGAGGCCGTCCGCCGCGCCCGCAAGCTCATCCGCAAGCGCATGCAGCGCGAAGGCCTTCTGCCTTCGAAGCCGCGCACTTCGGCTCGCTAAGACTGATACGCCGGCCTCTTCGGCCAGCCCGTCGATTGTGAATCAGCGCCTTCTGCGCAAGCAGGGGCGCTGTTTGCATGTCTGCCCCCTGTCGGGGCGACCATTTGACCAGAGCCTCCGGCCCCTTGCGGAATTTTATCCTCGATGCTGCCTTGCTGTTGCCGTGTTTCACGGCTGTTAAGGTTTGTCCGCTAAACCATCCCTCACCTTGTGAGTACAGAAGTTGGAGACGAAGGTGATCGCCCCATCGATCCGCCGCCTTGCGCCCCTGGGCGCGGCCCTGACGACGCTTAGCCTTGCCGCCTGCAGCACGATGGGAGGCGGCACCCCTTCCCAGCGCATCGCCGTGGTGGAAGAGGACACACAAGGCACGAGCCAGGTGAACATCGCGTCCCTGTCCGACGTGATCTCGCGCAATCCGAACGATCCCGGCGCCTACAACACCCGCGGCGCGGCCTATGCCCGTGTCGGCCGCTACAGCGACGCCATCGCCGATTTCTCCAAGGCGATCCAGCTCGACCCGAACCACGCTGCGGCCTATACGAACCGCGCCCTCGCCCTCCGGCAGACGAACCGGAACGACCAGGCGCTGGCGGATTTCAGCCGGGCGATCCAGGCGGACCCGAACTATGGCCCGGCCTATATCGGCCGCGCCAACCTGCTGCGCGCTCAGAACAAGTTCCAGGAAGCCCTGAACGACCTGAACATGGCCACCCGCCTGCTGCCCGAGTCGGCCGAGGCGCTCCACGCGCGCGGCCTGCTCTACCAGCGCCAGGGCATGCACCAGCAGGCGATCCTTGACTTCGACGCCACCATCGACCGCAATCCCTTCGTGGCCGCCCCCTACGCCGCCCGCGGCCAGAGCTACGTGGCGACGAACCAGTTCGACAAGGCCATCGAGGACTTCAACGCGGCGCTCAACGTCAACGCCAGGGACGCCGATTCGTGGGCGTGGCGCGGCGTGGCGCTCGAACGCAAGGGCGACAAGCAGCAGGCCATCGAGAGCTATTCCCGCGCGCTCGCCATCGACAGCTCGAACTCGGTGGCCCGCCAGGGCAATTCCCGCCTCCAGGGCGGCGTGGCGAGCCTGTTCCGCTAAGACCCGACGAGAGGCGCGGCATGACAGGCGCCTCCCCTCCCCTGCGGGATCTGTCCGATCTGGCGAAATTTCTCGAAGCGCATGCGGGCCTGCATGCGCTTCTTTTGCATGTGGAGAGCCTCGGCCTGCCGGATGGATGGATCGGTGCTGGCCTCATCCGCAACGCGGTGTGGGATGCCCTCCATGGCCGTCCTGTCCAGGCGTCACGGCTCGATGATGTGGATGTGGTCTACTTCGACGCCGCCGATGCGAGCGAGGCGCGCGACGCCGCTCTCGAATGCCGACTCGAGGCTTTGGCGCCCGATATGATCTGGCAGGTCAGAAACCAGGCCCGCATGCATCGGCGCAACGCCGACGCGCCCTATCGAAACACCCATGAGGCCATCGCCCACTGGCCCGAGACCGCGACGGCGATCGCCGCGCGAACCGTGCAGGGCAAGGTCGAGGTCATCGCCCCTTACGGCATCGACGATCTCGCCAACCTGATCGTAAGGCTGACCCCGGCCTTCGCGCACAAGAGGGAGATCTATCGCAAGCGGCTCGCCTCCAAGGATTGGGCGAAGCGCTGGCCCAGGCTCACCTTCGAGGAAGTATAGCGCGCGTCACAATTCCTTCTTCAGGAATGCCACATAGGGCTCGAAGCCGAACTGGGTGTAGGTGCGCACGGCCCTCTCGTTGGCGACGAGGGCGCCGATCATGAGGCGCTTGAGGCCGACCTCCTTCGTCAGGCGTTCGGCCTCCCGCAGCAGCATCTGCCCGATGCCCTTCCCGCGCCATTCCGCATGGACGATCAGGTCCGTCACCGTGCCGTGGCTGCGGACTTTGCCCGAGACGTAAGCGGCGTCCCGGTCGAGCGAGAAGCCCATGGCGCCCACGACGTTTCCGCTGACCTCAGCGAGAACGACGCGGCCGTTGCGCTGCGACAGGCGCGTCATGAGCTCGTCGTAATAGGCGTTGGCCCCCTCGTAGTCGCGGCGCCGGTCGCCCACCAGATCGGCCTCGAACACGTTGAGCTGATGGATGAGCTCCACGATCGTCTCGCGGTCCTGGGGCAAGGCGGTTCGAAGGGTGACAGAGGGCATGACGTATCCGGAAGGCAGCTGAGAACCGCGCTTCTTAAACCAGCTTTTGCCGCCTTCGTCATGTGCGAAACGCGGGCCTCCTTTTCCGACGCGGATGGGGCAGCAGCCGGTCTCGAAGGTGCACCTGCGGGCCCTGGTTGCGCCTTCCGCCGGGGCTCTTCGCCGCTCGGTCCCGGATGAGCGCGCGTTCCCCTCCGATCCCAGCCGGTGCCGAGATCGATGGGGGAAATGGTGCCAGATCCTGACAGCGATCCCGGATCGGCGGGCGCAGCCCCGTGATGCCCCCCTCCACGTCATCACCGGCCTTGGGCCGGTGATCCCGATGGTGTGAAGCGCAGCGCTCATCCGGTCGTTCGTCGCCGCCTCTCCCACGTCATCACCGGGCTTGTCCCGGTGATCCCGCTTGGTTGAGGCGCAGCGCTTGTCCGATCGGGATGGCCGGGACAGGCCCGGCCATGACGGGAGAGGGATACCGTGAGACAGCCCCTCAGGATGAGGGCTGAGGTCAGGCGCTCACTCCCTGCCTGTGGACAATGTTCCTTGTTTGTTCTTGACACGGATGCTCATCTGAACTATGTTGCATGCATCCCGGCCCGACGAGGGGCGCGCTCGCGAGGCGTCGCAAGATGG
>Ga0180217_1001620_pt1 | contig 23734 bp, 24 predicted proteins | sample eDN3rd37CBELigOP_FD_128521 | JGI IMG/M metagenome (GOLD analysis project Ga0180217, IMG submission 128521) | Enriched Organic Plus compost microbial communities from Emeryville, California, USA - eDNA 3rd pass 37_C BE-Lig OP (version 2) (version 2) ... | reverse complement strand
TTGCTCAGCACCGACAAGCACAAGACGAGCCAGCAAGAAGGTTGTTCTTTAACCTTCATGATGGATTGACTTGTGACCTCGAGGGGCTAGGCGCTGAGACTGGACACAAAAATAAAAAACAAGCCCGACAATATGTCGGGCTTATTTTTATTTCACATAATCAAGTTGTTAAAAAAATGGGAGGATAAAGATGCCAACGATAATCGAAACAGCACCAATTCCAATTGCCCATGCTCCTAAACCAGTTGCACCACGACGACGTGCGATAAATCCAATGATAATACCTGCTGCTCCTAATAGTACAGGCATTACAAACAAGGAAATGATTGATAAAGCTAGAGCTAGCCAGCCTAAACCAGCACCACCCGCTACCCTATCATCCGTATTGTTTTCTTCATAGTTCGCTTCACGTCTTGTCGTCCCATAATTAATTGGAGCGGCAACTTCTGCTGCCGTTTCCTCATCGTAGCTTGAGTCAGCATTTGCACCTAAGTTTGGATCAACGTATTCAAAATCATCATCTCGAATCTTTCTTACGTTTGTATCTTCTTCCGCCATGCTTATCCCTCGCTTTCCTTATCGGTAAGGAGCATTTTTAGTATGAGTTAAAGGAGCGAGAAATATAATTGTTAATCATTGACTCTAATACCAATGCAGATTAGTCTAAAAAGCGTTAAATTCTACATTCTGGACATGAACCATAAATTTCGAATTTGTGACCGGTTATATCATATCCAGCTAAATTATCGTTCATTTTATCCATAGGACATGATTCTATTTCCTTGGTTTTACCACATTCTAAGCAAATAAAATGATGATGATGGTGATTTCCACCACATGTAAATCGAAAATGCTTCTCACCTGAAAGCTCCGTCATTTCCAATATACCTAGCTCTACAAATAATGAAAGATTTCTATAAATTGTATCAAAACTTAATCCAGGATAGTTTTCCTTTAAATCGTCCAAAACATCCTTAGCTGTTAAATACTTATCAGATACGGAAAAGAGTTCAAGCATTTCCTGTCTTTTTCCTGTATGTTTAAACCCTTTTTCCTTCATTAACTGCATCGCTTCAGAAACATTCATGCTGATCTTCCTTTCCGCCTTTTTTTCCAACTAATTGCGCCTAAAAGAATAATAATTGCAAGTACAACGATGGTTCCCCCTGGAGCTAAATCCAGATAATATGAAAGCACTAATCCAATAATGACGGCTAACTCTCCAAATACAACCGAGAGGATAATCGTTTGTTTAAAGCCTTTTGCAATTCGAATGGCTGCAGCAACAGGCAATGTCATTAAAGATGACACTAATAAAATTCCAACAATCCTCATTGATGCAGCAATAACTAATGCTACGGTAACAATAAAGATAAAATGAATTGTTTTTGCATTAATCCCTGAAACAGCGGCATGCTCTTCATCAAATGATAATAAAAATAATTCCTTGTATAGAAAAGTAACAATAATAATAACAAGCACAGAAATTGCAAGAATGGTCCATAAATCTGACCGGCTAATCGCGCTTACACTACCGAACAAATAATTGAATAAATCTGTATTAAAGCCGTCCGCGAGTGAAATAAAAATAACACCTAAACCAATTCCACTTGATAAAATAATGGGGATTGCAAGTTCCTGATAATGCTTATACACCGTTCTTAAACGTTCAATAAATAGAGAACCAACGACTGAGAATGTCATTCCCATGTAGATGGGATTGATTGGCCCTGCTAACCCGAGTTTCTTTTCAAGTAAAAGACTCGCAGCAATCCCTGCTAAGGTCACATGGCTTAAGGCATCCGCAATAAGTGACAGTCGTCTTACCACTATAAAAACACCGAGTAACGGTGCTATAAATCCAATTAGCAAACCACTAAAGAATGCATTTTGTAAAAATTCATATTGAAAAATATCTGAAAGCATCGTTTCACCTTCCATGGTTATGTTCATGAGTAATTACTTGAAGCGAATGTCCATAAAATTGGGATAAGTCCTGATCTTGAACATGTTCAAACTCATCAGCACTTCCATGGAAATGAAGATGCTTATTCAAACATGCAACATGTGACACTTTTTCCGATACTGTCCCTACATCATGGGTAACTAATATCAATGTAATTCCCTTGTTTTTATTTATGTCTTCAAGCATATTGTAAAAAGTTTGAACCGTTTGGGCATCCACCCCAACAGTCGGTTCATCAAGGATAAGAAGATCTGGTTCACTGACAAGCGACCTTGCAATAAAAACGCGCTGTTGTTGCCCTCCAGAAAGCTCTCCAATGTTCCGATATAGAAACTTTTCCATTCCAACTGCTTGAAGTGCGTCCGTGACTTTTTTCTTGTGTTCTTGTTTGAAAAAATGAAATAATCCAAGCTTTGCGGTTAGGCCGCTTGATACAACCTCAAATACCGTAGCCGGAAATCCTGAGTTAAAACTATTTGCTTTTTGAGAAACAAAACCTATTTTTGGCCAATCTTTAAATTTCGAAATTGGTGTGCCAAATAATTCAATTGACCCCTTTTGAAGTTTAACTAATCCGAGAATGCTTTTTAAAAGCGTGGTTTTACCAGATCCATTAGGACCGACAATAGCTAAGAAAGATCCTTGAGGGACAACTAGGTTAATGTTTTCTAAAACGGTTTGTTCCTCATATCGAAAAGAAAGATCCTTTATCTTTAATACCGAATTTGGATGTGTCAAGTTATCACCTTATCTATCGTTAATTTTTGTTCTTATTAAGAATCATTACGATTTATACTTTAAGAAGTATACAGGATGAATTTTATAAAGTAAAGAAATTGATTATCAAAAAAGATTTATGCACACACCTTTTCGTTATGAAATAGACTAACGAGAGGAAGGTGAAGATGATAACAATGAACATTTATCAACAAATCATTAACCAAAAATTAAAGACGTTAACACCTGATGACTTAATGAAATACGGGAAACAATATGATATATATGTATCCAAAGAACAAGCAACAAATGTATTAAAATTAATTCGAAAAAACAAGAATATTAATATCTTTAATCCAGAAGAAAAAAATCAATTATTAAGAGAAATTGCCCGTGTTACAAGTCCTGAGGTCGCAAGAAAACTCAATCAATTGTTTATCAAATTTACAAGTTAAAAAAAGCTGTCTATCGACAGCTTTTTTACTGATTGGTTATTTTCTCGAGTAAGCCTTCATCAAATGATTTTGATCGAATCATTTCAATTTCGTACTTATATGGAGCCTTTTTATTGTTTTTGTCCTCACCTACATATGGTGTTTCAAGGATTTTAGGGACATTTTCTAGGGATGGATGATGAACAATGTAATTGATTGCATTAAACCCAATTTTACCAAACCCAATATTTTCGTGACGGTCTTTTCTCGCCCCTTTATCGTTTTTGCTATCATTGATATGAAGGACTTTGATTCGATCTAGACCCACTAGTTTATCGAATTGTACTAAGACTCCATCAAAATCATTCACAATATCATAGCCTGCATCATGAGTATGACAAGTGTCAAAGCAGACAGATAACTTTTCATTGTGAGTAACTCCATCAATAATTTGGGCAATTTCCTCGAACGATCTTCCACATTCAGTGCCTTTACCAGCCATTGTTTCTAATGCTATCTGTACTTTGTGGTCCTTTGTCAGAACCTCATTTAAACCTGCAATTATCTGCTTTATTCCTGCTTCTGCGCCTGCGCCTACATGTGCACCAGGATGAAGAACAATTTGATTTGCACCGAGCGCCTCTGTTCTCTCAATTTCAGAACGTAAAAAGTTGACACCTAGTTCATACGTTGCGGGGTTTGAAGTATTACCGATATTTATGATATACGGAGCATGTACAACAATGTCATCAATCCCATTTTCCTTCATATGAGCATGTCCTGCTTCTATATTTAAATCCTCTATTTTTTTACGTCTTGTATTTTGTGGTGCCCCTGTATAAATCATAAATGTATTTGCACCATATGATACTGCTTCTTCACTCGCTGCAAGAAGCATTTTTTTTCCACTCATCGAAACATGTGAGCCAAGTTTTAGCATGGTATACCTCTCCTATCTCCCAACTATTTCATAAATGTATATTATCATAATTCATGTTTATTTTCTCTTTAAGCGTTTTTGGCGCTTTTTAATTTTTTCCATTTCTTGATTCATCTTTTTCTTATAGCCTGGTTTCACTTTCTTAGGCTTCTTCACTTGACTTTGCGCAAGTTTATCAATTTCATCAACTTGTTTTTTGCGAGCCTTTCGTTTGTTTCTTTCACCAATGTTGACCCATTCACCGTTTTCAAGGTCCCTATTTACAAAAGTAACGCCCATTTTTTCAAGCCTTATAATTGCATCTTCATCCCCTGGCTCATAAATAGTTGCTGCGATTCCTGAGTAGCCTGCCCTTGCCGTTCTACCCACCCTATGAATGTAAAAATCAAGATCGCTAGGTAGCTCATAATTGATGACATGGCTCACACCTTCAATGTCAATTCCTCTTGCTGCTAAATCCGTTGCCACTACATATTGAAACTCTAATGAGTTAATTTGCTTCATGACCTTTTTACGTTCTCTTGGAGGAAGGTCTCCGTGGAGTCTTCCTACCTTCATCCCTTTTGTAAGTAACCCATCCGCTACTTCGTCTGCCAACTTTTTCGTATTGGTAAAAATAATGGCTAAATATGGATTATAAACCTCTAACATAGATTGCAAAAGGTTTAGCTTATTCCGATGTCGTAAAGGAACAAGTATATGTTCTACCTTGGCTGCGGTAGCTTGTTCAGGTGCAACATGAGTGTATCTAGGGTTTTCCATATACTTTTTTAGAAATGGCTTTAATTTTTCAGGAATGGTTGCTGAAAACACTAAAATTTGTAGGTCTTCGGCCATCCTCGCTGCAATTTGGTCGACATCTTCGATGAAGCCCATATCAAGCATTAGATCAGCCTCATCGACTACAATTTGATTCGCTGTGTAAACTTGAAGAGCTTGTTCTTTAATTAAATCGTGAATCCTTCCAGGAGTTCCTACCACAATATGTGGTTGTGTTTTCAGTTTTTCAATGGCCCTCGCTTTATCCGTCCCACCTACAAACAATTTTGCTGTGACGGGATTTTCTCCACTAAATTTAATGATTTTTCCAATTTCATGATGGATTTGAGTTGCAAGCTCACGAGTAGGCGCAGTTATAACGGCCTGTACCTCCTGTCTTGCTGAATCAATATTATTTATAATTGGCAGTATATATGCATGGGTTTTACCTGTACCAGTTTGTGATTGCCCAATCGCACTTTCGCCCCGCTGAATGCTCGGTATTAACCGTTCTTGAATTTCGGTTGGCTTTGTAAATTTTATCTCTTTTAATGCTTCAAGTATAAATGGCTGAAATTGAAAACGTTCAAAATCTTTTACTGTCATTACGATCCCTCATTTTATATAAATATGAATTTGTTTTGCAAGGTTTGGGTTTAATTATATGTTTTCTCATAACCTAACAATTTATTATATAGGAAAGCTTGTCAAAATACCAATTGCGCCCATTTGAAGCAATTGGGAAAACATTTAATTCACCCACCGCATATCCTAAAAATAAGGTATTATCACCCGATTCATTCTTCTACTTAACTTAGGTAATTTGAAAGGAGGAGAAGCAAATGTTTTATCCACGACAACCAATGAATCAAATGAGACCAATGAGAGCAATGAGACCGATGAGACCGCCATCCATGTTTCCACAGCAATATGGGGTTCGACCACCAGGAATGTTCGGTGGTATGCAGGGAATGCAGGGCATGCAAGGACAAGGAAGATCCGGATTAAGTGGCCTTTTGAAAAAGTTAATCCCTGGAATGGGAAAGTCAAACCCAATGCAAGGAATGGGTGGTATGCCGGGTTTCTTTAATCCTTCACAAGGAATGAACCCTGGCACCCTTCAAGGTTTAGCAAATCCCTCAAACCTTAGTGCGATAATGGGAAATGTACAAAAAACGTTAAAAATGGCTGAATCTGTAGTTCCAATGGTTCAACAATATGGACCATTAATGAAAAACATCCCAGCAATGGTTAGGATGTATAGTGCTATTAAAAATGCAGGGAATGAACAAGAAGAAGAAGAAGATAATGAGACTATTTCACTATCGGATGTGACATCAAATAGTGAAGGAGTTGAAAATGAAGAAGAAAATTCAAAAGCAAGCGGTACCGGTAAATCTGTTCCAAAGCTTTACATTTAAAAGACTTTGTATTATCCTTCATACTCAGATATAATAAATACGAGATTACGAGAGTACCAATAGGTATGAGCTATCCGATTTATTGACTGAGGAGGAGAAGAGCATGGAAGTAATCAAAATTGCTCCACGTGGATACTGCTATGGTGTAGTAGATGCGATGGTAATTGCGAAAAATGCAGCTTTAGATAAAACATTACCAAGACCTATATATATACTAGGAATGATTGTTCATAATAAGCATGTAACTGATGCCTTTGAAGAAGAAGGAATTATTACGCTTGATGGAGCAAACCGTTTAGATATACTAAATCAGGTTAAAGAGGGTACCGTTATTTTCACAGCACATGGCGTTTCACCTGAGGTGAAAAATTTAGCAAAAGAACGTGGTCTTTTTACACTTGATGCAACTTGCCCTGATGTAACTAGAACACATGATTTAATTAAGGAAAAAACAGCTGAAGACTATCATATCATTTATATTGGTAAAAAGAACCACCCAGAGCCTGAAGGCGCATTAGGTGTAGCACCTAGTTTCGTTCATCTTGTTGAAACGGTTGAAGATGTTGAAAAACTTGAACTAAATCATGAAAAGCTTGTTGTGACCAACCAAACAACAATGAGTCAGTGGGACGTTCTTCATGTAATGGATAAAGTTAAGGAAAAGTTCCCACATGCTGAAGTCCACAATGAAATTTGTTTAGCTACACAGGTCCGACAAGAAGCTGTTGCCCAACAAGCAACCGTGGCCGACTTAACGATCGTAGTTGGAGATCCGAAAAGCAATAATTCAAACCGACTTGCACAAGTTTCCGAAGAAATTGCAGGAACAAAAGCATATCGTGTTGCAGACGTAAGTGATATACAACTTGAATGGCTTAAAGGTGTTGAAAAAGTAGCCGTAACAGCTGGTGCTTCCACCCCAACGCCGATTACAAAAGAGGTCATTACCTTTTTAGAGCAATTCGATCCTGAAAATGAGGAAACATGGGAACGATCTCGAAAAGTTCCACTCCATAAAGTGTTACCAAAGGTAAAAGCAGCTAAAAAATAAACGTTCAAAAGCGATCTTAATTAAAGTAAAAGGTACTCCAGTAAAATTGGAGTACCTTTTTTCATAGATATCGAAATGGGTCTGTATTAAGTTCTGAGGTTATCACAGTAACCTCGAATTTCCTTTCTTTAAAACGCTCTGTTAAGATATTAGCTACCCCTGTTTTCATGACCTTTTCAACATTGTGGCCAGGATCAACGATATTAAGTCCCATCATCATCGCATCGTGAGCAACATGGTAGTACATATCTCCTGTTACATACACGTCTGCACCAGCTCTTTTAGCATGTGAAACATACTTATTTCCGTCTCCTCCAAGCACCGCAACCTTCTTCACTTTATCTGAAAGAGAACCAACAACCCGAAGTCCATCTACCTCTAATTTATTTTTAACATGCAAGGCGAATTGTTCAAGTGTCATTTCCTGTTCAAGATTGCCAACACGTCCAAGTCCAAGCACATTACCTTCATTTTCAAGGGGATAAATATCGAAAGCAACCTCCTCGTATGGATGCGCGTTAAGCATAGCAGTGACCACCTTCTTTTGAAGGCCACTTGGGAAAACTGTCTCAATTTTGATTTCCTCTACAACTTCTAATTTACCGACTTCGCCAATATGTGGGTTTGTCCCTTGGTGTGGTAAGAATGTGCCTGTACCAGGGGTATTATACGTACAATGACTGTAATTTCCGATATAACCTGCACCAGCCGAGCCTAAAGCAGCTCGTACTTTATCAGCAGACTCCCGAGGGACATAAACAGCTAGTTTTTTTAATTTTTCCTCGTAGGTCGGCGCAAGCAATTCAACATTCGTTAAACCCAATGCATCCGCAAGCATGTCATTAACGCCACCGACAGCCACGTCTAAATTTGTATGTGCTGCATAAATCGCTATATTATGTAAAATACATTTTTCAATGATTCTTCCAGATGATGTATCTGTTTGAACTGTTTTTAAGGGTCGAAAAATAGGAGGATGATGCGCAATAATCAAATCAACATCATTTGAAATGGCTTCATCGACGACGTTTTCTAACACATCAAGTACAACCATGATTTTTTTTACCGGCTTGTTTAATGTCCCAACTTGAAGGCCGATTCTTTCTCGATCACCTTCGACGGCTAAGTGCTTTGGAGAAAATTGCTCAAATACTTGTATCACTTCAAAACCATTAGGTATTTTGCTCATTGTAATGCCTCCTTTACTATTTTTATTTTTTGCTTAAGCTCTTCTTTTCGTGTCCGATTATCGGGTGTTTCACCTGCTGTCTCAAGCTGTGATAAAATCTTTTCCCAATGTTTGAGTTCATGAGCCCATTTTTTTTCGAAAACTGAATTTTTTTCTTTTAGTAAGAAAGGTCCTAGTAAAAGTTCTTGTTCCTTATGCTGATAAGGCTTAAGGGGGTTTCCTTTTTCAGCAACTAAAACTTCATAGATTTTTTTGTCTTCCTCTAGGATTTCTTCGGCGATTAGCTCCCAGTCGTTTTCAATAAGCCATTCTCTAATTGCTGATGCGCCAATATTCGGTTGTAGGATAAGTCTTTTTACACCTGGCAGTTTGTTTTTACCATTTTCCAGAATGGAGCGAATAAGCGAGCCACCCATACCTGCTATGGTTATACATGTAACTTCATTTGGTTGAATGACTTCAAGTCCATCCCCTTTACGAGCTTCAATTTTGGAATCAAGCTTACTTTTGGAGATTTGTTTTTTTGCAGATTGTAATGGCCCCTCTGCAACCTCACCAGCAATTCCCCCAGAGATGAACCCATTTAAGTATGCATAGCATGGAAGATATGCGTGGTCAGATCCGATGTCTGCTAAAATTGCCCCTTTTGGTATGTATGATGCGACCGTTTCAAGCCGCTTCGATAATCTCTCTTCATTCATAATAGCACCACATTTTTTTAGGATAGTTAAAAAGTCCGGTGAAAATGACACATCGATAGAGGAACTTCGACTAAAAACCGACACGTCCTGTGTCGAACGTCGAAGTCACCACATCCTGTGGAAGCTCGTTGGCTTGTTTTTCCGTTCCTTGGAAAAGAAACCCACTTTTCCGGCGTGCAAAATCGTCTGCTCAAGTATTCACTACATACTATCCGCTACTCAAAACTGCGCCGCCTTGAACTTTCGACGCACAGGATGTGCTAGTGTCGACAATGCCACAGGATGTGGCGTTTTTGTCGACGCGGTCCTTTTCATCCTCCTTTTTAACACAATATTTTTTAGTTTTTATTATACAAGATGTCAGTAGAAACTTCCATCTTACTGGGAATGGCAGTAAAAAACCCTTTACATTTATGCAAAGGGTTTTTTTATTATTTATTTTTGTTCAACTAACCAATTTGCGATTTCTTGTACTTGTGCAGGGTCTTTAACTAAACCAGCCGGCATCGCACCTCTACCATTCGTGATTACATCCTGAATCTCTTCTACGGAAAGATCAATACCTTTTAATGCAGGTGCATTACCTTGACCTGATAAATCTTGGCCATGGCATGCTGCACATGTACCTTGGACAACTTCTTCTGGGGAAGCAGCTGCTGTTTCTGGAGCCTCTTCACCTTGGTTTGCCATTTCATCCATGTTACCTAGTCCAACAAAGCCTAATAGGAACATAAGTCCAATACCGAAAACTGCAATCAGGGCAAATGGTATTAATGGATTCTTTTTCATTATTCTGACCTCCCTTACCTTATGTACATCAAAAATAGATATAATTATTATTCTATACAAACACTCTCTATTTTACTTGAAAAATGATAGAAGTAAAAGACCTATTTGTACAAGAACTTATTTAACATAATATTGTAAAATTTTTTTACACAAAAATGTCACAAATTTGTCATAATAAATAATAAAACTCCTTACCAATTGGTAAGGAGCTATATCAGACATATTCATTTTAGCATCCAATTGAACGTGCGATGACCATTCGTTGAATTTCAGATGTCCCCTCTCCGATTTCAAGAAGCTTTGCATCTCGCATATATCTTTCAACATGATATTCCTTCATATAGCCATAACCACCATGTATCTGGACGGCTTGATTTGTCACCTCCATACAAATTTCAGAGGCATAAAGCTTCGCCATTGAAGCTTCTTTTGAGAAATTTTTTCCTTGATCCTTCAACCAAGCAGCTTTATACACCATATTCCGTGCTAGTTCAATCTTCATTGCCATATCTGCTAATTTAAATTGAATAGCTTGGAAGCTTGAAAGGGACTTACCAAATTGTTTACGTTCTTTTGCATAATTTAGGGCCTTCTCATAGGCTGCTTGTGCAATTCCAACTGCCATTGCTCCAATACCGATTCTTCCCCCATCCAGCGTAATTAGAAACTGTCTGAAGCCTTCTCCTCGTTTTCCAAGCAGGTTCTCTTCAGGTACATGTACATCCTCTAAAACTAATTCCGTCGTGTTTGAAGCATTCAGTCCCATTTTCTCGTAATTATCAATAACCTTAAAGCCTTCTGCATCAGTTGGGACTATAATTGCGCTTATTTCTTTTTTAGTCCCGTGACGGCCCGTTATCGCTGTGAGGGCTAAATGCTTTGCAAAACTTGCATTTGTGATAAAGCATTTATTTCCATTAATGACAAATTGATTATTTTCAAGAAGGGCTTCTGTTTGGGTTCCACCTGCATCTGATCCAGCATTGGGTTCTGTTAATCCAAATGCTCCCAAGGACTCTCCTGTGCAAATAGGGGTTAAGTATTTTTGTTTTTGCTCTTTTGTTCCAAATAAATGAAGGGGTGCACCACCAAGTGAGATATGTGCCGAGTATGTAATTCCGGTAGACCCACAGGCACGGCTTAGTTCTTCGACCACGATTGCAAAGCTAATTGTATCAGAGTCTGCTCCACCATATTCTTCAGGAAACGGCAAACCCATCATCCCTAATTCACCAAGCTTTTGAAAAACTTCTTTTGGGAAACGTTTATCTTTATCCCGTTGTTCAGCACCTGGTGCAACTTCTGCTTCGGAAAACTCTCTAATTGTTCTTTGAATCAATTTTTGCTCGGTCGTTAAATCGAAATTCATAATACCCCTCCCGTTGTATACGTTTTCATATCTATTATATCGGGAGTTGACGAATTTTCAAATAATTTAAATATTCAATAAAGTGACGACTGAAATTATACTAACCAGAATACCTGCAATCAAAAAATACCGCATCTTTAAAATAACCCCAACAAAAATCCAGCCGATACAATTCAAAAAGATCATACCGATTAAATATAGTGCCTGTCCTTTAAAAATGAGTTCACTTACATTCGCTGTTAAAAGCAAGATAAATAGAGCGAGAATAATGGAGCCAATATGAACGAAAAGTGAATTTGTTCTTTGAGTAATTAGGCCTAAAATGCAGATAATTAAAAAAATAAAGTTTAATACCATTTGCAAATTAGTCGATATTTCAGTAAAATAAGTGACAAGTAATAAAACTGGTAAAAGTGAACCAATTACGATAATCAAAACAAATGGTGTTTTCTGATTTTCTTTTGTTGATTCAATTCCTTCACCCTCTGTATATAACGAGAGTAGGAAATTACAATATGCTTCTGGCAGTAATTTATTTTTACGCCAATATAGAATTTCATTGATAATAATCTTTTTTCTATCTTGATTCATGAAAGCGCTCACCTTGTTTAATTGATATCTAAATCTAAAAACTCCACGATTAAGTGGCAATGTCTTCATGACCCACATCGGATGGGCTAGAACAAAAAAAATAGTTTACTTCAATTGTATGAAGTAAACTACGGAATGTAAATGAAAATGTTTATTCTAAGAAATCCTTTAATCTCTTACTTCGACTTGGGTGACGAAGCTTTCGTAGAGCTTTTGCTTCTATTTGTCGAATACGCTCACGAGTAACACCAAACACTTTACCAACCTCTTCGAGAGTACGAGTACGTCCATCATCCAATCCAAAGCGAAGACGTAATACATTTTCTTCTCGATCGGTTAGGGTATCCAGAACATCTTCCAGTTGTTCTTTTAATAGCTCGTATGCAGCATGTTCTGATGGAGAAGTTGCGTCTTGGTCCTCAATAAAGTCTCCAAGATGTGAGTCATCTTCTTCACCAATTGGTGTTTCTAATGATACAGGTTCTTGTGCAATCTTTAAGATTTCCCTTACCTTTTCTGGTGTTAAATCCATATCTTCTGCAATTTCTTCAGGCGTTGGTTCGCGCCCAAGGTCCTGGAGTAACTGACGTTGTACACGGATTAATTTATTAATTGTTTCTACCATATGAACCGGAATACGGATAGTTCTAGCTTGGTCTGCAATCGCACGTGTGATGGCTTGACGTATCCACCATGTTGCATACGTACTAAATTTGAATCCTTTGCGATAATCAAATTTCTCAACAGCTTTAATAAGTCCCATATTACCTTCTTGGATTAAATCTAGGAACAACATACCGCGACCAACGTAACGCTTTGCAATACTTACTACAAGTCGTAAATTGGCTTCAGCAAGTCTACGTTTAGCCTCTTCATCACCTTGTTCAATACGTTCAGCAAGTTGAATTTCATCATCAGCTGATAGTAAATCAACACGGCCAATTTCTTTTAGGTACATACGCACCGGGTCATTTATCTTTACTCCTGGAGGAACACTGAGATCATTAAGATCAAATTCTTCTTCCTTGGATAATTCTTGAATATTTGGATCATCTTCATTGTCATCATCAACATCATGATCCCCGCTATCACCTAATAATTCAATACCCTGCTCTCCAAGGAACTCATAGTATTCATCAAGGTGGTCTGATTCAACTTCAAAACCAGACATACGCTCTGCGATTTCTTCATATGTCAATACACCGCGCTTTTTTCCTAGTGCTGTTAATTTTTCTTTAACTTGCTCTAATGTTAATTCTGTATCGACTTCTTTAGACTTTTCAGCCATTTGTTCCCCTCCTTCCAAACTTGTAAGACATAGAGGTTAGAAAACCTATTTGTTAAATTAATGCTTTTTTCATTTGAATGATTTCATTTGCAATTGTAGCAGCCTTTAAATAATCCTTACTTCGTTCAGCCTCGAGTTGCTCAGATTCTTTTTCTTTTATCATTGACATTTTTTTGTGATTCAACACCTGTTTCACATAATCCGATAAAACAGAATCCGATACTTCCTCTTCAATTGACATCATTGCAATATCAGTGACAATCCTTTTTAAACTCTCATCATGAACCCTTGTTAGTAGTGTACTGATATCTGGTTCAAATCCTTCTTCATAAAATGCATATAAGTACGTTACAATCGCTCGATGCTCTTCGATATTAAATTCGGCTTGAAGCTGATCCTGTATTTTTTCAGCAATATCCCGACTACGTAACATATAAGCAATTAAATATCGTTCTGCATTATGATAGGCTTTTAGTAAATGTTTTGATACGGCAGGTTTCGCTTTCGTATTATTTCTATTCGAAGAGAAATTATCCCTTTTTTTCCGTTCAGATTTATAATACTGAAGCTGTTGCGTTTTTAATGCATCCAGTGAAATAGAAAATTCACTGGATAATTGGCGCAAGTAATGGTCTCTTTCTACAGCCTTTTCTAATGAGGAAATTTCTTTAATAACATCTTCTATATAACGGATGCGATCTCCTTCATCCTGAAGATTTTTTCCTTTTCTTAAGTACTGCATTTTAAATGCCATTAATGTAAGACTTGCCCCTATTACATCATTTTTAAACTTCTCTGCGCCATATTTTCTAATGTAGTCATCAGGGTCCATACCATTTGGCATTGTAGCTACTCTAACATAACAACCCGCTTCACCCAGCATAATTGAAGCTCGTAAAGCCGCATCTACCCCCGCGTTGTCAGAGTCATAACAGATAACAACAGATTCCACATTCCGTCTAATTATTTTCACATGTTCATCCGTCAAGGATGTGCCCATCGTACCTATTGAATTAGGAACATCAGCTGTATCAGCTGCAATGACATCTGCAAATCCTTCAAATAGAACCACTTGCTGTTGTTTTCGAATAGCAAGTCTAGCTTGATGAAAATTATAAAGGGTCTTGCTTTTATTAAAAATAATCGTTTCGGGACTGTTTAAATATTTTGGTTCCTGCCCCTTATCAAGCACCCTGCCAGAAAATGCTATGGTTTTACCTTGGTGGTCCCATATCGGGAACATTATGCGGTTTCGAAATCTATCAAAGAATGTACCGGTATCCTCCTTTTTCACAAGCAGTCCGGCCCTTTCCATCAACTCAGGCCTAAAACCTCTTTTCTGGAGAAATTTCGTGGCAAAGTCCCACGAGTCAAGGGCATAGCCAATTTCAAACTTATCGATGATTTCTCTTGTAAAGCCCCTATTGGTTAAATAGTCTAGCGCTGGTTGACCCTCTTTTGTATTAAGTAATAGGTGATGATAGAATTTCTTTAATAATTCGTGTGCTTCTTGCATTTTTGATGCTTCATTGTTTTTATCAGAAACAGCAGTTGGCTGTTCATAATCTGACAAATCTATGTTCACTTTATTAGCAAGGTTTATTGCCGCTTCCGAAAAGGAGTACCCTTCTAGGTCCATTAAAAAAGAAAATACATTTCCACCTGCTCCACACCCAAAACAATGAAAGATTTGTTTATCGGGAGATACAGAGAATGAAGGGGTATTTTCACCGTGAAATGGGCATAAGCCAAAATAATTTCTTCCTTGCTTCTTCAATTGAACATATTCACTAACAACATCAACAATGTCAACAGAAATACGAATTTTTTCGATTGTTTCTTCGGGTATTCGATATCCCATGTATAACATCCCCAAGTACTAAATTATTCGATGTTTAGAGTTTAAATCCTGCAAGATTCGACAAACTTTTTTTAAAAATTTTAGTAAAATGTTGTCTGTCTTCGTCAGTAAAGGGTTTTGGTCCTTTTGAATATGAACCACTACGTCTTTCTTTTGCAGATAAAAAGCGAAAATGGAGGATCTGTTCCATATCCTCTTCCTTAAACTCTTTGCCACGAGGTGATATAACATTTACACCTCTATTTACTAAAATACTCGCTAAGCCAGTATCCTGGGTAATGACGATGTCTTTTTTTATTGCATGATTCATAATATAGAGATCTGCTGCCTCTTTCTCAGCATCCACGTACACCCATTTCCCACCCATCGGGGTCGACATAACATGGGCATATGACGCTACAAATACAACATTGATATTATATGTACCTGCTATGCTAAGTATTTCTTCTTTAACTGGACATGCATCAGCATCCACAAATATTTTATTCTTTTTTTCGTCATATTTCTCTATTCTACATCACTCCGAAGAATCCTTCTTTTCAAGGGAAAAGATTAAAAATAAGTTCAAAAATCTGTGATTGGGCCATCTTTAGGTGAGCAATTATGGGTAAATATTCTATCATTTTTCGAAGGCGAACCACTGAATCAAGAAAAAAATGTCGAAAATTAATTCACCTATTCCATAATTTATCCTTGACAACCTTCAATATATAGTTTATTCTATCCAATCGAACTCTAAACCTAAAAATATGTATTTTTATCACAATTTTTTATTATAATACAAAATTCTTTCAAGCGCCATAAAAAAACATATCTTTTTAGAGATATGTTTTTTACTGTATAGGTAGTCTTAAGATTATTTTGTTTTACGATTACTTATTTTATTTAAAATAATATTTGCCGTTTCTTCAACCGCTTTATTTGATACATCCACTACATCACAATTGATTTTATTCACAAGAGACTCAAAATGGTCCAGTTCTTCTTTAATACGATTAATATTTGCATAGATCGCTTGATCATCTAAACCTAATGACTTTAATCTTTCACGTCTAATATGGTTTAGCTTCTCAGGGCTAATTTTTAGTCCAAAGCACTTGTTGGGTGATACTTTGAAGAGTTCTTCGGGTGGATCAACTTCTGGTACAATTGGCACGTTTGCCACTTTATAGCGCTTATGTGCAAGATACTGAGATAATGGTGTTTTAGATGTTCTTGAAACACCGATTAAGACGATATCTGCACGCAAAATCCCTCTTGGGTCACGACCGTCATCATACTTAACAGCAAATTCTATAGCCTCGATTTTTTTGAAATAATCCTCGTCGAGTTTTCGTACAAGACCAGCCTCAAATCTTGGGTTACTTTCATAAAGGCCAGACATTTTTTCGATTAGTGGACCTATTATATCGTTTACAATTACCCCTTCACGTGCAGCTTCCATCACAAGAAAATCTCGTAGTTCTGGAACTACAAGTGTGAATGCAATTATTGCATTATTCAGTTTGGCAAGTGCTACAACCTCTGCTAATGTAGCTGTATCTTCTACATAAGGAATTCGTTTAATTTCTGTATGTGAGCCGTTAAATTGGCTAACTGCCGCTTTAACAACTAATTCAGCTGTTTCCCCAACTGAATCTGATACTACATATACAACCCGATTACTCATTTTAATTCTCCATCTCCTAACTTAAAAGATCAAATGCTCATTAAAGGATTTCATCACCAGCAAGTCCTACCAACGCTTTTGTCATATTTGTCTTAGTAATTCTGCCAATTACCTCGATACCCCGTTCCGATTGCTTAACAATTGGTAATGCATCAATTTGTTTTTCAATCAATTTATGTGCCACGTCAATTAAAAGATCATCTTTTTCACACATCGTAATATTTGGCATTCTTGTCATAATAATAGTAACAGGGACAGATTTTAAATCTTGATTTCCAAGACTTGCCCGCAGTAAGTCTTTTCGAGATAAAACGCCAACAAGAAGTGAGGATTTATCCACTACAAACAATGTACCGACATCTTCTAAAAACATAGTAACAATTGCATCATAGACAGATATACTCTCATTTATCACAACAGGGATAGATTGGTAATCCATCACTTTAATTTTGTTTATTCTATCCGCAAGTAATTGCTGCCCTGTTTTGCCCGTATAGAAATAGCCGACACGAGGCCTGGCTTCCAGATATCCTGCCATAGTTAAAATAGCGAGGTCCGGACGAAGAGTAGCCCTAGTCAAATTTAAACGATCTGCAATAGCCTCACCAGTGATAGGCCCATTGTCTTTTACAATTTGTACAATTTGTTGTTGCCGCTTACTCAGTTCTATTGTACTCACCACCATTCCTAAAATCTATACTATTTATTTTAAATATGTAAAGTACTGAAAAGAGTTATACTAATTATTAATTATTATATACTAATTGCGTAATCACGTATAGTAAATAGAAAAAGACTAGGAGCTAATTTTTCTGCTCCTAGTTTTTAATTTGTTTATTAAATGTGCTTCTTTTTTGAGTTCAAAATGTTGTTCGCGCTTATTTTACAATAATTGCGTTCATGTCCCCAATTAAGTAAATAATGTTCGCTAGTTGCACCATTTGTGCAAGTCTGTTTTGCCTTACTGCCGCATCTTCTGCCATAACCATTGTATGTTCGAAGTATTGATCAATTAGCTCTCTCAATGAAGCTAACAAATGGAATGCTTCTGCTACTTCATGATTGTTTAGACTTTCAATTACTTTTGGCTTTACTTCCGTGAACTTCTCAAAGAGATGCTTTTCCTCTTCAGATTGGAAAAGGCTTGGATTAATTTCAGCTTCTTCGCCTTTTTTGGCAATGTTAACAACCCTACCTAATGACTCAATAGTTGTTTTAAAATCTTGATGGTCCTTGTTGTTCTCAAGCATTTCCGCTTTTTTAATAACAAGACCAACATTTCCAATCTGGGTGCCAAGAACCGCGTCAATTATATCATAGCGGATGTTTCTAGTATTTAGTTCATGTTTGATTCGTAATTTAAAGAACTGAACAAGTTCTTTCTTAATTTCTTGTTTTTCAAGTTTCGCAACTTTTGCCTCAATAAACAGATCTAAAACATCATCGATTAGTTCTTCAAGGCCAATATTCCAACCTTTATCAAGTAAGATTTGAACGACACCAGAAGCCATACGGCGTAATGCATATGGATCCTGTGAACCTGTTGGAATAATACCGATAGAGAAACATCCAATGATTGTATCCAATTTATCAGCTAAACTAACTAATGCTCCAATAGTGGAAGTTGGACTAGAATCGTCAGCATGTCTAGGCATGTAATGCTCGTTAATAGCTACCGCCACCGCCTCGTCTTCTCCACTAATTCGTGCATAGCGTTCACCCATTACACCCTGAAGCTCAGGAAATTCATATACCATATTGGTTACAAGGTCAAATTTGCATATTTCGGCTGCTCTATTTGCTTTTTCCTGTGTTTGACTATCAATTTTCAAAAGTTCTGACACGTTCTTAGTGATAAGCTGGATTCTTCTAACCTTATCACCAATTGAACCAATCTCTTCATGGTAAATGATTTTATCAAGCTTTTGAACTAAGTTATCAATTTCTAACTTTTGATCTTCTTTATAAAAGAAGTCTGCATCAGATAAACGTGCTCGTAAAACCTTCTCATTCCCTCTAGCAACTTTTTCAAGATAGTTATGATCACCATTACGAACTGCAACAAAGTAAGGTAGCAGAGCCCCGTTTTTGTCCTTTACAGGAAAATAACGCTGATGCTCCCTCATACTTGTAATTAAGACTTCTTCAGGTAAATTCAAGAATTCTTCTTCAAATTTTCCGAAAAAAGCAGTAGGATATTCAACAAGATTCGTTACTTCACTAAGTAAATCTTCGTCAATTGGAATCTCCCAATTATTGTCTTCTTCAAGTATTTTAATTTGATTCGTAATGGCTTCCTTACGCTCTAAATAATCCGCAATAACATACTGAGACATAAGCACTTTTTCATAGTCCCTAGGAGATGTGACTTCAACCTCTTGGCCTAAGAAACGATGTCCCCATGTTTTATTCCCTGATGATACATTTGTAATTGTGATTGGAATAATTTCATCTCCAAACAAAGCAACAATCCATTTAATAGGACGGACATAGCGTAGATCTTGATCGCCCCAGCGCATATTTTTAGGGAATGAAAGATGTACGATAACATTCTCAAGTTCACCTAAGATTTCTTTTGTGTTTTTTCCTTGAATAAATTTATTGATATGTGCGTATTCCACACCATTTATTTCTTTAAAAAAGATGTCCTCAACAGTAGCACCCTGTCCTCTTGTGAACCCCATTGCAGCTTTTGTCCAATTTCCATCTTGGTCTAAAGCAATTTTTTTCGCAGGACCTTTTGCTTCTAGTTCAACATCCTTTTGTTTGTCAGCAACGTCCCGAACAAGAACTGCTAGTCTTCTCGGTGAAGAAAAACTCTCTACCTGCTCAAATGAAATATTATGTTCAATCAACCAATTTGTAATCTTGTCAGAAAGCTGATTCATAGAATCTGTTACAAAGCGTGCTGGCATTTCCTCTAATCCAATTTCAATCAATAAATCTCGATTACTCATTACGATCGTCTCCTTTTGCCTTCAGCATCGGGAAGCCCAATTTTTCCCGCTCTTCATAAAACGTCTTAGCTACCTTACGAGCTAAATTACGAACTCTGCCGATATATCCTGTTCTTTCGGTAACTGAAATTGCTCCCCTTGCATCTAATTGATTAAAGGTGTGAGAACATTTTAAAACATAGTCATAGGCTGGATGGACGAGTCCTTCGTCCATTTGACGATGCGCTTCCTTTTCATAAATGCTAAATAAGTTAAAAAGCATTTCTGTATCTGATGTTTCAAACGTATACTTTGAATGTTCGTATTCAGGCTGATGGAAAATATCTCGAACTGTAAATCCTTTTGTCCATTCAAGATCAAATACATTTTCTTTATCTTGAATGTATGAGGCTAAACGTTCAATTCCATATGTAATTTCGACTGACACTGGCTTACATTCAATGCCTCCAACTTGTTGGAAATAGGTAAATTGAGTAACTTCCATCCCATCTAGCCATACCTCCCAGCCAAGTCCCGCTGCTCCAAGTGTTGGTGCTTCCCAATTATCTTCAACGAAGCGGATATCATGTTCTAATGGATTGATTCCTAATGCACGTAAGGAATCCAGATATAATTCCTGAATATTATCAGGCGACGGTTTCATGATCACCTGAAATTGATGGTGTTGATATAAGCGGTTTGGGTTTTCTCCGTAACGGCCATCGACTGGACGTCTTGAAGGTTCAACATATGCCACATTCCATGGCTCAGGGCCAAGGCTTCTGAGAAATGTGTAGGGGCTCATTGTTCCTGCACCTTTTTCAACGTCATAGGCCTGCATCAGAATGCAACCTTGATCTGACCAATGCTTCTGTAGGGTTAATATCATTTCTTGAATATTCATTAATCTTGCACCTCCAAAATTATAAAGCGGAAGCGCCTTGCTCAGAAACGAGGAAACTGGCCGACTAGAATCGCCACGTCCTGTGGCAACGTCGGCACTAGCACTTCCTGTGCGTCGGATATTCCGACAAAGAGGCAATATTTGCCTCTGCAGGAGGAGTTGAAGTTTCTCGAGTTTCTAGGCGCTGCAGCTAGATTGAAAAAACTATTTAAAATAAAATAAAAAAACTCCCCTCCTCTATGCCTAATTGTAGACATAGGGACGAGAGTTTACCCGCGGTTCCACCCTATTTGCAAATAACTCTATTATGAGTTATTGCCTCTTTCAAGCGATACACTCTGGAACGCCTTCCTTATCTGTTCATACCCTAGCTTCCACCATCCTAGGTTCGCTTTTATGAACTAAAGCGGATGTTCAAAAGTCCGGTAAAAATGACACATCGAATTTCTTCGTTGGCTTGCTTTTCCGTTCCTTGGAAAAGAAAATCACTTTTCCTTCGTGCTAGAACATCTGCTCACGTATTAACTGCATACGTTCCGCTACTCAAAGCTGCACCGTCTCGAACTTCTTGGTCCTTTTTATCCTTCTTTTTGCACACTCACTGTAATAAGTACTACTTTCCTTCACCGTGCAAATATTTTTAGATGAATTTCAAAAAGTAGCCAAATGATAAGACTTCGAATCTCTGCGTCACTCGGCCTCTACGGTCCTCACGTATTAAAATTAAAAGCATACGCTGCGGTCCTGAAGGCACTCTTTCCTTGACCTTCTCGCTTCTGATTCGTCAACTTTTTGAACTCTTATTTTAATTGAACTATATTCCAATTTCACTGCGATGTCAAGTGCGCCACGTTAGGTTAGACGTAAATTTTCAAGTTGGTCTAGGAATCGTTTAGACTTTAGATACAAGCCTGAATATTCCTCGTAGTACATGTCAATAACCATCTTCAATTCTTTCTTCGTTTCGTCTTTTACGGCAATTTTTCCTAATCGGTTTAAATCAAAATAATAAAATAAGCGCAACAATCGTATTGTTGCTTGCGATACTTTTAAATGATAGGGTTCTTTTTCATAACAACGGTGGCAAAGTAAGCCACCCTCTCTAACTGAAAAAGCAAATTCTCCCTCTGTACTGTTACAGTTTGTACATTCATTAAGTCGAGGATACAACCCAAGCAATGGCAGCATCTTAAGCTCATATATGTACAATAGAATATCAGGATCATACCCCTCATTTAAGTAATTTAGTGTTTGATACAACATTTCAAATAAAAACGGGTTTGATCTCTTATCTTCAGTACATTTATCAGTTAACTCGACAACATAAGATGCATATGCCGTTAGGAAAATATCTTCCCGAATACTTCGGAAGGTTGAAATCGTTTCACCTTGTTGTAAAACACCTAAACCTGACGTCTTTTGAACTAAAAACTGTCCATATGTAAAAACCTGGGTAATGGCTGCGAGGCGACTACTAGGTTTCTTCGCACCTCTTGCCATTACCCCTATTTTCCCCCATTCACGGGTATACAAAGTTACGATTTTATTTGTTTCACCATAATCACTTGTTCTTATGATAATACCTTCGCATTTTTGTAGCACTACTGTCACCATCCGTTGGCAACTAGGCAATCCAATTACCATTGTTTATTTGCGTCATACATGCCTTATAAAGGTTTAAGACGCTTGTTTTTAGGATGGTCAAGTAATTGGAAAATCTATTTCTGCTAGCTCCTCACTTTGTGCCTCGGGTCTCTCTGTCTTCTCTTGTTCCAATTCCTTAAAAAGAAGATACGTATCAACATTACCTGTTTGACTAAACACCTTCCAGGTAAAATCTAACATAGTAACCCCACCTTTCTGTAATTTAAACACTAGCAAAGACTATTCCAATTTCATTCACTTGTAAGAATATCATGACCGAAAATCCTAAAAAACATGTTACATAAATTTTGCTAATCCGTGTATTTTTTTGGAATTTACGTATACTTAGACTTTAATATTCATCTTCCCTAAAGCCATAATCGCGAAGTTGAGAACTTTTGTTGCGCCAGTCCTTTTGAACCTTAACCCAAAGCTCTAGAAAAACTTTTGAACCGAGCAATGCTTCAATATCTGCTCTTGCTCGTTTTCCTACTTCTTTTAGCATACTGCCCTGCTTTCCAATTACGATTCCTTTTTGGGAATTACGTTCGACAATAATAGTAGCTCCAACGTACACCGTATTTCCACTTTCTCTTCTTTCGAGTGAATCCATTACAACTGCAATCGAGTGTGGGATTTCCTCTCTCGTTAGGTGAAGAACTTTTTCACGAATCAATTCCGTAATAATGAATCGCTCAGGATGGTCCGTTACCTGATCAGCAGGATAGTATTGAGGTCCCTCTGGTAAATAAACTTTGATCTGTTCAACTAATCTAGCGGTATTCGTTCCTTGGAGTGCTGAAATTGGAACTATTTCCTTAAATGGATAAAGTCCTTTGTACTTCTCGATCAACTCCAATAATTGGTCAGGATGTATTTGGTCTATCTTATTAACAACGAGAAAAACTGGTGTCTGAATATTTTTTAGTCGTTCAATAATAAACTCATCCCCACGACCATAACCTTCTTCCGCATTGATCATAAATAAAACTAGATCAACTTCCTTAAGAGTGTTCTGAGCGACTTTCATCATAAAATCGCCCAGCTTATGCTTTGGCTTATGAATACCAGGCGTGTCAATAAAAATAATTTGAGAATTTTCTTCGGTATAAACACCTTGGACTTTATTTCGTGTCGTCTGTGGTTTATCACTCATTATAGCAATTTTTTGTCCAATAACATGATTTAAAAAAGTGGATTTTCCAACATTCGGTCGTCCTATTATTGAAACAAACCCTGATTTATAATTAGTCTTAGTTTCCATGTAAATCCTCCGGTGTAAATGCTCCTGGTAGCAGTTCATCAATTGTAATCTCTTGTACGTCACCTTTAAGATTCGATAAGAATACCTTTGTATCACGTCCACAAAGCTCTGAAATCACTTGACGACATGAACCACAAGGCGGTACTGGTCGTTCTGTATCTGCAACTACAGCAATTGCTGCAAACTCTTTTTCTCCTTCAGAAACAGCCTTAAATAGTGCTGTCCTTTCTGCACAGTTTGT
>Ga0180217_1001619_pt1 | contig 23736 bp, 24 predicted proteins | sample eDN3rd37CBELigOP_FD_128521 | JGI IMG/M metagenome (GOLD analysis project Ga0180217, IMG submission 128521) | Enriched Organic Plus compost microbial communities from Emeryville, California, USA - eDNA 3rd pass 37_C BE-Lig OP (version 2) (version 2) ... | reverse complement strand
GGCCGAGCACATGGCCCGGATGAAGCACAACGCCATCGTCGGCAACATCGGGCACTTCGACAACGAGATCGACATGGCCGGCCTCGCCCGCATGAGCGACGTCCGCAAGGTCGAGATCAAGCCGCAGGTCCACGAGTTCGTGTTCCCCGACGGGCACTCGGTGATCGTGCTCTCCGAGGGTCGCCTCCTGAACCTCGGCAACGCCACCGGCCACCCGAGCTTCGTGATGTCGATGAGCTTCACCAACCAGGTGCTGGCTCAGATCGAGCTCTTCACGAAGACCGAGCAGTACCCCCTCGGCGTCTACGTGCTCCCGAAGATCCTCGACGAGCGCGTCGCCCGCCTCCACCTCGACGCCCTCGGCGTGAAGCTCACCACGCTCACCCAGGAGCAGGCCGACTACCTCGGCATCCCGGTGGACGGCCCCTACAAGCACGACCACTACCGCTACTAGGGGCTCGCGTCGGACGCGGTCGGCGTCCGACGACGACACACGTGCGCGGACGGCCGCCCTCCGGGGGCGGCCGTCCCGCGTCCCGCCCCCGCCTCCCCCCGCCTCGTCGGCGGGTACCCCACCCCGTCTCGAGGCAATGACGCTCACCCCTGCGGTCTCGAGGCGGTGGCGCTCGCATGCGGTCGCCATCGCCTCGAGATCCGGCTCGTGGGCGCCATTGCCTCGAGACGGGTTCGGGGTGGGGTGGGGGAGCGGCGGCCGGCTCCGCGCGGGTCAGCCGAGGCGGACGCGGGTGACGGCGACCTGGATGGGGGCGCCGTCCTCGCCGCCCTCGCTCAGGTAGCGCAGCGTCCCCCACGTGCCGGGGGTGACCCCGTCGTAGGCGAGCTCGCCCGCGTAGTCGCCGAGGACGCCGTCGCCCCGGCCGGTCACGAAGGTCTCCGCCACCGGCTCGCCGTCGCCGCCGTCCACGAGCAGCTGGACCTGGACGGTGCCCTCGAAGGCGTAGGCCTGGCCGGTCAGCTCGATCGGGGAGGTCACCTCGGCGCCGTCGCCGGGCGAGGCGGGCTGGATCGACTCGGTCGTGGCGCCGATGACGAACCAGCTGTCGTCCTCGAGCTGGCGCACGAGGACGATCGTCGGCGCCCCCTGCGCGAAGGCCCGGAGCTCGATCTCCCCGGAGCGGGCGTCACCGGCCATCAGCTCGCCCACGAGCGGGCTGGTCATCCCGACCCAGTCGCGGGCGAAGGCGTGGACGAGGGCCACCGGGTCCTCGAAGCGTCGGGCCGTCGTCGGGTCCGGGAAGACCACCTGGTCGGTCTCCACCGTCGGGGCGAACGCGGTGGTCGTCGTCGCCTCCGTGGTCGTGGTGGCCTCGGTCGTGGCGGTCGACTCGGTGGTGGTCGTGTCTGCCACGTCGACGCGCTCGTCGTCGTCACCGGTCAGCACCACCACGCCGACGACCGCGGCCACCACCGCGGCCACGCCGGCGAGGGCGAGGCCCCACCGGCTCCGGTCCTGTCGCTGGGCGTCCTGCATGATCGTCTCCTCCAGGCGTCGCCGGGCATCGGGTGCGGGGTGCACGCGCTCGGCCCGGCGGACGAGCGCCGCCCGCAGGCGGTCGTCGATGGTCATCGGTCGCCTCCCAGGGCCGCGGCGAGGGCGCGCAGGCCGCGGTGGGCGTGGGTCTTCACGGCGCCGGCCGAGATGCCGAGCACCTCGGCGATCTCGGCCTCCGAGAGGTCGAGGTAGTAGCGGAGGGCGAGGACCTCCCGCTGCCGGTCGGGGAGCGCCCGCAGCGCGGCGAGCACCGCGCCGTCCGGGTCGCCCGCCATGGCGACGGCCTCGGCGGCCGCGGCGGGTCCGGGCGGGCTGGCCGACCGCAGCCACCGGCGGGCCACCCCCCGGCGGCGCAGCTGGGAGCGGGCCCCGTTCAGGACCGCGCTGCGCAGGTAGGCGGGCAGCCGGTCCGGGGTCCGCAGCGCGGGCGGGCGGCGCCACACCCGCACGAAGGCGTCCTGGACGATCTCCTCGCAGGTCCCCACGTCGTCGACGAGGAGGCTGGCGAGGCGCACGAGCGCGGCGTAGTGCTCGTCGAAGGCCGCGGCCAGCGCCACCGGCCCCTCGGGCCGGTCCCGTCCTGTCGTCGATGCGGCGATGGAGGCCATCATCACCCGCACAGACGCCCACCGGGCGGATCGCGTTGACCGCACGCACCGTCACACGCCCCTCGTACCGTCGACCTCGTGCTCCTCACCGCCGCCTGCCCGCTGTGCGGCCGACGCGGGGGCCCGGTCTGCGCCCCCTGCCTGGCCGTCGTCGGACCGCCGGCCGCCCTCCCGCCGCCCCGGGAGCTCGACGAGCTCGTGGCCCTGCTCGACTACCACGCGGCCCGGCCGCTGGTGACCGGGCTGAAGAACGGCCAGCGCCGCCTCGTCCTCGGTCCGCTGGCCGACGCGCTGGCCGCACGGCTCGCGCCGGCTCCGGGCGCGGTCGTCACCTGGGCGCCCACCACGCCGGCTCGTCGCCGCCACCGCGGCTTCGACCAGGCCGAGCTCCTCGCCCGGGCGCTGGCCCGGCGGTGGGGGCTGCCGTGCCGGCGCCTCCTCCTGCGCACGGCGGGAGCCCAGTCCGGCCGGGGCCGCGCGGCGCGCCGCCAGGGCCCGCGCTTCCTGGCCCCCGGGGTCGTCGGGGCGCCGGTCGTCCTCGTGGACGACGTCGTCACCACCGGGGCCACGCTGACCGCCGCCGCCCGCGCCCTCCGGGCCGCCGGCGCCCCCGCCGTGACCGCCGCGGCGATCGCCCGAGCCGAGCGTCCCATCGCCTGAGCCCCGCCACCGGTGCGGGCTACGCTGAGCGAACTAGTCCGCTACGAGGCGCCAGGGAGAGCGATGGCTGACGACGCGGGGATCGCGGGCGGCGACGCGTCCGATGACCTCATCCGAGTGCTCATCTGCGACGACCACGCACTGTTCCGACGTGGGCTCACGATGGTCCTCGGATCCGAGGACGGCATCGAGGTGGTCGGCGAGGCCGAGGACGGCGCCGACGCCCTCGCGAAGGCCGAGGAGCTCGTCCCCGACGTGATCCTCATGGACGTCCGGATGCCCCGGGTCACCGGCATCGAGGCCACCCGGGCCATCGCGGAGGCCGTCCCCACGACGAAGATCCTCATGCTCACCGTGAGCGACGAGGAGGACGACCTCTACGAGGCGATCAAGGCCGGGGCCACCGGCTACCTCCTGAAGGAGATCTCCATCGAGGAGGTCGCCGGTGCCGTCCGCGCCGTGGTGAACGGCCAGAGCCTCATCTCGCCGTCCATGGCGTCGAAGCTCCTGACCGAGTTCACGAACCTGTCCAAGCAGGCCCACGAGCGCCAGAGCGTGCCCTCGCCGCGGCTGACGGACCGGGAGCTCGAGGTGCTCCGCCTCGTGGCGAAGGGGATGACCAACAAGGACATCGCCGCCGAGCTCTACATCTCGGAGAACACGGTCAAGAACCACGTGCGGAACATCCTCGAGAAGCTGCACCTGCACTCGCGGATGGAGGCGGTCATGTACGCCGTGCGCGAGAAGCTCTTCGACATCACCTGAGCGTCCGCCGGGCGGCCCCCGAGGGGGTGGGGCGAGGGGCCGTCGGTAGAGTGGGCGACCGCATGGGACTCTTCGACAAGATCCTCCGCTCGGGTGAGGGCAAGAAGCTCCGGGCCCTCCAGGCGCTGGTGCCGGACATCAGCGCGCTCGAGCCGGAGATGGAGCGGCTCTCCGACGCGGCCCTGCAGGCCAAGACCGGGGAGTTCCGCCAGCGCTTGGACAACGGCGAGGACCTCGACGACCTGCTGATCGAGGCGTTCGCCGTCGTCCGCGAGGCCGGCAAGCGCGTCCTCGGGCAGCGCCACTACGACGTCCAGCTGATCGGCGGCGCCGCCCTCCACTTCGGGTGGATCGCCGAGATGAAGACCGGTGAGGGCAAGACGCTCGTCTCGACCCTGCCGGCCTACCTCAACGGCCTGTCGGGCAAGGGCACGCACCTCGTCACGGTCAACGACTACCTGGCCCGCCGCGACGCCGAGTGGATGGGCCGCCTGCACCGCTGGCTCGGCCTCAGCGTCGGGCTCATCGTCCCGGGCGAGAACGACCCCGAGCACAAGCGGCGCCAGTACGCCTGCGACATCACCTACGGCACGAACAACGAGCTCGGCTTCGACTACCTCCGCGACAACATGGCGATGTCGCGGGAGCGGCAGGTCCAGCGGGGCTTCAACTACGCGATCGTCGACGAGGTCGACTCGATCCTCATCGACGAGGCCCGGACCCCGCTCATCATCTCCGGTCGCGTCGCCGACGCCGCGCAGCTCTACTACCGGTTCGCCACGATCGTCCGGAGCCTCCAGCGCGACGTCGACTACGAGGTCGACGAGCAGAAGCGCACGGTCTCGCCCACCGAGTCCGGCATCGAGAAGGTCGAGCAGGCCCTCGGCATCGAGAACCTCTACGACGGCGTCGCCCAGAACCTCGTCCACCAGCTCCAGGCCGCCCTGCGGGCCAAGGAGCTGTTCAAGCGGGACAAGGACTACATCGTCGCCAACGGCGAGGTGAAGATCGTCGACGAGTTCACCGGCCGCATCCTCGAGGGACGGCGCTGGTCCGAGGGCCTCCACCAGGCCGTCGAGGCCAAGGAGGGGGTGAAGATCAAGGAGGAGAACCAGACCCTCGCCACGATCACCCTCCAGAACTACTTCCGGATGTACGACAAGCTCGCCGGCATGACCGGCACCGCCCAGACCGAGGCGGCCGAGCTTGCCAACACCTACGACCTCCAGGTCGTGCCGGTCCCCACCAACCGGCCGATCGCCCGCATCGACCAGCCGGACCTCATCTACAAGACCGAGGACGCGAAGTTCGCGGCCGTCGTCGACGACATCGCCGAGCGCTACGAGCGGGGCCAGCCGGTCCTCGTCGGCACGATCTCCGTCGAGAAGTCGGAGAAGCTCTCCCGCCTGCTCGACAAGCGGGGGATCCCCCACGAGGTCCTGAACGCCAAGCAGCACGCCCGAGAGGCGGAGGTCGTGGCCCAGGCCGGCCGCCTCCACGCCGTCACCGTGGCCACGAACATGGCTGGTCGAGGCGTGGACATCATCCTCGGCGGCAACCCCGAGATCCTCGCCCAGCGCGAGCTGCGGGCCGAGGGCCTCGACCCCGAGAGCGAGGAGGGCCGGGCCCGGCTCGAGCAGCTCGAGGCGGAGTTCGCCGTGCAGACGAAGGCCGAGGGCGAGAAGGTCCGCGAGCTCGGCGGCCTCTACGTGCTCGGCACGGAGCGCCACGACTCCCGCCGCATCGACAACCAGCTGCGCGGCCGCGCCGGCCGGCAGGGCGATCCCGGCGAGAGCCGCTTCTACCTGTCCCTCGAGGACGACCTGATGCGCCTCTTCGCCACCGGCGCCATCAACTGGGTGATGGGCAAGGCCCTGCCCGACGACATGCCGCTCGAGGCCAAGTCGGTGACCAAGGCCATCGAGCGGGCCCAGACCACCGTCGAGCAGAAGAACGCCGAGATCCGCAAGAACGTCCTCAAGTACGACGAGGTGATGAACGCCCAGCGCAAGGTCATCTACGCGCTGCGCGACCAGATCCTCGACAAGGCGGACCTGCGGGAGAAGATCCTCACGGAGCACCTGCCCGAGGCCGTCGAGTCCCTCGTCAGCACCCACTGCGTGTCCGAGGTGACCGAGGAGTGGGACCTCGAGGGCCTCCACACCGAGGTCCTCACGTACTGGCCGACCTCGCTCACCGTCGACCAGCTCGCCGCGGTGCGCAGCACCGACGAGCTCTACGAGATCCTCGTCGACGACGCCACCAGCCACTACGAGCGGCGCGAGCAGGAGCTCACCCCCGAGATCATGCGCCAGGTGGAGCGCCAGGTGATGCTCCGCATCATCGACACCCGCTGGCGCGAGCACCTCCAGGAGATGGACTACCTCCAGGAGGGCATCAACCTGCGGGCGATGGGCCAGAAGGACCCGCTCACCGAGTGGCAGCGCGAGGGCTTCGACATGTTCGGGATGCTCATGAAGAGCATCGCCCGCGACCTCGTCCGCTACGTGATGCACGTCCAGGTCCAGGTCCAGCCCGCGCCGGGCGCGGCTGCGCCGGCCGGGGCCGCAGCGCCTGCCGGTGCTGCTCCCGCCGCCTCGGTGGCCGGCGCCGCGGACGAGCCCGCGGTCTCGAACGTGCAGTACTCGGCGCCGGAGGACCCGGCGGGCGGGGGATCGTCGGTGGCCCGCTCCGCGGCCGGCGCGGCGACCGCCGCGCCCCCGCGGCCCGCGGCCGAGCAGACGATGCAGCCGGTGGTGAAGTCCGAGTGGGACAAGACCCCGCGGAACGCGCCGTGCCCCTGCGGGAGCGGCAAGAAGTACAAGCTCTGCCACGGGAAGTCCTGATCCGTGCGCGACTTCAGCGACCAGCTGGCCGAGACGCGCAAGCGCGTCGGCGACGCCGAGGGGTACCTGCGCATCGAGGAGCTGCGGGCCCGCCGCCCCCTCCTCGAGACGGAGGCCTCGCGCCCCGACCTCTGGGACGACCCCGAGGCGGCCAAGAAGGTGACCGGCGAGCTCGCGGCCGTCGTCGACGACCTCGAGACCTACGAGCGGCTCGTCGCGCAGCTCGAGGACGCGGAGACGCTCCACGAGCTGGCCCGCGAGGAGGGCGACGAGAGCCAGGAGCCCGAGATCGAGGAGACCCTCGCCTCGCTCGACCGCGCGCTGCGCGGCCTCGAGCTGCGCTCCATGTTCTCCGGGGAGCACGACGAGCGCGACGCCCTCTGCACCATCCAGGCCGGCGAGGGCGGCGCCGACGCCCAGGACTGGGCCGAGATGCTCTACCGCATGTACGTGCGCTGGGCCGAACGGCGCGGCTTCGAGGTCGAGGAGTCCGGCTCGACGCCCGGCTCCGAGGCCGGCCTGTCCTCCGTCGAGTTCACGGTGAAGGGGCGCTACGCCTACGGCTACCTGCAGGCCGAGCGCGGCGTCCACCGCCTCGTGCGCATGAGCCCGTTCAACGCCCAGGGCAAGCGCCAGACCGCCTTCGCCGCCTTCGACGTCGTGCCCGTCCTCGAGGAGGGCGACAGCGACATCGAGATCGACGAGTCCGACATCAAGATGGACGTCTTCCGGGCCTCGGGGGCCGGGGGCCAGCACGTCAACAAGACGTCCTCGGCGGTGCGCCTCACCCACCTGCCCACCGGCATCGTCGTGTCCTGCCAGGTGGAGCGCTCCCAGTTCCAGAACCGGGACCGGGCCATGGCCATGCTGAAGGCCAAGCTGGCCGACCTCGAGCGCCAGCGGCGCGAGGCCGAGCTGGCCGACATCCGCGGCGAGCAGCAGCGCGTGGGCTTCGGCAGCCAGATCCGCAGCTACGTCATGCAGCCGTACCAGATGGTCAAGGACCTGCGCACCGAGCACGAGGTCGGCAACGTCCAGTCCGTCCTGGACGGCGACCTCGACCCGTTCATGGAGGCGTACCTCCAGTGGCGCCGCGCGACCGCCACCTCCTAGGGTCGTAACCGGATCGCAACACTTCCGGGCGCCGCGGGCCAGGCGGGCGGCCGTCCGGGGGTGCCCGCTGGTGGCCCGAGGCCGCTGGTACCCTCGCCCTTCGCCCCATGATCAAGCTCGAGCACGTCACCAAGACCTACAAGAACGACGTCGTCGCCCTCCGCGACGCCTCCCTGGAGATCAACCGGGGCGAGTTCGTGTTCCTGGTCGGCGCCTCCGGCTCGGGCAAGTCGACCTTCCTGCGCCTCGTGAACCGAGAGGAGCACCCGGAGCAGGGCCGCATCTTCGTGGCCGGCAAGGACATCGCCCGCCTGCCCTCCTGGAAGGTCCCGCACCTGCGCCGCAACATCGGCAGCGTCTTCCAAGACTTCAAGCTCCTCGCCAACAAGACCGTCTACGAGAACGTGGCCTTCGCCCTCGAGGTCATCGGGCGCCCCCGCCACATCATCAAGACCCAGGTGCCCGCGATCCTCGAGCTCGTCGGGCTCGGCAAGAAGATGGGGAACTTCCCCAACGAGCTCTCCGGCGGCGAGCAGCAGCGCGTGTCGATCGCCCGGGCCTTCGTGAACCGGCCGCTGATCCTCCTCGCCGACGAGCCCACCGGCAACCTCGACCCGGCCACCTCGGTCGGCATCATGCGGCTCCTCGACCGCATCAACCGCACCGGCACCACCGTGCTGATGGCCACCCACGACCGCTCCATCGTCGACACCATGCGCCGGCGCGTCATCGAGCTCGACCGCGGCTCGATCATCCGCGACCAGAGCCGCGGCGTCTACGAGTGACCCGCAGGTAGCGCGCCCATGGCCATCAAAGTCGACTACGTCGCCCGCGAGACCGCGACCAACCTCTTCCGGAACATCACGCTGACGCTGGCGTCGATCCTCACCGTCGTCGTCTCGCTCACCCTCTTCGGCTCCGCCCTCCTGCTCCGCCAGGGCGTCGAGAACGCCAACGACCGCTTCGCCGGCGGCATCGAGTTCATCGTCTACCTGCAGCCCGGCGTCGACGAGGAGCAGAAGGCGTCCATCGAGCGCGACCTCGAGGACAACCCCGAGGTCGACCACTTCGAGTACGTCGACCAAGACGCCACCTACGAGGAGTTCCAGCGCCTCTTCCAGAGCTCCCCGCAGCTCGTCGAGTCGGTGAGCGCGGACATCCTCCCGCCCTCGTTCCGGGTGGCGCCCGTCAACCAGGACTCCGACGTGGTGCAGGCCCTCGGCGAGACCTTCTCCACCAAGCCCGGCGTCTACGAGGTCGTCTTCGCCTACGAGGTCGTCGACCGCATCCAGAGCACCTTCCACCAGATCGGCAACCGGTTCCTCGCCGCCGCCGTGCTCCTCCTCGTCGCCGCCTTCATGCTCATCTTCAACACGATCCGGGTGGCCATGTTCGCCCGCCGGCGCGAGATCGAGGTGATGAAGCTCGTCGGCGCCACGAACTGGTTCATCCGGGTGCCGTTCATCATCGAGGGCGTCATCCAGACCCTCATCGGCGCCGCCGTCGCGGTCGGCATGATGACCTTCGCCATCCGCCCCTTCATCGACGAGCTCTCGAAGGACAAGGTCCTCCCCATCTTCCAGGGCTTCGTCGTCACCGACGGCAACCTCCTCGTCACCAACCTCCTCGTCATCGGCGTCGGGGTGCTCATCGGCGCCATCGGCTCCGCCGTCGCCGTCAGCCGGTTCCTGGACGTCTAGGGAGCTCGAGCTCGAACCAGAGGTTCGAGCTCGAGCTGCTCGTCCTCGGCGGGCTGCGCCCGCCTGCGGCGAGCTCGATCGTGAACGGCCGCCCTTCGGGGCGGCCGTTCGCTGCTCCGGCGCCTGCGGCGCCGGCTGTCGGCTCCGGGCGGCGGAGCCACCCTCCGCCACGGTGGGGGGCGCCGGCAGAGCCTCTGCCCCCCCACGCCCCCCGCCGGCGCTCGCTGCGGCACGTGCGGTGCGCCACATCTCCGTGGTCGGCGCGGGCTTGGGGCGCCGCGCCGGATCGGACGTGGACCGCTCCTGGGCGGGGCGGTCATCGGGCGTGGCGCGGGGGTCTGGGAGGATCCTGGGGTGGGTCGGCGTGCTGGGGTCTGGGACCTCCTCCTGCTGGGGGTGGCGGTGGCGGGGATCTCGACCGCCGCGCCGCTGGTGCGGGAGGCCTCGGCGCCGGCGCTGGCCGTCGCCTTCTGGCGGATCGCGCTCGCGCTCCCGCTCGTCGGCGGGTGGGTGTGGCTGCGCCCGGGGGAGCGCGCCGCCTGGCAGGGCCGCACGGCGGAGGAGGTGCGCCTCAGCCGCTGGGCCGGCGTGCTGCTCGCCGCCCACTTCGCCGCCTGGGTGCCGAGCCTGTCGTTCACGACCGTCGCCTCGTCCGTGACCCTCGTGGCCACCCAGCCCGTCTGGGCCGCCCTCCTCGCCCGGGGGCAGGGCGAGCACGTGGGGCGGGGCACGTGGCTCGGCATCGCCGTGTCCTTCGCCGGGGCGCTCCTGCTCACCGGCGTCGACCTGTCCATCTCGGGCCGGGCGCTCTTCGGGGACGTCCTCGCCCTCACCGGCGGGATCCTCGCCGCCGGCTACGTCGCCCTCGGCGCCCGGGTCCGCCAGACGACGAGCACCGCGTCGTACACCCTCAGCTGCTACGGCCTCGGCGCCGGCATCCTCCTCGTCGTGAGCGTCGTCACCCGCCAGGACCTCTGGGGCTACGACGACGGGACCTGGCGGGCGATCGCCGGGCTCGTCGTCGGCGCCCAGCTGCTCGGGCACTCGCTCGTGAACGTGGTCCTCCGCTCGCTCAGCACCACCGTCGTCTCCGTCGCCATCCTCTTCGAGATCCTCGGCGCCACCCTCCTCGCCTGGTGGGCCTTCGACGAGACGCCCCCGGCGGCGGCGTGGCCGGCCGCCGCGCTGATCGCCGCCGGGGTGGTCCTCGTCGTGCGGGACAGCCGACGACCCGGGGCGCTGGTCGAGCCCGGCGGCGTGATGGCCTGAACGAGCCGGGGCAGGTGACAGAGTGGGCGCCGTGAGCGACCGCCCTGCCCGGTTCCTGCCCGTCCTCGAGCTGCCCGACGACTGGAGCGGGGCCCTGACCGTCGTCGTGCGCGACGGCGCCGTGGCCCTGGTCGACGAGCACCCCGACGACATCGCCCCCGGTGCGCCGCGCCTGGTCCTGGGCACCCTCGACGGGGTCGCCTGCTTCGCCGTCGACCTCGACGGCGACGGCGTGCCCGACCTGCTCGGCGACCCCGACCTCCTCGACGGGCTGCTCCCGCTCATGGGCCTCTACGGCCGGGTCGACGAGACGCGCTGGACCCTCGCCGGCCGGGCCGTGCAGCTGGTCGAGTGGGAGCGCACCCACCGCTACTGCGGTCGGTGCGCCACCCCGACGGAGCCGGCGCCGGGGGAGCGGGCCCGCCGCTGCCCGGCCTGCGGCCTGCTCGCGTACCCCCGCCTCGCGCCGGCGGTCATCACCCTCGTCGAGCGCGAGGACGGAGCCGCCCTCCTCGCCCGCGGCCGCTCCTTCCGGGTGCCGATGTACTCCTGTCTCGCCGGGTTCGTGGAACCCGGCGAGACCCTCGAGGAGGCGGTGCGCCGGGAGGTCCGGGAGGAGGTCGGTGTCGAGCTGGGGGAGGTCCGCTACCGGGCCAGCCAGCCCTGGCCCTTCCCGCACTCCCTCATGATCGGCTTCGAGGCCACGTGGGCGAGCGGCGACATCGTCATCGACGAGTCCGAGATCGAAGATGCCCAGTGGTTCACCCCCGACGAGCTCCCGATGGTCCCGCCCGGCGTCTCGATCGCCCGCACCCTGATCGACGCCTGGGTCGCCCGCCACACCTGACGACCGGCCGCACCGGCGGACCCCTCAGGCGGTCTGCTCGAGGACCCAGCCGCTGGCGGTGATGGTCAGCCGGTTCCGGGCGCCGGGAGCCAGGGGATCGAGGGTCTCGTACCCGGCGTCGCCGGCCCACAGCAGCACCGAACCCCCCTCCACCTGGGCCATCTGCGTCTCGTAGCGGGGCACGGGACGCCGGCGCTCGGCGGCCGCCAGCGCCTCGTCGACCGACCCGAGGTCAGCCAGCTCGCACAGCGTCACGTAGGTGGGGGGCACGAGGTCGACCTCGCCCCGCTCCCGGCGGGCCAGCACCTCGGTCGGGGCCAGCCACGCGTGATCGTGGATCTCCCCGCCGTCGACCACGACGTCCCCGTCGCTGGCTCGGGCGACGTAGAACCAGGTCGAGAAGCGCTTCTCCGTGATCGCCGGCGGGATCCAGTGGGAGAACGGCACCAGCTCGTGCGGCTCGAGCAGCAGGCCCGCCTCCTCGGCCGCCTCGCGCACCGCGGCGCGTCGGGCCGGGGGCTCGTCGCCCTCGTCGTCCGGTCGGCGGTCCTCGTCGTCCACCCGTCCGCCCGGGAACACCCACATCCCGCCGAAGGCCACCTTCGACGAGCGGTGCAGCATCAGCGTCTCCACCCCGCCCGCCCCGTCCCGGAGGAGGATCACGGTGGCAGCGGGGATGAGGTCGGTCATCGGTGCATCCTGCCATCCGGCGCCGAGCGGCTGCGTGGTCCGCGGCGATCGCCCGTAGCCTCGTGGACAGTGGTGAAGGTCGGGTTCAGGCGGGCGCTCAGCCGTCGACGCGCGGGTCGCTGGGCGAGCGGCCTCCCGCTGCGCGCCTACCTCGCGTTCGCGGTCGGGCTGCCGCTCCTCGTCATGACGGTCTTCGGCACCGCCGCCGTGCGGGATGCGTGGACCGAGCGCCAGGCCGCCCTCGACCTCGAGGCGCTGGCCGACGACATCGGGGCCCTGACCGAGCTCGAGTCCGTCTTCGACCGAGAGCGCGCCCTCTCCTACTCGTCGCTCATCATCCAGGTCCTCGGCCTCGACCTCACCGACCACCCCGAGCTCGCCCCCATCCAGAACGGGACGGACCTCGCCCGCGTCCGGCGCGAGGTGGACCGGCTCATGACCGTCCTCGAGGGTCGCGGCATCGGCATCGACCTCGACCAGCTCGTCGCCGTGCGAGCCGCCCTCAACGCCACCGAGCCCTCCCTCGACGAGCTCTCGGCCCAGTTCGCCCTCGCGCAGGCGCCGATCGACGAGCGCTGGGAGGAGCGGCTCGACATGGCCCGGTCGCTCGGGGCGCGGCATGAGCTCCCCGAGGTGGTGCAGGCCCGCCTGCGCGTCGTGGTCGAGTCGAAGCGGGTCCTCGAGTCCGCCGACGAGCAGATCTCCGCCCTCCTCACCCTCGTCAACGGGGGAGACGTCCAGGTGGAGCCGGTCGAGCGGATCATCACCCATCGAGCCCTGCAGGAGGATGCCAAGGCGCGCGGGCGGATCGAGTTCGGGCCCCGGGGTGCGGAGGCCGCGCAGCGGCTGCGGGAGTCCGGGGCGTCCGAGCGCTTCGAGCGGCTCTACGACGGCTTCATCAGCGCGGCGATCCTCGAGGGCGCCGTCCCCGAACCGGACCCGCTGACGGTGCTGAGCTTCCTGGTCGACGGGGTCGACTACGTGGACGCGCTCACCGGCGTGTCCCTGGCCGCGTCCGCGGACCTCCGCGAAGCCTCGCGGGGGCACGCGCACGAGGCGGGGCGACGGGTGGCCGTGTACGTGGCGCTCGGGCTCGTCGTCGTCGTCAGCTCCGTCGTCGTGGTCGTCATCGTGGGCCGGGCCATCCTCCGTCCGGCCCGGATCCTCGAGGACGAGGCCCGTCGGATCAGCGAGGGGGAGTTCCGGGTGGCGATCGTCCCGCCGGACGGCCCCCGCGAGCTCGGTGCCGCCGTGGGCGCCTTCAACGAGATGGCCGGTACCCTCACCGCGGTCGAGAACCTCGCCACCCACATGGCCGACCCGGACCACGACCCGGCCGAGTCCGTCGACCCCCTCCCCGGCAGCACCGGCGAGGCGCTCCAGGGCGCGCTCGACCGGCTGCGCTCGGCCATGGCGGAGGCCGCCCGCCAGCGGGCCGAGCTCGAGAAGCTCGCCACCTCGGACTCGCTCACCGGCCTGCTCAACCGGCGGGCGGTCCTCGACGAGCTCGGCAAGGAGATGGTCCGAGCCTGGCGCAGCGGGAGCGCGGTGATGGCCCTCTACGTGGACCTCGACGGGCTCAAGGCGCTCAACGACACCTACGGCCACGACGCGGGCGACGCGGCGATCCGCACCGCCGCCGAGGTCCTCGCCGACAACACCCGGGCCATCGACCTCGCCGCTCGCGTCGGCGGCGACGAGTACCTCGTGATCGGCTCCGTCCCCGCCGGCCCCGAGGGCCGGGCGCAGGCCGAGGCCACGGCGCAGCGGCTGCTCAGCACGATCACCAGCACCCTCGTGCGGGTCGAGGGCAACGCCGTCGTGCCGCTGAGGGCGAGCGTCGGGGTCGCCCTCGCCGAGGGCACCGACCTCGAGGGCGAGGGCGCGCGCGACCGCCTCGTGAAGGCGGCCGACACCGCCCTGTACCAGGCCAAGCGCGGCGGGCGGGGCCGCGTCGCCTGGGCCCCCGCCTGAGGAACCCCACCGCCCCGCCCGGGCGGGCCCCGGTAGCGTGATCCCCCCCGGTCGCCCGCGTGGCGGCCCGCGGCGCGCTCGCAGGAAGGGGGAGTGGACGTGCGCACGTACCTGGAGGTCGCCCGAGCGACGGCGCGACGGATGTCCACCTACCGCGGTGCGACCGTCGCCGGGGTGTTCACGAACACCGTCTTCGGCTTCCTCCTCGCCTACGTCCTCATCGCCGTGTTCCGGGAGCGGGGGACCGTCGGCGCCTTCGACGTCGCCGATGCGCTGACGTTCACCTTCGTCGCCCAGGGCCTCGCCATGCCCATCGGCGTGTTCGGCACCGACCACGAGCAGGCGCAGCGCATCCAGACCGGCGAGGTGGCGATGGACCTGTGCCGGCCGTACGACTACCAGGGCTGGTGGGCGGCGGTCGCCTACGGCAAGGCCTCGTTCTACCTGTGGGCGCGGGGCATCCCCCCGATCGTGGTGGGGGCGCTGGCCTTCGACCTGCGGCTGCCCAGCGACCCGACCCGGTGGCTGGCCTTCGGGATCTCGGTGGCGCTCGGGATCGGGGTGGCGTTCTCGGTCCGGTTCCTCGTCCAGCTGCTCGCGTTCTGGATCGTCGACGTGCGGGGCCCGAGCCAGGTCGTGTGGATCACCGGCGGGTTCCTCGCCGGCATGTGGGCGCCCCTCGTGCTGTTCCCGGACTGGATCGAGCCGGTGGTGCGGGCCCTCCCGTTCGCGTCGATGCTCGGGCTGCCGATCGAGGTCCTCCTCGGTGCGCACACCGGAGCCGATCTGGCCGGGGTGCTCGCCCTGCAGGCGAGCTGGCTCGTCGTCCTCGTCTCGGCCGGCCGCCTCGTGCTGGCGCGGGCCGAGCGCCGGCTGGTGATCGCCGGTGGCTGAGCTCGCCGCCAGCGTCAGCGCCTACCGCCGGCTCGTCGGCGGGCGCATCCGGGCCGACTGGCAGTACCGGACGGCCTTCGTCGTGTTCATGCTCGGTCAGGCGCTGGCCATGACGGCCGACCTCGGCGCCGTGGGACTGGTCTTCGCCAACGTCGACGCCCTGGCTGGCTGGACCGGCACCGAGGTCGTGTTCCTCTTCGCCACCTCCGGCGTGTCGTTCGCGCTCGCCGACATGCTCGTCAGCCCGGTCGAGAAGGTGGCCGGTCACCTCAAGGCGGGCACCTTCGACACCTTCCTCGTCCGCCCGGTCGGCGCGCTCTGGCAGCTGTGCGGGACCGAGTTCGAGCTGCGCCGCATCGGCCGGCTCCTCCAGCCGGTCGTCGTGCTCGCGATCGCCGTCCGCCTCCTCGACGTGGACTGGACCCCGGCCCGGGTCCTGCTCGTGGCCGTCTCCCTCGTGAGCGGGGCCTGCATCTTCGGCGGCATCTGGGTCCTCACGTCGTCGATCGCGTTCTGGACCGTCGAGACCCAGGAGATCGCCAACTCGTTCACCTACGGGGGCAGCCAGCTCACCTCGTACCCGATCGACGTGCTCGGCGCCTGGCTGCGCCGCCTCGCCGTGTTCGTCGTCCCGCTGGCCTCCGTCTCCTACCTGCCCGCCTGCGCGCTGCTCGCGAAGCCGATGCCGTTCGACCTGCCCCGCGGGGCGGCCTGGACGGGCCCGGCCGTCGCCCTCCTCGTCTGCCTCCTCGCCCGCGCCGTCTGGCGCGAGGCCATCCGCCACCACCGGAGCACCGGATCGTGACCTCCTCACCGCTCATCTCCCTCACCGACGTCGCCAAGTCCTTCACCGTCTACGAGCGGGCGGGGCGCGTCCGCCGCCGTCGGCGGACCGTCCACGCCGTCGACCACGTGTCGTTCCGGGTCGAGGCCGGCTCGACGGTCGGCTACATCGGGCCGAACGGCGCCGGGAAGTCGACGACGATCAAGATGCTCATCGGCATCCTCGTGCCCACGAGCGGCGAGGTGCGGGTGGGCGGGCTCGACCCCAGCCGGGACCGGGTGACCGTGGCCCGCCGCATCGGGGTGGTGTTCGGGCAGCGCAGCCAGCTGTGGTGGGACCTGCCGCTCCGGGACTCCTTCGACCTGCTCCGCCACATCTACCGGGTCCCCGCGGCCCGCCACGCGGCCACGCTCGAGGAGCTCATCGAGCGGCTCGACCTGGGGGCCTTCCTGACGACGCCGGTGCGGCAGCTGTCGCTCGGTCAGCGGATGCGGGGCGAGCTGGTCGCCGCCCTCCTGCACGAGCCGCCCATCCTGTTCCTCGACGAGCCCACCATCGGCCTCGACCTCGTGTCGAAGGAGGTCGTGCGCTCGTTCCTGGCCGAGCTGAACCGGGACCGGGGCACCACCGTGCTGCTCACCACCCACGACCTGGTCGACGTCGAGCGGCTCTGCCAGCGCCTCCTCGTCATCGACCGCGGCCGGGTCATCGAGGACAGCACCGTGGACGACGTGAAGGCCCGCTACGGCACCGAGCGCACGCTGGTCGTCGACCTGGTCGAGCCCCGAGGGCCGCTCGAGGTGCCCGGCGCGACGGTCGTGCGCACCGATGGCCCGCGCCAGTGGCTTCGCTTCGCCCGCGACGCCCACACCGCCGCCAGCCTCCTCGCAGAGGTCACGGCGACGGCCGCCGTCCGCGACGTGACGATCGAGGAGCCCGCCATCGACGACGTCGTCCGCCGCATCTACGCCACCGCCCCTCGCTGAGGACACCCACCCCGGACGCGCGAGCGCACGCCCGGCGGGTGCGGGTGGCGGACGGGTCGCCCGTCGGCCACCCCAGCGCGGGAAGCGCTGTCGCACCACCTCGGGAGCGACCCGCTGCCTGATGAATCCGTGCACCACAGGAACGGCGTCAAGGACGACGACCGCATCGAGAACCTGGAGCTGTGGGTTCGCCCGCAGCCAGGCGGGATCCGAGCGTCGGACGCCGTGGCGTGGGCGAAGGAGATCCTCTCTCGATACGGGGATGACTCGGGCAGCTCCAACAACGCTCGAACCTGAGCTCGAGCGCTCTTGGAGCTGGGGGGAATCGAACCCCCGTCCGCCGAGCGGAAGCCGTCCTCGCTACGACCATTCCCGAGAGTGCGCCACTACGGCTGGCGCGCCGCCGGGTCGGTGGAGCACGCGAGGTGCTCGCCGCCACGTCTTTCCGTGAGGTCAGCGGTCTTTCCCGCCGTCAGTGGTCTCTCCCTACGGTCCGCCACCGCTTCTGTTGCCGGGCTGCGGTGGCCTGGCCCCGTGTGCCGTCACCGGTCACTGGTGCTCTCGTCTACCTGAGTTGGATCAGGCGGCGAGGGCGTACTGCTCGTTGGCAGTTGTGTGTGTGCCCCGTTTTAGGAGTCTGAGCAACTCCGGTCGCAAAGATCGACTCGCGTTCTCGACGTCGAAACCGATCAGCCCCGTGTGTGGTGTCAAGCAACATCCCCCGAGGGGGACCGCCATCCTACCGGCTCAGTCGTCGCGATCGCCCCGGCGAATCGCCCGCTCCACCTCGCGCTGGGCGTCCCGCTCGGCGATCACCTGACGCTTGTCGTAGCTCTTCCGGCCCCGGGCGAGGGCCAGCTCGACCTTGGCCCGGCCGTCTCGGAAGTAGATCGACAGCGGGACCATCGACAGGTGCTCGGTCTCGACCCGCATCCGCCACCGGTCGATCTCGTGGTGGTGGAGGAGGAGCTTGCGCTTGCGGGTCTCGTCGTGGCCCGTGTGGGCCTGCGAGTAGGCGTAGACGGCGACGGTGAGGTTGTGGAGCCACACCTCGCCCCGCTCGTCGATGCGGGCGAACGCGTCGCCGATCTGGACCTGGCCCTCGCGGATCGACTTCACCTCGGAGCCGCGCAGCGCGATGCCGGCCTCGAGCGTGTCGAGGATCTCGTAGTTGCGGCGGGCCTGGCGGTTCGTCGCGACGACCCGGTTGCCGTCCGACGCCTTCCCGGCCTTGGTTGCGGAGCGGGCCATGGGGCTTCGGAGGCTACCGGTGCGGGCGGGCGCCCAGCGACCGGTATCGTCGCCGCCGTGCTGACGCTCAGCCCCGCGCTGTGGACCGAGATGGTCGCCCACGCCCTCGACGGCCTGCCCGACGAGGCGTGCGGCCTGCTCGCCGGTGCGCCCGGCTCCGACGAGGCCGTGGTGTTCTACCCGTGCCGCAACGCCGCCGAGTCGAGCAAGGTGTACACGATCGACCCGCGGGACCACCTGCGGGCCGACCGCGACGCCGAGGGTCGGGGGCTGGAGATCATGGGCGTCGTGCACTCCCACACCCACACCGAGGCCTACCCGTCGCCCACCGACGTGGCCCAGGCCCCGGTGCCGGAGTGGCACTACGTGATCGTGTCGCTGCGGGCCGAGTCGCCCTCGGTGCGCTCGTTCCGCATCGTGGACGGGGAGATCACCGAAGAGGTGATCTCGCTGACCCGCCGGTAAAATCCGACTGTCAGAGTCGACAATTCCCGGAGCTCCCGTGGCCGTCTTCCAATCCGCGCTCGACCTCATCGGCAACACGCCGATCGTCGACATCTCCCCGCTGAGCCCGAACCCGAAGGTCCGGATCCTCGCCAAGCTCGAGGGTCAGAACCCGGGTGGGTCCGTGAAGGACCGCGCCGCGAAGCAGATGATCCTCGACGCCGAGGCCGAGGGGATCCTCACCCCCGGCTCCGGCCAGGTGATCCTCGAGTCGTCCTCGGGCAACACCGGGATCGCGCTGGCGATGATCGCCAAGATGCGCGGCTACCAGCTGCGGGTCGTGCTCCCGGACAACGTCTCCGTCGAGCGCCGCCAGCTCCTCGAGTCCTGGGGCGCCGAGATCATCGACAGCCCCGGCTCCGAGGGCTCGAACGGCGCGATGCGCCGGGCCATCGCCATGGCCGAGGAGCACCCCGAGTGGTGGTTCCCGTTCCAGTACGGCAACGCGTCGAACCCCAAGGCCCACTACGAGGGCACGGGGCCGGAGATCTGGCAGGACGTCCCCGAGATCACCCACTTCATCGCCGGGCTCGGCACCGCGGGCACGCTCATGGGCGTCGGGCGGTACCTGAAGGAGCAGAACCCCGACATCAAGGTGTGGGCCATCGAGCCTCCGGTCGGGGAGATGGTCGACGGCCTGAAGCAGATCGACGAGGGGTTCATCCCGCCGGTCTTCCTCGACAACGACGGCTTCGAGCTCCTCGACCGGCGCCTCATCGTCCGCCAGCGCGAGTCCATCGAGTGGTGCCGCCGCCTCACCGAGGTCGGCGTGTTCGCCGGCATCTCCTCGGGGGCGATCCTGGCCGGCGCCGTGAAGGCGGCCAACCTGATGGACGAGGGCACGATCGTGATGATCGTGTGCGACGGCGGCTGGAAGTACCTGTCGGCCGGCGTCTGGACCGACGACCTCGACGTCGTCGAGGCCCGCGCCAAGGCCACCATCTACTTCTGACCCGCCGCAGCGCGGTCTCTGACCGGCCCGGCGCGGTCCCTGCCCTACCCCGTCTCGAGGCAATAGCGCTCGCGCGGGCGGACTCGAGGCGATGGCGCTCGCATGCGGTCGTCATCGCCTCGAGCGCGGGCCGGTGGGCGCCATCGCCTCGAGTCGGGGTCACCCGGGGGATCGCCCGGGCGGCGGGTCAGAGCAGGTCGCGGACGTTCTCCGGCGGACGACCGACGACGGCGCGGCCGTCCGAGGAGACGAGGATCGGGCGCTCGATGAGCACCGGGTTCGCCACCATGACCTCGATCCAGCGGGCCCGGTCCCTCGGCAGGTCCTTCAGGCCGATCTCCTTGGCCACTGCCTCGCCCGTGCGGGCCACCTCCCACGGCTCCTTGCCGAGCGCGGTGAGCACCTGGTCGAGCTCCGCCGCGGTGGGGGGCTGCTCGAGGTAGCGGCGCTCCTCGAAGGCCACGCCGGCCTCCTCGAGGATCTCCTTCGCGCCCCGGCTCTTCGAGCAGCGGGGGTTGTGCCACAGCGACAGGTCAGCCATGGCGGGGGAGGGTAGCGGCGGAACCCGCTCGCCCCGGCCGGCGGGCGACGGCAGGCTCGCGGGGTGACCACGCCCGCCCCGTCCGCGCCGACCGACGAGCCGCCGACGTTCCCGAGCGCCCCGCCGGAGCGCATCGAGCTGTCCGACGGGCGGGCCCTGATCCGGGCCCGACCCCGGTGGGCGGCCGACTCGGCCCGCGCCATCAACGAGAGCCTCGAGCACCTCGCGCCGTGGATGGCCTGGGCGCAGGAGCCGGCCACCGAGGCCGGGCTCCGCGAGGTCTACGCCGCCGCGGCGGGGTGGGACGCCCGCCGCGAGTTCGTGTTCCACCTGGTCGAGGCGACCGCGGACGGCGGTGCGCGCGCCATCGGCGGTGCCGGCCTGCACGGACGCCTCGGCCGGACGGGGCTGGAGATCGGCTACTGGGTGCACGTCGACCGGGCCGGGCAGGGCCTCGCCACCGCGGCCACGCGCGCCCTCACCGACGCGGCCTTCGCCATCGAGGGGATCGAGCGGGTCCGCATCCAGTGCGAGCCGGCCAACGCGGCCAGCGCCCGCGTGCCGGAGAAGCTCGGCTTCGCGCTCGTCGGGACCGTGCCCGGCGAGGACGTCTGCGACGGGCGCGCCGTCCAGCAGTGGGTCGTCGAGCGGGAGGCCTGGGTCGCCGGCCTGCGACGATGAGGGCATGACCCCTGATCGCCCGCCCCTCGCCGCCGCCCTCGACCTCGAGCCGCACCCGGAGGGCGGCTGGTACCGCCAGACCTGGGCGTCGCCGGTCACCGTCACCCTCCCGGACGGCCGGGTTCGCCCGACAGCCACGCTCATCTACTTCCTGCTGCCCGCCGGGGAGTCCTCGGCGTGGCACCGGGTCCGCTCCGACGAGATCTGGCTCGTCCACCAGGGCACCGTCCGGCTCGAGCTCGGCGGTGCCGGGCCCGCCCCGGCCGACGCCGAGGCCGTCGTGCTCGACGCCGACCGGCCGCAGGTGCTCGTCCCCGCCGACGTGTGGCAGCGCACGGTCCCGAGCGACGAGGACGCCCTCGTCAGCTGCCTCGTGTCGCCCGGCTTCGACTTCGCCGACTTCGAGCTGGCCTGACCGGGCGCCGCGCCCGGCCGGAGATCCAGCCGCCCACGCCCGAGCGCGAGGATGGCGGCATGACCCGACCCGACGGCCGCGCCCCCGATCAGCTCCGCCCCCTCGCCTTCGAGCGCGACTTCACCCGCATGGCCAGCGGGTCCTGCCTCGTCACCTTCGGCGAGACCCGCGTGCTCTGCACGGCGTCGATCGACGAGGACGTGCCCCGCTGGATGAAGGGGCGGGGGACCGGCTGGGTGACCGCCGAGTACTCGATGCTCCCCGGCTCGTCGCCCGAGCGGATCCGGCGCGAGGTCAAGGACGGCAAGCCGTCCGGCCGCACGCAGGAGATCCAGCGCCTCATCGGCCGCTCGCTGCGGGCCGTGTGCGACATGGGCCTCCTCGGGGAGCGCCAGGTGATCGTGGACTGCGACGTCCTCCAGGCCGACGGCGGCACCCGCACCGCGTCGATCTGCGGCGGCTACGTCGCCCTGCACGACGCCCTCAGCCGGCTCGTGCAGGCCGGCATCATCGCCCACCACCCCCTGACCGCGAAGTGCGCCGCCATCTCCGTCGGCATCGTCGACGGCACCCCGGTCCTCGACCTGCCCTACGTGGAGGACAGCCGGGCCGAGGTGGACATGAACGTGGTGATGACCTCCGAGGGCGGCTTCGTCGAGGTGCAGGGCACCGCCGAGGGCGCCCCCTACACCCGGGCCCAGCTCGACGAGCTGCTCACCCTCGCCGAGGACGGCATCGCCGAGATCTTCGCCGCCCAGGACGCCGTGCTCGCCACCCCGCCCGGCCCCCGGTGACCCGCCGACTGCTGCTCGCCACGGGCAACGCCCACAAGGTCGAGGAGGTCCAGGACATCCTCGGCCCGGACTGGGTGGTCGAGGCCCGCGACACCGGCGCCGAGGAGACCGGCACCACCTTCGAGGAGAACGCCCTCATCAAGGCCCGGGCCCTCACCGCCGAGGCCGGAGCCCTCGCCGTGGCCGACGACTCCGGGATCGAGATCGACCACCTCGGCGGCCGCCCCGGCGTGCACTCCGCCCGCTGGACGGCCGAGGGCGACTGGATCCCGCGCGTCCTGCGCGAGCTCGACGGGGTTCCGGAGGCGGGGCGGGGCTGCCGGTACGTGTGCGCCGCCGCGGCCGTGTGGCCCGACGGCCGCGAGGTCGTCGTCCGCGGCACCGTCGAGGGCCGCATCGTCGACGCCCCCCGGGGCACCGGCGGGTTCGGCTACGACCCGATCGTCGCCCCCGTCGAGGGCGACGGCCGCACCTTCGCCGAGATGACCGCGGCCGAGAAGCACGCCATCAGCCACCGCGCCCGCGCCTTCCGCACCCTCAAACCCCACCTCGACACAACGTCTGTGCGCGATCCTGAGCCGTAGCGGCTCGAGAACGCGCACAGACGTTGTGGTCACCAGCCGCGGAGGTCGACCTCCCAGGTGTCGACGACGTCGTCGCCGTCGACGACGTGGAGGCGCTCGTGCTGGCTGACGGTGGGGTCGACGTGGGCGGGGATCACCCGGACCCGGTCGCCGACGGCCACCGCGGCGGCGCCGTCGAGGCCGAACGTGAGGTGCTCGTCGGACACGAACCAGCAGTCGCCGACGTCCAGCACGGTCGGGTCGCCGTGATCCATCCCGAAGGCCTTCAGCCCGCAGTCGAGGACGGCCCAGCCCTTCCTCGACCGGGAGATCACGGTCCCCAGCACGGTGAGCGCGTTCTCGAAGTCGGGAGCGTGGGCCACGTACTCCGTGTCCATCAGGCAGTAGGAGCCGGCCTGGAGCTCGGTCACCCAGGTGTTCACGTCCCAGGTGCCGGTGCCGCCGCCGGACACCACCTCGCCCCCGACGCGGTCCCGCACCTCGAGCAGCACGGCCATCGCCCGCTCGACGAGGTCGGCCTTGGTGTCGCCAGGCTCGCGCATCAGGTGGCCCTCGTAGCCCATGACCCCGCGGACCTCGAGGCCCTTGGCCCGGGCGAGCTCAGCGAGCGCCGGCGCGTCCTCCGGGTCGCACCCGCAGCGGGGGAGGCCGACGTCGACGTCGACGAGCACCTCCCGGATCCCGGCCGCGGCGGCCGCCTCCACCGTCTCCGGCGAGTCGACGGCGACGGTGATCCGGGCCCGGTCTTCCTGCACGTACGGCGTCAGCCGCGACAGGTCGAGGGCCTCGTTGGCGAGCAGCAGGTCCTCGCCCAGCCCGGCCTCGGCCATACCGACGACCTCGCGCACCGTGGCGCAGCAGAAGCCGGTGTGCCCGGCCTCGGCGAGGCGCCGGGCCAGCGCGGTCGACTTGAACGCCTTCACGTGGGGCCGCAGCGACGTCCCCGGCCAGCGGGCGGCCATCGTCGCGACGTTCCGGTCGAACGCCCCCAGGTCGACCACGAGGGCCGGGGTCGGCAGGTCCTGCACCTTCATGGCGCGGACCGTAGCGGGGCTCGCCGCCCGGGGCGGGCCGGACCGCTCGGGGGCGCCGGCGCACGGGGCTGGGGGAGTGGTGCACCAGGTGGGAGTCGAACCCACACGGGCCTTCGCCCACGGGGACCTAAACCCCGCGCGTCTGCCGGTTCCGCCACTGGTGCGTGCCCGGGCAGCGTACGCCCGCGACGGGTGCCGCCGGACGCCCGCTAGCTGTAGATCCCAGGAGCGTTAGTCAGCCTGGGTGAGGCGGCTGGTGGGCGGCTTGTGGCCGAGGGCGCTGTGTGGTCGTTGACAGTTGTAGTACTCGAGCCAGGGTCCGAGCGCGGCG
>Ga0180217_1001618_pt1 | contig 23739 bp, 25 predicted proteins | sample eDN3rd37CBELigOP_FD_128521 | JGI IMG/M metagenome (GOLD analysis project Ga0180217, IMG submission 128521) | Enriched Organic Plus compost microbial communities from Emeryville, California, USA - eDNA 3rd pass 37_C BE-Lig OP (version 2) (version 2) ... | reverse complement strand
AGATGGAGATGATCTCGCGCAGAGCTTTCGGATTCAGAAACTTTGAGAATTACCGCTTGAGAGTCTTGGCTCTGTGCGGTTGGAACGGCGTCATCAACAGAGTGTGATGAATGCTGCATCCCCAGTTTGTGGTGTAGAGCCAAAACAAAAAGCCCAGCAACTTACTTGCCGGGCTATTTGTTACCTTTGGTGGGTCGGGTGGGACTCGAACCCACGACCAACGGATTAAAAGTCCGCTGCTCTACCGTCTGAGCTACCGACCCATCGTCTGAAGCCCGAAATTATCACCCACTTTTTTGTTTGTGTCAAATCAAAGTGGCCTCAAACTGGGCTCCTCAATGAGGACTGATCTCAAGGCAACTTGTGTGGAAAGTTGCTTTGAGAGAGTGACATTATGACACTAGTTTTCAAAGTGTGCAGAAACAACACTGCGAAATGTTTGATTTGATTTATTTGGCAGATTGATTTTGTTTATAGATCAAAAGGTTGCCTGAAATTGGTGCTGCAAAGAAGGTCTAGGGTATGTTTTCGTGGTTGCTAATCTAAACGAGAATCCTTATCATTTGTAACATTGTTTGCATTTTGGCAATGGTTGCCTGAAAACTTCCTCCCTTTCAGAACTTCAGCATATGAAAACTCACGGAAACTACACTTGCGGCTCCAAGTTCAAGCTGGCAGCCCTTCCGCTGGCGCTATCAGCTTTGGGTGTTGCCTTGCCATTAGGCGTGTCAGCTCAATCTCAGCAACAGGAGGTTGCCCAGACTTTTGAATCTATTACGGTCATGGGTGAGGTTGAGAACCAGGAAGCGCCTTGGGCTACTCAAACTACCAAGTCAACTTTGAATGAGCTGCAGATTCTGAACTGGAGCCAGTTTGGATCCAGGGCTGAGCCGGGGGTCAATTTCAATAGCACTACCAAGAGCATCAACATTCGTGGTCTAGAGGGAACTCGGGTGTTGACCCGAGTCGATGGCATCAGGCAGTCTTATCTGACAGACGTGCGTGGAAACAACGGCGGTATTTCAGGTGGGTTGAATGTCGTTGATTTCAGCTCGTTAAGCGCAATCGATGTGGTTCGTGGTGCGGATTCTAGTACTGTAGGCTCAGGTGCGTTAGGCGGTGTGGTCGACGTCAAGACACTGAACCCGAGCGACTTGCTGGGTGACGGAAAAGAACTTGGTGCTGTCGTCAAAACAGGATATCAATCGGTTGACAACAGTTGGCTACTCAACGGCGCTTTTGCAGGGAAGAATGACCGCGGGTTTAGCTGGCTGGTGCAAGCCGGTGTACAGCAGGGACATGAAACAGAAAACAAGGGAACTGTTGGGGGATATGGAGTAACAAGGGATCAACCTGATCCAGACAATTACACCCAACAAAACTACTTGCTGAAGTTGCAGCAGGTGTTTGACGGTGGTCACAAGCTCGGGCTGACAGGGTCATACTTCGATCGTACGGATGACATTAACAACCTGTCAGCTGCACCTGCAACATATGTTCCGGGGCAGGTTAAAGTTACTGACAAATCTACCAGGCAGAGTATCGCACTTGACTACGCTTGGGCCGCAGCTGACTCAAGGTCTTTGATTGATACCTTCGCAGCTCAGGTTTACTGGCAGGAAGTCAAGATTTCATCAGAGAGCAACGCAATCCGCAGATCACCGCCGCTTGGGCCGTACTCCCGTGGAAACGAAATGAAAGAGACCACGTACGGCCTGACCATGGACAGCTCCAAGTCCATCAGGGCAGATATCAGTCAATTGTGGGAAATAGGGGCTGAATACTATACGACCCAATTGTCACAGTTTGCTTCAGGAAAGGATACTTGCTCGACCAATTTCTCCTACGCGTGCACGTTTCTTCATACAAATCAGGCCGATATTCCAACGACCAATGGTGATCAGTATGCAATCTGGCTGCAAAACACAATCGGGTTCATGGATGACACGATTCTTCTGACGCCAGGAGTTCGTTACGATCACTACAGTTATAGCCCCGATAACGGCAGCCTTGCAAATAATCCAAACGCGGCGATGATGCCAAGTTCAAGTGGCCAGGCATGGTCTCCCAAGATCATGTTGACCTGGAAGCCGATGGAAGAGCTGAGCCTTTATGCTCAATGGTCGATGGGCTTTAATGCACCAACAGCGACACAGCTATACAGCCGGTTCGGTGCTGCAGGTACATACTTGATTCAGGGCAATCCAAATCTGCAGCCAGAAAAGAGCCGCGGCTGGGAGTTTGGGGCCAAATTTGGCAAGGAAGACCTGAACGGGTCACTGACGTATTTTGATACTAACTACACTAACTTCATCAACGAAGTCACTTATCCCGGTACACCTGCATACCCATACTTCATCCAGAACTTCGAAAACCTGGCCAGTGTCAGGATTTACGGTGTCGAAGCCCGCGGTGAGTGGAAGTTCATGCAGAACTGGAGTGTGTTCGGCTCATTGGCCTGGACCGTGGGTAAAGACCAGACTTCTGATCAGTACCTGAACAGCGTTGCCCCCCTGACAGCCATCGCTGGTGTTGCTTATTCTCAACAGGAGTGGGGTGTTCGGGCGCAGATTACTGCTGCAGCCGCCCGGGATAATGTCCAGTACCAGAACGCATCGGCATCGTACCCATATCCAGACTTCAAGGCTCCGGGTTACGGCATTGTGGATCTGACGGCGTATTGGAAACCAGCTCAAGTCAAGGGTCTCACAGTTCAGGCAGGTATCTTCAACTTGTTTGACAAGACTTACTGGAATGCTCTGGATGTTCCGACCCAAGGCGTGAATCCACTAACACGGCCACTTGATTACTACACACAACCGGGACGAAACTTCTCAGTCACGCTAACATATCAGTATTAATTCTCATTTAAGGTGCAAACTATGCTGGACATGATCGACACACCGCAAGATCTTGTCGCTGACAAGAGCTATCAAGAAAAAGCTGCACAGATCCGAGCACGCTATGAAGCATTGAGTGAAGAAGATCGTAAAAAACGTGCCAGGGATATCGCAAAACTTCTCGGTATTTCCGAAGCTCAATGGGTCGCTTCAAATTGCGGCCCAATCAAGAGTGTCCGCCTGAAAGGGACAGGTCAGGACGTGTTCAAGGAGCTTGGATCTTTGGGTCGTGTCATGGCCTTGACCAGGAATGACATTTGTGTACATGAGCGTCATGGTGCATATGAAGATATCAAAGCAACGGGTCCAGTAGGATTGGTGTTGGGACCTGATATTGATTTGCGTGTGTTTTTCTCATGCTGGGACAGCGTCTGGGCAGTAGAGGAAGGCGGTCGTAACAGTCTGCAGTTCTTCGACAAAGAAGGTGTTGCAGTACACAAGGTTTATTGCACGGATGAAACCAATACCGATCAGTACCTGAAACTGGTCCAGTCTTTTGCTGCGCCTTATTCATGGCCTGAATTTGTCGAGATTCCTGTTGAATCGCAAAAGGATCGTGTTGACGATCCAAAAGCATTCCGTCAGGCTTGGCTGGACCTGAAAGATACGCATGACTTCTTTCCGATGCTGCGCAAGTTCAACGTGAGTCGTCTTGGTGCATTGAAAGACGTCGGCGCTGATTTGGCTCAGCAAGTTCCAGCAGAGACAGTCGAGAAAATGCTGCGCCAGGCGGCTGACGATCTTCTGCAGATCATGTGCTTCGTTGGTAACCGTGGGATGATTCAGATCCACACGGGGCCAGTCAACAGAATTGTTGAGCATGGTCCATGGATCAACGTGCTTGACCCAACGTTCAATTTGCATCTGGACATGAGTCGTGTGGATCAAGTATGGGTGGTCAACAAGCCAACAACGGACGGCTGGGTAACTTCACTTGAGGTCTATGACAAGACGGGTGAGTTGATTGTCCAGTTCTTTGGTGCCCGAAAACCAGGCAAGCCAGAACTCAAGGAATGGCGTGACCTGATGGTGTCATACTGCTCCGAGGCATTGGCATCATGATTTTGAGTTTCAGTCCAGCACGTCTGGTAAGCGCCGCTGTAGCGGTTGCAAGCATGTTCTTTGCTGCCGTGGGGGCCCAGACGCTGGATCCCTCACGTTTGGTCACATTGGGTGGCAGCGTGACTGAAATTGTCTATGCATTGGGGATGGGTGACAAGATCGTCGGTACAGATCAGTCAAGCATCTACCCACCTGAGGCGACCAAGTTGCCAAGTGTTGGGTATTACAGGAAGCTTCCTTCAGAAGGGGTGGCTTCCATGAATCCCTCATTGATCATTGCATCTGAGAATGCAGGGCCACCTGAGGCCATTGGCCAGCTCAAGCAGTTGGGAATCCCAGTTGTGCTGGTGGACGACAAACCAACAATCGAGTCATTGCGTACCCGTGTCCAGCAAGTTGCTGCGGCTGTTGGGCTGCAACGAGAGGGTGAGAGGCTGCTTGAGAAGTTCGATAAGGAACTGAACCAGGCAAAATCAACTGCAGTACCTGATCTCAGGGCAATGACTGTCGTGATGCGTGGCGGTAAGCTACTCGGAGCTGGAAGTGAAACAGCTGCGAACGTGGTGCTGGAACAAGCAGGGCTTAAGAATGTGCTGGCTGATCAAAAGTCGTACAGGCCTTTGTCGCCGGAAGTGGTCAGTGCATTGTCACCGGACGTGATTGTCGTAACAAGCAGTACTGTTGATTCTATGGGTGGACTGGATAAAGTCAAAGAAAGCCCTGTGTTGTCGATGACACCGGCCGCCAAGAATGACAAATTGATTGTGTTGGACGATCTGTTGGCCCAAGGGTTTGGTCTGAGGTTTCCTGAGGCGTTATCCCGTGTGCATGATGGGGTGATGGGTGCCACCAAATAAATCAGGCATGCAAGGACGGTCGGTTGCGCCGCCCCTGTCCTTTGCGTCGGGACTCTTATTGCTGTCGGCGCTGCTTCTGGTAAGCATACTGTTTGCTTCTGTAAGCGGTGCATACCATATCCAAGCGATTCAGTTATTGAAATGGTTGTTTGGGGTGGGGCAACTGGACGAGGTTTCACGAAACGTCTGGGTCAATATCAGGATGCCAAGGATAATCCTTGGCATCGTCGCAGGTGCTGCATTGGGAATTTCGGGTGCGGTAATGCAGGCATTGTTCAGGAACCCTCTTGCAGAACCTGGCTTGGTGGGGCTTTCGGCCGGAGCAAGCCTTGGGGCTGTGCTGGCAATTGTGCTGACCCCTGGCGGGCTGTTGTTGATAGCCATAGCAGCATTCCTTGGCAGTCTGGGTGCAACCTATCTGGCCTACTTCCTTGGAAGGAGGTCTCACAGCATGGCCGGTCTACTTCTGGCTGGTATCGCGATCAATTCGATCGTGTTCAGTCTGATGGGGCTTTTGATCATCAATGCCAATGATGCACAACTCAGGGACCTTACTTTCTGGAATATGGGCAGCCTTGCCGGTGCAAACTGGATCATGTTACTCGGTATCGTGCCCTGGACGGTGCTGATGGTTTCTTTGTTGCTGACTCGCTGGAAAGCATTGAATGCTTTGCTTCTCGGTGAGCGAGAGGCATTTCACCTTGGATACTCATTGTCATCGTTACGTTGGCAATTGATCACTTTGGTAGCGCTGACAGTCGGCCCCATTGTCGCGGTGACCGGTGGCATCGGGTTTGTAGGCTTGGTTGTTCCGCATCTTGTCAGGCTATGGCTTGGCTCTGACCACCGGTGGGTGTTGCCGGCATCGGTCATCGGTGGTGCACTCGCATTGACGCTAGGTGACTGGTTGGCAAGGGTATTGATTGCACCGTCGGAATTGCCCATTGGCCTTGTGACAAGCCTGGTCGGTGGACCGTTTTTTATCTGGTTGTTGATCAGGGGTAGGCGATGAGCTCAGGAGTAATGGTTGTCGAGTCTCTGCGCATGCACCGTGGTAAACGGCAGATTCTTAACGACATAGACTTGCAGCTTCATGTTGGAGAGGTGCTCGGGATACTGGGGCCCAATGGCGCAGGCAAGTCTTCGTTTCTGGCGGCTTGCTGTGCTGAATTGCCAATCACTTCCGGGCAGATTCTTTACGACGGGCAGAGTGTCCTTCATGCCAAACCACTGGATTTGGCTAGAACGAGAGCGGTGCTGCCGCAACATACCACCATGACCTTTGATTTGCCGGTTACGGAAGTTGTGACCATGGGTGCATATCCATTTCCAGAGGCAACAACAGAGCAGGTCAATGAATGGATAGATGAAGCTATTGAACGGGCGGATATTCGACACAAAGCTCACGATTCCTACAGAGCCTTGTCGGGAGGTGAGCAGCAACGTGTTCAGTTTGCACGGGTTCTCGTGCAGGCTCGGGCTATTGAGAACTTGAAAGGGCATGCTTTTTTGTTTTTGGATGAACCAACAGCTAGCCTGGATCCGAAGCATCAAGTTTTGTTGATGCGTGTGGTTCGTGAGCTTTCACGCGAGTCATCGACTGCCGTTGTGGTTGTATTGCATGATCTCAACATGGCTGCTCGTTGGTGTGACCGGTTGATGCTGCTGTCAGATGGAGAAATTGCAGCCCTGGATGTGCCTCAAAAAGTTCTCAGAGCAGATCTTCTTGAGCGGGTGTATGGCTTGCCGATGTCTGTCATGCCACATCCTTTGAATTCTGACCATCTTATTGTGATGGCTGAAGGTTGAGTGGACTCAGATGCGATATCCGGGTCTTCCAAGTCGACTTCTGATCATTCTGATTGTTGTCAGCTTGCATGCATTTGCAGGTTGGGTGTTTATCCGACCACTGCAAATGGGATCGCCGCAAGAAGGCGAATATACAGAAGTTGTTCTGGATTTTTCCGTTGAAGACAGTGCGGTTGCTGCATCTGCGGGTGAAACTTCATCTGTTGTGGAGCAGCTTGAGTCAGAAACAGAACCGGAACCTGATGTGATTTCTGAGCCAGAACCTGAGCCAGAACCTGAGCCAGAACCTGAGCCAGAACCTGAGCCAGAACTTGAACCTGAACCTGAACCAGAGCCTGAACCAGAGCCTGAACCAGAGCCTGAACCAGAGCCTGAACCAGAGCCTGAACCAGAGCCTGAACCAGAGCCTGAACCAGAGCCTGAACCAGAGCCTGAACCAGAGCCAGAACCTGAGCCAGAACCAGAACCTGAACCAGAACCTGAACCAGAGCCTGAGCCAGAACCTAAGCCAGAACCTAAGCCAGAACCTAAGCCAGAACCTAAGCCGCGCACACGCCCAGTTCAGGTTGCCAAGCAAGGGCCAGCCAAACCGGTAGCTACTCCGGCTAGAACAGCTGAAACTGAAAAAGTAGAGCAACCGAAGGCTCAAAGTGCCCCTGTCCGTGTGTCAAGGTTGGAGTATGCAGGCAGAGCACCGATGCCGGAGTACCCACGTCAGGCCAGGCAACTAGGCATAGAAGGTCAGGTGGTTGTCAGGGTGACGATTGACAGGATGGGCAATGTGATTTCTGTTTCAGTCATTAAGTCATCAGGCAATGGTTTGTTGGATGAGGCGGCACTAAGTGCAGCAAGAAAGGCCAAGTTCAAGCCATATCAGGTGAACGGTATTGCGATGACGGCGTTTGCCGACATTCCTTTCAATTTTGTTTTAAGGAAATAAGTAGGATGGATACGCATAGCGGGGTCTGGACGATACTTTGGTATCACACAGATATCATCAGCAAGTCATTATTCGTGATCCTTTTACTGATGTCGTGTCTGACGTGGTATCTGATCATTGCCAAGAGTGTATTTATTCTTCGCGTCAAACGTAACTCGAAGCATTTTCTGAATACGTTCTGGAATGCACCATCGCTTGAACAAGTAGAAAATGAGCTTATTGTTCACGGCGTCACAGACCCATTTGCTCACCTGACGTTGCACGCGATTCATGCAAGAAATCACCATATCCAATACGGTGCGACCCGGTTGGAAGAGGTCGGATCAACTGGGGAGTTTGTGACCCGGAGCATGCGCAAAGTCATTGATGAAGAGACATCCAACTTTGAGAATGGCTTGACTGTGCTGGCAACAATCGGTGCAACAGCGCCTTTTGTCGGACTGTTTGGAACAGTGTGGGGCGTCTACCATGCACTGATGAAGATTGCGGCCGAAGATGGGGCAAACTTTTCTCAGTTGGCAGGGCCGGTAGGAGAGGCTCTCATCATGACTGGGTTGGGCCTCGGTGTCGCTATTCCTGCCGTGCTTGCCTACAACACTATTGTGCGAATGAACAGGGTAATTCTGGGACAGCTCGATAGCTTTGCTCACGAATTGTTTGTGTTTCTGACAACAGGACAAATTGTTGGCGTAACTCCTAAAGCCAAGCAAATTGATCTGGTTGCAAAAGGAGATCACTGATATGGCGTTCGGATCATTTCCATCTTCAGGGGCCAGAGATCAGGCAATGTCGGAAATCAACATGGTGCCTTTGATCGATATTGTGCTGGTGCTGTTGGTTTTATTTATCTTGGCCGCACCAATGGCGGCTCAATCTGTCCTGATTAATCTGCCAAAAACCCAGGCCATGCCACCAGACGAGCCTGTCCAGGCCTTGAACTTGAGCCTGCGTGAGGATGGAGCCGTGCTGGCAGAAAACGGGGAAGTGCTGGACGAAGATGCTTTCATGAATCTGCTGGTCAGCACCGCTCAGCAAGAAAAAACTCCGGTTGTTCGAATCTGGAGTGATGAAGATGTCCGTTATTCTTATCTGGCTGACATCATAGTGAAAGTCAAGAACGCTGGTTTGAGCAAAATTTCCCTGATGACGCGATCAGGCGGCAAGTAACCAGACTAACGGATGGCAAATCGATGGCATTGCGCATCGATCAGCACTAGTTCCTGTGCCGTAACGCATCGTTCGCAAACCGGTGTCCGAGCCGCTGACGGGTAGGCCTGTTTTCATTTATAGTTTTGTATCAGTTTCATGACAGGGTTCAGCATCGTCGAGCAAGATCGGGGTGCTGGTTCGTGGCGTCTTTTTATTGGACAAAATAGACAATGGTTTCTCAGATCAAACGTTCTCTAGGCGTTCTGGTGCTGGCTGCACTGCCAGCATTGGCTACGGCGCAACAGCAACCAGTCAAGATCGGATTTCTGGCTACGCTTTCCGGACCCGCAGCTTCTCTCGGGCAGGATATGTATGACGGTTTCATGCTAGGAATCGAGAATGCAGGTGGTAAGCTCGGCGGTGTCCCAGTTGAAGTCATCAAGGAAGATGACCAACTCAAGCCCGACCTCGCAGTTCAAACCGTCAACCGCTTTATTGAAAAAGATCAGGTGGATATCGTCGGTGGAGTGACGTTTTCCAATGTCATGATGGCAATTGCCAAGCCATTGGTTGACTCAGACACTATCTTCATCGGTATGAATGCAGGGCCTGCTCCGCTTGCAGGTGAGCGTTGTGCTCCTAACTTCTTCTTTGCCTCTTACCAGAACGATCAGCAAGCTGAAGGTGTGGGCAAGTATGCGACAGACAAGGGGTACAAGAACGTCTATGTGATGGCGCCTAACTACCAGGCAGGTCGAGATGCTGTCGGTGGGTTCAAGCGGTTCTTCAAGGGCAACATCATCGGCGAGGTCTACACCGCTGTTAACCAGCCAGATTACTCTGCCGAAATTGCTCAGTTGCAGGCTGCGGCTCCTGATGCTGTTTATGTTTTTTATCCGGGTGGCATGGGAATCAACTTCATCAAGCAATTCAGGCAGGCCGGTCTCTTGGGACAAATCCCTTTGCTGTCGGTCTCCAGCTTTGATGGGTCGACTCTTCCAGCACTCAAGGAAATTGCAATCGGTGCGATTTCCGGATCATTCTGGGGGCCGGATTTCAAGAACGCAGCTAACCAGAAGTTTGTAGCTGACTTTGAGAAGAAGTTTGGGCGTATCCCTTCGCAATATGCAGCTCAGGCCTATGATGCTGCCATGCTACTGGACAGCGCATTGAAGAAGACTGGGGGCAACGCCAAGGATAAGGCGGCGCTGAAGGCAGCGTTGCGTGAAGCTGATTTTGAGTCAGTGCGTGGAACCTTCAAGTTCAACAAAAACGGCTTCCCGGTGCTGGATATGTATGTCTTTGAAGTGGCAAAGGATGAAAAAGGCCGTGTTTCCCATAAAACACTACAGGAAACATTGCCAGGACATTCTGACTCTTACCTGAAGGACTGCCCGATCTGAGCTGAAGTCCTGTGACTTTTAATCTGTTTGTAGGTCAGGTCTTGAACGGCCTGCAGTTTGGGTTGCTGCTGTTCTTGATGGCTGCTGGCCTGACGTTGGTTTTTGGGATCATGAGCTTTGTTAACTTGGCTCATGGATCCCTATACATGTTTGGGGCTTATTTCGCCGCGAGCATCCTTTCTCACACGGGCTCCTTCCTCTTGGCGGTATTTGGTTCGACTGCCTGCATGTTTGTCATCGGAATGCTGGCAGACAGGGTAGGGCTGAACAGGTTGCATAGGCGATCTCACCTTGAGCAAGTGCTGGCCACCTTTGGCATTGTGTTGTTTTGCAATGAACTGGTGCGAGTGATCTGGGGTAGTGCCCCTGTCTATATGGAAACTCCTGAAGCGCTGTCTGCCGCGATTGAGTTCCTGGGAGTGCGATATCCTTCCTATCGTTTGTTGATCATCGTCTCGGGTCTGGCCGTGGCATTGTTGCTGTATCTGATGATCGAACGTACACGTCTGGGCATGTTGATCCGTGCAGGTGCGAGTAACAGGGAAATGGTTGGGGCACTGGGTGTCAACATAGGCAAACTAAACAGGATTGTTTTTGCTCTGGGCGCGGCACTGGCCGGTCTTGCAGGGGCTCTGGTGGGCCCCATCCTTTCAATTCAGTCAGGTATGGGTGAACCTGTCCTGATCCTGACTTTGGTGGTGATCGTCATAGGCGGCATCGGTTCCATTCGTGGTGCATTCTTAGGTGCAATCCTTGTCGGGGTGGTTGATACGCTTGGTCGGGTTCTGATCCCGGTCTGGCTCAGGGCCATGTTTGATCCCGCAATTGCCACGGCTGTAGGCCCTGCCTTGGCATCAATGCTTGTTTACCTGATGATGGCAATTGTGCTGGCATTTCGCCCACAGGGTTTGTTCCCTGTCAAGGCCAGGAGTCAGTAGTGGGTAAATCACACAAGTTAGTCTGGCAGCGTGCCCTGTTGGCCTGTATCCTGGGGGCGATGGTTATTGTGCCTATCTATTCCTGGGCAATGGGGGATAGCTACATTTTGACCCATGCCGGTCGGATACTGATTTTTGCTCTTTGTGCATGTGGTCTGAATCTGGTGCTTGGATATGGAGGTCTTGCAAGCCTTGGGCATGCTATGTTCATTGGATTAGGGGCTTATTCTGTCGGGATCCTCTCATCATTGGGCATTCACAACGGCTGGATGCATCTATTGACAGCCATATTGATCTGCTCACTGGTGGCGGTGATCGTCGGCAGTATTGTTTTGCGTACGCAAGGTATGTCTTTCATCATGATTACCTTGGCATTTGCGCAATTGTTCTTCTACGTGTTTGTGAGTCTGCGCAACTTTGGTGGTGATGAGGGTTTCAGTGTGTCCAGCCCGAGCAATTTTGGGCCGTTGACAGGACAGCCGTTGGCGATGTATCTGGCAATTCTTGCTACTTTGCTGCTGGTGCTATGGGGGATGTCCAGACTGGTACGCTCAAGGTTTGGTTTGGTCTTGCGTGCAACACGTTTCAATATTCGACGGGTTCAGGCCGTAGGAACCCATGCACAGCCGTACAGACTGGTTGCTTATGTCATTTCGGCCCAGATATGTGGTGTCGGTGGTTTTTTTCTGGCCAACCTGACTGGATTTGTGTCTCCTGCGATGATGGACTGGATGGTCTCGGCAGAACTCATGGTCATGGTGTTGCTCGGTGGCGCCGGTACCGTGTTTGGTCCTGTCGTTGGGGCGGTGGCCTTGCTGCTTGTAGAGGATTTTGTGAAGGTCTGGACAGAGCATTGGCCGTTGGTTATCGGACCGTTGATTCTGCTCATGGTCTTGGGTTTTAGAGGGGGAATCTGGGGCTATTTGTCCAAGTCAGGTCAGTCGGTTCAGGAGCATGACTGATGAACCGACAGCCGATTTTGACCGTCAGCGGTTTGCAGAAAAAGTTTGGAGCCATTCAGGTTACCGATGATGTCAGCTTGACTTTGTTTCCTGGGGAAGTGCATGCCCTGATAGGTCCGAATGGTGCAGGCAAGACAACCCTGATCAACCAGATTGCTGGCGATTTGTTTCCCGATGCCGGGACGATCAAGCTTCTGGGTCAGAATGTCGAGACATGGTCCATGGCTCGCCGTGCCAGAGCTGGCTTGAGTCGATCCTATCAGATCAATTCTGCCATCAAGACATTTACTGCCCTTGAAAACGTGCTTTTGGCCGTTCAAGCCCGGGATGGTCATAATTTTCATTTTCTCAGGCCGGTTCTCAAGTACAGTCATCTCGTTGACCGTGCTGGTGAGTTCTTGAGAAAAGTTGGTATGCAGGACTTCACGGATGTACCTGTAGGGCAACTGGCTTATGGCCAACAGCGTTTGGTTGAACTGGCCATGGCTTTGGCCACCGAGCCCAAGGTTCTATTGTTGGATGAGCCGATGGCCGGTCTTGGGCCAACAGAAACATCACGGATGGTGGAGTTGCTTGATACCTTGCGGTCGCAGTTTGCCATGTTGCTGGTCGAGCATGACATGCAGGCCGTGTTTGCATTAGCGGACCGTATCAGTGTGTTGGTCTATGGTCGCATTCTGCTTTGTGATACACCTGAAGCCGTTAAGGCAAGCCCTCTGGTTCGTGAGGCATATTTGGGCGAAGAAGAGGGATCGGAATGAGACAGGAAGAACCTTTGCTGCGTCTGCAGTCAGTCCAGGCTGGCTATGGTGCCAGCCAGGTTCTGTTCGGCATCGATCTGGAGGTTTATGCTGGTGAGTGTGTCAGCTTGCAGGGACGTAACGGCATGGGAAAGACAACCACCATAAAGACAATGTTTGGTTTGCTTCCCTGCTTGTCCGGACAGATTCACTTTGAGGGGCAGCGGATAGATGGCTGGCCCTCTTATCGAATAGCAAAGGCAGGGCTTGGGCTTGTGCCTGAGGGAAGACAGATTTTTCCGAACCTGACGGTCTGGGAGAACTTGGTGGCTACTGCACGCCCAGGTCGGGACGGACGGGTGAGATGGACGCTTGAGAAAGTGCTCAATCTGTTTCCAAAGCTCAGGCAGAGATTGAAAAACTTCGGTAACCAGCTCTCAGGTGGTGAACAACAGATGTTGGCGATAGGTCGGGCTTTGATGACCAATCCCAGGCTATTGGTTCTGGATGAGGCCACTGAAGGACTAGCGCCCGTGATCAGACAGGAAATATGGCATGCCCTCGACCAGTTGCGCAATGATGGAATGTCAATCCTGATTACGGACAAAAACGTGAAGCAGTTGCTGAAATTGTGTGACAGACATTACATCATTGAGAAGGGGCATTGTGTCTGGTCTGGTGATTCGGAGTCTTTTGCTCAGGATCGAGAGTTGCAACACCGCTATCTGGCTGCGTGAACCATGGTAGAGATTGCGAAGACCCCTCAGCAGATTGTCAGCCTAAGGCTTCGAGCAACAATGCTCGGACGTTCTCTGGACTATCACCTTCAAATGGGTCGTCTTTGTCAGCCATTGCTTCGATCAACCTCTCCAACTGTCCAATATGTGGAAGAATGGTGCCAAAAAACAAGGGCTTGCCTTCTTTCTCCAGCAGGATTGTCGGGAAGTTTTCCACGTCTTGATCATCCAGAAATTCGGGGTAATCTTCAATGTCAACCCATACAAAAACAACATCGGGTTGTTTTGCGGCCAGTTCCTGGAGTTTTGGCAAGTACTGCTTGCAAGTGTCACACCATGCGGCGCAGTAGCAGACGGTCAGAAGCTTGTTCCCCGCTTCAAGCTGAGCAGCCAGTGCTGGATTGTCAGGTAAGAAAACACTCATGTCAGGCGATGATATCAGGTTTACCTATGATGTTTGATCATGCCAAAGGACGGTTGTCAGCATGAATACTACACAGTCGACAGCCTCTCAAAGTGTTGATTCTGCCATGACTGCGGTCGGAAAGGCATTTGTCAGGGCGTTGAAGTCGCAATTTCATCCGAAAATGATTTTTGCATTGTTCTTGCCCATTTTAGTCACGATGTTCCTGGCTATCCTATTGCTCTGGTTTGGCTGGACACCGGTGACCGATTGGCTTTCCGGGCATTTGACGCAGTCTTCTCTTCCTCAATATGTCGATCCTGTGATCGGTACAACAGGCTTTCTGATATTGAAAGCCTGGATGATTCCCATCATTGCCGTGATCATTTTGTTGCCTCTGGCGGGAATTATTGGGCTGGCTGTTGCGGCTGTCTGGGTCATGCCTTTGGTCATCAATCACCTGAGTCGCAACCATTACCCTGATGTGCAAAGACGTGGGCGTCATGCATTCCTTGTCAGTTTATGGAATGCAGTCTGGGTAACGCTTGTTTTTGTCGTGGGCTGGCTTATTACACTCCCATTGTGGTTGATCCCGCCGTTAGGGTTGGTGTTTTCAACGTTTTGGTGGACTTTCGCCTATACAAGAATGCTGCGTGTTGATGCTATTGTTGACCACGCTTCACCAGATGAGCGCAAGATCTTGCTCAAGCGTTGCAACTTGGGTTTTTGGTTGATAGGCCTAGCCTGTGCTTTGATCAACTTATTACCTCCGGCATGGGTTTTCTTGCCGGTGTTCTCGGGTTTGGTGTTTACGCATTTCGGCTTGGAGGCATTGCGCCAAGAACGTAAAACCACCCTGCTTCAGGGAAGTCAGTTTGAAAAGGAAAGAGCATGAGCGAATCAATGCAACAGCTGCCGTCTCTCGGACTCATTGTTGTCGGTGACGAGATTCTTTCGGGTCGTCGGCAGGATAAGCACATGGGAAAGGTGATTGAGCTGTTGGCTGCTCGAGGTTTGATGCTGTCATGGGTGAGGTTCTTGCCTGACGACAGAAACCGTCTGACCAAAGCTTTGAGGGAAACCTTCAACAGCGACGATATAGTTTTTGTCAGTGGTGGCATAGGGGCAACAACTGACGACCATACGCGTCAAGCTGCAGCAGCTGCTCTCGGGGTTGACTTGGTGTTGCACCCGCAGGCGGAGCAGGAAATCAGGCTGCGCTGCCTGGAAATGGCGAGCAAGGGCCAAGGGTCGGCTGACATGTCGACCCCGGAGAACCAGCGCAGGCTTCAAATGGGCATGTTCCCAGAGGGTTCGGAAATTGTGCCCAATCCCTACAACAGAATCCCGGGTTTTTTCATTCGTAATCATACATTTGTACCTGGGTTCCCGGTAATGGCGTGGCCAATGCTGGAATGGACACTTGACCATCGGTATGCACATTTGCGTCAGTTTGTCAGGAATGAGGAGCTGTCATTTGTTGCCTATAACATTCCTGAGTCCAGAATCGCACCGGCACTTGAGGAGGTTGAGCTACGCTGGACTGATGTGCGCGCATTCAGCCTGCCTTCAGTGGGAGAGGGTACTAAGGCTGCTCATATTGAGCTGGGTGTCAAAGGACCCATTGAGCAAGTGAAGCAGGCAATTGCCTTTTTAAGGGAACAGGCGCTCACTCTGGGAGCGACGCTGGAGCCCACAATGGCTAGATCGTTGTCAAGAATAGAATAGAGACATCCGCGACAAGTTGGCAGTTGTGGTTTCTCAAAGCTGGTGATCTGACATAGAATCATGCTGCAGCGCGACATATTATGCTCGTGCTGCAAGACTGCTTTCCCATGTCACAGCTTTACAAGGTCTATTCTAGGAAAGATCGCCCACTTCATATGAAAACCGGCACAGTACAGACTGCAACAGGTCAACAAATGTCCATCCAGGTCATCGAGAGAGCCACCAGTTTGCTGGATGTCCTGGCCAGTGCATCTGAGCCTGTGACACTCAAGGAACTCGCGGCAAGAACAGGGTTGCATCCTTCTACTGCGCACAGGATATTGAGTGACCTGCTGGTTGCCAGGTATGTGGAAAGAAATGACAGTGGTGCCTACCAGCTTGGAATGAGACTGCTTGAGCTCGGTTCGTTAGTCAGAGGACGTCTGAATGTTCGCGAAGCCGCGTTTGAGCATATGCAGAACCTGCATAAGCTGACAGGACAAACGATCAATCTGTCTGTACAGCAGGGCGATGAGATTGTCTACATTGACCGCGCATGGAGCGAGCGTTCAGGTATGCAGGTGGTACGGGCCATTGGGGGTAGGGCTCCGTTGCACCTGACCTCAACGGGAAAATTGTTTTTGTCTGTTGCTGACCCAAGGCAGGTCAGGGCATATGTACATCGAACAGGGCTTGTTGGAAGTACACGCAACAGCATTACTACGAGCGAGCATCTGGAGCAGGAACTGGTCTTTGTGAGACGGCATGGGTACGCTAGAGACAACGAGGAACTGGAGGTTGGTGTCAGGTGTATCGCTGCTGGCATCCACGACGACACCGGGCGTTTGATCGCTGGTCTTTCAATATCTGCACCTGCTGAAAGAATGCAGGATAGCTGGGTGCAACTGCTGATTGAGACTGCCAGATCCATATCAGAAGCATTGGGCTACGAAGCAGACCGTAGACCATAATTTGTTGCGTTGCACAAAAAATCATTGACAAATTTAAGTTAAAGATTTAAATTGATTTTGTGCAGCGCAACAAAGGGAGAGAGAAATGACCAAGATGCCAAAAGAATTTATTGATTCACAAAAAGCTACTGTGGATGCAGTCGTGGCTTTGCAAGGTGTACTGTTTGACGGCTTTGAGAAGCTGGTGGATCTGAACCTGAAAGTCATGAAAGCAAGTCTGGAAGAGGCTTCAGAAAAAGCGCACCAGGCTCTGTCAGTCAAAGATGCACAGGAAGCAGTCGCCATGAGCGCTTCCTTGGTCCAGCCTACTGCTGAAAAAGCTGTGGCTTACACCAAGCATGTCTACGATATCGTTTCAGGTGTTCAGGCTGAATTGTCCAAGTTGGTTGAGGGCAAAGTTTCAGAAAGCCAGAAGCAGATCACTGACGCTGTTGAGCAGATCACTCGCAATGCTCCCGGAGGCTCAGAGGCAGCTGTCGCTATGCTGAAGTCAACTTTGGCACAAGCCAATGCCGCTTATGAAAGTTTGACCAAAGCTGCTAAGCAGGCTGCCGAGATCACGGAAAAGAATATGCGTGCTGCTACTACAGCCACATTTAAAGCTGCTACTGATGCAGCTACTGGTGCTGCCAAGACTGCAGCTCGCGCTACCGCAAAGCGTGAAGACTGAGTAGTTGCTGTTGATGTGGGGCTGTCAATTGCTGACCCAGTGCGCGATAAGCCCCACCGTTCAGGGTGTGGCAGGCCAGTTGTGTCTGTGAAGTGATCAAAGCAGTTAGGTCGCCAACAGCAGGAACCTACCGTAGTGGGTTGGCAAGAGTCTTATTGGCTGGATAGGTGTTCGAACCTATCCAGCTTTTTAGTGTGTCCGGCATGGGCGCACTCCAGTAGCGGCAAGTCCTTCAGGGTTGATCGCCGCGGATGAACAATACGCCTTCGCATACCCCTTCCAAGGCGCTCAGATGCGAAGCATCCTTAGAGCCAGGGCACGGTGCCATGAAGAGGGGCAAGCGCAGCCTTCATGGACCGTTTCCGTATTTGGTATCGATTCAAGAAAGACGGTTGAGCCTTTTAATGGCCTCCACCGATTCACCGATCAGTGAGGGTCCTTTGTAGATCAAGCCGGTATAAAGTTGAATCGCATTTGCGCCCGCCTGGATCTTTTCAGCGGCAGTCTGGCCAGATGTGATTCCACCAACACCTATGATCGGAAAGTCTTTTCCAAGATAACTACGGAATTTTTCAATGACCCAAAGTGATTTTTGATGAACAGGTTGTCCTGACAGTCCACCAGCTTCATCGGCATGTGGAAGTCCTTGGATATCTTCCCTGCTGATGGTCGTGTTTGTTGCAATCAGTCCATCAATCTTATGTGATATCAACTGGTTCGTAATAGCTTCAACCTGGGACTCATCCAGATCTGGTGCAACTTTCAGCACAAGTGGGACATTGCGGCCGTGCAATTCTTGAAGCTGCTGCTTTTTATCTTGCAAGGAGCCAAGAAGCTCGCCAAGGCTGTCGCCAGACTGGAGGTCACGCAAGTTTTTAGTGTTTGGAGATGAAATATTGATGGTGACATAGTCCGCAAACGGATATACGCCTTCAAGCCCGATCAGGTAGTCAGATGCGGCATCCTCAATAGGGGTAGTGGCATTCTTTCCAATATTCAGGCCAAGAATCCCGCCATTTCGTCTAAAGTTGCTACGCTTTACATTAGCGATAAAGGTTTCCAGTCCATCGTTATTGAATCCCATCCGGTTGATGAGCGCCGTTGCTTGCGGGATCCTGAACATCCTTGGTTTGGGGTTTCCAGGTTGCGGCTTGGGGGTGACGGTTCCAACCTCTACGAATCCAAAACCTAAATTCCCCAGGGCATCAATATGTGCTCCATTTTTATCCAAACCTGCAGCAAGCCCGACCGGATTGCGCAGAGTCATGCCCATGAGGGACGTTGGTGCAGTATGAAAATCATGAATCATGCCCCGGGTCAGCTTGCAGTCATATGCTTGCTGGATTGCCTTCAGGGTAAATTCATGCGCAGCTTCTGGATCCATGCGAAACAACGCTGCTCGCGCCAGGCCGTAGACATTAAAAAAAGGATTCATCGAAATCAGGCTGGATAAAAGAAAGAAGAATCGGGTGGCACGTCATGCCACTTGGAATGGTAAAGGTACTGGGCTGGTTGGAATCTGGACTTGTATGACATCTTGGGGCTGTCCTTAATCCAGTAACCCAGGTAAAGCCAGGGCAGTCCAAGTTTCTTGCATTGCTCGATTTGCCAGAGAATGCTGAAGGTACCTAGGCCTGCTGTCATATCCGGATCGTAAAAAGTATATACGGCAGACAGCCCTTGCTCCAGGACATCCACGATCGAAACCATGACCAGCCGGCTATCCTTGCTGTCCCTGAACTCTATAAGTCGGGAGTTGACCCTGCTTTCCAGCAGGAACTGACTGTATTGGCTTTTGCAGTCTTCATCCATGCCACCTCCAGGGTGGCGGGCTTTCTGGTATTTGAGATACAAGTCAAAATGCTCCTGAGACCAGAACAAGGGATGGATAAAGATCTGGAGACTGCAGTGGTTTTTCCAGGATCTGCGTTGGCTTCTGTTCGCCATAAACCGCATGCAATCGACTCTGATGGGTATGCATGCCCGGCACTGATCGCAGTGTGGGCGGTAGGTGTAATGGCCACTGCGCCTGAACCCTTGATCAATAAGAGTGGAAAAAGTACTGCTGTTGATCAGATGGCTGGGAACTGCGACTTGTGATCGTGCCAGGCGATTGGGCAGGTAGCTGCACGTGTACGGTGACGTTGCATAGTATTGCAAAGTAGCAAAAGGAAGTTCATGTACTCGGCTCATGATGCAATCGTAGTGCAAAAGTTCACCATGGGTTCAGACCATGTTCTTTGTAACGAAGTCTGGTAGAGATGGGTGCAGTTTTCCCATTGTATCGAGCCACCCTTGTGTCCAGGGAATATCGGGTTGGGCTGTATGTTTTTTGACTTGACTCAGAAAATCTTCTCTGGGGATAGGGCGCGCACCCATCCTTTGCAGGTGGGTCGTTGTCATCTGGCAATCAATGATTTCGACTTTATGTTGTTTCAGAAACTGTACAAGATGAAACAACGCGATCTTTGAAGCATCGGGGTGCAAGCTGAACATTGACTCACCAAAAAATATGGTCCCCATACTTACGCCATAGAGGCCTCCAGCGAGCTTGCCATTGATCCAAGTCTCAATGCTGTGGCACCTGCCAAGACGATGCCATTGCTGGTAAATATCCTGCATGACTTCGGTTATCCAAGTGCCATGAGCCCCTTTTCTAGGTGTGTTGGCGCAGGCGTCAATGACGCGCTGAAAACAACAATCAACGGTGACAATGCAGTCCAGAAAGATGTTTTCAGCCTGCTTGCGGGCAATTTGTTTCAGGCGCTTGCGCAACGAATGCGACACATGGAGTTCATCACAGAAGAGCACTGCCCTTGGATCAGGACTCCACCACAACACAGGGTCGCCGGGATTGAACCATGGAAAGATCCCTTTGCGGTATGCCTCTTCGAGACGGTTTACGCTTAGGTCAAGTCCGGCGGCCACCAACCCATCAGGCTCTTTGAGTGCGCTGTTGGCATCGGGAAGAGGTGAGTCCTGCGAAACCCAGGTTAGATTTAACGCCATTTCAGGATCCAGGACTTCAAGATGGTTACCGAATGGGAGGCAAACTATAGTAGCGGGTTTCAAACTTGCCTCGTTCCGCATCATGTAGATAGTGCTTGAGGCTTGTCGAGACAGACCTGAAGGAAAGGTTTTCCCACGGAATTTCATCCAGTGCGTAATACTTGGCATCAAGGCTTTCTGGGCCAGGATTGAGGTCACCGTTTTTTGCCTTGGCCAGGAAGTACACATGGATCTGGTCAACATTGGGTACGTCGATAACCGTGTAAAGGGATCCCAGTTCTACTTCAACGCCAGCTTCTTCCCGTGTTTCACGCAGTGCACCATCACTGGTGGTTTCTGAAAGCTCAAGAAACCCTGCTGGCAGGGTCCATGTTCTTGCTCTGGGTTCGATCGCCCTCAGGCATAGCAGGATCTTGTTCTCCCATACAGGAATTGTTCCTACGACAACCCTGGGGTTCTGGTAATGGATAGCTCCGCATGATTCGCACAGATCACGTACCCTGTTGTCGCCTGGAGGAATACGTCGAGTGATGGGAGTGGCACATTGGCTGCAAAAGCGGCTCAGTCGTGGGGCGGGGAAGTAGAAGTCTGCGCTTTTATCCATTCTTGGCATTCTAGAACAAGGGGTTGGAGGGTGGTGATGACATACATATTGCTAGTTTCGTAGACGAGTCTCAGTGCTGTCATCGCAATGCTTAATTTACTTCTTTCTGCTCATGTCATGATGCCAGTTCAATCTGGCTGGGGATTTGTGACAAAGCCAAGCAGACGATCAATGGCCAGATCATCAGGGATGACTTGCACTGAGGAGAAAGAATGCAATGTTTCCACAGGGAACGCAGTGTTCTCAGGAGAGAAGCGAACTTTGGTTTCCTGGCAGGGAATCATGTGTTCTTGCAACCTGTCTAGCAAAGCCATGCCATCCTGGGTAATCAGAGATTCAATGACGAGTTCAAGGTCGTGGTCACAGACCATACCGGGACCATGCTCGCACTCAAGAAACAGCCTACCTTGGGTGTCGATCAACCATCGCTGAACCGACTGTATCTCAAGGTTATTGTGAGTTTGCAGCCGAGCTGGTTGCCCGGTGACGGAAACAATATATGGGGCAGCATCTATCCTGACATAAACTCGCTGAGGGCCATTCTGGAAAAACCAGCGCCCTTTGTCGTCATGTCCGTAGTTACGGTTTATGAAGGCTGTAATCTGTTGGTTGGGAATACTTTCTCCAGCACCGCCAAGGTGCGCCATACCGTCTTGATGAATGCGCCATTGGCCTCTTGCGGATAATGAAAGCCAGCCATAAACGGCAGGTACGTTTGGCCAGCGCTTGATGGCTTCCAGAACTGCTTGATCCATCAGAGTATCAATCTCCCGTCAAAGGTGTTTTTCGTGACTGGTAGAACCAGAGGCTAAATACCTGTGCAGCGAGAAGAACAGCAAAGGACGTCCAGATGGCTTCGTCTCTTTGCATCCCTGCCCAGATGCAGGCATCAATGGCCAGACCGATTCCCCATTGGACAGCAAAAGCCCCGGCGAACATGACCAGGTTGAACGTTGTCAGCACACGCCCAGCTATTTCCTTTGGGAACAACAGCGCAGTCTGTGTCTGCAACAGAATGACTGCAGGAATGCCTGGTGCGAGCATCAACCAGAGTATCCATGCTGATGGTGATTGCCAGAGCAATATCAGAACCATGCAGAAGATGAACCAGTAAAACCCAAAAAGGGTTTGTCTGCCAAGTGTTATTCCACGCTTATCTAAAGCTGGACTGACAAAGCTCATCAGAACATATGCGAGTAGCAAAGCGAAGTTGAAGTAAAGCAATGCTTGGGCAGTTGCGTCATTACCCAGCCCAAGAGCATCAACCATCCATGGTCCAACCCACAGTGATTGCAATGCCACGAAGCCCCCGGAGAAGAAGACTGTAGTGGGAATGATTCTGATAAGGGTCGGGTGTTTAAGCAATTCCAGCAACCGGATATGTTGCCTGTCTGGTTCAGATGATTGCTGAACAAGACTGCGGTCGGCATCGGGAACAAAAAATGCCAGTGCCAGGGCAGACAGGGCAAGAAGTAAAGCGCATAGGGCAAACAGGGATCTCCAGCCGAACTGAAGGGCAAGAAAAAATGCGGGTTGTGTTGCACTCAAGGATCCGAGTGTCCCACCAATAAGCATCCACATTGCCAGTTGAGCCTGTTTGCCCGGAGGAAAGCATCTCCTGAAGTATGAGTAAGGTGCCATCAAGCAAGCAGAGACCCCAAGACCGATCAAAATCCTGGCAATTGATAATGAAAACAGCGACTCACTGATGGCAAAAATGGCACATCCCAGGGCTGCAATGGTCAGGAGTATTGATTCTGTCCTTCTGGCGCCGTGTCGATCTAGCCAGACACCGAGTTGCCATTGGACGCCCGCAAAAGACAAGAAATAGGCAGACGATAGCCAACCTAATGCCCCTGCACTCAGTTTTAGATCCGTAGCCAGGAGCGGAGCAATGGTTGCATTGACCGATCGGAGTGCATATGACAAGAAGTAGGCTGAGACAAAGCTCAGAAACAGAGGAATGGTTAACTGTGCAGAAGACTGCTTCGGGTCCGCTGTGTGCTGTTTATTGGTCATGTCCTAAGTCATTCGAAATGTCGTTTTGCCCATAGCATAAATGGAAAGACCAGAGCTATGGGGGAATCCAGTTTTTATCGTGAAACCACCTGTGATTGTTTCTGTATATCTTTGATTTAAAAAATTATTTCAAAGTTTAATGGGAGTGTGATCAACAAATAAAACTAAGAATATTTGAGTATTTTGGCCAAGGTGGATAAAATTGTCTTAGTGAAATTGCTGATACGCGCATTGATCAACTGACCAGGTCACAGGATAAGCCGGTCATGTGTTCATGAAAGCAGGTTTCCAGTTCGGAACATTGGTGTCTTTGGACAGTAATTTTTTGAGCAATAACCGGATGTCAGTTTGTGATCCAGGCTGGCAGTGGATAAGCAATGGACTTCTCAAACTTTGGTATGCATGGAAATTAGATGAAAAGCGATGCAAGACACGGCACTGAGGTTTTGATCAATGCAAGAAATGAACATCTCTTGAAAAAACAACCGGTTCACAGTCAAAGGCACAGCAACATCAGATGTTCTGCCCTTTATGTGCGTTTTGTTTGCGCAATTGGGGTATTCACGTGCGCATGGCCCACACAAGGCAAAGCGTTTGCCATTGAGGGTTGGGGCTACTCAGATCCGGTGATTCATGAAGTCAGGAGAAGGATCGGACAGGAGATCTCAGGAATAAATCCCGTTGTTTCTGCAAAGCAGCAGGATCTGCAAAAAGCGATTGAGCAGGTGCGCGAAGATTTAAGTAAGGTCTGAACAAGTCCATCGAACCTGTCAGAATAATGGTTATCGATATCAGCCCGATCAGGAACACCCCGATGAGCCAATTGAGTTTTTCCGAGGCAGAGTACACCGGCAAGCGT
>Ga0180217_1001616_pt1 | contig 23769 bp, 34 predicted proteins | sample eDN3rd37CBELigOP_FD_128521 | JGI IMG/M metagenome (GOLD analysis project Ga0180217, IMG submission 128521) | Enriched Organic Plus compost microbial communities from Emeryville, California, USA - eDNA 3rd pass 37_C BE-Lig OP (version 2) (version 2) ... | reverse complement strand
CTACGTCGCTGCGCAGTTTGGCCGCACCACGCTGATCGTGGTAGACCAGGAGAACTTGCGAGACCAATGGATTGACGAAACGCTGATACCGCACTTCGGGTTCAAGCGGGAAGACATCGGTATCGTCCAGGGCACGAAATGCGACTACAAGGGCAAGCCGGTCGTTGTCGCCATGATCCAGACGTTGACGCAAAAGAGGTTCGCGCGGGACTTCTACGACTACTTCGGTTTCGTCATATTCGACGAGGTACACACCACGGGCGCGCCGACGTTCCAAACCACGCTATCCCAGTTCTCCGCGTCACGCCGGCTGTCGGTGTCGGCCACGCCCAAACGGCGAGACGGGTTGCAGAAGGCCCTCGACTACAACCTCGGCCCGGTGAGAGTTGCCGCAGACGCGGAGCACGACGAGTCGGCTGTTTACATTCTTCGTCATCCGACTGTATATTCCTGGTACGCGAACATTTCCCCCAAGGTAGGTCGGATTATCACGGAGGTCTCGGAAGACGGCCCCCGGAATCTGATGGTCGCGGAAGCCATTCAATGGCTCTACGAAAGCGGGCGAGACGTTCTGGTCCTGAGCGACCGGATCGAGCAGTTGAACGAGATCAAGGAATTGCTCTACTACCTCGGCATGGAGGAAGAAGAGATCGGGCTGTACGTTGGTATGCATCCGGTCTGGCAATGGGTCAAAGACCCCAAACCGCCAAGGCGGCCGCAGGGCTGGGAGCCGGGCACCGACTACACCCCCGTCAAACTGACCATGGTCCAGAAGAAGACGCCGAAGGAGCGACTGAAATGGATCAAGGAGCATGCAAGGATTATCCTGGCGACGTACGGGATGTTCCAGAAGGGAGTAGATGTACCACGATTGACGGCGGGCATAGACATCACGCCGCGCGGGGTAGCAGAGCAGGTCCACGGGCGGATCAAGCGCGGCAAGGTCGATATCTTGCCGATCTGGGTTACCATCGTGGACGAGAACAACTACAGGCTGTTGCATTCATTTGGGAATCGGGTCCGAGACTATCTGAAAGACAACGCTGTCCTTTATGAATGGAACGATGACGGGAGTACCACGCCATGCCGCTCAAACCAGTTATTACGCGAAACGGAAAGCCGGGTAACCGATTTAAAAGCACACCGGATCGAAACCAACAGAGACGGGATAAATACGCTACTGACCCCGGAATCCGTGAAAAAGCAAAGGAGGCTTCAAGAAGCAGCTATCGTCGAGCGGTTCCGCTCCGTCCGAGCGCGCTCCAGGGAGGACTCCTTACCGCAGGAACCCTCCGCGAGATCACGCACGAAGACCTCGAACAGCCCACCACCGTCGAGACCTACACGGTCCCCGAAGCGGCGGCTGCGCTAGGTAAGTCGGTCCCGAACTTCCGGCGCTGGCTGGACCGCGATCTGGTCCCGGCCCCGTATATGCGGGAAACGGCGCGGGGCCTGCGCGTCTACACGGTAGGAGAACTGGAGATCATCGGGCAGGAGTTGGCCCTGCATGAACAGGAATTCGCCTACTACTGCGCACAACACGAAGACGTACGCCACCGGATGTTCCAGCGCATCCAAGGCTACCGGGCGCACAATATTTAAATCAGAAAGGAAGTCATCATGGCAGAACGCAGACTACGGTCCGCTGCCGCTCGGGCGAGGTCGGCGGCCAAGAGCGAGACCATCAAACGCACCACGCGCTCCGGCGCTTACGGCAGCGAAGAAGAAGAGCAAGAAACCCTGGGTGAGGTTGATTTCCCCGCTGGCGTAGAGCCGGCTTTCGTTCGGGTGAGCGCGGGCGGCACCTACAATTTGGGGGACTATAATTCTCTGCGCCTGGATGTCAGCGTCACGATCCCCTGCCACCCCGGGAAGATCGAGCAGACGTACCGGGACGCCTCCGACTTCGTTGCCGAGAAGTTGAGCGAAGAAGAAACGGCATGGATGGGCACAAAGAGGAAATAACATGGCACGCACACGGGTTAGAGGGAAGGTCCAAGGCGTCAAAGAGGGGGCGGAGAAGGCGGCACCCCGGGAACTGGATCAGGTTGTTGCAGCGATCCGCAAGAACCAAGGCGAGCACACCATCGTCAAGGGCAGCAGCGTCTACCAGCCGCCTCGTCTGTCCACTGGGGTATTTACCCTGGACATGGCGCTCTGCGGCGGGATCATACGTGGCAAGGTCAATGACTTTTCCGGCGCGAAGCACTCCGGGAAGACCACCGTCATGCTCAAGACGCTGGCGTTGTACCAGCAGCGATACCCGGACGAGCAGGTTGCGCTGGTCGATGCGGAGCACACTTATGACCCGGTATGGGCTGCGGTTCATGGCATCGACAACGATAGGTTGCTCATCGTCAAGCCCGATACCGCAGAGCAGGCCATTGATCTGGTCGATGCGCTCATGCGCACGCTGGAGATCGGGTTACTGGGCCTGGACTCCATCGCGGCGCTGATCCCCACCAAGGTCCAGGAAACGTCCGCCGAGGACAACGACACGCCGGGGCTGCACGCCAAGCTCACGACCAAACTGGTATCGAAGGTGAACTCCGCGCTGCTGTCCGAGTCGAAGCGCGGGCACTATCCCACCTTGCTCTGCACTAACCAATGGCGCGCCGGCATCGGCAAATGGGCACCCCCGGGCCAGGAAGCGCTCAGTTCGCCGGGCGGCAAAGCGTACGAACACTATCTGTCCACGCGCACCATCTTCAAGAACTACGAGAAGATCGAGAAGGATAGCCAGGGCTTCGAGACGCTGGCCTACAACGAGCACTCGTTCAAGATCGACAAGAACAAGTTCAACGCGGGCATCCGTACTGGTGAGTTCCAGATGATGCGGCGCGACCACGCAACGCTGCCTCTGAGTACCGGCGACATCGACGAGGCCGGCACGATGCTTGCCACCGCCAAGCGCATGGGCATCTACACGGGCGGCGGCCGGTCCTGGAAGCTGGAAATCATCGACGACGAATACCCGTTCGGTAACGCCGACGAGGCCATCGAGTTCCTGTACGAGAACCAGGACGTAAAGCAGGCGCTGCGCAACCATCTGATCGCCCTGCACGCCGTCAAGCTGGGCATGCCCCAGTATTTCATCGACTCGATCTACGAGATGTGACATGGCTACCAGAACGATCCGGCGAATCCGCCGCCCTGTTCAGCAGGACATCTTCCAGCAGACGGGCATCGACAAAGCCTCGGTTGTTGAGCGCATCCGCACGATGCTGCGGGTCCGGCGCGGGGAGACCAAGGACCAGTTGACCGCCATGTACAAGCGGTTGAATCCAGGTTGCGATCCCCGGGTCGTAGACGCCGCCATCTCCGTCGCCATCGAAGAGGAATACGCCGTTCAGATGATGGAGGTCTACCGCTTCCTGCGGAAGGTCCAGGACGAGGCACGCACCGTCAAGGCTGCGCGCGCCAAACTGTCAGAGGCATTCGCAGACGATCTCAAGCCGGCCGAGATCGACATCATTCTTGAACTGTTGGCTCGCAAGCTACCATGAGCGAGTACGCGGACGAATGGCTGGCCGCAACCGGCCACCGGCCTGACAAACTGGGCGGCTACGGGGCCAAGGCCGAGACGCGCCGTATCGAGTTCGCCCTGCGCGTCCTGGACGGCATGCGCCCCAAAGGAATGATCGTCGGCATGGCTCAGGGCTGGGATATGGCCGTCGCTGAGGCATGCTATCTGCTGGACATCCCCTACCGCGCGTTCGTCCCGTTCCAGGGCCAGGAGAGCGTCTGGCCGAGCGCCACGCAAACGCTGTATCGCAACCTGCTGGACAAGGCGCTGGAGATCGTCGTAGTCAGCCCGGGCGGGTACAGCAGGAAGGCCATGCAGGACCGCAACGAGGCCATGGTGGACGATCCCCTGGTCACCACCATCCTGGCCTTGTGGAGCGGCACCCCGGGCGGCACGGCAAGTTGCATCCGCTACGCCCAGCTTATCGCAGCCAAGCCAGTAGTAAACCTCTGGCAACTTTGGGATGAACACAATGGCTAATCCGTATCTGAAGCGCCTGGAGAACCCGGCTCTGGCTAACTCCAATGGGCATTCCCACAAACGCGCAAAGCGGCAGGAGAAGGAGATCGCCAAGCGCATCGGCGGGCGGCTGGTTCCTCGATCTGGCGCGGGAGACATCAAAGGTGACTGCCGTCTGAAGGGCATCTTGCGGATCGAGGCCAAGACCACCGGCAACAGGTCGTTTTCGGTCACCCTGGACATGATCGACAAAATAGAGGAAGCTGCCGTCTCTGCCGGAGAGATGCCGGTCATCGTCATCGAATTCAACAACAACGGAAAGCGCATGAAAGAGATCGCGGTCTGCCCGACCTGGGTACTCGACTCCATCTGCGCGAATCAACAAGGATAGTCATGGTCACCCGTCTGCGCCGCACAATGGTCAAACCCCCGGAGAACACGACGGTCCGCCGCATCACGCGCCGCCGCCTGGGCGCGCCGGAGCCTGCCCCGGCTCGACGTGCCGATGCTGATGGGAAGATTGTCGAACTGGACGAGGACAGCCCTCTCGTCGAATACCTGAAGCGAGTACGCTCCACGCCACGGGCAATGCGGGGCGGGGACTACCTCCACGTCTCCGACCTGATCCATCGCTGCCTGCGCAAATCCGCGCTCTGCGAAAAGTACAACGTCAAGCCGCGCCCCCAGGTACTAACCTTGGGCGACCGCTTCACCTTTGCACAGGGTGAGGCGATTCACGATACGGCCAAGCAGATGTTCGTCGAGTCCGCTCCGAACGAGATATGGGGCAGATGGCGCTGCCATTGCGGCTTCCTGCACCACGAGGAACCCTGCACACTGGAAGAGACCGATGTCGATGAGGTCTGCCCACAATGCCGGAAGAAATGCAACATCTACGAAGAAGTCCCGATGTTCGACGACGAGTTGATGGTTGTGGGCAACCCGGACCTTCTGCACTACCGGCAAGCGATACAGGCGTTCCACGTATCGGAGTTGAAATCAATTTCACACGATCAATGGAAAGACCTTAAGAGACCGCTGCCGGACCATGTACTCCAGGCGATTTTTTACTGGCGCATCATGCACAGGCGGGGGTATCCTCTCACCGACCACGTTTCCATCCTGTATGTCACCAAGGGCTGGGTCTTCGGGTACACATCGCCGGTCAAGGAATTTGTCCTGAAGGTCGCTCCCGAACTGCCGCGCCTCAACGACATGATCGAGGACGCTATCGCGTACCGGGATGCGAAGAAAAGCGGGCGGTTGCCCATCCGAATCAAATGCTCGACCACGGAGTCCCCAGATGCGAAGAATTGTGAGGTCTGCCAACTCTGCTTCCAGGAGCGCTAAACCTCGACGCCGCATCGTCGGTATAGATGCGTCCCTGACTTCCACCGGCTTCGCCTACCGGCTTGATGGGGAAGTACGAACCGGGCGGGTCGATACTGGCAAGCTGCGCGGCTCCCACCGGCTCTACTACATACGCGAGCGGGCCAGGGAGGTTATCCAGGCATCGCGGGCGGAGGTAGTAGTTCTGGAAGACTATGCGTTCAGTCGAGGCCCCAAGAGCGGCCGCGTCTTCAACATCGGTGAGGGCGGGGGCGTACTCAAATTATTGTTCTGGGAGATGGGCGTTGATGTTATTATCGTCTCGTCCACTTGTTTGAAGCGCTCGATTACTGGCAAAGGCCGACTATCGAAGGGCGCGGCGGGCAAGACGGAGATGATGAAGGCAATCCAGCAGTTGCTTGGTTACGACATCCGACAGAGCGACGAGGCGGACGCCCTCGGCCTCATGGCCTACGGCGAAGCGTATCTGGATCAGGCAGGGCCTGCCCTACTGCTACAGAGAGTCCGGTCAGGGGAGCCCCCGACCATAGAGATGGGAGGTAAGCTGAAACGATGACCCCTAACTAGCCTGCAATCAATTGCAAAAAGGTTCATGTGTACGGTTGCTGTTTTTCTCGAATTTCCATAACATGCATCCTGCACCAACCGAATCGGTCCAACTCCCGTAAACCCTGAAAGGTACACATCATGGCGAAAGCTCAAACGAAGAAGGCGGCCCCCGCCGCAGCCGACGAGATCGTCGTCGGTTCCCAAGTCAAGTTCCTCGGCTACGACGAAAGTGTCCCCGAAGAGGAACGCATCCTCGAAGCCGAGCAAGTCTACGAAGTCGTCGGCCTGCCGGAAGTCGTCAAGGATGAAGAATCCGGCGAAGATGTCGAAACCGGCTTCGTGGTCAAGGCCCCGAACCCCGACTTCAACCCCAAGAAGAAGGTCCACCCCGACACGAACCCCGAATTCCTGGAAACCGAAGTCCTGGAAGACGAGATCGAGCTGGTCCCGGGCGAACCCGCTGCTGCCGCCGAAGCCGAAGCCGAAGCCGAAGCTGCCAAGCCGGCGCGCGGCAAGGGTAAGGCCGGCGTCAAGGAGCAGACGGCTGCTGCCGACACCAAAGCGACCAAGACCGCCGCCAAGAAGACCGCCAAGGCCGCGCCCAAGGAAGAAGCCGATGGCGAAGAGGCCGCCAACGACGAACTGCCCGACCTGGAAAACGAGGACGAGTCGGTTCTGGCGCTGATCGCGGAATCCGACGACCTGATCGCCACGGCGCAGGAACTGGAAGCCAACGTCGCCACGACCGAGTTCCAACTGGGCGGCATCCTGTTCCACATCAAGAAGGCCAAGTCCTACCTCGAAGTCGAGGGCGGCGAAGCCTACGATGAAGCCGGTGGCTTCCAGAAGTTCCTGCTGGACTTCTTCAATGTCGATTACCGCAAGGCGATGTACCTGATCGACATCTACACCTGCTTCACCCTGGCCGGCATCGAGAACCCGTCGCAGGTCGTGGCCGAGATCGGCTGGACCAAGGCCAGCAAGATAGCCAAGCATCTCGTGGGCGAGAACGCCGATGTCGAGGGCCTGATCGCCCTGGCGCAGGAAAACACCGTGGCCGACCTGTCCGAGGCCATCAAGGAGCAGGTCGAAGTCGGCTCCAGCAAGAACCCGGGCGAGAAGAAGACGCGCCTGACCCTGAAGTTCCGCTACTTCGAGGAAGAAGCGGCCATCGTCGAGGACACGCTGAACGCGGCCAAGGAACAACTGGGTCTGAAAGACACCACCGAAGCCCTGCTGCACATCCTGCAAGAATGGGCGATCACCAACGGCGGTGAAGCGGCCGAGACGGGCAAGGAAGAGCAGGCCGCGCCGGCCCGCAAGGCCCCCGGCAAGCCCGCGACCAAGGCGGCTTCCAAGCGCGCCACGGCCAAGGCGTAATCCGCGCCCCGGCCGGTAGCACCAAGCAAGGGGACCACTCTACGGGGCGGTCCCCTTTTTCTCGTTCTGGGAGTGAAGAATGGCAACACGTCGAATCGCCCGCCGAACTGGCGGCACGGCAAGCAGGCCCGAAGCGGCCCCTCAGCAGGACTTTCGCCAACAACGGCTGAAGTTCGAGTATCGGGACATCACCGATATCAATCCGTACGAATGGAACGCCCGGGACAACGCCAAGGCCGTCGAGGCGGTCAAGAAGTCCATCGAGACCTTCGGCTTCCTGGTCCCTTGCGTCATCGACGACGAGGGCAATCTGGCGGCGGGGCACACCCGCGTGGAAGCGGCCAAGCTGCTACAGATGACGGCAGTACCCGTGGTCTACGCCTCGCACCTGACCCCGGAGCAGTTGAACGCCTTCCGGTTGATCGACAACAAGGTCTCCGAGATCGCGGACTGGGACTACGATCTGCTGGCCGGCGAGATTGCCAAGCTGTCGGATGTCGGGTTCGATCTATCCGGCTACGGCTGGTCGGCGGAAGAAATCGACTGCCTGCGCTCCGTCGTGGCCGACGACTGCCTGGACAGCAACACGTTGGTCACAGACCAGGAGCGAGAGCAGATCACTCGGGCGGAGCGGCGCGCGCCGGCCACCACCCGTATCGTGATCGGGGAGTTCGTCTTCTTCGTCCCGCAGCGCAGCTATCGCACCTGGGCGGACGGCATCCGACAACTCTGCGACTTCGACGAAGAGAGCATCGCCGCAGAACTCAAGCGCCGGCTGGCGATCCCGGAGTAGCCCATGCCCGTCGTTCGACGTACCCGAGTCAAACCGGCCCCACGCAGCGCGATCCTGGCCGCCAGCGTCCACGAACTGGTCCCGGACGATACCAACCCCCGGCAACCCGATCCGGCGCGCCTGGGACTGCTACGGCTGTCCCTGGCTAAACTGGGATTCCTGATGCCTGTCTTCCGGCAGAAGGGCACCAATCTGCTGCTGTCGGGCCACCAACGGTTGACCGTAGCCAAAGACCTGGGCCTGGACACCATCCCCTGCATGGATATCGAACTGGACGAGGCGGACATCAAGGGGGTCAACATCCTGTTCAACCGGATAACCAACGACTTCAACGCCTTCGACACGGGCGGCAAGGTCGCGGAGAAGCTGGACATGCAGACGGTCATCGCGGCGGCCGAGGCGCTGCCCGACAAAGACCCGGAAATCCATGCAGCGTTCCACTGCCGGGACGAACCCATAGCACCTATCGTCCGCAGCGTGCCCGAGCTATACGACAAGAAGGCCGCGCTGGCGGCGCACACGCTGCTGCGCAAGGGCATCAGGATTCCTGCCGTCGTCACGATCTCCGGGCGTGTCATCAACGGCATCCACCGGCTGTTCTCGGCGCTTGAATCCGGCGTCACGTCCTGGCCCATTGTCCGGGTGTCGGATGAGATCGGAGACGTAGCCAGCGCCCTGCTGAACTACCTGTCGATGGACTACAAGATCGACGGCGAATTCAAAGACCTGTTGCGGGCGGGCGCATTCCGGCGAGCGTCGAACGATAAGGGCACGGTCCCGAAGTCCTACCGCTTCTGGGCCAACGGATGCCGCACGTTGCTGGACAAGGACAGCTACACGCCGGAAGCATGGAACCATTTCAGGCACACGCACGGCCAGAACATCCTCGACTTCGGCGCGGGGCTTTGCAAGGTCGCCCCTTACCTCCAGACGAAGGGCATGAATGCCATCGACTTCGAGCCGTACCGATTTGACCCGGACAAGCCGGGCGGCCAGCCTGACCCGGCCTATTCCCGTCAACAGGCGAAGCGGTTTCTGCAATTGATTGCAAACCCCAAGCTGAAGTTCGATTCGATCTTCCTGTCGGCGGTCATGAACTCGATCCCGTTCCCGGAAGATCGTCTGAAGGTGCTCGCTATCGTCCATGCACTCTGCACGCGCGCCACGGCGGTCTACGGTACATGTCGGGACATCTCGGACTTCAACTACGAGTACGGCGGGGAGCGCCGCAGCGTATACTTCGTCATGGATGGTGAGCCTGGGGTTCGCCTAGGCGATGTCACCAGCCGTCCGAAGCTCCAGAAGTTCCACTCCCAGGCTGAGGCGAAGGAGATGTTCAGCCGCTTCTGGAAGACCGTGGAGTTCTGGCCGGGCGGCAACGTCTTCTACTATAAGCTGACCAACGCAGTCGGCGTTAATGCAAAAGTCCTGGCCCAGTCGCTGGAGTTCGAGTTTGATCTGCCCTACCTGGACGGGTCCACGATGGGTCTGGTCAAGGAAGCCAAAGAGGCTTTCGCAAAGCGGCTCATGATGGGCCGACTACCGTAGGAGAGCATCATGCGAGTACCTTTCAATTACGATTTGCGCCGCATCACGTCGCACTGCGTCAACCTCTGCAATGGTCGCATCGACGTACTGGCTGACGACAAGAGCAAGGGCCTGGGCGGCGCGCCCACTGTCTACTACCTCTCGATCAACCACCCGGAGAAGCCTCTGGCGTTCGGGCAGATACGGGACGAGACCACGCGACTCACGTTCCATCAAGGAGACCCGGCCGAGGGAACGAAAGGCATCACGCACGAAGCCCTGATCGCAGTCCTGATCGACCGTCTGACAGGGTTCCAGGCAGGGCCATTCGCCAGCAACAACAATGACGACGCCCTCTACCACCTGAAAGAGGCGCAGAAGGCGTTGCAGCAGCGCACTGAAGAGCGCGCGGCGCGCGGCGTCGAGGGCCAAGCGATTCCATGATGTCGTGACATTGACTTCAGCCGGGGTTAAGATTGTGCCGTAACTTAATCCCGGCCGAGGTCCATCATGAGTCTCAGCGTCAACGAAGACCCGCAAAAGCCTGTTCACTTCCCTGCCGATCCCGACAAGTTCGTTTTCGACAACGAGGTCACGGCGATTTTCCCGAACATGGCAAAGCGGTCGATCCCGCACTTCTACGAAGCACACGCCATGCATGCTCGCATGCTGGCCGCCTGGGTCCAACGCCCTGGTCTCCAGATCGCCGACTTCGGCGCATCGCGCGGCGCGTTCATCGACGCTCTGCGGAACTGCTACGGCCCCGGCATTGTCAAGCACGTCTGCGCCGCCGATATTTCCGACTCGATGTGCAGTCACTTGGAAGCTGACTTCCCGGACGCCAGGGTTCACCGCATGGACATCACCAGCGCCGAGTTCCTGTCGGACGACAACCGTTCGTCGTTCGATATCATCAACCTGAACTACGTCCTGCAATTCGTTCCGCCGACCCTTCAGGATTGCGTCCTGACCAAGATACTGGATATGGTCAAGCCGGGCGGCGTCCTCATCTATGGCACGAAGGAAGACGACAACACGCCGCTGGGCGCGCTACTGCATGAGCAGTACATCCAGTTCCGGCTGGACAACGGCTACACCCGCGAAGAGATCGTGGCAAAGTCGGCGGCCCTGAAGAATTCGATGTGGCCCACGAACCGCCTCTGGTTCCTCGGCCGCTTGGCTTCTTCCGGCTTCAGCGTCCGCGAGACCACGCGCTACGCGGTCTTCGCCACCTACTTCGCCATTCGGGACGGAGGCAACCATGGCGCAGGATGATGCCAACACCCCGCAACGGCGCGTCGTGCTTCGGCGCGGCCGCCAGGGCGGCGGCTTCGGCGGGGGCGGAGTACGTGGCTCCGGTCCGGTCCAGGGCATGCCTCGCAGCCATCACGAGGAAGACGAGGTAGACGACGCCATCGACCCGCACCGGATGAACCAAGCGGTCCGCACTCTGCCCGCTCCTGGCCCGCAGGGCGGCCCGCCCCCGGACGATCCCGATAACCCGCAGAACCGCCTCTTCCAGGTCGCGGCGGCGGGCAGCAGCGCCTATGCCAAGGAGTATCGACTGCAACTGCTGCATCGCCTGCTGCTGCGGCGCGTACCCCTGGATCAAATCGCGCGGCAACTGGGCGTCTCCATCTCCACCGTCGAGAAGGACCGGGCCGAACTGAAGAAGCGGTTGCGCGAGGCGGCGCGGGAACTCGATATCAACGAGATGATTGGCAACCAGACCGAACTCTACGACGAGATATCGGGCATGGGCCTGCGCATCGCTAGTAGCGATGCTCCGACGCCGATGAAGCTGGCGGCCATGCGTACCTCGCTCGCGGCCAACGCGGACAAGGCGCGCTTCTATCAGTCGGCCGGCGTCTTCGATGTCCTGCGCTATCGCCGGTCGGAAGACGGCTCCAGCATCTCGGATGTCCACCAACTCATGGAGAACACCGAGCGCATGCTGCAAGTCCTGATGGAGGGCGATGATGCTGCCGATGGTGGCCGTCGCCGCGACCCACCTGCGCCCAGGCGTCGCCGTACGCGCGGCTTCCGGGATTTCCAGGACACCGACTCCAACGACCATGCGGAAGTTGTCGAACTATGAATGCACCACTGAATCGCCGGGCGACGCGCTTCCTTGAAGAAGTCGAGGCCGTCGCCCAAGGCATGAACAACGAGATGTTCGGGGAGATGTACCTCACCGCCGTCAAGAACTTCATGCACGGCGACCCGACGCTGTTTCGGTTTGTCAAGCAACTGGAGCGCCCGCCTGTCTCCATCCAGGAGTTCATGGACTCCCCGGAGTTCCTGGGTGCGACCGACCTGAACATCTGGCCCGAGGTCCGCAAGGCGCTGATCGAGATCAACCAGAACTGGTGGCGCGGCGTTGATTATGGGGCGTACGACGAGGGCCTGATGATGGGCGCGACTGGCACGGCCAAGTCCACCATCTCCATGGTCTCGATCATGTACCACACCTATCTGCTGGGCTGCTGCAAGAACCCGCAGGCTATCTACGGTCTCCCGAAGCAAACGTCCATCGTTTTCCCGATCATGGGCGCGAAGCCCCACGTCGTGAACAAGGTCGTTTATGCCCCGATGCGCAAGTTCATCGAGGCCATGCCCTACTTCCAGAAGTTCATGCCGCCGTCCAAGCTGATCGACAGCGAAATGTACTTCGAGGAAAAGAACATCCGAATCGTCCGGGCAGGCGGCGACGAAGACGCCATCCTGGGTGAAGCCGTCATCGGCGGGATGATCGACGAAATCAACTTCATGCAGGTTGTCCAGCGGTCCAAGAAGGCCGAGGTCAGCACCGGGCGGGCGGGCCTGTACGATCAGGCCGAGCAGGTCCACCACCGGATGGTCACCCGGAAGAAAGGCCGCTTCCAGAAGCCCGGCAACTTCCCCATGATGGGCATCATCTTCCCGTCCTCGTCCACCCGGTACAAGGGCGACTTCACCGACAAGCGCAAGGCGTTCGTCGAGCGCAACAAGATCAAATCCACCTACATCTACAACAAGCGACAGTACGATGTCGTCCCGCAGGATCGCTTCAGCGGCGAGAAGTTCCGCCTGCTGATAGGCAATGACCTGCAACACGATACGCGCGTCCTGGAGCCTGGAGAGACGGTCCCGAAGGGGGCCTGGGTCGAGCAAGTCCCGGTCGAGTACCTGGAAGCGTTCCGCGACAAGCCGTACGACACGCTGCGCGACGTTCTGGGCATCTCCCACAACGCACTGTCTCCGTTCATCAAGAGCCGGCACAAGGTCTACGAATGCGTCGAGGCCGGGCGGGAAGAGGGCCTGGAGTCGTTCCTGGTCAAGGATCACGTCATCCTTGGCATCGACGGCATGCTCCAGGTCAAGCAGCACCACTACTGCGGCAACCCGTCACGCCCCCGTTACGTCCATATCGACTTGTCCATCAACGGCGACCGATGCGGCGTGGCAATGGTCTGCTTCACGGGCCTGATCGAGGTAGAGCGCCAGGGCCTGCGCGAGTTGATGCCCACGGCGCGCCTGGAGATGGCGGCGACCATTGAGCCGGACGCCAACAACGAGATCGACATTGCAGAGGTTCGGGCGTTCGTCGCCCAGCTTCGCAACCGCTACGGCTACCCGATCAAGGGCGTCTCTTACGACGGATTCAATTCTCGTGAATCCATCCAGGCATGGCGAAAGGCCGGCATGAAAGCTACACTGCTTTCCGTCGATAGGACCGACGTACCGTACAAGCAATTCCGAGATGCGATGTACGACGGTCGTATCCTGTTGCTCGATGATGCGGTCTTGCTGGACGAGATCGTCAACCTGGAACACGACACCAAAACCGGCAAGGTCGATCACCCCGTCACGGGCAGCAAAGACGTATCCGATGCTGTTTGCGGGGCGTATACCAACATGCTCGAACGTCGCTCGACCTGGATGGCCGGCAGTGATGATCGGGACAGCGACGGCCGGTACATCGGCGGGGAAAGATATTCGGGCGAGCGGCGTTTTTGAAATTGATTGCACGCGACCCCACGGAGCAGTAGGTACACTCACGCAAGGAAAAGCATCATGCAACAATACACGGATTTGGTACAGGATGTTCTCGTCAACGGGCAGGTACGTCAGGATCGGACCGGCGTAGGCACCATCGGGGTCTTCGGGCGGACCCTGAACTTCGATCTGGGCGAGGGTTTCCCCATCGTCACTGTCAAGGAAACCAATTTCAAAGCCATCGCGGCCGAACTCGTGGGGTTCATTCGCGGCTTCGACAGCGCCAAGCAGTTCCGCGATGCTGGCACCAAGATATGGGACGCCAACGCCAACGCTCCCGGCCTGGAAGGGCACCGCAATCCCTGGCTGAACAACCCCGTCAGGAAGGGCGAGGACGATCTTGGTCGCATCTATGGCGTCCAATGGCGCGGCTGGAAGGGACCGGCTAGGCCCGAGCCAGTAAGGGAGCCGCATAGCGGCGAGGTTGCCCCAGCGGATGGCTGGTGGGGGCCGGGTTTGGAGGTCGATCAACTGGACAACCTGCTGCACGACCTTGCCAGCAACCCGTACAGCCGTCGCCATCTCGTCACGGCATGGAATCCTGGTGAACTGGATCAGATGGCGCTGCCGCCCTGCCACTATGCGTTCCAATGCTACATGCGCGAAGACGGCCAGGGCGGGTTCTTCCTGGACATGATGGTCCACATGCGCAGCGTCGATGTCTTCCTGGGCCTGCCTTTCAACATCTCCAGCTATGCGGCGCTGACGCACTGGATCGCGCACATGGTCACGGTCTGGGGCAATTCGTCCGGGCGCGTCGTCTACCCCGGGCGGCTCATCATGACCCTGGGCGACACGCATATCTACCTCAACCACGTCAACGCGGCCAAGCTGATGCTAACCCGCAACTCGAAGTGGAGATGCGCGCACCCGGCAGACGCCGCGTTCCTCATGGCCCCTCGCTTGACTATCGACCCGGAACTGGACAGCTACGAGAAGACGGTGGCCGACTCTTTCATCCTCATGGGTTACTATCCCCACAAGCCCATCAGAGTCCCGATGGCTGTCTGACCATTGCGCCGCGCCTGCGGGCGCGGTAGCATCTCTTAACTACTGGGGGATGAAATGCTACTGAGCTACGTCGAGTTGAGGGGACTGGCCGAGCGGGGCGTCGTCACTGACGTTCAGGATGACGCTATCAACGCGGCCAGCATCGACGTACGGCTGGGGCGGGAGATCATGGTCGAAGACCTGGATGTCTGCCGGAACCGTTACTCCGGCCAGACCTGTCGGGTCGTCGATCTGTCGAAGCGCGAATCGCTCTCCATGCGCCGCATACGCATCCTGGGCGAGGGCGGCTATCGCCTGAATCCGGGGCAGTTCATCCTGGCGCACACCATGGAGATGTTCAATCTCCCGAATGACATCTCCGCACAGTTCCTGCTGAAGTCGAGCATGGCCCGCGCGGGGCTGGATCACCTGTCCGCCACATGGTGCGACGCCGGCTGGCACGGCTCACGTCTCACCCTGGAACTTCGCAACGTCACCGAGTCCCATATCCTGCTGCTGAAGCCGGGCATGTTCATCGGGCAGATGAAGTTCTACCGGCATACTCCAGTACCGGATGACAAATCCTACGCAGCGCGTGGGCGGTACAACAACGACGAAACCGTCGCAGGGATCAAGGAATGAACTGGGAAGATACCGCCGTTATCGCGGTATGGCTGGTCATTTCTGCGTCCTTTTGGGCAGGGGTACTATCGCTATGATCGCGGAAGAAGACATCGACGTTGACGACGAGTTCGATCTGGAGGTTTTGCTGGACGCTCTCAGCGCGGACGATACGCTCGACCTGGGCTATCGGCATGCGCTCTGCGAGCGGCTGGTCACGACATCCGAACTCTGGATTGTCGAACTGTACACGTACTTCGCTGGCATCCGGGATATCGACGGGCACCGGCACAACCAATACGGCGTGACTATCCCCGGATTTACGACGTTTCTCGTCGGCTCGGCCGATGACCTCAGCGGAGCATTCAGACTCTGCGAGATGCTAGAAAAGAAAGGGGTCGTTCACATCTATCCCGCAATGATGCAACGACAGTGAGGGCAGTATGGGTAAGCAACGATGGGCTGAAGACCAAACGCAAGATTGGAGAGGTATGAGGAAGGATCAACAGGCAAGGAACGAGGGGCCTGACAAGCGCAATTGGACTCGGCACGATCTACGCGATATCCGACCCCGAACCGAGCGACAGCGCGACGCCATACGAAGCTACCTGGAGGGCAACGACATCGCCATGCTTGGCACGGCCGGCACGGGCAAGAGCCTCGTGGCCCTCTACCTTGCAGCGCACTCGCTCACGGACGAACGGCAGGCCATCGAGCAGATCATCGTCATCCGCGCACCTGTCCCCGCCATCGACCAAGGCTTCCTGCCGGGAGACCTGGACGAGAAGCAGGCCGTCTACGAAGACCCGTACCCGCCGTTGCTCGCCAAGCTGTTTGGGCCAGCGACGACGTACGAGAAGATGAAGGCGGCCGGCAAGCTGGTATTCAGGACGCCTTCGTATCTGCGCGGGGTCACGTTCGACAACGCCGTCGTCGTCCTGGAGGAAGTCCAGAACTGCGCCTTCGAGCACATCGACACGGTGATGACGCGCCTGGGCGAGAACTCCCGCATCATCGTCACCGGGGATACTCGCCAAATGGACCTGAACCGGACGCACGGCTATGCCAGCGGCATCCGGGACTTCATTCAAGTGTCCAGGGACATGAACGACTTCGAGATCGTAGAATTCAACAAACACGATATCGTTCGCGGCCCGCGCGTCCGAAGTTGGATCACGGCCTGCGAGTCGCTTGTCGATTCCCGTAAACCCGAACCGGCTCTCTAACCATGGACACGCCCTCGATCATCGCCTCAACCTCCGCTATCGTTTATGCCGTGGGTCTCGGCGCGGGGGCGCTCCTGATGTACTGTCGTAGCCACGTCGAGCGCATGCACCGTTTGCAATTGATTGCAGCGATGCGCCTCGATCTCGCCTTGGCCCGTCGCGGCCTTTAACTCTGGAGCATTAGGTATATGGCAACCAACACACTCGGCATCCTCTTGTCGCTCGCTGCGCAGGGTCTGGCAGCGTCCAACCCCAAACGCTACCGCGAAATCAAGAACAAGTCCGAAGAGCGCCGCTTGGCTCGCATCCGCAGCATTCCGCTGGGCGAGGTCACTCCGGTTGCCCATGGCGGCGGTAAGCCCTGGGCGGGCAAGAAATCCAAGAAGAAGGCCGCGCGGAAATGAAAAACCGCCTGTCGCCCTGCCCGCACTGCAAGCCTGCAACCCAGCCCGTCGTGCAGCAAACGCGGATGATGGGTTGGTCCTGCTACTGCCCTACCTGCCACGCTGGCCCTGACGAAGGGACGTTCCGTCGCAGGGATGCTGAATCGAAGTGGGATCGCTACTGCCTCGAACACCAAACGAAGGAGAGCAAAGATGCTCCTGGGCATACCTGAAATCGTCGTCGGATTCTGGATCGGCTTCGCGCTGGCGTTACTGCTGCACTGGGCAACGGGAGTCATGGCTCGCATGATGCGAAGGCGGTTCTGCGGCTGCACGAACGAGGACGCGCTCTCCGATGACACGGCCTGCATGGACTGGCTGTCCGACCAGCACGTCGTCGTTTACTTCCTGGGCGACAGGCATCTCGAATACCCGCTGGAGCACAACCCAGCAGCCCACAAGGTCTGGCCGGGCGGCTTCAGGCAAATGGTCAATGACCAGCGCCGCGCGGAGGGCACGAAGAAGATACCCCACCACAAGGAGCAATCCACATGAAGATCGTCTACGTTTTGGGCTTTCTCTGCGATCTGAGTACCGGCGAGGTACTGCTGATCGAGAAGAAACGTGGCCCGCAGTACGTCGTCGGCCGATGGAATGGCCTGGGCGGCAAGGTCAACGAAGGCGAAGAACTCCAGGACGCGATGTCGCGGAAGTTCCTGGAGGAAGCCGGCGTTGTCACGAGCAGCCGCGAATGGGAGCCTCGTGGCCTTTTGCAGGTCTGCCAGGAAAGCGATGGCAAGCCGATCTGCGACATCCATGTTTTCCGTTGCGTCAGCAGCGAAATCATGAATACGGTCAAGACCACCTTGCGGGAGCGGGGCAACCCCGCCGACGAGACCATCCGGCCCATCCCGCTGGCCGCTATGCCGTCGAACGTCGTCCCCAACGTGCCCTGGCTGCTGGCCGCCTCGCTGGACCAGACCCTGTGCTCGTTCCGCGCCAACTATGTCTAGGAGAGCGTCATGCAATTCACCACCATCGACATGGTGATCGTTTTTATCATCGCCATGCTGCTGAACTACCTGATGTTCGCAGCGGTCTATCGTCGGATGCTGCGCGCCACTCTGGCGAAGGTATCGGCCGAGGTCCAGGAGTACACGGAACACGTCCGGGCGCACATGCAGCGCTACCCGGGCGGGCCGATCAAGGCCGACGATGCGGAGTTCGCAGCCATTGCGCAGGAGTTGTTCAGCGATTCCAACGAGATTACCGGCCCCTTTGTGAAGTTGCTCGACAGCTACCCGCAGCCGACACACGACGATACCGAGGTTGTCCGGGTCAACGGCCATGCGATCACGGCGGGCGATCTGCGCCGGTTGGCCGTCTTCCAGGCCAACATCACCATGAACATGGCGGTCCGCGCCCACCGCAAGATCATGTTCTCGGTCTATGAGGGCCAGGAGGCCGTCCATGGCTGAAGGTAGCCTGATCTCCCAGGACGATCTCCTGGAGGCCCTGACGGCGGCGGGACTCATTCCTCGTACGGTCATTGGTACGGGCGGCACCAAGCGCAAGGTGCTGCACCAAGTACGCCTGGAAGACCTGCTGCCGGTCATCAACCAACTTGCGCAGGGCTGCATGCCTGACGAGGATCGGGTCGCCTTTCTGGTCATGGACCACATCAAGACGATGTATCCGCAGGTATGGGCGGCCATGCACTCGACCTGCCGACTCAGCGTCAAGAACACGGTCAAGCGAGAGATCGGGAACTCGCTGAACCAGTCGCGCAATATCTGAAATCAATTGCAATTTGGGAACGGGCAATGAAGGTTGATCTGAGAGCGTTCGCGCGCTTCGCCAAATGGTGGGAGATGGTCCAAAGCTGGGGGGACGAGGGCAAAGGGATCGACGACAACGATCCTGTTCTCGTTTTCACAGGACAGGCGGGCGAGCAGCATACGGTAACGGCCGGCGACATCCGAGACATGCTTGACGCGGTATCGGAGATACAGGCGCACCAGGGTAGCCCCAGGCGGCCGCTGGCCCTGCTAATGGACCTACAGTGGTCGGCATGCCATTACCTACACACGCAGGTATTCAACCTGCTTGCGCGCCTGCGCGCCCGCTATCGGGCGGGTAATCAGGCCACGGACCACTACGACTTTATCGACGTACGCAGCCCGGCGTCGCCTACGCCCTTCGCCAGCGGTACGTACGTCGTCGAATGCTATGCCGATGAGCAGCAGTTCATGGGCAGCGTCATGCCGGCGAAGACTTGGCAGACCCTAATGAAAATCGTCGTCGCACCCAACGGGAAGATCGTCTATTCCAAGGGGCAGGCAGGCGAGACCTGGAAGGATGTCACGCGCTACTCTCCACACATTCTCCCGGGGTAAGCCATGCGACAATTCTCATTGACCGACCTGCGTCCCAATGACGCGATGATCTCCGCTTGCGGCAACTACCGCTACATCCTGAGCCGCGAGGCATTACCGGAGACCGAGATACGGCACGAGCTTCCGCTGGTGTTCGTCATGCTGAACCCGTCCACGGCGGACGCCGAGAAATCGGACCCCACGGTCAATCGCTGCCGAGGGTTCGCGCGGGACTGGGGCTACAACGGTCTGCTGGTAGTCAACTTGTACGGCTACCGCGCCACCGACCCATGCCATCTGACCCGCGTGGACGATCCTGTCGGTCCGTCGAATAACGCCATCCTGAAGACGGTATTCAAGACGCATCGCAAGGTCGTCTGCGCCTGGGGAAACAACGCGGATTGGATTCGGGCGTATGAAGTCCTGGACCTGATGGCCGCAGCCAAGACGGAGACCTACTGCCTGGGCGTCACGGGCCACGGCGCGCCGAAGCACCCGCTCTACCTGAACCGCAAGACCCAAATGGAGCCGTTCGTCTGCGCGCGAGGTACGGTATGAGCATGTTCTGTCAGTCTTGCGGCGGTAAGACCAGGGTTGTGGATTCTCGGGCGGAGCGGCGTAGGCGGGAATGTCTCAAATGCAAGGCACGGTTCAGCACGATAGAACTGGTCGTAGACGATAACGATACGCCCGTCGTTCCGGCCGCTGTAGCGCGCCCAGCGCCCGTCAAAAGGGTCCGGCCTGCCCGAGGCCCTGCCAAGCCGCCTGCGCCCGCCAGGACGCCCAGGAAAGAGCAGGAATACCGAGGGTCCGTCCGCCTGCGTATCGAGGAACTGCGCGATGCGCGGGCATTGAAGGAACTGGACGATGACTACCCCTGACGATGAGGTCGTCCGCGTCTGGACCGATGGCAGCTACCGCCCCGGCTCAGACTGCGGGGGCTGGGCGGCGATCCTGGAGCACTGCGGGGAGCGCATGGAGATATGCGGCGGGGAGCGCAACACGACCAACAACCGCATGGAACTGCTGGCCGCGATCCGCGCCATCCAATGGATCACTGAACCCTGCGAAGTCGTTCTGCATTCTGACTCCCGCTACGTGGTAGACGGGGCCACCCAATGGCTGGGCGGATGGGTCCGGCGTGGATGGCAAACCTCAACAGGGAGCCCCGTCAAGAATGACGATCTCTGGCGGCTGCTGATGAGCACCATGCAGCCTCACGACATCCGATGGGAATGGGTTCGAGGCCACAACGGGCACACCGAAAATGAGCGGGCGGATCAGCTTGCCACCTGGGCGGCCGGCGCGCGCTTCAAGCCTGGACAGGTCCGCATCGTAGGGACCAAGACGGTGATTGACCTGTAGCGCGGGGGCGGAGGTATACTACGGTCATGGTCGTACGGGAGCAATCCTGAGACTGAAATTGGAGACGCTTCGGACGCGGGTTCGACTCCCGCCAGCTCCACCATCTATTTTCTTATGACAACACTACAGCGCAAGGAATACCAAAGGTTATGGGTAGCAGCTAGACGTGAAAAGTATATTCAACTGTTCGGAGGTAAGTGCTGCGAATGCGGCTCCAAAAAACAGTTGGAATTCGACCACGTAGACCCTACCAAAAAGGTAAGCCATAGAATTTTCTCCTGGTCCACGCTGCGCATCGAAACGGAATTGGAAAAATGCCGTTTGGTATGTAAAGCATGTCATTGGGAGAAGACGAACGAGGACATGGGTAGAGGCGAGTATTTGCCTCATGGCGTAATATCCATGTACAGGCGCGGTTGTCGTTGTGAGCTTTGTCGTCAGGCGAAGAGAGATAGTAGATGATGGGGCTGTATTGGAATTCGACGGGGCGGGCAAAGAGGACAGGACGACACGGCAAGCGGAGCCGCAAACCAAGCACGAAAGTAACTGCCAACGACAGCCAATTCCGCGCTGCGGCCTAAACAGCCCAGCCGGTGGAGTACGTAGGGTAACGCGGAACTACAGCCGCTGGTAAACCTACGCCGCCCGGACTCCCGATCATGACGGAGCCTCCATCACCGAAATCCGGGCGGGCTTCTGCGAGAACTGTTCTACGGAGAGATGGGGCGTCCAAGGGCTAGGCGCTTACCGAAAGGTTAAGTCCGTAGGATAGGGCATGGGTAGGCTCACCATGCAGTCGTAGAGGTTTGCTCATCTGTGTCGGCATGAGTTTTTCCCAACTAGGTCGGCATGTGGTTTTCCCAACACACCCATCCGTGTCGGCATGCGATTTTGCCTACAGTGTCGGCATGTGTCTCCCATTACACGAGACTTCCTGGTGTTTCAGATATTCGCAGAGTAGTGTCGATCTTGTACAACCGTTTCAAAACGTGTACAGTGGTGTTGCTGGCGCGGTGGTGCTGATCTCCCTCCGCCGTGCTTGTCGTGATGACTCCTTTCTGGTGTTGCCCCGTCCAGTGAAAGCTGGTCGGGGCTTTTTTCGTGGAGCTTGCTGCGCCGGCCGTGTTCGGGTATTCGCGCGCACCCGCCCGCACGCCTTACGCATATTGATCGCGTGTCTCCACGGTGTAGCCCAAAACGGGCGCGGCCGGACGTATGATGAAGTCTCTTTCAAACCTGACAGGATGAGACACCATGCCGTGTATCGAACGATCCCTTGCCATCCGTGACCGTATGGTCCAGGCCGTGCGCGAGGTCTACTCTACGCACAGAATTATGCGCAGCCCGTCCGCCGTGTTGCACGAGGCCGAAATCAAAGTCAGTCGTGGCGTCAAAGCGCCCCATTGGGTCCGCGCCCACGTGGACGGGTATGCGCAACGGCTGAAGGACGAACTGTACGAACGGCACCTCGTGTACGGCGGCTACGTCAACGGCACTTTCTACAGCACACACAGCGACCGTGACGACTACTACGACAGACACGGTGTCAGTCCGGTGGAATTCAGCAAGAAATGCAGCAGTGGCGGCCACTACTGGAAAGAACCGCTTAACGGAAGGATGATGCCGTTCTTCATCGGTGACTCGCTGGAGGGCCGATAGGTGTCTGGTAGCGCCGCCCGAAAACGGCGCTATAATCTTTTCATGCAATCAATTGCAAACCGCCGAACCAGATAGGGGGCAAATATGAAAGTCAAACCCGAGCACGTGGCGCACATTGCCGCAGCTATCAAGCCGCTGGACACGCACGAATTGCGCAAAGCGTATGCGGACGGTCAATTGGCCGCGCGCCGCTATCGCTTCGACCTGCTGTACCGTGCCAAGCTGTCGCCCTGGCTTTGCGACAACGTGTACAAGTACGCAAACGACGATCACCTGGACACCGCTGTGCGCCACATCCTCGGCCACGGCAAGGGCATTTTGCTACCCCATGTAGTGAACGGAGACTGACATGGTGGACATGGGACAAGCAGACAGCACGTTGCGTCGTGTAGGACGCGCTCGTAGACCTGTGCCGGTCGGGCAAATCAAGCGGGCGGAGTACATCATGCGAACCACTCCTCCGCCCGGTGCTGATTGGGCCATGATGCGCATTTACGTGGGCGGGGCCATGCACGGCCAGCGTCAAGTCGCCGTGCGCAACCTGACTCGTGAAGAATGCAAAGATGAAGTGGCGTTTCCTCTTGGTATGCAGGTGGACAACTTCGGGAACGAATACGTGTTTTCCCACGTCCACCAAAGCTGCCTGTAAAATGCAGTTATCGCAAACCAGACAGGAGCAAGACCGTGAAGACGATCACCAAAGAGCAGTTCGACGAGTTCGTGCGCGGCTACATTACCGCTGCGCTGTGGTCCACGCACGGGGACGATGGCGAGTTTTTGGACCAGGACTACGACCGTGACGACCTGACCGAAACGGCGAAGATCAAGATGCGTGCGCATTGTCAGGACTTCGTGGACGCGCAGGAAACCGATCTGCTGGCTTATGCCGTGGAGATGGAGCACGTTCGTCACAGGGGCCAAGGCACCGCGTGGGACCACGCCGGTCACGACTTCTGGTTTACCGCTGGCGGTCACGGTGCGGGTTTCTGGGACCGTGGCCTGGGCGATCTGGGCGACCGTCTGAGCGAAGCGGCGGGCAACTACAACAATCCGCACCTGTTCGTGACCGAAGAGGACCAGATCGAGGCCGAGTAGGTGTCTTTTTCAGGCCCGCCGCACGCGGGCTATACTAGCTTCACGCTCAAACCAGACAGGAGAACCGCTGTGAATGAATTCATCGTCAAAATCAAGCATGACCGTGGCATCGCCAACGTCCGTATCTGGGCGACCGACAAGGAGACCGCCCAGCGCCTCGTGCTGAACGCTGAGAAGGCCCCGGACCGTGCCATCCTGGGCGTTCGCTTCGCGCCGATCACGCAATACGACCTGAAGCGCCGCGTGGAGCAGCGCGGCACGGAATCCTACTACTTCACGCGCCGCAACATGCGGTTTGCCGGTGACACGATGCGCAACTATGGCGTTCGAGCGCAGCCGGTGGAGATCACACGCTTCGACGGCAGCACGGCCCTGTGCTGGGAACTGTACCGCCGCGACGCCGTGAAGATGGGCCTGCGTAGCAGTTCCTACT
>Ga0180217_1001610_pt1 | contig 23804 bp, 18 predicted proteins | sample eDN3rd37CBELigOP_FD_128521 | JGI IMG/M metagenome (GOLD analysis project Ga0180217, IMG submission 128521) | Enriched Organic Plus compost microbial communities from Emeryville, California, USA - eDNA 3rd pass 37_C BE-Lig OP (version 2) (version 2) ... | reverse complement strand
ATCCGGGACCCCGGCGGAGATGGCCGCAACGACCGCCGCGCCAACGGGAAAGAAGCTGCCGCCAGAATGGCCGGCACCGACATTGATGAAGCGGGTCGCATGGGCGGGAGCGATGCCCAGCTCGCCGCCGAGGCCGAGGCCCAAGACGAGGGAGCCAAGGTCGCGGCGGGTGAGGCGCGGTGTCTGGACCAACATGAGGACTCTCCAGGTGACGTGGCGAAGGACAAACGGCGCCACCCGCACCGGCGGAGCCGGAGCGGCGCGCGGCGGAACCCTTGTGCGGGAAGGATCAGGCGGGGATCGGCGGCAGCCCGCGGATGGTGATGCGCAGCATCCGGCGCACCTTGTCGGCGGCGAGCGTGTCGGTCGTCGCGCAGTGCAGGGTGCAGCGGTTGTCCCAGACGATGATGTCCCAGGGCCGGTAGCGATGCCGATAGACGAAGCGCTCACTGACGGCATGGCGCATGAGGTCGTCGATCAGCGCGTCGCTTGCCGCGGGCTCCATGCCCTCGATGCCGATGACGCTGCCAATCACGCGGGGCGCGATCATCAGGCTCTCCCGGCCGGTCTCTGGATGGCGGCGCACGAGCGGGTGAACCACTTCCGGCGTTGCCGCACGCTCTCTCTCCGAGAGGAAGGTCCAGCGTGCCCAGGGGTCAGTCCGGTCGGGGGACCAACGGTACTGGTGGCGCACGCGGAGGCGGCGCAGCTTTGATTTCCGTTCCTCCGGCAGCGCCGCGAAGGCTGCCTCCATATCCGCGAACAGCGTGTCGCCTCCCTCGTCCGGGACCTCGGTGGCGAGGAGCATGGTCGCTGCGGCCGGGACCGCCTTGTACGAATAGTCGGAGTGCCAGCCGGCACCAAAGTACTTTGCCTGCGGCTTGCGCCCCGGTTCGTCCTGATTGGACAGGACGGTCAGGTTCGGCTGCTCCGGATGGCGCATGGCGATCACGTGGTGCGGATCCGGCTCCCCGAACAACGCTCCGAAGGCGCTAAACAGTGCCGGCGTGATCTGTTGATCCCTCAGCACCAGCACCTTGCTGTCGAGAAACGCGCGGTGGATGGCGCCGGCATGCGCGGCGAGCGTGTCGGTAGACAGGCGGATGCCGGACAGCTCACCGCCGAAGGTCGGACCGAGGCGCCGCACGCAGGGATTGTCTTCAGTGGTCTGGGTCACTGTTGGGGCTCCTGCAATGGTATGTACCATTGCGGCCACACCACTGGTGAGCAATGGAAGATTCGGTGACGCCCAGACGACGGCATGATGACGATCTGCAGTCGCGGAGGTCGCCAACGCTTTCGGCCACCTGCGGTCGGTTTGGGCTGGAGCGACGGCCGGGGCTTCGGCGGGACAGTGCGGAGCTTGGTCAGGGCGGCGGTAAGGTGGACGCCGTCATTATTGACCTTGGCGGCGAGGGTCGCTTGGCCGGCATCGCGTAGACTCGCAGCAAGTGCCAGGCGCGCTTGGTCGCGGTGAATCTTGGGGCGTGATGAACGGCGCCGACGCCGCCCGGCCGCACATGCTACAGCGGAAGCGGGGACGTGATCGTCAACATGGCCCCCAACGGCGCCCGCATCCCGCAGTCCTTCACGGCCGCCGACACCGCCAACAAATTAGGCCTCGCCGGTTTTACCGATGCGCTGCGGCACGAGCTGCTGGCGTGGACGAAGTGGCGCTGCGGCCAGACGCGGCCTAGCCGTTCTCAACAGAACCGGAAGCGAGATCCGAGCCAACCTCCGAGCCGTCCGGTGGGGAGCGGATGAGAGTTGACCCTAACGAGCTATAAGTCTATATCAAAGATAGTGTAAATGCTATAGAGGCCGCTATGCTGGCGATCCGGGCAGATATCATCGACATCTACAGTCGGAAGGCGAACGGTCGGTATGGGCTCTCCTCGGTCAGCCAGCTGCAGCATGCGTTGCAGGCTGCGACCATGGCGGAAGCGGAGGGAGAGCCGCCGAGTCTCATCGTCGCGGCACTGCTCCACGACATCGGCCATATGATCCACCACCTTGGTGAGGATGCGGCCTTGCAGGGTGTCGACGACGTCCACGAAGAACGCGCCGCAGCATGGCTCGCGGCATACTTCGGCCCAGAGGTGACGGAACCCATCCGACTCCATGTGCCCGCAAAGCGCTACCTCTGCGCGACGGAACCCGGATATTTCTCGACGCTTGCCGAGGACTCGGTGCGCTCACTCGCCCTTCAGGGCGGTCCTATGAATCTCGAGGAAGTTGCAGCGTTCGAGGCGCGCCCGCACCACGAAGCCGCCGTCAGGCTGCGCCGCCTGGACGACAGAGCCAAGGATCCGGGCGTTTCGACGCCCAGCTTTGAGCGCTTTCTGCCCTATCTGGACGCCCTCCTCAGCCGCCCGCGAGCGGCTTGAACGATGCTGCGTGGGAAAGGAATGCGCCGACCACCGGGATGTCGACAGCCTCCTTGAGCGCGACAGCGTAGACGCCACCGACAACTGAAGTGCCGGTCAGGGCGAGCTCGACCAGCCTGGCATCACCACAGAGCTCACCCTCCAGCAGAATGCCGACGCCAATTCCGGCTGCCACAGCCTCCTTGACCGCCTCGCGACTGCCCACCTCCAAGCGCACGCGTGGTGTTGCGTCGCGCGCGGCGAAGGCAGCCTCGATGAGGCGCCTCGTCATGGAGCCCTCCTCCCGCATCACCAGTGGCCGCTCGGCAAGCTCCGCCAGGTGAACGCTCCCCTTTCCAGACCAGGAATCACCTCGGGGGATGATCATCGTGAGTCGCTGTGGTGCAATGAGCGTGCAGTGCAAGCTGCCCACCGGCTCATCGAGCGTCATGACGCCGATGTCGATCCGGCACTGTGCGATGTCTTCCAGCAAGGTCGCGGTGTTGCCGATCCGAGTGCTGACGCCGATCGCTGGTTGCGCGGCCATGAACGAAGCCAGCAACGGCATTGCATAGGCTGGTGTCGACAGCCCGACGGACAGGCGGCCACGCTGCAGGCCGCTGAGGTCGCGCGCCACAGCCTCGAATTCGTCAAGGCGGCTGAGGATCTGCCGCGCCCGAATGAACAGCTCGCGCCCGGCCTCGGTCAGCGCGATTCGGGGGCGTCTGTGGAGCAGCGGCATGCCGCAGGCCTGCTCCAGGTTGTTCAGCTGGATTGAGACGGTCGGCTGCGAGATGCCGAAGCTGGACGCAGCCCTCGAGAAGCTTCCGGCCTCGACCACAGCCACGAAGGTGCGCAGTGCACCAAGCGTGATACCGCCCTCGCGCCTGTGGAGCAGCTTTCCGTCTTCGGGCCCGTGCAAACTGGAGCGAGCTGTCATGCCATTTTCACTATCATATCTCTTCTAGTATAGAATAACTTAATGACACGCGCGGTGCCAGGGAGCCCCGCACTCAAGCCGACCATGACCGGCGGCCAGCGACGGAGCGCCTATCCATGTCAACCTTCGCCGATCCCGCCTTCGCCGGGGCGGGTCGCTTCTACAAGGGCAATCTTCATACACATTCCTCCGCGTCCGACGGTGCCCGCAGCCCGGCCGAAGTCTGCGACCTTTACCGCGAGGCGGGCTATGACTTCCTGTCGCTGACCGACCATTTCCTCCCCCGCTACGGCTTTCCCATCGTGGACACCAGGCCGTTCAGATGCGAGGGCTTTACTACGATCCTGGGCGCCGAGTTGCATGCGCCGGCGACGGCCGCGGGAGAGATGTGGCACCTCCTCGCAGTGGGATTACCGCTCGATTTCGCTCCACCAAGGGCTGGGGAAACCGCGCCTGCGCTTGCGGCTCGCAGCCTCGCGGCGGGAGCCTTCCTCGCAATCCCGCACCCGGCCTGGTACGCGTTGACGGTGGACGATGCGATGGCGATCGAGGGTGTCCACGCAATCGAGGTTTACAATCACACCAGCGCCGTCCGCACCGCACGCGGCGACGGCATGTATCTTCTCGATCAGCTCCTCACCCGCAGACTGCTGATCCAGGCATGCGCCAGCGACGACGCGCACCTGCACTGCGACGACGCCTTCGGCGCCTGGGTAATGGTCAAGGCGAGTGCCAACGAGCCGGATGCACTCCTCGATAGCCTCAAGGCGGGGAGGTACTACGCGACGCAGGGCCCGCTGATTGAGGAGATCGAGTGGAGTGCCGAGGCGGTGACAGTGCGGTGCACATCCGCAGCTGCCATCATAGTGCTCGGCCGTGGCTCGCGTGCCGAGCAGAGCCTGAAGGCAGGGCAGACCTGCGCCTCCCTCCCGCTCGAAAGACTTCGTCCCGGCGGCTTTGCTCGAATCGTCGTCATCGACGGGGGCGGCCGGCGCGCCTGGTCGAACCCAGTTTGGCTGGACGGCATGCCTCCTCCGGCGTCCACCGGGCAGGGCTGACGCTGCGTATCCGCCGACGTCCTCCCGGTCACCCAACCTCCACCATCATCGCAAACGGAGATGCCACAATGCACCGCCGTACCCTGCTGCGCGCCGCAGCCGTCGCTACCATGGCGAGGGTGTCGCCCGCGGCGACCGAGGAGCTCCTGCCGATCTACAACCTGGTCGGCAACTTCATGAACTGGCGTGCGATCAGCGATGCCTATGCTGTCCGCACCGGGATCCGTCCGACGCTCGGCCTGCGCAGCGGATCAAGCCCGGCGCTCGTCGCCATGCGGATGGAAGCATCGCAACCGCAGGCGGCGGGAGCCTACTGGTCGCTCGATGTCGCCGTTGAGGCGAAGAAGGCGGGTGTGACAGCGGCTTATCGCCCCAAGGGCTTCGACATCGTGCCGGAGGGGCTGAAGGACCCCGAGGGCCACTGGTGGGCGATGGCGACCACGAATGTCGTGATCGGCGTCAACAACGAGGTGCTGCAGCGGCGCAACCTGGCGCCCCCGCGTAGCTACGCGGACCTGCTCAAGCCCGAGTACCACGGCCTTGCCGCCTGCATGGATCCGACCTGGTCGGGCACAGCCTCCGTTTTCCTTTATGGCATCAACTTCGTTCTCGGCGGCACGAGGACGGACTTCAGGCCGGGCATGCGCTGGCTGAAGGCCTATGCGGAGAATGGCAACCAGTTCCGAAGTGAGCTGGTGGCGCCGCGGCTGGCCACCGGAGACACCGCGGTCACCCTCGACGCGGAAGGGAACATCCTGCTGTCCAAGGATGGCGGGGCACCACTCTCCACAGTGGTCCCAACGGAGGGCGTGGTCAGCGCCGCCCTTGGCATGTCGGTCGCCCGGAATGGCGTAAAGCCGGAACGCGCCAGACAGTTCATGGACTGGCTGCTGGGGCCTGAGGCACAGGGACTGATCGCAGAGGGCTATTTCCGCCCCGTTCGCGCCGATGCCGTGACGCGGCGCATTGCCTCGGCCATGCCGGATGTGAGCGCGGTGTCTCGTCCAGCGCTCGACATCCAGCACCAGGCCGAGGTGCTCGCACCCCTGAAGCGTGCTTTCGTCGAGATCGTCACCCGGGGCGGCGACGTAGAGCGCGTGCTGCGGCGCCACGGCCTCGCGGGTTGAGGCGCGGGCCGGGCGGCCGCCCATGCGCATCGCCATACTTGCCATCCTCGCCGCGACGCTGGGCCTGGGCCTCGGACTGCCCGTGGTCTTCGTGCTGGCAGCGAGCCTGCACATCGACGGGCAGCCCGGGCTGACGCTGGAGAACTACGCAGACGTCCTGTCGAGCGGCTACTTTATGGGAGCGTTCGGCGCGACTCTGCTGTTCTGCAGCGTGACCGCCGCCGCTGGAACCCTGCTTGCCCTCCCGTGCGCATGGTGGATCGCGCGCGGTCGGACCGGTGCCCGCCTGCTGAGGGTGCTATGCCAGGTGAACTTTGCTTTCAGCGGCGTGGTCTACGGGATGCTGGTGGTCACGCTGCTGGGCAACGCGGGCGTCCTCGCCCTGGCCGAGGCGTGGCTGCTGGGGACCGATGCGACCCGCGGCTATGTCTACACGACCGGCGGACTCGCGATCGGGTATCTCGGCTTCCAGTCGCCCCGCGCGGCCATCCTGATTGCCCAGGCCGTGGAGCGGCTCGATCCCCAGGTCCTCGCCGCGGCGCGCGTGCTTGGTGCAACGTCGCGGCAGCTCGCCTTCCTGGTGTTGCTGCCGCAGCTGGCGCGGCCTGTGGCTGCCACCTTCCTGGCGGTCGCGACGATGTCGATGGCGTCTTTTGGAACGGCGCTGCTCATCGCCCGAAGCATCGAGATCTTCCCGGTCCTCATCTTCCGCGAGTTCATCGGCTTCGGCGAGATCGGTCGTGCTGCAGCGATGGGCGTACTGTTGGCAGTGTGCTGCATCGCGCTGGAAATGGCCGCGCGACGGCTCGCGCCTGGTGCAGATGCTTCGGTGGCGCGAATGGAAAGGAACCGCTGATGGATGTGACCCTGGAGGGCCTCACCAAGCGCTTTGGCATCCAGGAGGTGCTGCGCGACGTCGACCTGCAGTTCATCGGCGGCGAAGTGACGGCGCTGCTCGGCCCTTCCGGCTCCGGCAAGACCACCTTGCTGAACATGATCGCGGGATTGGTTGCCCCAAGCAAGGGCCGCGTACTGATGGGCAGTCGCGACGTCACCGCACTGCCTATCGAGGCGCGAAACGTCGGCTATGTCTTCCAGTCGCATGCGCTTTTCCCGCATCTCGACGTCGCAGGAAACGTCGGATTCGCTCTCCGTGTCCGCGGTGTCGGGCGGCGCGAGCGGCGGCGCCGCACTGAGGAGATGCTGTCCTTTGTCGATCTGCCCGGCTTCGGGGTCCGGGCTATCGAGACACTGTCCGGCGGGCAGCGCCAGCGGGTAGCCATCGCACGCGCCTTGGCGGCCGAACCTGCGATCCTGCTGCTGGACGAGCCGCTCTCCGCCCTCGATCCGGAGCTGCGAGCGCGCCTCCGGCAGGAGCTGCGCGCGCTGCTCGAGCGCCTGCGGGTCCCGACGGTTCTTGTCACGCACGACCGCGACGACGCCTTCATCCTAGCCGACCGCGTGGTGCTGCTGCACCAGGGATCCATTCTCCAGCAAGGGGCGCCCGAGAAGGTCTATCGGCACCCGGTGAGCGAGGAGGCGGCGCGTCTCCTTGGCGCGGCCAACCGGCTCCCCGGCAATAAGCTGTGCCGCCCTGAGGATCTCGCCATCGCGGCGGCAGGGGAGCAGGCCCTCGTCACGATGCAGGTTGAGCGCGTCCTCTTCCTGGGCGCGCATTGGCGGGTGACCGGCCGGGCGCCGGACGGCTCGCCGATCATCGCGGACCTCGCCGACGCCCAGGGCTGCGCTCCCGGCGAGGCGCTTCGCCTGCGGCTCCGCGTGTCACCCGGCCAAGCGGCGGACCAGCCTCGTGTCCCGATCTTGCAGTTCTGAGGACTTCCCATGATCCTTCACCGCGCCAGGCAGGTCGCGACGGACGCTGTCTCGCGGTGCCTGGAAGCAGTGCTGGCCTGGATACCTGCGCTGCTGCTCGTCGCACCCCTGTTGCTCCTGGCGATCGGTGCCTTCTCCGAGACCTGGGACAGCCGCGGGCCGCGCGGTGCGACCCTGGCGAGCATCGAGATGGCTTGGCGATTTGCCGGGCGGTCGGCAGCCTTCAGTCTATGGATCGCGGCGCTGTCGGCGGCCATGGCCACACTCCTGGCAGTCCCCGCAGCTTTCCTGCTTGTTCGTGAAGCGTCCTGGGTTGCGAGTCTCCTGCGTCCGGCGCTTTCGCTACCTGTGGTCCTGCCGAACCTGCTGCTGGCCATGGGGCTGATGCTGGCGTTTCCTGCGCTGCAGGGCGGCTGGCTCCTGCTTTTGGCAGCCTACGTGATCCAGTGCCTGCCCTACGCCCTATGGCCAATGGTAACAGCGCTCATGCTGCTCGACCTGCAGACGCTGGAATCCGCTGGCCGGGTGCTGGGCGCCGACGCGCGGCAGCGCTTCCTCTGGCTGGTGCTTCCGAACATTGCACGTCCCGCCGCGGTCAGCGCCGTAACCGTCTTCATCCTGGTGCTGGCAGAATCCTCCAGCAGCTTCTTCCTGGCCTCCGGCGCATACCAGCCTTTCGGTGTGGCGCTCTACAACGCCTTTCAGGACCTTGACCTGCGCATCGCCGCAGCGACGACCATGCTGCTCCTCGGCATGCTCTCGCCTGCGGTTGTCCTGCTTGAGCTCTGGCTGAGCACGCCCAGACGCGCTGCTTCCACACGTGCTGCCACGCCGATGCGTGGCGCCGCCGCCAGAGTTTCCTAGTCGTCCGATCCTCGACAAGGAGACGATCCATGTTCCTCGACACCACTCAACCACCCGCCCTGCTACAAACCCGGGTCACTGGCGTGCAGGCATGGGACCGCAGCACGATCGGCGACGGGTGGCGCGTGACGATCACAGACGAGTGCCAGCGCGAGCTCGCGGCAGTCCTGGATGAGCTCCACCGCAACCCAGTCGAGCTGCTGTTGCTGAGTGGCAATTCCTTCCCGATGCCAGCATGTGCCGCCCTGATGCGGCGAGTGCAGGTGGAACTCCAGGAAGGCTCGATGTTCGTGGTGCTCGACAGGCTGGACCTGGACTCCATGTCGGCCGACGAGGCGCGGAAGCTCTACTGGATCCTGTGCTCGCTTATGGCGCAGCCCGTGGCGCAGCGGTTCCAGGGCACGATGACCTTCGACGTGCTGGATCGCAGGGTCGAGGTGATTCCTGGATCGGGCATCCGGCCGACCATCACCAACATTGACCTGACGTTCCACAACGACAACACCTACGGCGCGCTTCTGCCAGACTACGTCTCGCTGCTCTGCCTGGGCACCCCCCTGACTGGCGGACTCAGCAAGGTGGCCAGCGTCTACACAGTGCATAACCGCCTGCTCGATGGGAACAGGGCGGCGCTCGAGCGCCTCTACCGCCCCTTCTGGTATGACCGCTACCGCGAGCACGCGCCCGACGAGCCGGGCATCGCCTGCTATCCGGTGTTTGCATACGGGGCTGGACGGCTCGAGGCTCGTATCGCTCTTCCCGAGATCCGCGCCGGCTACGTGCTGGCGGGCGAGGCAATGGATGCCGAGACGGAGGCCGCGCTCGAGGCAGTGAAGGAGGTATTCGCGATGCCTGACTTGGCCGCCGAGTTCCACCTTGAGCGCGGACAGATCGAGATCGTGAACAACCGCCTGGCCGTTCACAGCAGGTCGGAGTTCACGGATTCCGAGGATGAGTCGCATCGGCGCCATCTTGTCCGGCTCTGGCTCCGCCATGGCGGTGCCCGCAGCTACACCGGGCAAGGGCTGATCTGAGGCCGGTTACAGGCCGCGCCAGGACCATGCACGTTCAGGGTTCGGGCGGGCCGAGACGGTCCTTCCGGCGGCGGCTTAGCGCCGCCTGCGCTTAAGGCCGACGGCCGATATCCGTGTGGCCGTCCGCGCCGCGGGCGCCAATATGATGCTGCTGCCGGCCTGCCCACCCGACCTCTACTCGATCGAGCAGGCGTTCACTCAGAACGCCGGGCTGCGCAGGGCAGGTGCGCCTACGCAACACGCTCTCGATCACCGCCGGCCTCCTCGACGCCGTGGAATGATCCGTCGGGGATGTCCTCTACCTGGCGATCGGCGGCGGGATAGGTCTTTCGACCACCGAGGCGATGAACCGGCCCCCCGCCGACGCGGCCGTGATCCCGAGCGTGACCCTGATCGCGGCCACCGACAACGATGCCGCCCCGCTATCCGATCTCGCTGAGAGGGCAAGAGCCGCCTTCGCCCGCTGCATGGCATCAGGGACTGAACTGACATGCTGCGGCCGGGAAACGGGGCATGGATCACCGCGCTGTCATCGCGTGGGAGCGAATGCAGCGCGAGTAGCACGGCGCCGCATCGTTGGTCGTGCGATGACGGCTGATGGCGTTGTCCCACTGATCCCGGTACCTGGTGAGGCATGGCGCGGCGAGCCGGGATCTGGTCATCGGGCGTGATGCAGCCGGCCGTCAACCGCGATGAAGGCAGCACGGCCAGATTCTCTAGGGCGCAAGCGTGGCAGCTGCTCGATGCTCGCGCCGTGGGCTACCTGCGCGGACTGTAGATGGGGCCGACCGGCGCACCGGGCACCACCCGTGCGGGCAGGGACGCTGCCGGGCGTCCCAGGCTTCTGCGCGCCGCTGCGATGGGCCTTCGGGATGCGCTGGCGGCAAGCAGCTTTGTGCTTGAATGACATGCTGGAGGACGCACCGACTCGGCCACAGCCAGGTCACACGCCCCACCTGCCAGCGGCTTCCTGCACCGACACCCCAGGCTGCGAATAATTTCCGCCGAGAAGTCGTCGCGATCCGTCGTGAGCGCGGCACTGGCGGGCAGGCAATGCGTGTCGCCGGCGCACTGGATCAGCGATCGCGCTGGCCGCAGGCCAGTCGATGGACCCAAACGGCGGCCAATGACCCGCCAGTCTTGCCTCTTCGGAGAAAGATCCCGCCAGGCCGCGTACCAGTCGAGTGCGCAGAGCGGACGGGCGGCAGTGGCCCAGGGAGTCCCGCCGCGCAGAGAGGACGAGCGTGACGGGAGCGGTTCCGACCAGGCCGGCCGCGTGCCAGGACCCCACCCTTGCGTTGGAGGTTGCCGCGATTCTATTCTAAAGATAACGTAGCCCCCTATATTATAAGGCAGAGAGAATAGCCCCGCACCATGTCCCACCTAAGCCACCAGAAGGAGAAGCTGATCGCGCGCGTGCGCCGCATCAGGGGTCAACTCGAAGGCGTTGAGCGCGCACTGGAAGCGGAGGCGGCCTGTGCGGAGGTGCTGCGCCAGCTTGCTTCCGTGCGAGGCGCGATGAACGGGCTCACCTCGGAGGTGATGGAGAGCCATCTGCGCGATCACGTCCTTGCGGCAAAGACAGAAGCCAGTCGCCGACAGGGCGGAGAAGAACTTATCGAAGTCATGCGGACCTACATGAAATGAGCCCGCACAATGGCAGGATGGAGCAGCCGACGGCCCCGAACAACATCTCCGCCCTGAGCCATGAGCACGTCTTTCTGGGCGGAGGCCACTTTCGGAACGAACGCAGGGTGCGGCTGGTCATCACGCTGACGGCCAGCATGACGGCGATTGAGATTATCGCTGGCACCATCTACGGGTCGATGGCACTGGTGGCAGATGGCTGGCACATGTCCACGCACGCCGGCGCCATGCTCATAACGGCACTCGCCTACTACTATGCCCGCCGACACGCGCGCGATGCACGCTTCACCTTCGGGACCGGTAAACTCGGCGATCTCGCCGGCTTCGCCAGCGCCGTGATGCTCGCCCTGGTTGCTCTGTTGATCGGCTGGGAGAGTGTGCTGCGTCTCGCCAGTCCGGTGCCGATCAGCTTCGAGCAGGCCATCGGCGTCGCCATCATCGGCTTGATTGTCAACCTGATCTGCGCCTGGTTGCTGAAGGATGACCATGCGCATCATCATCACGGGCATGTGCATCATCACGATCATGTCCGCAGTCATGCGCGCGACAACAATCTGCGTGCCGCCTATCTGCATGTGCTGGCTGACGCACTCACCTCCATCCTGGCGATCCTGGCGCTACTTCTCGGGCGCATGAACGGGTGGCTATGGGCTGATCCGCTGATGGGCGTGGTCGGAGCACTGGTCATCATACGCTGGTCATGGGGCCTGATACGCGACACGGGCGGTGTGCTGCTCGATAGGGTGGCGGACGACGAGGATCTTCCCGGTGAAATCCGCCAAGCCATCGAGGGCAGTGGCGGCCGTATCACCGATCTACATGTGTGGCAGGTCGGGCCGGGCCATCATGCGGCCATCGTGACCCTCGTTTCCTCGGAGCCGAGAAGGCCGTCGCACTACAAGGCGCTGTTGGCGCACATACACGAGCTTTCGCACATCACGATCGAGGTTGAACCGGCTGCTGCAGGGGGGCGTGCTGGTGACTGAGTCGGCGGCAACCCTAGCCTGCCCCTCGCGGAAATTACGAGCCGAGCGCCAATTTGGAATGCCTCTCGCCGTCATCGGCTTGAAAGCAACCGGCATGTACCCTGACTCGCTGCCAGGCGCTTCGAAGTTCGTGACCTGCCGGGCCGTGCGGTGCCAGCATGACGGCATGTAGTGATGGATGGTAGCGCGCCATCTGCCAGTGTTCCGTCAGGTGTCCACTGATTGTTGGTTGCGAGGGTGCCAGGCTGAAGAGCGGTCCTCTGAACGACATCTGCAGGTCAAGTCCCATCGCCTTTGCCATAACCTCCTTGGGTCCCCAGAAGGCGAGGAAGGTCGAAGCCCGTGCGCTGCTTCACCGGAGAGCCTTGATCCCTGAGGCGGGGACGCACTGCCGAAGGATGGCTGCATGATCCAGCGGCCGATCGGTTCTTTCAGCGTCGATCCCCACTTAGTGGGTCAGGAAAGCGCGCAGGCGACAAAGCCATCAGTGTGAGTCAGGTCGGAACGGGAAGCAGGCCCGGGACACGGGAGGTGCGCCTTGCCGTTCTGGTGCCGAGCCGGCTGACCCGGGGAAAATCTGATCTCATGCAGAACGGGCTGAAGAAGCCTGTGCGCCGGAGTGAACTGCTTGCGATCGTCCGATCGTAGAAAGCGACTCGCTCGCTGGCGCTCCTCCTTGGACGGGTGGTTGAACACACATGCTGCAGCGAGCCCATCCACCCTCACGGCCAGGATGTAGAAAACTGTCGCACGGGAGGGGTCATATGGAGTGAATGCACTTCATCACGGTGCCTGGCACCGGAAGTGTCTCGAGACCTCCGGCCGCCGGCATGAGCCGATCCTCTTCGCTTCCTGGTCTGGGTTGTAATTCCACGGTTGGGCTCCCTGGCGCGCCGCGCGGCGACGTGATCGTCACTTCGCGAGAATCCAATTGCGATTAAGTCTCATTTGCAGTTATGTTGGGTCGTCCAGGCAACGGTACGCATTCCATGCAGCAGATACGGTCGGCGCCCGCCCAGGCTCCTCATCCGCACTGTTTTGATTTCGACGGCATGGTGAAAGCGCGGCTTCCTCCCCCACCGGTCGCCCGGGGTATGGCCGTGCATGAGGTCCAGCCCGGTCTGTCCCTGATCCTGACCGATCTGCATCTGGCCGAAGCCATCGCGGTCGAGAGCCGAACCTTCCCCGCCGCCAGCCTGGGCATCGTCCTGGACGGGCACGCCAAGGGGGAAACCCGTCACATCGAAACGGGCTTCGGGCCCAATGAGGTCTGGATCGCTGCGACGGGGGAGACGATCTCCACCCGGCGGATACTGAGCGCCCGTCGACCGGTGCGCAGCGTCTCCCTGGTCGTCACGCCGGCCTGGCTCGAACTGAACCAGGCCCGCTTCAGTGACGATCCTTCTTTCGACGATCTGGCGGAAGCCCTGCGGCGCCCCACGCAGGTGCATCGCCGCGCACTGGACTGCCAACTGCGCCAGATCGCCTGGTCGATCCAGAATCCGCCCTGCTGTCCTGTCCTCGCAGCCCTGCACCGCGAAAGCCGTACGCTCGACCTGCTGGTCGCGCTCGTCGCCAGCTTTCAGAGGGAACGAGCCAAGCCACCGAGCGCACGGCTCAGCGCACGCTCGCTCGAGCGCATGATGGCGTTGCGCTCGCAAATCGACTGCGATCCCGCGAAGGTCAGGTCGCTGGGCCAGTTGGCAGCGGAATTCGGTATCAGCGGCAGCAAGCTCAAGCAGGATTTCTGGGCAGCCTTCGGGACCTGCCCAGGGAGCTACATCGCCGAGCGACGGCTGGAACTGGGCCGCACGCTGATCGCCCGTCAGGGTCTGAGCGTATCCGAGGCCGCCTATCGTGCGGGCTACAACCATCCCGCCAGTTTCACGGCTGCCTTCCGCCGTCGATATGGCCATCCGCCAAGTGCCATCAAAGGCTGAGCGGCAAAATTGCCCTTTCTCTGCGGTGTTTTGCCGCTTCTCAAAAGTACCAGCCCTGCCCGGCACAGAGCTGCTCTGCCATTAACTGGTCAGATCGAGTTACGACGGAGATCATGATGCGTTGGCCATTTGCCGTGGCGGTGCTCTCTCTTGTCCCGCCGGCCTTGGCCCAGGAGCCGATCGTTCTGCCGGAGCTGGAAGTCACAGCACAGCGCCGTCCCGAGAATGTCGTCGATGTGCCAATCAGCGTGCAGGTGTTGAGCCCTGAGGAGTTGGCGGCGCGGTCCCAGACCCGTCAGGAGGAGGCCATCTCCGCCGTGCCCAATGCGCAGATGGGAACAACCACCGGCAGCCTCTACACGAACTTCACGGCACTTCGCGGCGTAGGCTCGGCGCTGATCGATGCCGACCCTGCAGTGGGTCTCTATGTCGACGGCATCGCTCAGGGCGCCTCGCAGGGTTACGGCGGCAATCTCCTGGACGTGCAGCGGATCGAGGTGCTGCGCGGGCCTCAGGGGACCCTCTACGGCCGCAACAACCTGGCAGGCTCCATCAACATCATCTCCAACTTGCCCGACCCCGCTCGGCTCGGCGGCGAGGCCGGGCTGGACTTCGGCAGCCGCAACACGATCCGCGGATACGGTATCCTCAACATGCCGCTTGGGACGCGCGGCTGGGCGGTACGCGGTGCCTTCTCGGGCAGCCGTACGGATGGCTATACCGATAACGTCGCGACCGGCCAGCCGCTGAACGGGCTGCAGGATCTGCATGGTCGCATCAGCCTGCAGGGGCCACTGACCGACCGGCTGGACTTTCTCGGCAGCTTCGAATGGCAGCGGCAGTGGACTCGCGACGGCGCTTCGCTGCTCGATCGCGAGTTCCGCGCCGGGCGCGACAGCGTCGACTTCGGCAATCCGTTCCACGGCACGGTCGAGACCATGACGGGGCGGGCCCAGCTAACCTATCATCTGGACAATGGCGACAGCCTCATCTCACTGACCGGCTACCAGGCAAGCAACCTGGATTTCTCTGGTGCCAATGCACCGCGGACTTACTATGACCCGCTGAACGCCTCCTTCCAGTCTTTCGGCGTCACTGGCTTCAGCTATCGCGCGGACAATCCTTTCCACGCAACCTACCGTCAGGTATCGCAGGAACTCCGCTACGTCGCCGAAAGCAATCCGCGCTTCCGGTGGACCGCGGGTCTCTACGCCGAGCGCAGCGAAGGCGTGCGTCAGTACAGCGCCACCAGCACCTTCGAGCCGAACTTCCTGCTGACCGGAACTTCGGCGACACTGACCTCTCGCGGCGCCACCGATACGACCTCGCTCGCCGCCTTCGCTGACGGCACCCTGGCGCTGGGCGAGCGTTGGAGCGTTTTCGGCGGGATGCGGGTCGGCCATGACTGGAAGGACTTCTCCTACCGGTTCCGGTCGGACAACCCTTCCTTCTCGGTGCTTGGGCTGGATGCCAGCTTCACGCCGTCCTATCGCGCAAGTCTCGACGCCGGGTACGTGACGCCGCGTATCGGCATCCAGTATGGCGTCAGCGAACGTTTCAACATCTATGCCAGCGTCAGCCGAGGTTACAAGTCGGGCGGATTCAATACCGGCTTCGTGGCACGGGGCGATGAGGGCTCCTACAAGCCCGAAACGCTGATGAATTACGAGATCGGCTGGCACGCAAGGTTCTTGAACGATCGGCTCTCCATCAGCGGTGCACTCTTCTACATGGACTGGCATGACCAGCAGGTGCAGACTTTCAACGTCGCTACGCAGACGACGCCAGTCCGCAACGCCAATGGCAGCCGCTCCTACGGCGCAGAGCTGGAAGCCGAGTGGCGGCCGGATAGCCATTGGATCCTCGGCGCCGGCTTCGGCTATGCGGATGCCACCTATACCGATTTCCCGGACGCCGTCGCCACCGGCAGCCCACAGCGCATCGATGCCAGTGGGAACCGCCAGCAATTCGTCTCCCGATTCACCGGCAATGTACGGGTCGGCTATCGCTGGGATGTCGGCGTGCAGGACCTGCGCGGCTCGGCCGATGTGCAGCTTGCCATGCGATCGGGCTACTACTTCGATGTGGCGAATACACAGTACCAGCCCGGCTACGGGCTGTTGAATGCACGCATCGGCGTGGAAAACGACCGCTATGGGATCTTCATCTGGGGCAAGAACCTGACCAACCAGCGCTACCGCACCTCTGCGACGGATTTCGGCTTCGGCACGCTCGTAACCACGGGGATGCCATTGACCGTGGGTGCCTCGCTGCGCGTGAAATTCTAGAGGCAGCGGTGACACCGTGCGTCGTCGAACGCATCCACGCCACGCCTGACATCCTGCCGTTGTGCCGTTTTGCACAAAAATCCTGACGAAACGCGATAGCGGCAGTGATTGCCGGGCGGGGCCAGAGCAGCGTAGCAAGCGGGCAAGACAGATCGACGATCAGAGCAAGGTGGGTGCTGCGTGAACAAGATTACGACAGCTCTCGATCCGGCATCATCCATGTGCGGCATCGAGGCACTGCTGGATCTGGTCGACGGACGCAGCTTCTTCTTCGCCTCGACGTACCGGAGCCTGCTTTGTGGCGGATTGCGTGCCGTTCCGGCCAATCATACCAATAGACTGGTGGTCGGCGCCCTGCCTTTCGACGCCAGCAACGATGCTTTCCTCCTTGCGCCGAGCTGGCAATACGAGGCGGCACAGAGTGCCGTCGCGGCGAGACCAATGGCGCCACTGCCACTGCGCATCGTCGGCGACCAGCCGACGCGCTATCGGGACCAGGTGCGCGAGGCGCTGGCACTGATAGAAGCCAGCGCACTGAGGAAGGTCGTGCTGTCGCGCTGTCTCGATATCGAAGTCGATGGAACACCAGATCTGCCGGCTGTGCTTAGCCGCATGCTTGCCGTCAATGGCGCGGGACTGACTTTCGCCGCCCCCGATGGCGAGGGCGGCGTGCTGATCGGCGCCAGCCCCGAATTGCTGGTCCGGCGGGAGGGGCTTCGGATCACCAGCAACCCGCTGGCCGGCTCCCTGCCGCGTGCCGCTGACCCGGTGGAGGATGCGGAGCAGCGCGCAGCGTTGCTGCGCTCGGCCAAGAATCGTCGCGAGCACGCACTGGTGGTCGAAGCCGTCACTGACATTCTGCGACCCTACTGCACGGCGTTGCAGGTACCGGCCGAGCCGTCGGCCATTGCCACGCCGACAGTCTGGCATCTTTCCACCCGAATCACTGGCACGCTTGCGGATCCTACCGTCACCGCCCTGCAGCTGGCGCGTGCACTGCATCCGACACCGGCAGTCTGCGGCACGCCGCGGGAGGCAGCGCAGCGCGCTATTGCTGCGATCGAGGGTCGCTCGCGCGGGCTCTATGCCGGGCTGGTCGGCTGGTGTGACGCCGATGGCGATGGCGAATGGGCGGTGACGCTGCGCTGCGCTGAAATCAGGGGGAGGCGCCTCCGCCTCCATGCGGGCGCTGGCATTGTCCTGGGGTCCGACCCGACGGCGGAGCTGGCGGAGACCGATGCGAAGTTCCGCACCATGCTGGCGGTGCTTGGCCTGGCGGAGGCGGTGTCGTGACCGGATGGCCGGAGGAAGCCGTGCGGCGCCATCGCGCCGCCGGCCACTGGGGCGAGGAGAGCTTTGGCGCCATGCTGCGCCGCCAAGCCGCGGAGCATGGTTCCCGCATCGCCCTGATCGCCGGGAATACGACGCGCAGCTATGCCGAGCTGGACCAGCGTGTGGATGCGCTGGCGGCGGGTCTCGCCGCGCTGGGCATCGCCGCAGGCGACGCGGTGGTGCTGCAACTGCCCAACGGTATCACCTTCATTGAGACCTGCTTCGCGCTGTTCCGTCTCGGTGCGCGGCCGATCATGGCGCTGCCGGCGCATCGATTGAACGAGCTGCGCGGGTTCTGCGATCATGCCGGAGCGGTGGCCTACATCGCTGCCGATATCCATCCCGGCTGCGACTATCGCGACCTGGCACGTCTGCTTCGAAGCCAATGCACCAGCCTGCAGCACGTGATCATCGCTGGTGACGCGGCAGAGTTCATCGCGTTGGACAGGCTATATCAAGCGCCAATGCGGCGGCCTGAACCCTCGGCGCGCGAGATCGCCTGCTTTCAGCTCTCGGGCGGCACCACTGGCGTGCCGAAGCTGATTCCGCGCCACCACGACGAGTATCTCTACAACGTCCGCTGCTGCCTTGAGGTCTGCGGCATGGATGCCGAGAGCACCTATCTTGTGGTGCTGCCGGTGGCGCATAATTTCCCGCTCTGCTGCCCTGGAGTCATGGGAACGCTGATGGCCGGTGGTCGTGTGGTCCTGGCTCCGACGCCGCAGCCGGTCGAATGCTTCACCCTGATCGCGCAGCACGAAGTGACCATAACGGCGCTTGTGCCGCCACTTGCGATGCTCTGGCTGGATGCGGCGGCGAAGGAGCGGCCCAATCTCGCCAGCCTGCGCCTGCTTCAGGTCGGCGGTGCAAGGCTTGCCGCGGAGGCAGCCAGGCGCGTACGGCCGCTGCTCGGTTGCCAGCTTCAACAGGTCTTCGGGATGGCCGAAGGGCTGATCTGCATGACGCGGCCGGACGATCCGGACGCGGTCATTGTCAATACTCAGGGCCGGCCGGTCTCCCCGGATGACGAGATCCGCATTCTTGATGACGCTGGCAGGCCGGCGCGCTCCGGCCTGCTGCTGGCTCGTGGGCCGTACACGATCCGCGGCTACTGGCGACGGCCGGAAGAGAATGCCCGCAGCTTCACTGATGACGGCTTCTATCGCACCGGCGACCGTGTGTCTCTGGACGAGACCGGCAATCTAACCGTTGAGGGCCGCGATAAGGACCAGATCAATCGTGGCGGCGAGAAGATCTCCGCCGAGGAGATCGAAGGTTTTCTGCTGGGCCATCCGGCGGTGCTGGATGTGGCGATCGTTGGCCTGCCCGATCCTGTGCTGGGCGAGAGGCTCTGTGCCTTCGTCATTCCGCGCGGCCAGGCGCCGAAACCGGCTGTACTGCGCGAGCATTTGCGTGCCCAAGGCGTCGCCGCCTTCAAGCTGCCGGATCGCTTCACCTTCGTCGATGCCTTCCCGCAGACCGGTGTCGGCAAGATCAACCGGAAGGACCTGCGGGAAGCGCTTCGCACCACCCATGCGCCAGCCGTGAGAGCCGCTGAATGATTCTCGCCACTTTTGACGATCTGATCCCACCCGAGGCCTGTTGCGATCTTGGAGATGTCCGCCGGGGTATCGATGCGCTCGATGCGGCCGTCATCGTCCTCCTCGGCCGCCGCATGGGCTATGTGAAGGCAGCCTCGGCGTTCAAGCCGGATGAGGAGAGCATCCCTGCGCCCGAGCGGGTCGCAGCCATGCTGGTCGACCGCCGTGCCTGGGCGACGGAGGCAGGTCTCGATCCCGACTATGTCGCGACACTTTTCGCGGGGATCAGCAAGTGGTTCATCCAGCAGCAGATTCTGCACTGGCGTGCCACGCGTGGGGAGGTGGCCTGATGGAGCGACCACCGCCCGCATGGTCGCGCGACAGGTTGCGCGCTCTCGTCGCACAGGCCATGCAGATCGATGACGGTGAGATTGAAGACAGCGAATCTCTCGTCGAAATGGGGCTGGACTCGATCACCCTGATGCGGCTGCCGGCACTGCTCGCCGCCGAGGGGATCACGATCGGCTTCGGCGAACTGGCGCGCGACCCGCGGATCGATGCGTGGTGGCCGCTGCTGTCCGCCCGGGCCGAGGTGCCGCTGTCCGTGCCGCAGGCGGCCAATCCGGCGGAACCCTTCGCGTTGACGCCAGTGCAGCGAGCCTATTGGCTCGGTCGGACCGACCTCTTCGAGCTCGGCGGTGTGGCGGCGCATGGCTATGTCGAGCTGGAAGGTCAGGATCTCGATCCTGGCCGTCTGGAAGCGGCGCTGAACGCGACCGTCGCGTATCACCCGATGCTGCGCGCGACGGTCGGCGCGGATGGACGACAGCGCGTCGCCAGCGAGGTGCCGAGCTTGCGCTTGCCGGTTGCCGATCTCCGAGCGGCGAATGCAGTTGCAATTGTCGAGCAGCAGGCAGCCTGGCGAGCAGAGATGCAGCAGCAGGTGCTGCCGGTGGATCGCTGGCCGCTTTTCGACATTCGGCTGGCATTGCTGCCAGAGGGGATCGCGCGACTGCATTTCAGCTTCGATGTGCTGACGCTGGATCTCGTCTCGCTGACACGGTGGCTGACGGATTGGCATCGCCTCTATCACGGCGAGGCGGTGCTGCCCGCACCGGATGGTCCGCAATTCGCGGATTATGTCCGTTCGCTTGAGAAGCGGCGTGCCGGAGTGGAAGGTGAGCGCGCCCGCCATTACTGGGAGGAGCGCCGAGCCACCCTGCCGCCCAGCCCCGAACTGCCGTTGCGGCAGGATCCCGGTCACATCGGCACCCCGCAGTTCGCACGTATCCGCCACGATATCGGGCCGGCGGATTGGGCGGTGCTGCGAGGTGGCGCGGCGCGGCATGGGCTGACGCCTTCGGCGTTGCTGCTCGCGGTCTATGCGAGTGTGTTGGCGGAATGGAGCAAGCGCCAGGATTTCTGCATCAATGTCACACTTTTCGATCGTGCACCGGACCTCGATGGCGTGCTCGGCGACTTCACGTCGCTGATCCTGCTGCAGGCGGATCTGCGCCGGTCAGCCAGCATCGTCGAACGCGGTCGCGCTCTGCAGGCTCAGCTCTGGCAGGACATGGATCATCGTCTGGTCAGCGGCGTCGAGGTGATGGCGGTGCTACCCGAACGGCAGACCGCACCGCGCCGCGCGTTGATGCCAGTGGTCTTTACCAGCGCCATCGGCGGCGAGAGCTATCTGGATGCGCTCGGGCGCTTTGGCCGTGTGATCCATGCGGCTAACCAGACGCCACAGACAACGCTGGATCACCAGGTGCTGGAGCAGGGGGGCGCGCTGGTCCTGATCTGGGACCATGTCGCCGCGCTCTTCCCGGATGGAATGATCGAGGCAATGGCAGCGGGGCAGCTCGCCCTGCTGAAGCAGCTTGCCGCCGATGCGGCAGCCTGGACCGACCCTGTGCCACCGCTGCTGCCGGCGGCACAGATCGAGGCGCGTTGTACCACGAACAGCACTGCCACGCCGATCGCGTCAGGCCTGTTGCACGAGCCCTTCCTGCGCCAGGCGATGACAGCACCCGATGCCATGGCCGTGATCGCGCAGGATCGCGCGCTGCGCTACGCCGAGCTGGATGCAGCCAGTAGCCGCCTCGCGGCGAGGCTGCTGGCGGCGGGGGCAGAGCGCGAGAGGCTGATTGCCATTGCCCTCCCGCGAGGCTGGCAGCAGGTCGTTGCCGTGCTGGCAGTGCTGAAAGCCGGCGCCGCCTATTTGCCGCTGGATCCTGCCCAGCCCGCGGCGCGCCTCGCTGCGCTGCTCGCCCAGGGTGAAGCGCGGCTGGTGCTGGTGGATGAAGAGCCGCCGGTCCTGCCCGATACAGTGCAGGCCGTGGCTGTCACCACCGCGCTGCTGGTGGGGGAGATACCACCGCTGCCGGCCACCTGCACCGCCCGGCCCGACGACCTCGCCTATGTGATCTTTACCTCCGGGTCCACCGGCACGCCCAAGGGTGTCATGATCTCACATGGCGCCGCGCTGAACACGGTGCTGGATGTCAACAACCGCTTCGGCATAAGTGCGCGGGACCGGGTTCTGGCACTTTCCGCGCTGGGCTTCGACCTTTCCGTCTACGATATCTTCGGTCTCTTGGCCGCAGGCGGTGCGATCGTGCTGCCGCCGCCGGCCTCGGCACCGCGGCCCGAGGATTGGCGGCAGGCCATCCTCGATCACGACGTTACGGTCTGGAACTCTGTACCGGCGTTGATGGCGCTACTGCACGACCATCTGCGAGACCGTGGCGATACGGACACTTTGCCGCGGCTGCGCCGCATCCTGCTCAGCGGCGACTGGCTGCCCGTGACGCTGGCGGAAAGCCTGGCGCGACTGCCGGGCGAGCCACGTCTTGTCAGCCTGGGTGGCGCCACTGAGGCGGCGATCTGGTCCATCGCCCAACCGGTGTCGCGGGTGGAGCCTCACTGGACCAGCATACCCTACGGCTGCCCGCTGGCCAATCAGCGGTTTCATGTGCTGGACGGCGCGTTGCGGCCGCGGCCTGTCTGGGTGCCTGGCGATCTCTACATCGCCGGTGCCGGGCTGGCGCGCGGCTATTGGCGTGATCCAGAGCGCAGCGCCGCCAGCTTCCTGCGCCATCCCGAGACCGGAGAAGCATTGTACCGCACCGGCGATCTCGGCCGCTATCTCCCCGATGGCAGCATCGAGTTCCTCGGCCGCGAGGATGGGCAGGTGAAGATCAACGGCCTGCGCGTGGAGCTCGGCGAGGTCGAAACCGCGCTCTGCCGCTGTCCCGGCGTGACGGGGGCTGCGGCGCTGGCGCTGCGCGGCGGCGCGCGCGGCGACCGTCTGGTTGCCTGCTTCACCGGCACCGCCGATCCCGCGAAGCTGCGGGAAAACCTTGCGACGATGCTGCCGGCCAGCCTGGTGCCGGTCGCGCTGTGGCCTGTCGATTCCCTTCCGCTGACGGGCAACGGTAAGCTCGATCGCCGGCGACTGGCGGATTGGGCGGCTGCACGGCAAGCTGCGCCGGAACCGGCCATCCGCGCACCTGCCGACGCGTTGGAGCAGCGCATCGCGGACATCTGGTCGGCGCTGCTCGGCATCACGTCGATCGGCATCGATCGGAACTTCTTCGAGGTCGGCGGCTCCTCCCTCCTGGCGACGCGGCTGGGCGACCAGCTCTCCCAGGCGTTTGGGCGCGAGGTGCCGGTGCTCGACATCTTCCGCCATCCCACCATCGCCGCGCAGGCGGCGCTGCTGCGCGATGCGGCGCCGCAAGCCATGCCGTCCGCGGCGGCACAGCGCGGTGCCCGCCGCCGTCTGATGCAACAGCGCACCGCCTCCCCAACCAGCGAAATCGTCGCGTGATGCCCGACACCGGACTTGGATCCTCCCTTGGCTTCGCTGAGCCCGCTGTGCCGGCCGGCGGTATCGCCATCATCGGCATGGCCGGGCGCTTTCCCGGTGCGGGCTCGATCGAGGCCTTCTGGGACAATCTCCGCCATGGCCGCTGCGCCGGCGAGGATTTCCCCGATGTCGCGCCTGACTTGATCGGTCACGGATACCCGCTGGCCGATATCGACCGCTTCGACGCCGCCTTCTTCGATATCCCCCCGCGCGAGGCAGCGCTGATGGACCCGCAGCACCGGCTGTTCCTGGAGGAGGCGGTGCGGGCGTTGGAGGATGCCGGGATCGCGCCCGGCGACACCGACCTCTCCATCGGTGTCTTCGCCGGCTGCAATTTCAACACCTATCTCTTCAACCTGACGCGCGAGGCCAGCATGGCGCGCCCGGCCGAGTTCTTCGACATCGTGCTCGGCAACGACAAGGACTATCTGGCGACGCGCGTCTCCTACAAGCTCGGGCTGCGTGGGCCGAGCCTGCTGGTGCAATCGTCCTGTTCCACCTCCCTCTCGGCCGTGGCCGTCGCGGCGCAGGCGCTGCTGAGCGGGCAATGCGATGTGGCGCTGGCAGGAGGCGTCGGCATCCGCGCGCAGCAGCGCAGTGGCTATCTGGCGCATGCCGAAAGCGGGCTGTCGCAGGATGGCCGCGTGCGTGCCTTCAGCGCCGATGCCAGCGGCGTGACGGAGGGCAATGGGCTGGGCCTCGTGGTGCTGCGCCGCCTGGAAGAGGCGCTGGCCGCCGGCGACACGATCCACGCCGTGATCCGCGGCTTTGCAGTCAACAATGACGGTGCACACAAGGCCGGCTTCACCGCCCCCTCGATCGAGGGGCAGGCCGCAGCCATCGTCGAGGCGCTGGCCATGGCCGATCTGACCGGCGCCGAGATCGGCTATGTCGAGGCGCATGGCACCGCCACGCCGATCGGCGATCCGATCGAGATCGCGGCGCTGCGCCAGGGCTTCGGGCCGCGTCCGGAGGGT
>Ga0180217_1001604_pt1 | contig 23923 bp, 24 predicted proteins | sample eDN3rd37CBELigOP_FD_128521 | JGI IMG/M metagenome (GOLD analysis project Ga0180217, IMG submission 128521) | Enriched Organic Plus compost microbial communities from Emeryville, California, USA - eDNA 3rd pass 37_C BE-Lig OP (version 2) (version 2) ... | reverse complement strand
CGGATTTGCGACCGTTCCCCTCGTCGCGGATGTCGCTGCCTGCGAAAGCGGCGAAGTCGGTGAACTCGGCGGGCACGTTGGCATGGATCCGGGCGGGGCTGATGTCGTCGATCACCCAGTACCTGCCGACGACGTCGCGCAGTTCGTCGGCGGTCACCGGGTTGGCCGGGCCGGTGTCGCCCATCGTTGCCTTGTCGAAGACCAGGACGACGTACGTCGCGCCGGGCGCGGCCGCTCGCACGATCGACTGTTGGTAACCCTCGCGCAGTTCGACGGGCATGGAGTGGAACAGCGTACTGTCGACGATCGTCCCGAACCGGCCGTCGTATCCGGTGAAGGAGCTGATGTCGGCGACCTCGAACGTCGCGTTGGTCAGACCGCGCCTGGCCGCCTCCGCGCGGGCCAGCTCGATCGCGGTCGGCGACTGATCGAGCCCGACGGTGGTGAATCCACGCTCGGCGAGGTACAGCGACGTCGCGGCCTCTCCGCAGCCGGCGTCGAGTACCTCACCGTGGAACTTGCCCGCGTCGATCAACTTCGCGATCTCGGGCTGCGGTTCACCGATGCTCCACGGTGGCCGCATCCCGGCGAAGGTCGGGCCGTCTCCGCGGTATGCCGATTCGAAAACTTCCTCTGGTGTGGTCATGCACCCGGTATATCAACGCGGTTGATATGTGTCAATATGCTTGACATGGGCGACATCCTCGAAGTGCAGCCACTGGGCTTTCTGATGTACCGCGTGATGGCGGTGCTGCAACCCGCCGTCGCCGCGCAGTTGCAGCAGCTGGGTTTGACACTTCCCGAATTCGTCTGTCTGCGAATCCTTTCCGCACAGCCCAGGCAGTCCAACGCCGAACTGGCGCGTCACATCAACGTCTCGCCGCAAGCCATGAACAACGTGGTGCGAGCGCTTCAGGAAAAAGGCGCCGTCCGGCGTCCCGAGGCGGCATCCTCCGGGCGCGCGCTACCCGCCGAACTCACCACCGAGGGCGCCAAGCTGCTCAAGCGGGCCGAGGCGGCCGCGCTGGCGGCAGAGGAGGAGGCGCTCGCAAACCTCACGGAGGCACAGCGCCGCGAACTCAAGCGACTGCTGGCGCACGCGGTGGACTGATCGAGGGCCGTCTCACTCGATCGTCGCGCGGTGCCGACGCGACGCCGGGTCATTTCGTTGCAGGGCCTCGTTGATCGAGTGTGTCCGCGATTGGACGGCCACCGAGATCACTCCGGACGTCAGCAGGAGAAGCGCGACGACGGCGAAGGCTCCCTGGTCGTTGCCGAACAGGTCCCTGAGCCAACCGGTGACGAACGGCCCGGCGAACCCGCCGACGTTGCCGATCGTGTTGACCAGTGCCAGACCCGCGCCGACGGCCACGCTGGACAGAATCCGGGCCGGCAGGCTGTAGACCAGGGGCATCGCCGAGATCACCCCTACGGCGCAGAGCGTGACGCCCAGCATGACGATCCACGGATCCCCGGCGAACGCGGCGATGACGATTCCGAGTGCGCCCACCACGGTGCTGATCAGCACGTGCCACCCGATATCCCCCGACCGGGTGGCATGGCGCGGCCACAGCATGAGCGCCGCTGCTGCGAACACGTACGGAACGGCGATGATGAACCCGTTCTCGATCACGGTGAAGTCGGTGCCGAACCGCTCGGCAAAGCCCGAAACCACACTGGGCAGGAAGAACCCGATGGTGTACAGGCTGTACACCACCCCCAGGTACGCGAAACCCATGATCCACACGCGCCCGGACCGCAGAGAGGACAGCATGCCCCCGGCGTGGCCACGGGCTTCGGCCGGAGTGTGCTCATCGTGATCTGCGATCAGCGCCTCCTTCTCGGCGTCGGTCAGCCATGCGGCCTGCGATGGGCGGTCGGTCAGCCAGAAGAGTGCGGCGACACCGAGGATGATCGCCGGCACGCCCGTCATCAACGTCATGAAACGCCAGCCGCTCAGGCCGAACACGCCGTCACCGGCATTGATCAACCAGCTCGCCACAGGTCCCGCGACCACTGACGAGATCGGAATGCCGAGCAGGTAGACCGAAAACGCCTTCGGCCGTTCGCGATTGGAGAACCAGATCGTCAGATAGAGCAACACTGTCGGCGCGAAGCCGGCCTCTGCCACACCGAGCAGGAATCTCGCGACGATCAACCACTGATAGTTGGGGACGAACGCGGTCAGTGACGCCACCGCTCCCCAGGTGATCGCGATCCGGGCGATCCACACGCGTGCACCCGTCCGTTGTGCGGCCATGGCGCTGGGGACTTCGAGAAGGATGTAACCGACGAAGAAGATCCCCGACGCCAGACCGAACAGGGTCGCCGTCATCTGAAGCTCGTCGCTCATACCGTTGGGCGCGGCGATACCCAGCGCTGTTCTGTCGACGTAGTTGACCAGGTACAGCAGGAAGATGAAAGGCATCAACCGAAGGTTGACCTTTCGCAGCGCGGACCTGCGCGCCGAATCGTCACTCTTCGGGGTCAGATTGTTGCCGGGTGCATTCGCCATGATTGTTTGCTCCGAGCCTTCAGATGTTTTGGGGTGAACTGCAGAGCCGCAGCTCAGGTGAAGCGCAAACCGGCGTCCAGGGCGACGGTCTGGCCGGTCATGAACTTGCTTTCGTCACTGGCGAGGTAGAGCAGGATTCCGACCAGGTCGGAGGCATCACCCTTGCGCTTGAGTGCCTGCTCTTCCAGATTTCGCCTCCACCCCTCTTCCGAGATGGTCTCCCGCGGGATTTCGGTGATGATGCCGTGCGGGCTCACGGTGTTGACCGTGATGCCGTCGGTGCCCATTTCCGTTGCCAGAGCGTGGGTCAACGCCCAGACGGCGCCTTTGGACGCGATGTAGTGGGCATAGTTGGGCCGGCCCGTCACCACGACGCTCGACGAGATGTTGATGATGCGGCCGTACTGGTTCTTGCGCATCACCGGCGAAACAGCCTGACAGCACAGGAACGTCCCCTTGGCGTTCACCGCAAAGAGCTTGTCCCACTCGTCGCCCGAGATCTCCTCGAAAGGCTTCATCTTCAGCGTGGAGAAGATCGCGGCGTTGTTGACCAGGATGTCGACGGTTCCGAACGCCTCCACGGCGGAATCGACCATACGATTGACCGATTCGACATCCGAGACATCGACGGCAGCGGCGATTGCGCGGCCGCCCAGCGACGTGATGGATGATGCGACCTCGGTCGCTTTGGGCTCATTGATGTCTGCGACCACCACAGCCGCACCTTCCTCGGCGAATCTCTCGGCATAGATCCGACCGATACCCTGTGCTGCCCCGGTGATGATGGCGACTCTGTTTGCAAGTCTCACAAAGATGCTCCTGATTCATGTGTTTTTGACATTTGGATGACCAGGTGGTCAGGCGCGCGTCATGTGGAGGTTGAAGATTCCTCCGTCCACCATGAGCGTGCTGCCGGTCGTGGAACGACTCAGCGGGTGCGCGAAATATGCGACGGCATGGGCGACCTCGACAGGTGTGACCATGCGGCCGATGGGTTGACGCGATTCGAAATCTGCGCGACGCTGCACCGGATCCTCGGCGCGCGCCGCCAGCTCGGCCATGAACGGGGTGTCCACAGTGCCTGGGTTCACCGCGTTCACCGTGATGCCTTCGGAGACAAGGTCGGCCGCCATCGCCCTTGTCATCGATTCGATGGCGCCTTTGGTCGCGGTGTAGGCCGCTCGCTGCCGTATACCGGAAGTCGCGGTCAGTGATGACACGTTCACGATCGCGGCCGAGTCCGATCGGCGGAGCAACGGCAGGGCGGCACGGGTCGAGCGGACAGCCCCCATTACGTTGATGTCCCACAGGCGATTCCAGTCGTCCTCGGTGCCATCCTCGACCGTGCCCACAAAACTCACACCGGCGTTGTTGACCAGTGTGTCCAAACCGTGGAACCGCTCGGCGATCTCAGCCACAGCAGAAGACACCGCATCTCGGTCGCGCAGATCCGCGCTCAGGTGCACGAACTTTGCATCGTCACGGGCGGGTACCTTGACGTCGATGCACGCGACCGTGGCGCCCAGACCCAGAAAATAACCGACGCAGGCCTCCCCGACGCCGGAGGCTCCCCCCGTCACGAGAATCCTGCGCCCCACGAATTCTCCGCCCAGGTTGTCAGCCAATGATCGGCTCCTCATCTCATGAATCTCGCGCTCGTTCACGCGATTCCGTTTCCCGCCCTGCGATCGGCGAGGTCGAGCAACGCCGGCCACAGATAGGTCTTGCACAACGGGTAGTTCTCTGCGACGGGAAAGTGGCCGATCCCACGCATCACACCGCCCCGCGCTCCTGGTATCGCCGCTATGGTCGCCTCGGTTTCTTCAGGGCTGCACGCATAGTCGTATTCGCCGGTGAACAGATACACCGGGCACCTGGCCGTGTCGATTTCGCGTTCCCGGCCCCGCAGGTCCATCCCGTTGCTGTAGTAGTAGGTGTCTCCCCGGTACACCCCCGGTCCACCCTGGGCATACGTCCACCAGACCTCGCGACGTGCCGGTTCGGGACTCTGCGGTGCCATCAATCCGTATGTCCAGGAGGGGACGGCCTGGTTGCTGTTGATGTCCGGCTTCAACGACCAGTCGTCGAAGCGGCCCTCGACCTTTGCCGCACCCGAGAAACCGATGACCCCGCCGATGCGATCCCCATGTGTGAGCGCCAATTCCAACACCAACGATCCGGCCATCGAACAACCGACAACGATCGGCTGTTCGAGATCCAGCGCGTCGATGACTGCCATCACGGAAGCGATATACAGCTCGGAAGTGAGCAGGTACTCGCGGCGCCACCATCGGTCCGGCGGCAGGGACTTGCCATGCCACGGGAGGTCGAAGGCCAGGACGCGGAACCGGCTCAAGACCTCGTCGTCGGTCTGCATATGGCGGTACTGCCGGGAGTCCGAACCCGCCGTGTGGAGGCACACAACGGGAACTCCGTCCCCGGATTCCTCGATGTACATCCGGTTGGGCACCCCATCGATGTCCGCCGTGAGATAGCGCCCGACAATCGGTTCGTAACCGGTCATGCCGCACCTCGTCGGTAGCCGGAGGCGACCGTGCGCATCAACTCCATGACCCGGTTGAGGACGTTGAGATTCTGCAGCAGAGCGGTTTTGCCATCGATCGAAAAGTCCTCACGTCGGCGCTGCATCGCGAGAATGTGGTGCGCTTGCGGTTCGGGGGTCGCGGTGAGGAACGCGGTCCACGCCTCGGGCGACCCGGTGAGGGTCACCGCCGGTGCGGACTCGCCGGCATCCGCGACGGCGATCGTGGAGCCGCAGATCCGATAGTTGCGGTCCACGCGACCGTCGGTCAACCGCAACACCACGTCCGTCCACCGACTGATGAGCCGGAACTCCGCATCGTCTGAGACCACGGCCAGCCACTGTGGTTCCCAAGCCGTGTCGAACCCTGTCACTCGGCGGCACCCAGGAACTGGGGGTCGTCAATTGCGGCGACGAGGGCCACAAGCGCACCGAGGTAGCTGTGATGACGCAATCCCATCGACATGCCGGTTGCCGATCGCGTGAAGTTCGATTCCCAAGGGCCACCTGGCAATCCGCGTTCCGACCACGGTGGTGCGGAGATGTTGGCGAAGTGAACCTCCACCCATGGCCGGCCCGTTTCCTCCAGCGCGTGACGCGTGGGCTCACCGGTCTTGGTCAAACCGGCAGGGTTGAGGATGTAGGCGTCGCTACGGGCCGCGGAGGCATGGATCGCATCCAGGATCTCGCCCTCGTGATTGGACGCCAGCGCCTCGATGGTCACCCCCATCCCTTCCCCAAGTTCGCGGACATGGTCCTGCAGAGCGGTGATGGACGAGATCGGTCCGTAGACACGCTTGTTGCGGTTGCCCAGATTGGGCATGTTGGGACCGTCGATCAAGGTGATGAGCAACGGCCGGGTTCCGGTGCGCTGCCAACCGAAAACCTTTGTGCTGCTTTGTGTCATCTTCTCTCCTGAATACGTTGACACGGTGCGACGACGCACGGGACACCTGGTCGAGGATGTCGTCGTACTGCAAAGACGGCGTGGCGCCTCGAAGTCGCGACTGCCGAGTCGCATCGCATCGCGGGATAACCCGCCTGGTTGTGTCGCCTCCTTGGCGTGAGGGCCGCACCTGACTGTGCGCCCCACCACATTTCTACCAGTCGTGAATGTATGACGATCTTGCGCCACGGTCAAGCCTCTCAAGCGCACCGCGTCAAGGATGACAAGCTGATCCACGCAAATCCAGCGTCTCTACCTGCATCGATATGAATCCGACTGGCGCTCGACACGCTTTGACGGTAGAAGTGATTGTCATACAGTTCATGGCGGACACGCACGCTCAGGCGTGCGCGCGCCTCGTGCGGGAAGCGATCTCATCGCTTCAGGCAGGCGACTCCGTCCGTATCCGAGCGAACCGAGGTGGCCCCATGCAGGAAAGCGCGACCGCGTCAACGACCTCCACTGCGCCGCCGGCACGACTACGGCTGGTCAACGGACTGCGCGACGCGATCAGTCACGGCGTGCTCAAACAAGGTGAACGCCTCAACGAGCGCGAGCTGTGCGAGACCTACAACGTTTCGCGCACCGTCGTGCGCGAAGGACTGCGTCAACTCGAAGGCGAAGGCTTCGTCACGATCGAGGCGAACCGCGGCGCGCTGGTCACAAAGATCTCCTACAGCGACGCCGAGCACCTCTTCGAGGTTCGCGGGGCGCTGGAATCGTTGGCGTGCTCGCTGTTTGCGCGCCGCGGAACGGTCGAGCACAAGCGCGCACTCGCGGACTGCGTGGCCGACGTCGCACGGGCGATGGAGAGCGGCGACCTGACGGAGGTCCTCGGCGCCAAGGATGCCTTCTACGCCGCTCTGCTCGCGGGTGCAGGAAACTCAGAGCTCACCACGGCCCTTCGCCTGCTGCATGCACGTATTCGACTTCTCCGTCGATACTCGCTGTCTGCTGAGAATCGTCAACCGGCAAGCCTCGCCGAGATCACCGCCATATGCGACGCGATCATCGCCGGCGATATCGAGGGCGCTCGCCGAGCCGGCGAATACCACGTCGCACAGGCCAGTCGCGCGGCTCTGCCGCGAATCTTCCAAGACCTCTATGGCGACTCGACATGAACCGCCATGAGTACCAACGCCCGAACCAGCGAAAGGAACAATGTGCCAGATACCGACAACGCGCCAGGTGAGTCCGAGGCCCTCGAATACGTCAATCAAATGGCGCGCGCTCGCGGGTATGTGTTGCCCTACCACAAATTGATGGCACGCGCCGACCTCGACGTCCTCAAGGCCGCGAACGGCTTGGTTTCGGCGGCATACACCAGGCAACGCCGACTCGACAAAGCCACCAAAGAACTGATCTTCATCACCAGCCTGACAGTCCTCAAGGCGTCGCCCGGCCACATCGCCGGCCACATCCGGGTGGCGTTGGACCTGGGGGTATCTCCGGAAGAGGTGCTCGAGGCGATCGAAATCGCACTTCCGGAGGCCGGCGTGGTCGCATTCCAGCATGGGTTCGAGGTGTGGGCCGACGTCGTCGGAGCCACCGGAATCGAACCCACGGTCGAGGTGCACGGATCCGCCGGCTGACAGACCGCACTGCCGACCCGCCATAATCGACCGAAACGCCCGCGACAAGGACTGCTGTTGACGATCTACGTTTCGAGACTGCTCACCGACCGCGCCATGGCACACCTGGAATCGTTGGGGGTCCCGTTCCGGGTGGGTGGTGGGGACCCGCCGAGCCGGGCGGATCTCGAAGCCGGGCTCGCGGGCGCCGACGCCGCGGTCATCACGTTGACCGAACGCGTCGACACCGCGTTGCTCGCAGCCGCGGGACCGCAGCTCAAGATCATTGCGAACGTCGCTGTGGGATATGACAACATCGACGTCGACGCCGCGGTGTCGGCCGGTGTCACCGTGACCAACACGCCCGGCGTGCTCGACCGTGCGACCGCCGATCACACGTTCGCGTTGATCCTCGCCGCGACACGGCGCGTGCTCGACGGCGACCGGTTTCTGCGGTCACGCGAACCGTGGGTGTGGGGCCCTCGCATGCTGGTGGGCCTGGACATCAGTGCCTCAGCGACGCTCGGCATCCTCGGCTACGGCCGCATCGGCAAAGCAGTTGCCCAGCGTGCCAAAGGTTTCGACATGAAGGTTCTGGCCACCGCACGCAGTCGCGAACCGGGCACATCCGAGGACGGTGTGCAGTTCGTCGACACCGACACCCTGCTCGCCGAATCCGATGTGCTCAGTGTGCTCACGCCGCTGACTCCGCAAACCCGCCACCTGATCGATGCGGCCGCGCTGGCGAAGATGAAACCTTCTGCGTACCTCGTCAACACTGCGCGTGGCGGCGTCGTCGACGAAGCCGCGCTCATGAGCGCGCTGCACAACGGAGCGCTGCGCGGCGCCGCGCTCGACGTCTTCGAGAACGAACCGCACATCGATCCCCGGTTGCTCGACACGCCGAATCTCGTGCTCACACCGCATATTGCGAGCGCAGGCGAGTCCACACGCGATGCTATGGGTATTCTCGCAATCGACAATGCCGCCGCGGTCCTCGCCGGGAAACCGGCGCTCACCCCTGTCAGATGAGCAACGGATGAAAATCGTTCTTGCCCCGGACTCCTTCAAGGAGTCGATGACCGCCTCCCAGGCGGTGACCGCAATGCGCGAGGGTGTGCATTCGGTGTTCCCCGACGCCGAATGTGTCGGCGTCCCGATGGCCGACGGTGGTGAGGGCACCGTCGACGCGGTCGTCGACGCCCTTGCCGGCGAACGCGTGAGGGTCGACGTGTCCGATCCACTCGGCCGCCCTGTACGCGCCGACTACGGGTACATCCCCGAACGCAAGCTCGCGGTGATCGAGATGGCCACCGCGTCCGGGTTGGAGCTCGTCGCACCGGCCGACCGAGACGTACTGAGCGCGAGCACTTTCGGGGTCGGCCAGCTCATCGCCTCGGCGCTGGATCGTGGCGCGGTCGATCTGCTGATCGGGTTGGGCGGCTCGGCCACCAATGACGGCGGCACCGGGATGCTCACCGCGCTCGGCGCGGTGCTGCTCGATGCCGCAGGCAATCCGTTGCCACCGGGCGGCGGGGCCCTGGCACAGCTGGACCGCATCGATCTGTCCGGGCTCGACAAGCGCCTGGCGGACATCCAGATCAGGATCGCGTCCGACGTCACGGCTCCCCTCCTCGGGCCGGGCGGTGCCAGTGCCGTTTTCGGCCCGCAGAAGGGTGCGACCCCGTTCGATGTCGAGACGCTTGAGGCCGCGCTGACGCGGTTGGCCGTGGTGACCGAGGAGACGCTGGGCCGCGCGCGGCCAGAACTCCCCGGCGCGGGCGCAGCGGGCGGTCTCGGGTTCGCGCTCCTCGATTTCCTCGGCGCCGAGTGCAGGCCCGGTGTCGAGGTGATCGCCGAGACCGTGGGCCTGGCGCAGGCCGTGGTCGGTGCCGACTGGGTGTTCACCGGCGAGGGCAGCGTCGATGCGCAGACCGTCCTGGGCAAGACCCCGTTCGGCGTCGCACAGGTGGCGCGCACCGCGGGAGCCCGCGTGGTGATATTCGCCGGACGTGTCGGAGACGACGCCGGCGTGCTCCTCGAGCACGGCGTGGACCGCCTCGTCGCGATCACCGTGCCGGGCACGCCCATCGAGCAGGCGTTGCGCGAAGGTCCGCAGTCACTGGCCCGCGCGACCGCCGAAGTCTGCCGCGCCCTCTCTTGAGGCTTCTAGGACTTGTCGTCGGTCACCGCGCCCCGCTGTACGCCACCATGGCGATCAGCGCGGCGCCCGTGAGCACCATTGTGAGCACCCGCAGCGTAAGACGCAATGTCACGTAGTTTGCCCTCATCTCACTCCCCCGAACGTTTCGAGTCGTACCGACCTTAGCAGCACTGTCGACCGAAAATTTGCCACCTTCAGGAGATACTCCCGCAGTTCTCAGCGCTTACGCAGGTGATTTAGGCCCCAACAACGCCCCCCGGCAGGTGGCGCGCTGGCCATCCGTTCACACAGAGTTTGCTGTACGTATACCGCCGCGTCTTGAGAACGCGTGACAGGCTTCACCGAGAAAGTTAACTACACACGCAAACAGGCGCGGTATCCGCATGGGATACCGCGCCTGTCCTCTGCCTGCTGTCGGCTCAGTGGTTGTGGCAGGCCGCCGGCGGTGACGGAGGGACGTCGAGTGCGGGATTGCCATCGAAGAAACCGACCGGCTTGAGCTTGAAGCCCGTGTAGTGACACGGCATCACCGGCCAGTCCTCAGGACACACCACATGGTGTGCGCCGACGGTGTACCAGAGCACGACGTCGGTGTTCTCCAGTGGCGCATCGTCGGCGACGTACTGCGGCAACCCCTGCGCCTCGGCGCACTGGTACATGTAATCGCCCGCCGCGTAGAGCTCCCTGGGGTCGTACTTGGTGACCCACAGGTTGTGCTGGACGAACCTGGCGCGGTCGTAGATCACCGAGCCCTCCTGCACCATCACCGGGATGACGTCCTTCGGCATGATCTTGTAGCCGACCGGGGCACCGAACTCGTTGAGCTTCGACGGGTTGACCACCTTCCAGTACCGGCCCGTCGAGAACTCCCAGTCCCGCGCACCCTCGGACTCCGAGGCCACCAGGGTGTCCTTGGTGATCCAGGCGTTGTGGTGGGGGTTGAGCTCCGGATCGGGCTCGGGGATCGAATCCACCTCGTAGACACTGTTTCCCGGACCGTCGATGCTCATGTCCATACGGAAGTTGAAGAAGTGCTGATGGTTGGGGCCGTACATGCCGGGAGCCACCATCTTGCCCCACCGCGGAGTCTCGCCCTCGGGGATGGACCCGGTGGTGAGCACGCCCGTGAGCTTGACCTCCATCTCGATGCCGGCATCGTTGTAGAGGTACCAGAAGAACCCGTACTCGTAGTTGCCGACGGTGCAGATCATCGAGATCACCAGACGCCGCGAACGACGCACCTCGACCTCACCGGTGCGGAAATCCGTGTGCTTCCAGGAGATCCCGTAGTCCTCCTCGTGCATACAGATGGCGTTCGGGATCGTCACGGCGTTGCCGTCGGAGTCGTTGACCGTGCCGTCGAAGTAGTGGATCTCACCGAGGCAGTCACAGCCCAGCGTCAGGGGGTTGGCCGAGAAGCCCATCCCCACCTCGCCCATGTCGAAGACGTTTTTGTTCCAATGCGTCGGTGACGAGTCGCCGTAGGGCACCACCATTTCCGACAACGCCGCGCGGTACATGATCGGCCGCACGGTGCCACGGTCGTTGTAGGTGATCTCGTGCAGCGTCAGGCCTTCACGCGCGTTGAAACCCACACGAAGGGACCACTTCTGCCATGTGACGTTCCACCCGTCGACGGTGAAACTCGGGCCGTCGGGCTGCGTGATCTCGATCTTCTTGACGTCCTGCCGGAACTCGGTGAAGGCGGGCCGGTTGTCGGCGTCGAACATGAACTGCTCGGTGTAGTTGCCGGCCTTGGGCGGCAGCGGCACCACACCGTGATCCTCGATGTCGAGGACTTCCATCTTGTCCAGGTCGAACGTCACGATCAGCCCCTCGACCGGTCGTGCGTAGCCGTTCTCCGACGGTGCGGCCCGCACGAACGTCAGGGGCCGGCAGACCAGCGGCGAGTTGTCGTAGTGGTCCTGTGCGCCGTAATACCCTGCGGGCCAGGGATCGATCATCGCGAGGCTGAAATCGGTGACGCCGCGCCTGCGCATGGCCTCCTGCCACCGCGGGTCCTCCCGCACCTTCTCCTCCACGCCGGTCATGTGCTCGACGAGATAGGACGGGAAGCGTCCCGGGATCGGCGTCCACGAATCGATGACGCGCGCGCCGAGGTCGACGATTGCCTCGTAGATGAGTTTGGCCGCGGCGTCGTACATCGTCACGAACGCGCGGCGCGGGACGTCCATGCCCACGAAGGTCAGTTTTTCGTTCTTCTCCGGCTCGGCGAGCTGGATCATCACGAACTTCAAGGTGGGTGTGGCGTAATCGGATCCGGTGATGACGGCGGCCGCCGCCTCGATCTCGGCGCCGGTCAGCGGATCCAGCGGATACGGCGCTGCCGTGGCCGCGCCCTCGACGTTCGTGATCGTGCTGTCCATCGTCATAACGGTGTGCTTCCTCCGCTGTTGGTGGATCACCGCGTATCGCGGGTGACCGGTGCAGGGTCGGCGCAACTTGCTGCGCTTGGAAAATGCTCGCGCAGGAACGTTTCGGTAGATCCCGTCGGCAATGTCGGTGACGTTAACTCTGCACGGCCCCGCGTTACGGTGTGGTGACCTGACGCAACGGATTTCGTTGTGTGCGCGGTTGTGTGCGCGAACGTGAACAACCCGGCCGGCCGATGTTCGGCCGACCGGGTCGTCACGAGGTCACGGCTACTTCTGCGCTTCGTCCTCCTTGGTCAGGTCGAACACCGCCAGGTGGGCCAGCGCGTCGTCCTGGGACACCTTGTGTGCCGAGCGGCGACCGAAGACGTAGACCGTCAGGCCCAGACCGAACATGCCGAGGCTGATGCAGCCCACCCAGGTCATCCAGGTGGCCGACGGTACGTCGATCCACGGCGTGACGAAGGAGTAGTAGATGCCACCGACGGTGGCCAGGCTGCCGACGATCACCGTGATCCACACACCGACCATGCCGCCGGGGATGCGCCAGAACTGCTCGTTGGCATAGCGATCGGCGTACTTCTTGCGGGCCACGATCACCGGGATCAGGAAGAAGAACCCGCTCAGCAGCCACACCGTGGACAGTCCGCCCTGTAGGTAGACGGTGACGTTGGCCATGCTGCTCTGCGAGTACAGCCCGACCAGGATGAGCGACGAGATCACGCCCTGGATCAGCACCGCGGTCACCGGGTTGCGGGTACGCGGGTTGAGGTGGGTGAAGATGCGCGGCAGGTGCCGTTCGAGGCCGGAGACGAAGATCAGCCGCGAATAAGCGACCTGATAGGTCATCAGCGCCACCACGACGATGAAGGCGAGCACGATCGCGCCGACTTCCATCAGGCCGGGGAATCCGGCGACGTCGAGCATCCCGATCACACCGGTCACCGGGTCGATCTGGTCGCCGGGCAACGCCATCATGGTGCCCAGCGTGGTGAGCAGGTAGATCGCTACCAGCGCGGTGGATCCCCACAGGATCATCTTCGGTCCGCTCTTACGCACCGAGAGGAACTCCGCGCCCATGTTGTACGGGGTCTCCACACCCAGCAGGTACAGCAGCACGGTGCCGTACAGAAAGCCCGCGACGGCGAAATTGGGGATGGTGGCCTCGGCCCAGCTGAACGGTGTGGCCGAACCGTTCTCGACGGCGAACAGCAGGCCGGAGATGAAGATCGTCAGGGTCAGGACGCCGTAGACGATGAAGACGATGTTCATGATGCGTTGGTTGGCGGCCAGTTTCGCCAACGCCAGCCCGATGACGGTCCACAGGATCACCAGCTGCAGGATGATGCTGGTGGTCAGGCCGATTTCGGCGTGGAAGGCCAGCAGCAGCAGTTGCAGCACCACGGCCGGGGACGAGGCCGCGTTGAGGATCACCGGCACCCAGGACAGGTAGCCGCCGATGAAACCCCACGTCTCCCCCATGGTGCGGGTGGCCCAGATGTACACGCCGCCCTGACCTGGCCACAGGTTGCCCAGTTCGACGACGGCCATGCCTGCGGGCACCAGGAATGTGAGGATGCCCAGCACCCACATCGGGATCGCGGTCCACCCGCCCGCCGCCATCACCGAGGATCCGGTGATCCAGCAGATGATGAACACATAGGCCGCGGTCAGGCCGAACGTGGTCATCACCTTGGGCAGGATCTGCTCCGGCACCAGTTCGGTGGTCATGAGCTTGTCTCGTTCGGCGGGCGGTGGTGCCTCTAACTCTTGGGTCATCGATGTCTCCCAATGCCGTTGACTCAGTTGATGATCTGTCCGTCTCGCATCCGGACAACACGGCTCGCTTCGTCGGCCACCGTGGGATCGTGGGTGCTCGCGACGACCGTGACGCCCAGCGTCAGGCACAGGTCGCGCAGCATGCGCACCACCGTCTCCCCCGTGCGGTGGTCGAGATTGGCTGTCGGCTCGTCGGCGAGGACCAGGGTCGGGTTGCTGATCAACGACCGTGCGATCGCGGTGCGTTGCTGTTCACCACCGGACATCTTGGTGGGCTGGTGGTGGATCCGGTGTCCCAGGCCCACCATCTCGAGGAGTTCGGTGGCGCGTGTGCGCAACGATTTCCGGTCGTACGGTTCGAACATCAGTGGCAGCTCGACGTTCTCGACCGCCGACAGGAACGGGATCAGGTTGTAGCTCTGGAAGATGAATCCGATGGTGTCGTGGCGCAATGCGGCGAACTGGCTCTCGGTCAGCTGTGCGGTGTCCTGCCCGCTGATCTTCACGGTGCCCTTGGTGGGCCGATCGAGACCGCCGATGATGTTGAGCAGCGTGGACTTGCCGCTGCCGCTCGGCCCCATCAGGCACACGAATTCACCCGGCATGACCTGCAGTTCGGCGGCCTTGAGCGCCTTGACCACCTCGTCGCCCAGTTTGTGCAGCTTCCAAACGTCGCTGATCTCGATGACGGGTTTCCTGCTGTCCTCGTTGTCGGCCGGGGCCTCGGTGTCATCCAGTGCGGTCATGTGATCAGCCTCCAGCGGTCAGGGATCGGATGGGTGGACGCGACGCGGCGTTCCAGGTGGGCACGAAACTCGTGGCGACGGCCGCGACGATGCTGACACCGAACGCGATCAGGCAACCGGCGAGGATCCCGGCGACCGACACACCCGTCGGAGCGAGCCCGGCCAGAGCGACCAAGGCCGCGGTGACCGACGCCGCCCCCGCACCTGCCAAGGCGCCGAGCACGGCCGCGACCAGCGGTTCGACGAGCAGGGCGGCCACCACAGGCCCGCGCGGAATACCGTTGGCGCCCAACACACCGAGCTCCCGGGTCCGGTGCGCCACGGTGCGGGTGGTCGCCACGGCGACCTCGACCACGCCTACGAGCAACACCGTCACCGCGATCAGGATCACCGCCCGATTGATCTCCTCGGCATGCCCGATGACGGCCGATTGCTCCCGGATGCCCGCGGACATCGCGAACACCAGCACCACCAGGAAGGCGCCGGTCGCGGTGGTGACCACCGGCAACACCATCTCCCTGATCCGCCTGCGCGCCGACAACCAGCCGTAGGCAAGGCCTTTCTGGATCATCGCGCCCCCAACAGGTCGACGGGCCGCTGCTGCAGCAAGCGGTGTACGGGTACCAGCGCGCCGACGATCGCCATGGCCGGAAGGAAGGCCGCGACCATACCGGCGGCCTGTGCCCACGCGACCGGGGTCGCGATGCCCGGAATCGTCAGCGCCACAGCGGCTCCCGCGCCGAGCACACCCAGTACGTAGGCCGCGACGAACACGATCGCCGATTCGACGAGGAAGAAGTACAGCACCTCGTCGGCCAGGCCGATGCTGCTCATGATGCCGAATTCGCGTTTGCGTTCCTGCACGGCCGCCAGGAACGACGACACCGCGATGACGAATCCGAGGATCAGGCCGATCGTGGAGATCAGGCCCAGTGTCGAGCTCGTGACCTTGCCGGAGAACAGTGCGGAGAATTTCTGCTCGAAGGTCAGCGGCCCGGACCCGCCCACGGTGTCGTAGATCAGACCTTCGCCATCGGCTTTCGGTTGCTCGGAGGGGTCGGCGGTGTACGGCAAACCGACCGCGGCACCGAACCTCTGGGCCAGATCGCGCCGATTCTCCTCCCCCGCAGGCGCATACACCGTCCACCACCCGTGGTCGCCGACCAGTGACCGGGCAACGCTCGTCGGCACCGTCACCGATTCGCCGGAGCCGGTGATCCGCGCCGTCAGCGGGTGGCCGTTCACGTCGACGACAGATCCGTCGGCCACCGCGAGCCGGTTTGCCACATCGGGTCCGAGAACCGCTTGCCCCGCGGGTATTTCGTCGTCGCCGCGCAGGGATACCTCCGCGTCGCCGATGTGCACGACCCCCGAGGAGGTCTGCACGGCCCGCCAGCCGTCGGGCACCGTGAGCGCGGGTGCGGGCCCGTCGGCCACCAGTGCCGACGCCTCGTTGTCGTAGTGCACGCCTGCCGCGGGCACCACCCACAGCTGCGCGTCGCCGAGGACGTCGGTCACCGAGTCGGCGCCGGTGATCGCGAAGCTCGACGAAATCGTCCGCACGACAGTCACACACGCGATCGCCAGCGCGATCCCGAGCACCGAGAGCACGAACCGCTCCGGCCTGCGCCGGATGTTCGCGAAGGCGAACCGCACCAGGCAACCGAAGGTGTTGCCGGTGGTGGTGGCGATCTGCGGTGATCGTGGCGGTGTGGATGTGGGTGAGGGCGATACCGATTCAGCGGTTTCCACAATGAGGGATGCTGCGAGCCCGATGTTTCACCCGCAGCCGTTCGCGGTGTCGAGTTCGTTAACAGGACACGGCCCGGGTTACGGGGTCATGTCACGCGCCACGCCGGTTTGTGCCCTACTCCGTGGTTTTCGTGGCCTTCTTCGCGGCCCGCTTACGCGGCTGCTTGGTCGCGGTGACATCTTGTATGCGCGCCCAGGGCCGCGCCTCCTCGAGCTCGTAGGCAAGCTCCAAAAGGCGCGCCTCGCGGCCGATGGTGCTGGAGAACATCATGCCCACCGGCATGCCGGCGGTGGTCTGCGCGAGCGGCAACGAGATCGCGGGGTCTCCGGTCGCGTTCTGCAACGGTGTGAAGGCCACCCAGTCGACCAGCCGCTGCAGGATCTGCTCGTAGTCCGCGGTCGGATCGAGTCGCCCGAGGGGCAGCGTCGGCTCGGCCAGCGTGGGCATGAGCACCACGTCGTAGCTGTTGGACAGCCGCTGGGTGATCCGCCCGGACCGGGCCAGCCGGGCGATCGCGAGCGGCAGCCGGTACAGGCGCCGCGCGGCGCGGCGATCCAGTCCCAGCGTGAGGTTGTCCAGCCGGTCGCGATCGAACGACGGCCCGGCCGTGCGGCGTCCACCGCGCACGCTGGCGAACGCCAGAAATGCCCAGTAGTCCAGGAAGTCGTCCTTGAAGTGGTTCGGAATCGGATTGCCGATCGGGGTGACCCGGTGGCCGAGTTCCTCGAGCAGTGCCGCGGTCTTGAGGGTGAGGTCGCGGACCTCAGGCGCGGCGTCGCGGACGATGGACTGCGTGCACACCGCGATCCTCAGCCGCTGCTTTCCAGGGCGGTGGACGTCGCCGATGGGTGGCAGCTTCGGGTTGCGGTAGACGCGTTCCATCTCGCGGTAGAAGGCTGCCGTGTCGCGGACCGAGCGGGTGACCACGCCGTCGGAGACGATGCGCAACGGCATCGCGCGGAAGTATTTGTCCTGAGGCAGACGGCCCCTGGACGGCTTGAGACCGACGAGACCGTTGCACGCGGCCGGGATGCGAATCGAGCCGCCGCCGTCGTTGGCGTGTGCGATGGGGACGACACCCGCGGCCACGAACGCGGCCGACCCTGACGACGACGCTCCCGCGGTGTACTCCGGGTTCCACGGGTTGCGCACGGGGCCCAGGCGCGGATGCTCACACGACGCGCTGAAGCCGTATTCCGACAGACGAGTCTTGCCCAGCGCGATGAGCCCGGTCGAGAGGTAGGCCCGCGCGAAGTCGCCGTGGGCGCGTACGGCCCGCGGTTCCCACGCGTCGGTGCCGTGCATGGTGGGCATGCCCTCGACGTCGACGTTGTCCTTGACGAAGGTGGGTACCCCGTCGAAGAAGCCGCCGTAGGGGCTGGGCGCCGCGCCACGGGCGTGGGCGCGTTCGAAGGCCGCGTAGGCCAGGCCTTTCAGCGTGGGGTTGACGGCCTCGACGCGCGCGATCGCGGCCTCGATGAGGTCGGCGGACGACACGCGGCCCGCCGCCAGTTCCCCGACGAGGCCGACGGCATCGTGATCACCGAGAGCGTCATTGCTGAAGGCGTGGACCATGGGTTGACGGTACCAAGTGGTACCACACGGCAGGCCGGCGAGCGGGGTTTCCTTGCCCTTTGCTGTTCTCCGAAGACGGCAAAACCCCGCGTCTCCGGGATCGCCGGGTATGACGCGGGGTTTCACACAGTGAGCGGTGGGTGTGCCGCTCAGGCTTGTCAGGCCTGGCCGACCTCGAAGCGCACGAAGCGCGTCACGGTCACGCCAGCCTCGTCGAGCAGTGCCTTGACGGTCTTCTTGTTGTCGGACACCGACGGCTGGTCGAGCAGCACGACGTCCTTGTAGAAGCCGGTCACGCGGCCTTCGACGATCTTCGGCAGCGCCTGCTCGGGCTTGCCCTCGTTGCGGGCGGTCTCCTCGGCGATGCGACGCTCGTTGGCGACGATGTCCTCGGGCACGTCCTCACGGGTGAGGTACTTGGCCTTGAGCGCGGCGATCTGCAGAGCGACCGCGTGCGCGGCCTCCTTGCCCTTGTCGGCGTCGCCGGCCTGGTACTCGACCAGCACACCCACGGCGGGCGGCAGGTCGGCAGCACGCTTGTGCAGGTAGGCCTCGACGGTGCCGTCGAAGTACGCCGCGCGGCGCAGTTCGAGCTTCTCGCCGATCTTGGCGCTCAGGTCCGCGATGGCCTGTTCGACGGTGGTGTCGCCGGTCTTGGCAGCCTTGAGCGTCTCGATGTCGTTGGCCTTGGCCGCGACGGCAGCTGCGACGATCTGGTCGGCGAGCGCCTGGAACTCGGCGTTCTTGGCGACGAAGTCGGTCTCCGAGTTCAGCTCGATGAGCGCGCCGTCCTTGGCCGCGACCAGACCTTCGGCGGTCGCACGCTCAGCGCGCTTGCCGACGTCCTTGGCGCCCTTGATGCGGAGAAGTTCGACTGCCTTGTCGAAGTCGCCGTCGGCCTCGACCAGGGCGTTCTTCGAGTCGAGCATGCCTGCACCGGTCAGCTCCCGAAGCCGCTTTACGTCGGCAGCGGTGTAGTTAGCCATGAAAGCCTTCCTGGAATTACGAAGCGTCAGTGGATGATTCGGGGGCGGCAGCGCCTTCGGCGGAGGCGTCGGCAGCACCGGCGGTCGCGCCGGCGAGCAGCTCCTGCTCCCACTCGGCGAGCGGCTCGGCACCTTCGGCGGGCTTCTCGCCGCTGCCCTGGCCCGCGCGGGCCTGCAGACCCTCGGCGACCGCGGAGGCGATCACCTTGGTCAGCAGCGCGGCCGAGCGGATCGCGTCGTCGTTGCCCGGGATCGGGTAGTCGACGACGTCGGGATCGCAGTTGGTGTCGAGGATCGCGATGACCGGGATGCCCAGCTTGCGGGCCTCACCGACGGCGATGTGCTCCTTGTTGGTGTCGACGACCCACACGGCCGAGGGCACCTTCTGCATGTCGCGGATACCGCCGAGGCTGCGCTCGAGCTTGTTCTTCTCACGCGTGAGCATGAGGATTTCCTTCTTGGTGCGACCCTCGAAGCCACCGGTCTGCTCCATGGCCTCGAGCTCCTTGAGGCGCTGCAGGCGCTTGTGCACGGTGGAGAAGTTGGTGAGCATGCCGCCGAGCCAGCGCTGGTTCACGTACGGCATGCCGACGCGGGTGGCCTCTTCGGCGATGGACTCCTGCGCCTGCTTCTTGGTGCCGACGAACAGGACCGTGCCACCGTGGGCGACGGTTTCCTTGACGAATTCGTACGCCTTGTCGATGTAGGTCAGCGTCTGCTGCAGGTCGATGATGTAGATGCCGTTGCGGTCGGTGAAGATGAACCGCTTCATCTTGGGATTCCAACGACGGGTCTGATGCCCGAAGTGGGCGCCGCTGTCAAGCAGCTGCTTCATGGTGACGACGGCCATGGCCAGCCATACCTCTTCTGGTTGTCGGTTGTCGCTCGGCATCGGGTGATACCGGGCCCTGGTGCCCGCTGGTTGCCGGACCCGCACTGGGAAATCCCAGGTCAGGACCGCCGGCATCCGGATTCGACCCCATGGAGGCGATCGAGGCGCGAACACGCGAAGTCAGCCCGCTCGGCGAGCTGCACGTAGGAGTTTACACGCTGGACACAGGTGCTTTTACCAGCCTGACCTCCAGGGTCGGCGGTTCATCCACAGGCCGTGATCTCGCTCTTGGGCGCACGGGTGCGGATGCGGTGAAGTGGAAGGTGATGAGAATCATGGCAGCGGTGGTGTGCGCTGGGTTGTTCTGGGCCGTGCCTGCGGACGCCGAGACCGTGCGCTTCCGCTGGCCGCTGGACCCGCGACCAGCGGTGACGCGCGCGTTCGACGCGCCGTCGCCGAACTGGCAGCGCGGGCACCGTGGCGTTGACCTCGCGGCGGGGGCGCACCAGCCCGTGTATGCCGCGGGGCCCGGCACGGTGGTGTTCGCGGGTGAACTCGCGGGCCGCCCGGTGGTGTCGATCGCGCATCCGGGAGGTCTGCGCACCACCTACGAACCGGTACGCGCTCACGTGCGGGTGGGCCGCACGGTCGCAGCCGGGCAGTCCATCGGCACCCTCGACGAGGGTCACTCCGGCTGCCCGGTCGCGGCGTGTCTGCACTGGGGTGCGATGTGGGGTCCGGCTTCGCGCGCCGACTACGTCGATCCGCTCGGCCTGCTCGCCGCGGTCCGCCTCAAGCCACTCCAAACGGGGTTACAGTCGGCGAGGTGACATCTACCGCTCATCGCAACCGCCCCATGCGCTTTGGCCTGCACACCGCCCTCCCCCGTGGCACCGACTTCGCCGAGTTTGCCCGCGGCGTCGAGGATTCCGGGTTCGACGTGCTGACGGTGCCCGATCACGTCGCGCCGATTCTGTCGCCGTTCGCCGTTTGCGCAGCGGCGGGTGCGGTCACGTCCCACTTGCACACCGGAACGTTGGTGCTCAACAACGATCTCCGTCATCCGGTCGACGTAGCGCGTGAATCCGGCACCCTGGCAGCCATGTCGGGCGGGCGCTTCGAGCTCGGTCTGGGCGCCGGACACATGAAATCCGAGTACGACGCCGTCGGTGTGAAATTCGACCGCGGGGGCGTGCGGGTCGACCGGCTTGTCGAAGCCGTCTCGGTGATCGCGCCGCTGCTGGCAGGCGAGGCGGTTGATGTCGACGGCTCGCACTACTGTGTGCGCGGTGCCGCAGGTGAGCTCGTGGCGCCACCCGGGGTTCCCGTGCCGCTGCTCATCGGCGGAAACGGCACGCGTGTACTGCAGTTGGCGGGCCGCGTCGCCGATATCGCGGGCCTCGCCGGGTTCAGCCACAACCACGATGCCACCGAGATCCGCCTGACCCACTTCGGCCCGGCAGGACTGCTGGACCGCATCGGCGTGGTCCGCGACGCGGCAGGTGCGCGCTTCGAGCAGATCGAACTCAACGCGCTCATCCAATTCGTCGCCCACACCGAGGACCCGGCCGCGGCCGCGGCCGAACTCGCAGGCACCCTCGGCACCGAGCCGTCGGTCCTGCTCGAATCGCCCTTCGTCCTGATCGGGACCTACGAGCAGATGGCCGAGGCGCTCGCGGAGCGCCAACGCCTGTACGGGGTGAGCTACTGGACGGTCATCGACGCGTGGGCGGGCCGTGAATCGGCCATGCCGCACCTCGCCGAGGTGATCAAGCTGTTGCGCTGATCCGGGCCAGGAATGTCGTCATCGCGTCGAGCACCACATCGGGTGCGTCCCGCTGCACCCAATGGCCCGCCTCGGCAACGACTTTCAGCGTGGCGTCCGGTATCAACCGCGCGGCGGCGCGCGCATGGGCGACGGGTACACCTGTATCGCGGCCGCCGTGCACGATCAGCGCGGGACGCGGAAACGTCCGTAAGCGGTCGGTGTAGTCGGTGCGCTGCCGGTTCCACCGCACCTGGTCGCGCTGCCACTGCTCGAACGCGATGAAACCACCCGGTTGCGCCGCGGCGGCGTACACGGCCTGCAGCAGATCGTCGGTGCGGTAGACGCGGTTTCGGATGATGGCCGCGACGCTCTGGTTCATCGCGGTCCGGTTTCGCGCGGTCCAGCGCATCACCGAGCCCATCACCCCGGTACGGACCATGGCCCACGTCAACGCCTGCCTGATCGCCGAGAACGGTCCGTCCGACAGTCTCGCCATGATGCCGTAGCTGCCCAGCAGCATGGCTCCGGTCACCCGGTCCGGGCGGTCGAGCACATGCCCGATCGTCATGCCGCCGCCGAGCGAGAGCCCACCGATGGCATACCGACCGTCGACGACCGCGTCGACGAAATCGCCGACGTAGGCGACCAGACGCTCCTGTGTCACCGGCAAGGCCGGCAGTGGACTGTGTCCGTAACCCGGATGGTCGGGGCAGACGACACGGTAGCCCGCCGCGGCGAGCCCGGGTGCGATTCCGCCCCACGACAATTCGGCGTTGTCGACCCCGCCTCCGTGCAACAGGACGACGGTGCCGCTCGGGCGTTCGGGAGACCACGTGAGGTAGGAGACCCGCCCGCCGGACAGGTCGACTTCTGAACGGATCATGCGCGTGGGTGGGCCTGGTCATGAACGGCGCGGAGCCGTTCGACGGTGACGTGGGTGTAGAGCTGGGTGGTGGCCAGCGACGTGTGGCCGAGCAGTTCCTGCACGATGCGCAGGTCGGCGCCGCCTTCGAGCAGATGCGTGGCGGCGCTGTGGCGCAGCCCGTGCGGACCGATGTCGGGGGCGCCGTTGACGGCCGAGACCGTCTGGTGCACCACGGTGCGGGCCTGGCGCGGATCTAGGCGACGCCCCCTGGCCCCGAGCAGCAGGGCCGGGCCCGATTCGGGGATCGACAGTTGTGGCCTGCCTTCGGTCAGCCAGGCCGTCAGCGCCGCGTGGGCCGGCTCGCCGAACGGGACGGTGCGTTGCTTGTTGCCCTTGCCCAGCACCCGCACCACGCGCCGCGAGGTGTCGATGTCGTCGATGTCGAGCCCGCACAACTCGCTCACGCGGATCCCCGTCGCGTAGAGCAGTTCGACGATCAGCCGGTCCCGCAGCGCGATCGGATCCCCTTCTTGCGCACCTGAATTCACCGCGTCGAGCGCGTCGAGCGCCTGGTCGCGACGCAGCACGGCAGGCAGCGTGCGCCGCGCCTTGGGCACCTGCAGCCGCGCTGCCGGGTCCACGCCGATCAGGCCACGCCGCAACGCCCACGCACAAAACGTCTTCACCGACGACGTCCGCCTGGCAAGGGTCGTCCGCGCGGCACCCGACGCCGACTGTTCGGCCAACCACGACCGCAGCAGCGGCAGGCTCACGCGCGCGAGGCTCCGCTCACCCGTGCGCTGCTCGACGAAGTCGAACAGCGCCGTCAGGTCTCCCCGGTACGCCCGGCGGGTGTGGTCGGAATGGCCGCGTTCGAGGCCAAGGTAGGCATCGAACTGGTCGAGCACGGATTCCATGCCCCCACCGTGTCAGATCGTCCGGTCGTGTCCATCCGACGCGCCGCGCCGCAATCTCAGCGTGACCACTTTCGCGCCTCACCTTGCTCCGCGAGGGTGCGTGTTTGTCGGTGGACACGCCGGGTTGTGTCAGCACTCGGCGCACGCTCGCCGACCGGTGAGTGTTCTCCTGTAACCTGCTGTACAACAACACCTTTGACCAATATGGGCTCATTGATCACACCCGTCACAAACTGAGGTTTCTTGTCGGTGTATCGAACTAGTGTTCGATACATGGATGATGGAGTGCAGGACGCAGTCGCAGCCCTGGACGCTGCGCTCAACACCCTGCTCACACTCCCCCACAGTGCGCTCACCGACGCCGAACTGTTGACCATCTGCGCCGGCCTACAAGACGCCCGCAACCGCATCCCCGCCGTCGAACACCGCGCCATCGCCGCCCTGAGCCAACAGACCACCCCCGCAGCGATCGGCGCCAAATCCTGGCCGCTGGTGCTGGCGACCCGCCTGGGCATCTCCAGCAAGGAAGCCCGCCGCCGCTGCGCCGACGCCGCGGAGTTGGGCCCCCGGG
>Ga0180217_1001596_pt1 | contig 24014 bp, 23 predicted proteins | sample eDN3rd37CBELigOP_FD_128521 | JGI IMG/M metagenome (GOLD analysis project Ga0180217, IMG submission 128521) | Enriched Organic Plus compost microbial communities from Emeryville, California, USA - eDNA 3rd pass 37_C BE-Lig OP (version 2) (version 2) ... | reverse complement strand
GGTGTTCGCTCCAACCGGGCCATCACCAGTGCGCCGAGTTGTCGCAGCGTGAGGTCGTGGTTCGACGGATTGACGATGATCGTCATCACAGCCGCTCTGAGTCCCCACAGAAGGTCGTCGTCGGGACGTTGATCTTGCGCGGCTAATGCCAAGGCGAGCACCTCCGGAAAGACACAACCTAAAAGTGTTCTTCCTCTTGGATGCTCTCGTCCAGAGCAGTTACGTTCGCGTGACAGTTCGTGTCGCCGGGATTCACGCTTGAACAGCACATTTCGTATGCATGTGCGAGGTTCTCGACGACTTGGCGCCCGTCATAGGTCGGCACGGCAATCACGATCCGTCGGTCGGACGGACTGGGTAAACGCTTGGCTAGGCCGGCGTACTCCAACAAATCCATCGCTACGGCGATCGCAGCCCTGCTCATCTGGAGACGCCTGGCGAGTTCTGTCAGCGAATGCGGCCCTTGTTCCGAACAGACCAGCAGCAGAACACTGAGTTGCCGCAGTGTGAAATCGTGGCCCGATGGATCGACAATGAGCGTCATCAGGGCGGCGCGGAGGCTCCATAGGAGCACATCGCCGCGGCAAGGCTGGTCCCGGCCGATCGGCGTCAAGGTGAATACCCCCAGGCATCGTACAACTTCTAATTGTACGTCCTATGACCTTTGTCCACGCTGGTTGTCATGCCGTGATGGTGAGTGTGACCGGCCTCATGGAAGGGCTCGCAGCAGGTCGTGGAAAGCTCACGCTGGAATGTCGGACAGGAGCTTCGGGGCACGCCGGAATGGGGGCCGGTATGTTCCCCGCATGCGCGGCGATGAGTGAGGGGGCGCCACCGTGGCAAGAACCCCCGGCGGCAACGGCGAATGCCCCGCGACCAAGTTCTACCTGAACCACAGGCAGACACTCTTCATCATGGCGAAGTCGGAGCCGCCTGAGGCGACTGACATCACCATTGAGATCAGCGAGCGGTTCGACACCCATGAGCGAGGCCTTGCCCCGTCAAGACCATGATGACCGCCGGAGAGGTGATGGCCCGCACCCCCTTCGTGCTTCCCCTCGATGCCGACAATCGGCTGCTGCCCGACTGCGCCGCCGCGTGCTTGCGGACGGCGCGTGCTGCCGGGGCCGCCTTCGCCTACCCGCTCATCCGGCAGTTCGGCACGGCGGAGGGCCTGATGGGCGAGCCTGGCTACGATCCGGTGCGGCTCGCGAACAGCAACTACATCGGTGCCATGGCCCTGGTGTCCAAGGCGGCGTGGGCCGGGGTGGGCGGCTACGACCACGTCCGTGGGGGCTGGGAGGACTTCGACTTCTGGTGCCGGCTGGCGGAGCGGGGGCTGTGGGGCGTGCGAGTGCCCGGCGGGCCGTTCGCCGAGTACCGGGTGCATGGCACCTCCATGATCCAGGCCGCCATCGCGCAACCCGACACAATGCGCCGGATGATGGACGATCTGGAACGGCGCCACCCGTGGCTCACTCTGATCTGGCCCTTGCCCGAATCCTCCCGCGGCGGCGACACTCCGGCCGCCCCACCCCCGGGCAAGGTTTCGGACGCCGATGGCCGCCTCGCCCGCCTGTTGCCCGTCCTTGACTGCCCGGAGCCGGGGGGCGGTTGACGATCGCGCCGGAGGGTGCCGCCTTGTCTCCGAGAACGGTTCGCGCCGCTGGCGAACCAGCCTGGTCATTGCTGAGGCATGACAGTGCCTGCAGGCGGCCTCGCCACAGCTCGCCTCGGCGCTGAACCGGGCGTAGCAGGCGGCCGATCGCGTCGCGCGGGCCGGAGACCGGCTTCAGTCAGCCAACGGCAATGTTGGCGGCTTCATGGGCTGCGCCGGGCAGGCGGTCGGTGTCTGCGGCCTGCAGATGCAGGACGTGGTGGTGCAGCTCCAGGCCGGCACCAGCACTTGCCCGGCAGGGTAGCCAATTCCTGTCCATGATTGGATCGGCCGGCGCGATCGCCGGTGTCGCGCTGGCACTCGGCGCCGTTGCGACGCAACTCTTCGGAGTCGGCGATGCATCCGAGAGAGCGCGGAAAGCAGCGGAAAGCTACGCCGAGGGGATTGAGGCCCTCAATGCGCTCCTGGAAACAGAGGGCGAGCGGCTGGCGCGCGTGCGGCGCGAGCGGATTGAGCCGGTGCAGAGCTTGCGTAATGCTGTCGCGGATCCCGGCCATGGAACGGTCCGGACCCTTGCGACCGCGCGGCGCCCGAGCTGTTGACGCAGTGTAGCCCTGATAGGCCGCCGATGCCTTGCCAATGCCATGCAACATCACAGCGGCGCGTGCCGCTTTGGCGAAACCAGAGTCGTCGGCGAAGCCAAGCGATCGAGCTGCGACCGCGGTAAGGTGCTCCCACAAGAACTCCCATTCGCGCAGCGCCGACGACAGGCGCCCCTGCCGAATGACGAGCCTCGCCGAAAGGATTGCCTTCCCCTACGCGTGAGAAAGAAGCCGCAGTGAACCAGGTCGCACGGACCTCGTGCCAATCCTTCGCGGTGCTTCTCTCCGCGAAATTCCCAGTCCGGCCATCGTCGCGACCGCCGACGCTGCGACCGCTGCAAGCTTGTCGCTTGCTCTTGCCTGTGGCCTTGGGATAGCAGATCGGCTGGCCTCGGTTGCAGCAGTGTGACTGAAGACCATCGGAAAGTGGCGGCCGCCTGCGTTCGACAGCAGACCAGGATGTTCGGGGAGGGTGACATGGATACCTATCTCAGATTGCGGCAAATCTGCCTGGTCGCACCTGAACTGCGCCCCGCGGTGGACGATATCGCCGCCGTGCTCGGGACGCAGGTCTGCTATCGCGACCCCAGTGTCGGTCGATACGGGCTGGAGAACGCGCTCTTTCCCCTTGGTGCGGACATCCTCGAGGTGGTCGCCCCGACACGGGACGGCACGGCCGCCGGGAGGTTCCTGGAGCGCTCCGGCGGCCGTGGCGGCTACATGGTCATCCTCGACTGCAACGACGTCGAGCGGCGCCAGGCCCATGCCGAAGCTCTGGGACTGCGCGTGGCTAATATTATCCGCCACGACGACTATCTGGGGGTGCAGTTGCACCCGCGGGACTGCCGCGCAGCCATGCTCGAATTCAACCACACGGTTGGTGGTGAGGCGCTGACCGGCCCCTACCATCCGGCCGGTCCGAACTGGCCGCAATTCGCCAGGCCAGGGGGCACACCGAGCTTGCTTGCAGCCGAGGTGGAGAGCCCCAATCCGTCCGAGCTTGCTAACCATTGGGCGCGGATCATGGAACTCCCGGTCTCCGGCGATGGCACCCCGAGCATTCGCCTGTCGCACGGTACGATCCTGTTCGTGCCCACCGAACCGGGGGGTGCCGAGCGCTTGATCGGCGTCAGGATCGGGGTGTCCGATATCGGGCGATCGCTCGCGGCCGCCACACAGAGATGCCTACGCCGCGAGGATGGTGCCGTCTGGATCTGCGGCGTGCGCCTCGTCCTGCAGCAGGTGGCCTGAGGGGCGTGCCGTTCCCGATGGAGGGGAGTCGTTTTCACGAGCATCTTCACCCATTCAGGTGATCCCACCTGACGAGATCTGCTCTAGCGAGCCCGCCAGTCCTCTGCCCAGAGCGAACTGGGGTTCAGATGCCCGGTCGGACGCACCCCTTCCAGCCAGCGCGGCCAGATATGCGCCTCCGAGCGGAACCACAGCGGCAGGACCGGCAGTTGCTCGGCGTAGATCGCCTGCAGCCGCGCCCAGAGCGCCCGGCGCTTGTCGCGGTCCAGTTCGACCGGGATCTCCTCCAGCAGCGCATCCAGGGCCGGATCGCTGAAACCGCCGTAATTCTGCCCGGACCAGTTGGTCTCGGCGCGTGGAATCGCCTCGGAATGCAGCGTGGTCCGGGGCACGCTCTCCGGTGCGCTGATCCAGGCGAAGAGCGCGAGGCCCTGGAAGTGGCGCTTGGACAGCGTTTCCACGAAGAGCACGCGGGGCGGCTCGTTGCGGATGCGCGCCTCTATACCGACCTGGCGCCACATGCCCTGCAGCACCTGCTGGACCTGCTCGCGCGTGCGGTTGCCGGCGGTGGTCATCAGTTCGAGGGTCAGGCGTTCGCCCCCGGCGTTGCGGCGGACGCCGTCCGGGCCGCGCTTCCAGCCGGCCTCTTCCAGCAGTGCCTGGGCAGTGGCGGGATCGTAGGGCCAGTGCCGCACGGAGGCATCGTGCATCGGATCCAGCGGGTTGACGCTGGTATGCGCTACCGTCTGTCGCCCTTCGAAAAGGCGGGCGACGATCTGCGCGCGATCGATCGCCAGCAGCAGCGCGCGGCGCACGCGGACATCCCGCAAGGCGGGATGGTCGTGCTGCAGATCGAGATGCTCGTAGACCAGCCCGGGCTTGTAGAGGAACCGGAAGCGGTCGCCGGTGCGGCGCTCCAGCGCGGCGGCCTGCTCCACCAGCAGGCCGAGCTCGCCGGCAATCATGTCCAGCTGGCCGGCCAGCAGCTGTGCCTCCAGCGCCGCAGTGTTCTCCACCGTGCGGATGCGGATGCGGGTGAAGGCAGGGGCGGGCCCGGTCCAGGTAGGGTTGCGTTCCAGCGTCACGCCGGCGCCGGGTTGTACGGCGGTGATTCGCCAGGGGCCGTTCCACAGAGCCGGGTTGGTGGTTTCGGTGTCATAGGCCGTGCGGTTGCGGTAGCCGCGTGGGTCCGCCTGCCAGCGCGCGCGCTCGATATGTGCCGGCAGTGGCTGGAAGTCGCCGGCCGCGGCAAAGTCGAAGGTCACCTTGTCGAAGTGGAGCGTGACAGTGCGCTCGTCCTCCACCGTCAGCCGATAGGCGGAACGATAGAACTCCGCCGGGCCGAAACCGGTGGCAGGATTGCGCCCCGCCTCCCAGGCGAAGCGCAGATCCTCGGCCGAGACCGGCGTGCCATCGCCCCAGCGCAGCCCCTCCCGCAGGCGATAGGTGACGCGGATGCCAGGCTTGCCGTCCGGCGTCGTCTCACGCACCGCCAGGCCATTCTCGAGCGTCGGCAACGTCTCGCAGGCAAGGCAGGTGAGCTGCCAGTCGGCATCGTAGGCGGTAACGGGGCGGCGCGCGAAACCCAGCACATAGGCCTTCGCGGCCATGTTCTCGATGTTCGGGTGGAAGGTGGAGGGGAACTGTGTGATGCCGATGGTCAGTGTGTCGCGGGTCTGAGCAAGCGCGGGCGTGACCGCGACGAGACACAGCAGCGCTACGGCAGCGATGCGATGCATCGAGTTGGAAGTTCCATACGGCAGGGCGTCGGACATCCCGTCCGTCGGGGCGCAGGTGGCGTTGCGGGCCAGGGTCGGCCTATTCCGCCGCCTTGGCCTCTTCCGCACTGCCGATCCCGCCATGCGCCTTGGACCAGGCCATCGGATCCTCCAGGAACCGGCGTACCTCCTTCAGTGCGGCCTCGGAGAAGTAGGGGCGTTCCTTGCACACCTCCAGCACGTCCCACCAGGTGCAGAGGTGATGCAACGCAAGGCCCATCCTCTTCATCGTCTCAAAGGCACCCGGGAAGACGCCATAGAAGAACACCACGAAAGTGTGGTCGCAGATCGCGCCCGCATCGCGCAACGCCTGGGCGAAGCGGATCTTGGAGGCACCGTCGGTGGTCAGGTCTTCCACCAGCAGCGTGTTCTTGCCCTCCGGCACGTCGCCCTCGATCTGCGCGCCGCGGCCGAAGCCCTTGGGCTGCTTCCGCACATAGGCCATGGGCGTCAGCATGCGATCGGCGATCCAGGCGGCGAAGGGAATGCCCGCCGTCTCGCCGCCTGCGACCACATCGATCGTCTCGTAGCCGACATGCCGGCCGATCTTCTCCACGCCCAGGTCGCAGATGCGGTTGCGGGCGCGCGGGAAGTAGATGATCTTGCGGCAGTCGATATAGACGGGGCTCTTCCACCCGCTGGTGAAGGTGTAGGGCTCCTCCGGCCGGAAGTTGACCGCCTTGATTTCCAGCAGGATGCGCGCCGTGGTCAGTGCGGCGTCGCGGTCCCAGTCCGAGGCATGATGGGCGGCCATGGCGAAGTCCTTCTGGAAACCCGCTTCTGGTAGCCCCGACGCGGGGTGCCGTCCATGACGGAGGCGCCGGTCTGGGTGCTGGCCGACCCCAGGGCAGGGACGGCTGCACAGGCGCTGGGGATCGCCGAACGGCTGGGGGTGCCGCATCGGGCGCTGGCGCTGGAATGGGGGCCGCTGGCGCGGCTGCCCTGGCCCTGGCCGACGGCCCTGGGACTCTCCCCTTCCGCGCGGGCTGCCCTCTTGCCGCCCTGGCCGCGGTTGGTGATCTCGGCCGGCCGCCGCTCCGCCCCGGTGGCGCTCCGGCTCGGGCGGCGCGGCGTGCGGACGGTGCACTGCATGCGTCCGGGCTTTGGCGCGGATGCCTTCGACCTGCTGGTCCTCGGATGGCACGATTCGCCGCCACAGGCACCGAACATCCTGCCCATCCTCGGTGCAACGCACCGGGTCACGCCAGCGCGCCTGGCGGCGGCACGGGCCGAATGGAGCGAGTTCGCCACGCTGCCCGGCCCGCGGGTGGCGCTTCTCCTGGGCGGGCCGGTACGGGGCGAGGGTATGGACCCGGGGACCGCCGCCACGCTCGGCCGCAGGGTGGCGAGCTTCGCCGGCAGTGTCCTCGCCTCCGCCAGCCGTCGTACCGGCGCCGCGGCGACGCGTGCCCTCGCGGCCGCGCTCGCCGGGGTGCCGCACCGCCTCTATGCCTGGGGCGATACCGGGCCGAATCCCTATCTCGGTTTCCTCGCCTGGGCCGATGCGCTCGTGGTGACGGGCGACTCCGTCTCCATGCTGTCGGAGGCGCTGGTCACGGCCGCGCCGCTGTTCATTGCCGACCCCGGCGGGCTCGGCCCGCGCCACAGGGCCCTGCACGAAAGCCTTTATGCCGCTGGCCAGGCACGTCCCTTGGCGGCGGCGCCTGCACCTTATACCCGCACGCCGCTGGACGAGACGGGGCGCGTGGCCGAGGCGGTTCGTGCACGGGGCCTTCTCGGTTGACGGGCAGGGCGGCCTAACCGCCGAGCCTCGACAGCATGAAGGCGGCAAGAAAGCCTCCGACCGTGATCAGCCCCGCATAGTCACGCGCCTCTTCGAAGGCTTCCGGGATCATGGTGTCGGCCAGCATCGCCAGGATCGCGCCCGCAGCCACCGCGTTTGTCGCAGCGATCCATTCCGGGCTCGCTCCTGCAAGCGCGATGTTCCCGAGCATCGCCGCGGCACCGGAGGCGAGCGCGATGCCACCCCAGACTCCGAAGACATAGCCGCGCCCACGCCCGGCCCTGCGCATCCCGGCCGCGCTCGACAGTCCCTCCGGAACGTTCGAGAGGAAGACGGCAGCGACGGCGACGAGGCTCACCCCACTGCCCGGGTCGAGCAGGCTGACACCGATGACCACGGATTCCGGGATGCCGTCGAGCAGGGCGCCGACGGCAATGGCGAGGCCGGCACCTTCCTCTGCCCGCTGCTGCTGGTGGCCGGAGCGCTTGCGGTGCGCGCCTCCGCGGTGCGTGATGGCAATGTTCGCCATCGTGTAGACCAGGGCGCCGGCCAGGAAGCCTGCTGCGGTCGAGTCGAAGCCGCCTTGGCGATAGGCCTCGTCCATCAGCTCGAAGGACAGGGCGGAGATGAGGACACCGCTGCCGAAGGCCATGACGGCGGCGACGAGCCGCGCCGGGATGGCAGCGAACCAGCCGACGACGGCCCCGATCAGCAGGGCGGAGCCGCCGAGCAGCCCCCAGACGCCGGCTTGCAGGGAAAGGGGCATGGTATGGCTCCGTGGGGGAGGGCTGCGCTGGCGGACAGGAAAGGCCGGGCAGAACCTCCGGGTTCCTCTGCAGCCTGAGCCCGGCCGTGGCACCGGCGGCGATGGGCACCTCCCGGCCCCCGCCGGCTGGGGCCGCCGTTGAGGGTCGATCCGGCCTGACGGTGACTGGCGACAGTATGACGCAACGCCCCGCAGAGCCCCGAACACCGCGGAGGGGGGAATGGACCGCGCTGACGAGCGACCCGCGGGCGTTGCCTTTCGGTCGGCTCGGACGAATTGACGGATATGAGCACTGCCAGCATCCGCTCTGGACGGCCCCTGCCGCTACCCTGGCTCGATCGGAGGGGCCGGGTGTGCCCCTGGCGTGCGTCGGCCTTCCTGGCCCTGCTCGCGCCCGGCATCTGGATCGCCTGGCAGTGGGCGACCGGCATGCTGGGCCCGGAGCCGGTGAAGGAGGCGATCCACGGCACTGGCCTCTGGGCGGTGCGGTTCCTGCTGGCCAGCCTGGCCATCACCCCGCTGCGCTGGCTGAGCGACCTGCCGCAGTTGCCCTATCTGCGGCGGCAGCTCGGCGTGGGCAGCTTCTGTTATGCTTTCACCCACCTGCTGTTGTTCGTCCTGGACCAGAACCTGGATCTTCCGAAGGCGGTACTGGAGATCGTGCAGCGCTTCTACCTGACGATCGGCTTCGTCGCGCTGCTCGGGCTCGGGGCACTGGCCTGGACCTCGACCGATGGCTGGACGCGGCGGCTGGGCAGGGACTGGAAGCGCCTGCACCGGCTGGCCTATCCGATCGGCGTCCTCGCCATCCTTCACTTCTTCCTGCAGTCCAAGGCCGATGTCTCGGAGCCTGTCTTCGTTTCCGGCCTTTTTCTCTGGCTGATGCTGTGGCGGTCTCTGCCGGACGGGGTGTCACGGCGGCCGCTGGCGGCCTTCCTGCTGGCGCCGGCCGCGGCGCTGGGGGCCGCCGGGGTCGAGTATGCCTGGTATGCACTGGCCACGAACATCCCGGCCGGGCTCGTGCTCGCGGCCAATCTCGACCTGACCTTCGGGCCCCGGCCGGCCGTCTGGGTCGGCATCGCGTCCCTGGGCCTCGCGCTGCTGGTGACGCTGCGGCGCGTTGCCCGCTGAGCGGAGCACCGAGCGCCTCGCCGGCATTACGGGAAAGCTCTCGGCGATCCGGCCGGCCGGGCTGTCCGGCATGGTCTTCGCCCGCTGCCCACGGCTCCTAGCCCTGGCAGACGGACTTCGTCCTCCGCATGGCGCGGAAGGCCCAAGGCTCCTGCTGCTGCCCGGGCGCTTGCGGGTTGCGGCGCCAGGCAGCCCGGCCGGACTTGCCGCCCCGGCGGCCCGGGGGCAGGGTGCGCGCCATGGCTGAGGAGGGGGCGTGATGGACGCGCGGCGGCGGTATCGGATTGCGGTCATCCCGGGCGACGGCATCGGGAAGGAGACGGTGCCAGAAGGGCTTCGCGTGCTGGACGCGGCGGCGCGGCGCTTCGGCTTCGATCTCGAGCTCACCCATTATGACTGGTCTTGCGATACCTATGCCAGGACCGGGCGGATGATGCCGGAGGACGGGCTGGACAGGCTGCGCGATTCCGATTCGATCTTTCTCGGTGCGGTCGGCTGGCCCGGGGTGCCGGACCATATCTCCCTCTGGGGCCTGCTCATCCCCATCCGCCGGGGTTTCGACCAGTACGTGAACCTGCGTCCCTGCCGGCTGATGCCCGGCGCGAAGACCCCGCTGGCGAATCGCGGCCCCGAGGACATCGACTTCTACGTCGTGCGCGAGAACACGGAGGGCGAGTACAGCAGCGTCGGCGGCCGCATGTTCGAAGGGACGGAGCGCGAATTCGTCTCGCAGCAGTCCATCCTGACCCGCCACGGCACTGACCGCGTGCTGCGCTATGCTTTCGAACTGGCGATGACCCGCAAGCGGAAGAAAGTGACCAGCGCCACCAAGTCCAACGGCATCACCTTCACCATGCCCTATTGGGACGAACGCTTCGCCGCCATGGCGAAGAACTACCCGGAGGTGACGACCGACCAGTTCCATATCGACATCCTTTGCGCCCATTTCGTGCAGCATCCGGACTGGTTCGATGTGGTGGTCGGCTCCAACCTCTTCGGCGACATCCTGTCCGACCTGGGACCGGCGGTGGCGGGCAGCATCGGCATCGCGCCCAGTGCCAACATCAACCCGGAGAAGGCCCATCCCAGCATGTTCGAGCCGGTGCATGGCAGCGCGCCCGACATCGCGGGCAAGTGGATCTGCAACCCGATCGGGCAGATCTGGTCCGGGGCGATGATGCTGGAGCATCTGGGGGAGAAGCAGGCCGCCGACGCCGTGGTCGCCGCGATCGAGCGGCTGCTGGGGCAGGGCGGCCCGCGCACCCGGGACATGGGCGGCCAGGCCGGTACGGTGGATGTGGGCAAGGCGCTGGCTGAGGAGGTGGGCCGGGCTTGACGAGAAGAGGGGCCGCCTGGCGGCCGGTTGACGCCGGGCGGGCCCGGGCCGTATTCCACGGCCGCCTCGTGTGGCGGCCTTAGCTCAGTTGGTAGAGCGCCAGGTTGTGGTCCTGGATGTCACGGGTTCGAGTCCCGTAGGTCGCCCCACCCTTTCCCCTAGGACACAGTAGCGGCAGGATGCCGGGATCGATGGATTGGGGGGATGCTCCATGCAATTGTCGCTCGATGGCCGCACGGCGCTGATCACCGGCGGCTCCAAGGGTCTCGGCCTGGCCATGGGCAAGGCCTTCGCCGCCGCAGGCGGCCATGTGGCGCTCGTGGCGCGCGGGGCCGAGACGCTGGCGAAGGCGGAAGCCGAGGTGAAGGCCGCCGCACCGGCGGCGAAGGTGGCCGCCATCGCTGCCGACATCTCCACCACCAAGGGTTGCGAGAAGGCCTTTGCCGAGGCCGCGCGCGCCCTTGGCCGCGTGGACATCCTGGTGAACAACGCCGGTACCAGCCAGCGTGGCCCGTTCCTCTCGGTCGACGACGCGCTGTGGCAGAACGATCTCGACCTGAAGCTCTTCGCCGCGATCCGCCTGTCGCGCCTCGCTCTGCCGGGGATGCAGGAGCGGCGGTGGGGGCGCATCATCAACGTGCTGAACATCGGCGCCAAGGCGCCGCCGGGGGAGGGCGCGCCCACCGCTGTCTCCCGTGCCGCCGGCATGGCACTGACCAAGGTGCTCGCGAACGAGAATGCGAAGCACAACATCCTGGTGAATGCGCTCCTGGTCGGCATCATCGAGAGCGACCAGTGGGTCCGCCGCCACGCTGCCGACAAGCGCAACATCTCCTGGGAGGAATGGAAGGCGGAAATGGGCAAGCCGGTGCCGCTCGGCCGGCTCGGCAAGGCCGAGGAATTCGCCGCGACGGCGCTGTTCCTGTGCAGCGAGGCGGGCGGCTACATCACCGGCACCGCCATCAACGTGGATGGCGGCCGCAGCCCGGTGGTGTAGCCGACGCGCAGCTCCGGGAAGCGGCCCGGGACTGAGGCGGCGTCCGCTAGGCCAGCCGACTCATGGCTGTGTGCGACGCCGCACCGCGTCGGGCTGGCGCGTCAGCGGTTGCCCGGATAGGCGCCGCTGACATTCGATCCGGTGGCGCGGTCATAGGCCCGCTCCGCCGCTGTGCCCGTCGGGTTGCCCGGCCGCCCGTCCGACTGTGACGGGTAGGAGCCGGAGACATTGGTGCCCGCCGCACGATCGAAAGCCCGCTCCGCTCCGGTGCCGCTGGGGTTGTTGCCGGTGCCCTCGGCCGAGGTCCGCGGGCTATCGGTCGCCCGGTCATAGGCGCGCTGGAGAGCCGTGCTCGGCGGATTGCCGGCCGTCCCGTCGCGTGTGGTGTCGCAGGCGGCAAGCCCGGTCATCATTAGTCCGGCGGCGAGTCCGTGCAGCATCAGGCTGGTCCGCATCTGTCTGTTCCCTGTTCCGATCAATGCGCCCGCGCCGCAGCGGGCCGGCCCGGAAAAGCGTGGCGGTGGGTTTAGTTCCACCGCCGGCTCTGCTACCGGCTGCACGGCTGGTAGAGGAGACGAGCATGGCGGCGGTCCTGTCGGTGGCGATCGGAGGGCTTGGGGCCATCGGCGCGCATCTGGCGCAGGCGCTGGATGCGGGGGTGGAAGGGCTGCATCTGGTGGCGGTCGCGGCGCGCGATCATGACAAGGCGCGCCGGAGCCTCGCCGGATTCCGCACCATGCCGGAGATCCTCCCCCTCGGCGCGCTGGGCGAGCACGCCGACATTGTCGTCGAGGCGGCGCCGGCAGCGGTATTCGAGGAGATCGCTGCCGCTGCCATCGCGCGCGGTCGCATCTTCGTGCCCTCGAGCGTCGGCGCCCTGCTGCCGCGCATGCATCTGGTGGAGGCGGCGCGGCGGAGCGGGGCACGCATTGTCGTGCCGACCGGGGCGCTGCTGGGCCTCGACGCAGTGCGGGCCGCGGCCGAGGGTCCGGTGGAGAGCGTGACGATGGAGACCCGCAAGCCGCCGCGCGGACTGGAGGGCGCGCCCTATCTGGTGGAGAGGGGCATCGATGTGCTGGGCATCGCCAAGGCGACGCGCGTGTTCCAGGGCAATGCCTTCGACGCCGCCCGCGGCTTTCCCGCGAATGTCAATGTCGCTGCGGCCCTGGCCCTGGCCGGCATTGGCCCGGAGCGGACGATGGTGGAGATCTGGGCCGACCCGGGCGTGACGCGCAACACTCACACCATCCGGGTGGAGGCCGCTGCCGCACGGCTGACCATGACGATCGAGAACGTGCCGAGCGAGGAGAACCCGCGCACCGGCAGGATCACGCCACTGTCGATCCTGGCCTGCCTGCGTGGGCTGACGAGCACGCTCAAGGTGGGCAGCTAGCAGGCCGGCCCGCTCCGGAGGAGCCACGGGGGCACGCGTCGCGTTCCATCGCCGGCCTGGCCCGTCGACGGAGGTGTTCGTGCTGGAAAGCGCTGGCTATGCGCTCGTGGCCCTGCTGGTGATCTTCGATCCGCCGGGTACGGCGGCGATCTTCGTCGCCATGACGCCGGGCGATTCGCTGGCACAGCGTCGTCGGCAGGCGCTGCGGGCGGTCGCCATCGCCTTCGCCGTGCTGGTGACATTCGCGCTGACCGGCAGCTGGCTGCTGCGGGCGATGGGCATCGGCCTGCCGGCACTGCAGGTGGCCGGCGGGCTTCTGCTGTTCCTGCTGGCGGCGGATATGGTGATGGGCCGCCACGTGCTGCGCGCGACGCCGGAGGAGGAGCGGGCTGCGGCGCGCCAGGAGGACATCAGCGTCTTCCCGCTCGCGATCCCGCTGCTGGCCGGCCCCGGTGCCATGACCAGCCTCGTTCTCCTGCGCGAGCAGGCGGCCGGCGAGCCGCTGCGCATCCTCGGCCTGCTGCTGGCGCTGGTGACTGCGCTCGGCGTGACGCTGGCGGCGTTGCTGGCGGCCGGACGCGTCACGCGGCTGCTGGGCACCACCGGTGCCCATGTGATCGGCCGCGTGCTCGGCGTGCTGCTCGCGGCGCTGGCGGCGCAGTTCGTGCTGGACGGGCTGCGCGCCGGCCTCGGCTGACCCTCAGCTGTTCGGCCCGCGGCCCATGCCGACGGGCTGCCAGCGCCGGAGCGTCGTGTTCTGCAGCACCGCCGGGTTCACGCAGGACATCGGCCATTTGCCTGAGAGCACCAGCGCCAGCTCATGTCCCACGCGACGCTTGCGGGCTTCGTCGAAGCGGGCCGATGCGGAGGCGACATGGGCCGTGAGGGTGACGTTCTCCATCCGCAGCAGCGGATTGTTGTGCGAGGGCGGCTCCACCTCCAGAACGTCCAGTGCCGCATGGGCGATCCAGCCCTCCTGCATCGCCTTGATGAGAGCGCTCTCGTCCACCGTCGGACCGCGCCCCGTATTGACGAAGATGGCGCTGCGCTTCATGCGCCGGAAATGCTCCTCGCGCAGCATGTGGTGCACCTCGGGGCGCGCGGGGGCGTGCATGGAGACGAAGTCGGACTGCTCCAGCACCTCGTTCAGGGTCGCCGGCATCACCCCGTGGTCGGAGATCAGCATCTCCTCCACGAAGGGGTCATAGGCGACCATGCGCAGGCCGAAGGGCGCGGCACGCTTCGCCACGGCCCGCGCGACGCGGCCGAAGGAAATGAAGCCGAGGGTCTGTCCCATGAGGCGGGGGATCTTGAGCAGCGCCGGCCGGCCCTCCCTCCAGCGGCCCTCGCGCACCATGCGGTCCTGCTCGATCAGTCGGCGGAAGCCCGCCAGCAGCAGGCACATGGCATGGTCCGCGACCTCCTCGATGAAGGTGTCGGGCACGTTCGTCACCGGGATGCCGCGTTCGGTCGCCGCCTTCACGTCCACGCTGTCCACGCCGACGCTGCCGAGCGCGATGATCCGGCACTTGGTCAGGCCGTCGATGATCTTCTTCGTGATGGGGATGCCTTTGGCATAGATCGCATCGGCATCGCGCGCGGCGTCGAGGAAGCCGTCCTCGGTCGCCGGCCCCTCGACGATCTCGGCATCGAGGCCCGCCAGCGCCTCCATCTCCAGCTCGTAGCCGCCGCCGGCGACGGTGAAGCTTGCGCCCGCCGGGGTCAGGATGCGGAACCTGGCCATGGTCGTCCCTCCGTTCAGTGCTTCGGTGGCCGCGCGCGGATGGCGGCCTCGTTCACCTCGACGCCCCAGCCGGGGCCGGTCGGCAGCACCAGCTCGCCCTGCTCAATCACGGGCGGCGGCGTGAATTCGTCGCGCCAGGAGACGCTGTCGATGTCGATCTCCATCACCCGGAAATTCGGGATGACGGCCGAGAAATGCGCGCTGATCATGCTGCAGAGATTGCCGTAGAAATTGTGCGGCGCGCAGTTCACCTCGTAGACGTCGCACATGGCGGCGATCTTCAGGCTTTCGGACAGCCCGTTCCAGATCACGTCCACGATGCCGACATCCATGGCGTAGTGCTCGAGGAAGGGGCGGAATTCCCGGCGTCCGTGCAAGGTCTCGCAGGAGGCGATGGGGCAGGGGGCCTGACGCTTGACCGTTGCCAGCGCCGCCGGATCGTGGGTGTCGATCTCGAGCCAGGTGAGGTTGAAGGGCGCCACGGCCTCCGCCACGCGCAGGAAGCCCTCTGTCTTGAAATGGAAATTGGTGTCGAGGTGCACCCCCATCTCGGGTCCGACGGTCTCCCGGATGGTGCCGAGATGCTTCTGCAGCAGCGCAAGCGTGCGATTGTCCCAGTTCAGTTCGGGCCATCCTGCATGGCGGCCGAAGCCTGGCGAATGCTGCATCAGCTTCCCATCCGGCCCGGGGATGAGGATGTTGGTCTTCAGTCCCTTGAAGCCCATCGCCTTCACCTCGGCGGCGTGGCGCGCGACTTCGTCATAGTCCTGCAGGGGTGGCGTGCCCATGAATGCCGCGTTGCGCACGCGATAGGTGCCGAAATGGGACCAGTAGACCGGGATGCGCTCACGGATCGGACCGCCGAACAGCGCATAGACGGGAATGCCGCGGGCCCGGGCGGCGATGTCGAGTAGCGCGTTCTCGATCGCAGCGATCGCCTGCTGATTCAGCCCGCCGCGTGACTGTCGCGTCATCACATGCAGGAAGGCCGTGACCTCCTCGAACCGGGTCGGGTCGCGGCCGATGATCAGCGGTGCCAGGCCCTCGATGACGGAGGAGAGGCCGGTACTGCCGAAGCTTTCATTGTATTCGGACCAGCCGACCAGCCCGTCATCGGTGCTGACCTTGAGGAAGGAGAACAGGCGCCAGCCCGCGTCAGCGCGCAGCGTCTCGACCCGTGCGATCTTCATCGTTTCCCCCGCCCGTTGCGGCATGCCAGCGAAGCACGCCGCCCGCGCCTCCACAAGCCGCGACAAGGGCGCTAGCCTGCCGATCTTCCACGTCGCGAGGGGGAGGCACCAGCATGGGAAGGCTTGAAGGCAGAATTGCCTGGGTGACCGGCGCCGGCACCGGGATCGGCAAGGCGACGGCAGAGCGCTTCGCCGCCGAGGGCGCCGTGGTGGTCCTGACCGGCCGCCGGCGCGAGCCGCTTGAGACCGTGGCAGAGCGGATCCGCGCACAGGGCGGCACCGCCCATCTCCGCCCCGCCGACCTGATGAAGTCCGCCGAGGTGCAGGGCGTGGTGGAGTGGATCGGCCGGGAGCTCGGCCGACTGGACATCCTGGTCAACAATGCCGGCCTCAACATTTCGGAACGCGACTGGAAGCGCCTGAGCCCGGCGGGTATCGACGAGCTGATCGGCGGCAATCTCACCTCCGCCTTCTATGTGGCCCAGGCGGTGCTGCCGATGATGCGCCGGCAGGGCGGCGGATCGATGATCCATACCGCCTCCATGGCAGGGCGCAATGTCAGCACGATGAGCGGGCCGGGCTATACCGCGGCCAAGCACGGCGTAGTGGCGATGAGTCACAGCATCAACATGGAGGAATGCACCAACGGCATCCGCAGCACCGCCTTCTGCCCCGGCGAGGTGAACACCGAGATCCTGAAGAAGCGGCCGAACCCGCTGAGCCAGGAGGACCTCGACCGCATGCTGCAGCCGGCCGACTGCGCCGAGCTTCTGCTATACGTGGCGACCCTGCCGCCGCATGTGACGATGAACGAGGTGTGGCTCACCCCGACCTGGAACCGCGGCTACGTCGCGGCCCAGGCGAGGAAGCTGTGACCGGCCGCTATTCCTTCACCGCGCCGGTCAGGGAGGAGACATAGTAGTCCACGAAGAAGGAATAGAAGATGGCGACGGGCAGCGAACCGAGCAGGCTGCCCGCCATCAGCGCGCCCCACTGATACACATCGCCTGAGACGAGCTCGGTCAGGATGGCCACCGGCACCGTCTTGCTCTCGCTGCTCTGGATGAAGGCGAGGGCGTAGATGAACTCGTTCCAGGACAGGGTGAAGCTGAAGATGCCGGCGGAGATCAGCCCGGGCACCGCCAGCGGCAGCGTGATCTGCGTCAGGATCTGCACCCGCGTCGCGCCGTCGATCAGCGCACATTCTTCCAGCTCATAGGGAATGGACTTGAAGTAGCCGATCAGCAGCCAGGTGCAGAACGGGATCAGGAAGGTCGGGTAGGTGAGGATCAGCGCGAAGGGGCTGTCGAACAGTCCCAGCTGGAACACCATGATGGCCAGCGGGATGAACAGGATGGAAGGCGGGACGAGATAGGCCAGGTAGATCGCCAGCCCGACATACTGGCTGCCCCTGAAGCGGAGCCGCTGGATCGCGTAGGCCGCCAGCACGCTGCAGAACAGCGACAGGAAGGTGGCGCAGATCGCCACCAGCATGGTGGTCCACAGCCAGCGCGGATAGGCCGTCTCGAACAGCAGCTTGTAGATGTGCTCGAGCGTCGGGGAACTGATCCAGAACGGGTTGTAGGTGCTGTAGTCATACATCTCGGCGTTCGGCTTGAACGCCGTGATCGCCATCCAATAGAACGGGAACAGCAGGATGACGACGAAGCAGGTCAGCGGCAGGTAGAGGGTCACCATGCGCCGCGCCTTGCTGTCCCAGGACATCATCTCGGGCGCAAGGCTGGACTTCGCCTGCACTTCGGGCGTCGCCGCCGCGACGACCTCGGTCGTGCGCGCAACGGTGGCGGGGGCGTCAGTCATTGGCCTCTCCCTGTTGCCACTTCCGCCGCGCCAGGGCGAAGTAGCTGAAGAGCGTGGCGAAGACCAGGAACGGGATCATGGCGACGGCGATGGCTGCCCCTTCGCCCAACTGTCCGCCCGGAATGCCGCGCTGGAAGGCGAGCGTCGCCATGAGATGGGTGGAGTTCACCGGGCCGCCGCGGGTGATGGCATAGACCAGCTGGAAGTCGGTGAAGGTGAAGATGATCGAGAAGGTCATCACGATCGCCAGGATCGGCAGCAGCAGCGGGAAGGTGATGTAGCGGAAGCGCTGCCACGCCGTGCTGCCGTCCAGAAGGGCGGCCTCGTAAAGGGAGGGCGAGATGGTCTGCAGCCCGGCCAACAGCGAGATCGCCACGAAGGGAATGCCCCGCCAGATATTCGCGGCGATCAGCGAGAAGCGCGCCGACCAGGCATCGCCCAGGAAGTTGATGGGTGTCTCGCGCAGGCCGAGGACGTCCACCAGCAGGTAGGAGATGATGGAGAACTGCGGATCGTAGATCCACCAGAAGGCAATCGCCGAGAGCACCGTCGGCACGATCCAGGGCAGCAGGATGATGGCGCGCAGGATGCTCTTGAACGGGACGTGCTGGTTCAGCAGCAATGCGAGCCACAGGCCGAGGCCGAATTTCCCGATGGTCGCGACGGCGGTGTAGAAGACGCTGTAGAAGACCGCACCCCAGAACAGCGGGTCCCCCATCAGATACTCGAAGTTCTCGAAGCCCACCCACACGCCGCTGCGCCCGATGGTCGCGTCGGTGAAGGCCAGCCAGATGCCGAGGCCCAGGGGATAGGTCAGGAACACCGTCAGCAGCCCGACCGCCGGCAACAGGCAGACGACGACCAGAAAGGGCTTCCAGTCGAAAAGGCGGGTGAGCCAGCCAGGCTGGGCCTGGGCGCGTGTCCAACCGGTCGCAGTCGTGACGGACATCGGAACCTCCCCGAATCGGGGCGCCGCCGCCGAGACCCCGACCGTGGATGCGCAGCATCCACGGCGGGTGCCCGGAGGGTGCCGCCCCGCGCGCTTCTGTCAGCGATAGATGCGGCGGGCGCGACGCTCGGCCTCGCGCAGCGCCTGTTCCGGCGTTGCCTGGCCGGAAGCCACCGAGGCGTACATCTGCACCATGATGTACTCCGACGCGACTGTGCCGGAGGCCGCAGTGATCGGACCCTTGTAACCACTCCAGAACGGGTGATCCATGCCGTCCTTGAACACCCCGAGCTTGGGGTCCGAGGTCCAGACCGGGCTTGCGCTGTAGGCCCGGAGGGGATGCGACCAGTAGCCCAGGCAGTTCCGCAGCCAGGGCTCGTACTGCTCCTGCTCCAGCATGAACTGGATGAAGGCCTTGCCTGCGTTCGGATACCGCGTGTGCTTGAAGATCATCGCATTCAGGATGGTCGCCGACTGCGGCGGCTTGCCCACACGGCCGGAGGGCAGGGGCGCGTGATCCGTGTCCTCGGCAATCTCGCGCGTCTTCGGATCGTTCTTCAGCGCGAAGTAGAGCGAAACGCCATTGGCCGTCATATAGACTTCCTGCGCCGCATAGGCCCGGTTGTTGCTGGGGTCCAGCCAGGACAGCGTGCCGGGCGCGAAGGTCTGGTACAGTTCCTTCACGTAGTTCAGCGCATCGCGTGCCTCGGGACTGTTGATGGCGATCTTGCCGTCCTCGTCCACCAGATAGGCGCCATGCGACCAGGTCATCCAGTTGGCGAAGCCGTTGCCGTCGCCTACCGCATTGCCCAGCGCGAAGCCGAGGGGCTTGTTGTTCTTCTTCATCGCCTGGGCGAGTTTCAGGAACTCGCCGAGATCGTTCGGGATGGCCTCGAAGCCCGCCTCCCGCACTGCCGAGATGCGGTAGACGACCGGACCGCTGGTGCCGCCCATCGGGATGCCGATCCAGTTGTTGGTGCCATGCCGCTTCCCGAACTTCTCGGCGAGGAACAGCCAGCCGCCATATTTCTGGCCGAGATACTCCGCCACGTCGGAGAGCTCGATGAGCTTGTCGGCGTAGATATGCGGATCATCGGCCCAGCCGATCACGACATCCGGCCCGGTGCCCGTGTTCGCTGTCACGGCGGTCTGCGGGCGGATATCCTCCCAGCCGACGAAGTCCACGCGCACCGGTATGTTGAATTTCTGGCTGAAGCGCTGGGCATTCTCGCGGAAGAAGACCTCGTCGGGCTCGACGAAGCGCGCCGGGCGGATGATGCGCAGGCTGGCGCCTTGCTCGATGGGCAGGCGCGGCTCCTGGGCCGGTTGCGTCGGCACGGATGCTGCCTGCGCCCAGGCCTCGCGTCCGAACGCGGCCGCGGCCAGTCCCGCTGCGCCGATGCCGATGGCGCCGCGGCGGGTGAAGTCCTTCATGTTGTTCCTCCCTTATATGAATTCGGATGTGCCTTCGGGTCAGATGCGCTGGCCGCTCTCCCGATCGAACAGGTGGACCAGGGACGGGTCAGGCATCACCGGCAGCGTCTCGCCCGGCCGCACCGACACGCGTTCGCGGAAAGCGCCGATGATGCTGGCGTCGCCCGCGCGCAGCAGCACCTGCGTTTCCGATCCGGTCGGCTCGATCACCTGCACGGTGGCCGGGACGCCGGCCGGATCGATGTGCAGATGCTCCGGCCTGATGCCGTAGATCGCCGCTCCGTCCGACCGCGCATGGCCGTTCGCCGGCAGCGGCCATCTCGTACCGTCCGTGGCGACGAAGCCGTCGCTTCCGAAGCGTCCTTCCAGCATGTTCATTGCCGGCGAACCGATGAATCCCGCGACGAACAGGTTGGCCGGCCGGTCGTAGAGCTCGAGCGGTGGTCCCACCTGCTCGATATTGCCGCTGTTCATGACCACGATCTTGTCGGCCATGGTCATGGCCTCGATCTGGTCATGGGTGACGTAGACGGTCGTCACCTTCAGCCGCTGGTGCAGTTCCTTGATCTCCGCGCGCATCTGCACGCGCAGCTTGGCATCCAGGTTGGACAGCGGCTCGTCGAACAGGAAGACCTGCGGGTTGCGCACGATGGCGCGGCCCATGGCGACGCGCTGCCGCTGCCCGCCGGAAAGCTGGCGCGGGTAGCGGTGCAGGAACTGTTCGAGCCCTAGGATCTTCGCCGCGCGCCCGACCTCGCGCTCCATTACCTCCTTCGGCGCCTTCCCCAGCTTCAGGCTGAAGGCCATGTTCTGGAACACGGTCATGTGGGGATAGAGCGCGTAGTTCTGGAACACCATGGCGATGTCCCGGTCCTTCGGCGGCACGTTGTTCACCACGCGCCCGCCGATGGCGATCTCCCCGGAGGTGATGTTCTCGAGCCCCGCCAGCATGCGCAGCAGGGTTGACTTGCCGCAGCCGGAAGGCCCGACGAGGACCACGAACTCCCCGTCCTCGATGTCCACGCTGACCCCGTGCAGCACCTCGACGCTGCCGAAGCTCTTCCGTACGTTGCGGATTTCGACTGTCGCCACCCTTGCCTCCCTGTCGTGGCGCTGCGTCTAGAGCCGCGAGACCGCCGTTTCCTTGGACGTGATGAATTCCAGCAATACCGGGACTCCCTGCCGCGTCTTCTCTATGCCGCGCTTGATCGCGGGCACGATTTCGGCAGGCTCGGTCACCCGCTCTCCGTAGCCGCCGAAGGCGCGCGCCATGGCGGCGTAGTCGCCGGAGATGTCGGTGCTGCGGTACTTCTCCGTGCTGATCGGCATTACCTTCAGCTCGATTGCCATGGAGAAGTTGTTGAGCAGCACGGACATGATGGGGATGCGCTCGCGCACCGCCGTCTCGAAGTCCATGCCGGTGAAGCCGATCGCCGCATCGCCCCAGACATTGATGCAGAGCTTGTCCGGCGCCGCCAGCTTCGCTCCCATCGCCAGGCCCAGACCGTAGCCAAGCTGCGTCGTCTTGCCCCAGCCGAGATAGGAGAGCGGCGTCGTCGAGCGCCAGAAGGGCGAGATCTGGTCGCGCGGGCTGCCCGCGTCATGGGTGATGATGGTGTTGTCCCGGTCCACCGTGTGCATCAGGTCCCACAGCACGCGGTAGGGGTTCAGCGGCGCGTCGTTCGACCTCAGCTTCGGCATCCACTCCGCCAGCCAGGGCTCGCGCACGGCCTGGATCTCGGCCGCGACCGGCGCTGGGTCGCGCGGCGAGGGCACCAGCGCGGCAAGCTCGGCAAGCAGCGCCTCCAGGGTCAGCGCGGCATCGCCGACCAGCCCGATCTCGGCCCGCACATCCTTGTTGAGATGCATCGGGTCGAGCGTCGCGTGGATGATGCGTGGCTCCTTCGGCATCTTCACGCCGAAATTGGTTTCGGTGAAGGAGCAGCCGATGCCGAGGATGACATCCGCCTTGTCCAGGAAGTGCCGCACCGGCTTGGAGATCGCGAGCCCGCCGGAACCGAGCGAAAGCGGGTGGTCCTCGTTGAAGCTGGATTTGCCGCCGAGGCTGGTGGTGACGGGGGCGGCCAGCAATTCCGCCAGGGCCTTCAGCTGCTCCCAGGCCCGCGCCCAGTGCACGCCGGTTCCGGCGTAGATGACCGGCCGCTTCGCCTCGGCCAGCATGCGGGCCGCACGCTTCACCTCTGCCGGGTCCGGGCCGTAGCGGGTGACCATCACCGGCTGATAGTCCAGCGGCTCCGGCAGTTCCTCGTTCCACATGTCGGAGGGCACTTCGACCAGCACCGGCCCGCCGCGACCGTTCTTCAGCCGGGTGAAGGCGCGCCGCATGATGTTCGGCACCTCGGCCGCCAGCATCACGGGCTCGGCCGACTTCACCACCTGGCGCATCGCGCTGGTCGAGTTGAAATTGGGATCAATATGCGCGAGGCGCCGGGGATAGCCCATCGGCACCACCAGCACGGGAATGCTCTCACCGTAGCACTGCGCCACGCCGCCATAGGCGTTCTCGGATCCAGGCCCGTGCTGCATGCAGAAGGCGCCGATCTTCCGCCCGGATGTGACCCGGCTGATGGCATCCGCCATGTGCAGTCCGATCCGCTCCTGCCGGACCATCACGGGCCGGATGTCCTTCGCGGCAGCGAACTCGATCAGGTGGTTCACCGGGTAGCCGGTGAGGATCTCGATGCCTTCGCGCTTCATGATTTCGGCGATGGCTTCACCGACTTTCATGCCCATCCCTCCCTCCATCGGGCCGGGTCGTGCCCCGCCCGGGCGGCATCGCCGCAATTTCCGTCAGCGAGCCTAGCCTTCTGCCTGTCACGCTGGCAACCGCCGTTCGGCCTCCTCTCGGCGCCGGTTCCGCCTGGCCTGAAAGCCGCCATACTCGGTCCTGTGAAGGAGGCGATGCGATGAAAGCGACGACGACGGAAGCCGAGTTCGAGATCCTGTTGCGGCGCGCGGGGCTCGATCTGGACCCTGCCCAACGCGCCGGGATCCACGCGGTCTGGGGTGCCGTGGAGGCGATGCTGGCGCGCATCCGCATGCCGGCGCCCGGCGCCGATGAGGTCGCCGCCGCCTCGGCCGAGCCCGCCACGATCTTCGCCGCGGAGCGTGGCGCATGAATGCGCCCGCTACCCGGTCGGGCCGCAGCAGTGGCGCCATCCCGACGATCGCCGAGGCTGCCGCCGCCATTGCGGCGCGCCGGCTCTCGCCGGTGGAGCTCACGGCCGCCTGCCTCGAGCGCATCGCGGCCCTGGACGGCACGCTGCACGCCTTCATCCACCTCGATGCCGACGGCGCCATGGCGGCCGCCCGGGCTGCCGAGGCGCGGGTGATGAAGGACGGGCCGCGCGGTCCGCTGGAGGGCATTCCTTTCGCCCATAAGGACATCTACGACACCGCCGGCATGCCCACCACCGGCCACTCCCGCGTGCTGCAGCACCATGTGCCGAAGACGGATGCCTTCACCGTCAGCAGGCTGGCCGAAGCCGGGGTGGTCATGCTCGGCAAGCTGGCGACGCACGAGTTCGCCTTCGGCGGCCCGTCCTTCGACCTGCCCTGGCCACCGGCGCGCAATCCCTGGAACCCCGCCCACTTCACCGCCGGCTCCTCCAGCGGTACCGGGGCGGCGGTGGCGTCCGGCATGATCCTGGGCGGCACGGGCTCGGACACCGGTGGCTCGATCCGCGGCCCCGCCGCGCTCTGCGGCACCGCCGGGATCAAGCCGACCTACGGCCTCTGCTCCCGCGCCGGCGTGCTGCCGCTGGCCCAGACCCTGGACCATACCGGGCCCCTGGCCTGGACGGTGGAGGATTGCGCCATCCTGTTGCAGGCCATGGCCGGCCACGATCCGGAGGACCCGGCCAGCGCCTCCCGCCCCGTGCCCGATTTCCGTGCCGACCTCCATCGGGGCGTGAAGGGCCTTCGCATCGGCGTGATCCGCCACTTCCACGAGACGGACAACCCCGTCAGCCCCGCCACCCTGAAGGGCATCGAGGCGGCGGTTGCCTTCTTCCGTGCCGAGGGGGCGGAACTGCGCGATGTCACCCTGCCGTCGCTCGCGGATTTCAACGCCTGCGGCTGGATCATCCTGCTCGCCGAAGCCTTCGCCGTGCACGAGGTCTGGATGCGCCGCGATCCGACCCTCTATGGCGAGTTCATGCGCGATCGCCTGGTGCTGGGTGCCCTGCTCACAGCGGCCGACTACATGCAGGCGCAGAAGAAGCGGCTGGAGCTGAATGC
>Ga0180217_1001595_pt1 | contig 24026 bp, 17 predicted proteins | sample eDN3rd37CBELigOP_FD_128521 | JGI IMG/M metagenome (GOLD analysis project Ga0180217, IMG submission 128521) | Enriched Organic Plus compost microbial communities from Emeryville, California, USA - eDNA 3rd pass 37_C BE-Lig OP (version 2) (version 2) ... | reverse complement strand
GCCCAGCTTTCCGCCCGTCTGAAGCGAGCCATTTCGCGGGAGCTGGAGCGCAAGCAGAACACGCTACGTTCCACCGCCCGCGCGATGCCGTCGCCGGACCAGCTCTTCGCCATCCCGCGCCGTCACTTTGACGAATGCGCTAGCCGCCACGTCCGTGCGCTAGACGTGCTGATGAACAAGAAGCGCCTCTGGCTGGACAGCATCAGGCTTTCTCCCGCAACGCTGACGCTCCGCCTCTCCGAGTCGCGCCGCAGCCTGAACCAGTGCGGCAGCCGCCTGCCCCTGGTCTACCAGAACATGCTGCACAACCGGCGCACGCGTCTTGATCGCGATGCCGCGCGTATCTCCGCGCGCGGTCTTCTCGACCGTCTTCGTTTGGCCAAGCAGCGTCTCGATACGCTTTCAGGTCGGGTTGACCGCGCTGCAACGCTGCAGATCAGAACCTACAGGGCTAAGCTGGAACATCACGCGCGACTGGTCAATTCGCTCTCCTATCAGGCGGTTCTGGATCGCGGCTTCGCCGTTGTGCGCGACGCCAACGGCGCCCCTCTGAAACGTGCAGCGGAGATTTCGCCCGGACAGCTCCTGAACTTGCAGTTTGCAGACAGCAGCACGACGGCGATTGCCAGCGGCCAGCCCACCTCGAAGCCTGCGCCATCGCGCAAGAGCTTGCCCGCAAACGACAAAGGCGGTCAGGGCTCGCTGTTCTGAGCAGTGCATCGCACCGAGGTGCAGACACACAGTACCCAGCTGAGCTGAGAGCCGTTTCAAAATATCGAATTTTCAGGGAAAAAAGGTGCAGGTGGTACGGTTGGGTGGATTCGAACCACCGACCTCAGGAGCCACAATCCTGCGCTCTAACCAACTGAGCTACAACCGCACGGCTTCTTGCCCGCGTCCTTACGGGCAATTGTTCTGATTTGCAAGAGCCTCAAACCACAGAAGCGAAATTGTCGCTGCTTTCCGTTGGAAAAAGTGCAAACGGCCAATTCCATCAGCGCACTTCAAGGCTCGAAAACGAAATGCTGATGAGGCTCAAGCGCCGTTCAAGCCTCTCGCAGGGAATCAAAATCCTCAAACGCAAAGAGGCTGCGGTCTATCGAACCGCAGCCTCCAACCCCAATGTCCGCGGCCCTTCGGCCAGCGGCCCGCCAAACTCAGTGAAATTTGAAGGTGGAGGAGAAAACGTCGCGCATCGGCTGCGTGAATTCGTTGAAAGCCTTCTCGGAGAGCGACTGGAACTCCTTCGCCTGCTTGGTGGCGAACTCGATCTGCTTGCGCATATAGGAGCTCTGCACATCGAAGATCTCGGAGACGGACTTGGCGCTGGCCAGCGCCTTGAACTGACCGAGGCCGACTTCTGCACCCTCACGCACCATCGCGAGCGACTTCTGGGCGAAATCCGTGCTCAGCGCCTGGGCATTTTCAAGGGACTTTTCGAAAGCCGTGCGTACTTCCTCAGGACCGAACTTGACCTGGTCCGTTGCGTTACCTTCAGTGGTCTTGCTCATGGTAGGAACCTTTCGTTTGGTTACCATCGCGACATCTAACGCCAGTTGATACCGGCACTATAGCGCAGCGTTTTGTGCGTTGCAACAAGATATTGCAGTGCACAAAAACTGGGGATGCCGTTAACCAATGTCAAGGATTGAAAGGGCGGAAGGCTTCTGTTTTCTGGACGAGCCCGCCTCATACCCTTATTAACAAGTCGTTAAGACAGGTGGGAATGGGTCCTACCCAATTGTGGTGAACCGATGGCGAGAGCCTATCCGTTTCTCGACATAGTCGTGCTTGATGAAGTGCGGCAGCGCTTTGTGGCAGGAGATGCGCTGGTCATCCTCTCCGCAGATCTGTCGCGCGTCATATGGGCCAACGGCGCTGGAGCGGAGCTCTTTGGCTTTGAGAGCATTGAAGATGCCGTCGGCCAGGACCCTGACCTTTCCCATGTTGCACGGCGGCAGCTGAGCGCGCTGCCTGGCTTTCCCCGCATCGGCCAGAACCGCGCCATTGCAGTGCGCCTGATCTCTGGCCTTGCCTACTTTCATGCAAGCGCAATCCCCCTGCCCGGCGGGGAAGAGGCGCTGCTGCTTGCTTCCGCTCCAGCGGAGGAGTTCACTCAGCAGGCACTCGCCAACCGCGTGATTTCCGGCATTGCCGGTTCAGGTCAGTTCGCCGCGCTGGTTGATGCCGAGGGTAATGTTGAAGCTGCATCCGCCAACTTCACGTTGTTGCAGCTCGACCGTTCCACCATCAAAGCTCTGCTTCAGGACGTGCGGGATGGCGAAGCACGCCTTGCCAAGCGCCGCATCTCCACAGGCCGCAACCTGCCTGCAGGCATTGCCCGCCTCACGGATGACACGCAGCTTCACCTGCTGGTGATCGTGGACGATCAGCCGGACGAGGCTGAATCCACACCAAGCCCCGAGCAATTCTCTCGGGAAGCTGCGGACCACCTGCCAGCGCCGCCAACGGAAGAGACGAACGTGCATCTGGAACAATCCGCCTCCGCCCCGGTGAGGTCCGCCGAAGATCTGACGGTTCGCTTTTCCTGGCGCACGGATGCCGATGGCCGTTTCACCGCCATTTCGAAGGAATTCTGTGACGCGGTTGGCGAGCCTGCTGGCGATGTTATCGGTCGTACGTTCCGAGAAGTTTCCAATACATTCGGCCTGGACGACGATGGCGCAATCCACCGCATGATGGAGCGCCGCGATACCTGGTCGGGCCGCACTGTCATGTGGCCAATGGCAGGAACACGTCTCAAGGTGCCCGTTGACCTTGCCGGCTTGCCGGTTTACGGGCGCGGCAGGGTGTTCGAGGGCTTCCGGGGATTTGGCATTGTCCGTCTAAGTGAAGTCGTCGAAGATCCGGAAGGAATCGGTGCCGTGCTGAAGCCGCTCCCGCCGGCACAGCCTGGCCCCCGGGAAACCCCTTACGCCGTCCCGCCCATCATCGAGGAGCTCACCAGGGATCCCTTTGACGGTGAGCGCCCGGCCCTTGAAATCCCTCAGGAACACACGCGCCGCGCGGCCGACAGGCAAATGGCCCAGGCCGCAGAGAAGAGCTACGGCCTCTCTCCTGCGGAACGTCTCGCTTTCCGTGAGATCGGCGAGCGTCTGCGCCGTGCAAACGAGGCGCTAGCTGCCCGCAATCAGGAAATCGCGACCACAGAGCAACAGAGCGAAGAGCAGGAATCACCTGCAACCGCGCCTGAGCCCGAAGCTTCAACTGCAGAGCCGTTTGTGCAGCTGGACGGCGCTGACGAAGAGTCGCGGGCATCCGTACCTGTCGCAGAAACGGATCTGCCTGCGGAGGCACAGGTTGAACCCGTCGACGAGGTCGAAAGGTCTGGCACCTGGTTTGCTCCGGCTCCGGAACCCGCGCCTGCTGAAATTCCGGCCGAGCGTCCGCGCCGCGCCCGGTCACTGCTGAGCCTCGTGCCTTCCCAGAAACATGGTAATGCGGCGGCATCCCTCATCCAGCCAAGGCGCGCACTGGCTCAAGCTGTAAAGGCCGACCCGGCTCCGTCTCGCGAGTCAGAGGACATTATCGCGCACCTGCCGCTGCCGGTTCTGGTCCATTCCGGCGACGAGCTCCATTTCGCCAACAGGGAGTTCCTGCAGCTCACCGGCTACGCGGATCTGCCGAGCCTGTCTGCAGCCGGAGGTATCGGTGCCCTGTTCGAGGACACGCCCAACTTCCGGGTTCACGACGAAACCACGCTCAGCCTGCGCACCGCGACAGGAAACATCGTTCCGGTCCAGACGCGGCTGCAGTCGATCCGCTGGCATGGCCGCAAGACGCTGATGCTCGCGCTGAAGCCGGTCATTCGGGCACAGTTCCGCGAGAACTTCGAGAACGGGACATCGCCCTTCGGTCTTGGCCTGCGCGAGATGCAGACCATTGTCGATACCGCAGCGGACGGCGTCATCATCATCAGCAACGAGGGCGAAATCCGCTCGCTCAACGCCCCGGCGGAAGCACTCTTCGGCTTCAATGCGGAGCATGTCATTGGTAAGCAGTTCTCTGTCCTTTTTGCGATCGAGAGCAAGCGCACCGTCGAGGACTATGTGACCGCCATGGGCGAGCGCGGCGCCAACAGCGTGCTGAACGACGGCCGCCACGTGATCGGCCGCGAAGCTCACGGCAGGTTCATCCCGCTCTTCATCACGCTGGCGCGCCTGCCAGACGACAAGGGCTACTGTGCCGTGCTGCGCGACATCTCCAACTGGAAACGGGTCGAAGAGGAACTGAAGCAGGCACGCTCGGAGGCAGAGCAGGCATCTTCCCAGAAGAGCGATTTCCTTGCACGCGTCAGCCACGAAATCCGCACCCCGCTCAACGCAATCATCGGCTTCTCTGAGCTGATGATCGACGAGAAGTTCGGGCCGATCGGCAACGAGCGCTATCGCGACTATCTGCGTGACATCAATCGCTCCGGCAATCACGTTCTGGACCTCGTCAACGACCTGCTGGACATCTCGAAAATCGAGGCCGGCCAACAGGAGATGAACTTCGAGTCGATCTCGCTGAATGAAGCGCTGGAGCAGGCTGTATCCATGATGCAGCCGCAGGCGAACAGCGAGCGGGTCATCATTCGGTCGAGCTTTGGCACCCGCATTCCCAATGTTATCGCGGACTTGCGCAGCATCCGCCAGATCGCGCTCAATCTCCTGTCCAACGCCGTCCGCTACACCCCCGCAGGCGGCCAGATCATCGTGTCGACCGCCCACCAGCCCGACGGCTCGGTCGCCCTGCGCATCCGGGATACCGGCATCGGCATGAACGCGACAGAACTGGAGGAGGCCCTCAAGCCGTTCCGCCAGATCAACGCCCTGCGCCGCAAGCGTGGCGATGGAACGGGGCTCGGCCTGCCGCTGACGCGCGCCATGGTCGAAGCGAACAAGGCCTTCTTCTCGATCAGCTCGACACCCGGAGATGGAACGCTGGTGGAAATCACCTTCCCGCCAACACGTGTTCTCGCGGACTAATTGCGGTTCCAGGAGAGGTGGGAACCGGTTCTCCGTCCGGAACCGCATACAGACCGGAAGCGGCGTCATAAAAAAGAACGCCTCCGAGGGGTGAAGGCGTTCAATGTGGAGGAACTGTTAAAACGGGGCTTGGCGCACTCAGACAAGCAGTGCTGCCGTCGTCCAAGCCCAAAGGCTACGCCCGGTATATTTAACACTTCCTTAACGGCAGAATAGGAGCTCCGACAATTCACAGAGCCTTCAGAAAAGGCCTGTTCCATGCCGGGTTTTTCTGAAGAGAACCAACCCTCTGTCACGGATTACAAGCCTCTTGTGTTATGTAGATCCTCGTCATTTCGCTGGTGATGACCTATTGTGACCGCTATGTCACAACGTGTTGAACTGGTAGATTAGACCATAAGGAACTCGATTGCAGGTGGTCGATCACCTGTGGATCGGAGATGTATGTCGCAGGCACTCGCAAAGAAAACCATCTGGGCTGCAGCCGTCGCTTTCGTGCTGGGTATTTTTGTCATCTTCATCGGACTTCCCTTCGTCGCCTCGACGCAGCTTGTCCGAGACCGCATTGCCCAGCAGATGACAGCGTGGACGGGCTATCGGGTCAGCATTGACGAAGCCCCCGACGTTCACGTCTGGCCAACCTTCCGGGCCGTCCTGAAAGACGTGCGCCTGCAGGGCTGGACCGAGACAAGCGAACAGCCCGTTCTGGAGGCGGAGGAGATCGAAGTTGATCTTTCTGCGCTGGCCGCCCTCCAGGGCGAGGTGGTCTTCACCCGCATGCGCCTGCTGCGCCCCATCCTGCGCCTCAACGAAGACATTACCGCCTCCCAGTTCCCCTCGTCGGAAAGCTGGGGCCGGCTTGCACGCTCCGTTCGCGCCGCCAAGGAGGCCGTTGCCGCGTCACCGGAAACTCCAGACCTGAGCACCCTGCCGTCCTATACGCTGGGCGAGATCGAATTCGTGGAAGCGCGCATTCTCTCGCCCGTGGAGGGGCAATGGGTTGATGTGGTGAGCAGCCTGTCGGGCGAGCTCGACTGGCCGGCGCTGAACCGCGCCGCCAACCTTTCTGCCCGGGGCATCTGGCATGGTGAGGCCGTCACGGTGCGTGCCAACTCCGCGCAGCCGCTGTTGCTCGTTGCCGGCGGCAACGCTCCGCTGGCGCTCACGGTTGAAGCATCCCCGGCCAAGATTTCCTTCGAGGGCACCGCCGGGCTCAGCAATATCGGCGTGGTCGAGGGCCAGCTGGAGCTGACCGCCCCATCGCTCAACCGGCTTGCCGAGTGGACCTATGGCCTGCGTCTCCCCACTGGACGCATTGGCCCTCTGGCACTCTCTGCGCACCTGTCAGGTGACGCCAGCCGGATCAAGCTCGAGACCTCCAACCTGGCAGTCGACGCGAGCAGCGGCAGAGGTCTGCTGGAAGTCAGCTTTGAAGCAGATCGGCCGAGCGTCATAGGCACGCTGGCCTTCGATGTGCTGAACCTGCGCGCGCTGGCGCAGGCTCTGGGGCCGCTCAAGACGAACGGTTCGGCAACCAACGGCGGAGCCTCGATTATTAGTGGTCTGGACTTCGACCTCCGCTTCTCCGCCGCTTCCGCCACGTTCGGCACCATTCCGCTGACGAAGGTGGCCGCCGTTGCCAAAACCAAGGGTGAGCTCTCGACCTTCGACATTTCCGATGCCATGGGACTTGGCGGGAACTTCCAGGTGGGGGTGCGGGCCGACAAGACCGCCGAACCGGAGCAGCTGGAGCTGCGCCTCAGCGGCACCGATATTGAGCTCGGCCAGCTCGCCGAAACCTTTGGCCGTCGCAATCTTATCCCGCAGGGCAAGGCGAATCTTTCCGTTTTCCTGAAAGGCACGGGCGGCAGCGTCGAGAACCTCCTGTCGACGGCGAATGGGGATGTTTCCGCCACATTCGGTCCGGGAGCCCTGCCTGGAATCGACCTGACGAAACTGCTCGAAGAATCGGACCGGAGCACCTTCATTCCCCTTTATGCGAATACCGACGGAAGCATCTCGCTGGACAGCGCGGACATAAAGGCGACGGTGAAGAACGGACTGGCGGAAATCAGCTTCGCCAAGGTTCACGCGGGCGAGTACAGTCTCACGCTGAATGGCCTCGTTCCTGTGGCGGGCCGTGCCCTGGCCCTTTCGGCCGTGCTGACGGACGCCACCGACGAAGACCTTCACTTCTTCGTCGGCGGCTCCTGGGACGCGCCGTTCATCACCGCGCCGCTCCGCTTCGGACCCGACGATCTCGCGCAATAAGGCTTTGTTTCAAGAGATCTGGCGTTCGCGCATCGCGCGCCGCTTGTTGAAGATGGAAGCGACAAGCACACCGGTGGTCACGATGCCGATCAGCACCGTGCTGATCGCATTGATCTCCGGCGTCACGCCGAGACGCACCTGACTGTAGATCTTCATCGGCAGTGTCGTGGCACCAGGTCCTGACGTGAAGCTCGCGATCACCAGGTCATCGAGAGACAGCGTGAAGGCCAGCATCCAGCCGGCGATAACAGCAGGCGCGATGACTGGCAGCGTCACCTGGAAGAAGGCGCGCGCAGGCGTAGCGCCAAGATCCATGGCAGCCTCTTCCAGCGAGCGGTCGAATGTTACCAGACGCGATTGCACCACGACTGCCACATAGCACACGGCAAAGGTCGTATGCGCCAGCATGATCGTGGTGAACCCGCGATCAAGGCCAACCGCCACGAAGAGCAGCAGGAGCGACAGGCCAGTGATGACTTCCGGCATGACCAGCGGCGCCACGGCCATTCCCGAGAACAGCAGGCGTCCACGAAACTGGCTGTAACGGGTTAGCGCCACGGCCGCCATCGTCCCAAGGATGGTCGCCAGCGTCGCGGAAATCAGCGCAACGCGGGCCGTTACCCACGCGGCACTCATCAGCGCGCTGTTGTTCAGCATCGCCCCGTACCACTTGAGTGAAAACCCGCCCCAGACGGTGACGAGACGCGACTCGTTGAACGAATAGATGACGAGCAGCACGATGGGTATGTAGAGGAACGCAAATCCCAGCGTTAGCGAGATGATATTGAACCGGCTCCAGCTTCCAGCCATGTCAGACCTCGCTCTCGCGGGCTTTTGCCTGGACCCGCTGGAAATAGACGATCGGCAGGACGAGGATCAGCAGCAGCAGAATTGCCACCGCCGAAGCGACCGGCCAGTCGCGATTGACGAAGAACTCGGCCCAGAGCGTCTTGCCGATCATGAGCGTATCCGAGCCGCCAAGCAGATCAGGCACCACGAATTCGCCCACTGCCGGGATGAAGACCAGCATGGAGCCGGCAAGAACGCCTGGAAGCGAGAGCGGGAAGGTCACTTTCCAGAAGGCCTTGATCGGGGTGCAACCAAGGTCCTGCGCCGCTTCCACCAGCGAATGGTCCATCTTCTCAAGCGCCGCATAGAGCGGAAGCACCATGAACGGCAGGTATGAATAGACAATGCCGATGTAGATCGCGAGGTCGGTATTCAGGATGATCAGCGGCTGCTTGATGATGCCTAGCGACAGCAGGAACTGGTTCAGCAGCCCCTCAGGCTTCAGGATCGCCACCCACGCATAGATGCGGATCAGGAAGCTCGTCCAGAACGGCAGGATCACCATCATGAGAAAGATGGTGCGCAGGTTTTCCGGCGCGCGTGTCATGCCATAGGCGAGCGGATAACCGATCAGCAGCGCCAGCACGGTCGATATCGCCGCGAACTTCAGGCTCGACAGATAGGCTTTGACGTAGAGCGGATCGCCAAACACCCAGAGATAGTTGTCGAACGACAGACTGCTGAATGCATTTCTGATCCCTTCCCAGCCCTCGCTCAGTCCGAAGGTAGGCACATAGGGCGGCATCGCGATCGCGGTCTGCGACAGCGAGATCTTGAAGACGATGAAGAAGGGGGCGAGAAACAGCGCGAGCAGCCAGAGATAGGGCACCCAGATGACGACCCGGCTCAATAGAGATGGCGAAGGCCGGTTCATCCGTCCCTCCTAACGCGTCAGCAGAACGCCGGCATCCGGCGCAAAGGAGACCCATGCCCGGTCATGCCAGGTCAGGGCATCTTCCACCGTCCGACGGCTGTTGATCGTGCTGATCTTGATGATCCGCCCGTCGTCCAGCTTCAGATTGTAGAGCGTGAGATCACCCATGTAGGCGATGTCCCAGACCTCGCCGTCGATAGCATTGACTGCATCGGCAGGCTGCTCGCGGGTGATCTGCAGCTTCTCGGGGCGGACGGCCAGTCCCACTGAGCCCTGGACGTCCGTTTTTGTACCAAGGCCAATCTGGAATTCCGTCCCGCTCTTGTCACGGAAACGCGCAGCACTACCAGCCTTCTCTACGATCTCACCATCGAAAATGTTTATGCTTCCAATGAACTCAGCAACAAACCGCGAGTTTGGCGCTTCATAGATCTCGGCCGGCGTTGCCACCTGCAGCACCTTGCCGGAATCCATGACGGCGATGCGGTCGGCCATGGTCATGGCCTCATCCTGATCGTGCGTGACGATGACGAAGGTGAGGCCCAATTCCTGCTGCAGGTCCATGAGCTCGAACTGGGTCTCTTCGCGCAGTTTCTTGTCGAGCGCGCCAAGCGGCTCGTCGAGCAGCAGAACCTTGGGTCGCTTCGCCAGCGCGCGCGCCAGTGCCACGCGCTGGCGCTGACCGCCGGAAAGCTGATGCGGCTTGCGGCGCGCATACTTTTCCAGCTTCACGAGCTTCAGCATGCGTTCCACTCGCTCGGTGATCTGCGCCTTGGGCATCCCCTCCTGCTTCAGGCCGAAGGCGATGTTCTTTTCGACCGACATGTGCGGGAAAAGCGCGTAGGACTGGAACATCATGTTCACCGGCCGCCGATAGGGCGGCACGCCGGAGAGGTCCTGCCCATCTAGAAGAACGCGTCCGGACGTCGGCTGTTCAAAGCCGCCCAGCATGCGCAGGAGGGTAGTCTTGCCGCATCCGGACGGTCCGAGCAGGACGAAGAACTCCCGCTCATAGATCGACAGCGACAGGTCATCGACCGCCGTCGTCTGGGAGCCGAAACTCTTGGTGACGTTTTCGAAGCGTATGAACGGCTTTTCGTCGGGGTTTGCCCAGGGAGCGAAATCCCGCCGGATACTGCCAAGAGACGCCATTCACCAGCCTCCCGCCCTACAGTGATAACTGGCCGGTCCTGGGCGTGGACCGGCCGAACTCGCGCTACGCCTACTACTGCCCGGTTGTGACCCGCGTCCACAGACGCGTCACGACGCGCTGTGTCTGCGGATCGAACGGCAGAGCCACAAACAGGTTCGCCAGCGTGGCTTCGTCCGGATAGACGGCGGTGTCGGTGATGATGTCATCGTCGATGAATTCCTGAGAAGCGAAGTTGCCGTTCGCATAGACGGTGAAGTTCGACGCCTTGGCGATCACTTCCGGCCGCATCAGGTAGTTCAGGAACTCATGAGCTTCCTCAACGTGCGGCGCATCGGCGGGAATCGCCATCTGATCGAACCACATCTGCGCACCTTCCTTCGGGATGGAGTAGCCGATCTCGACGCCCTGCCCTGCCTCGGAAGCGCGGTCCCGCGCCTGGAAGATATCGCCGGAATAGCCGAGTGCAACGCAGATATCGCCGTTGGCCAGCGCGTTGATGTATTCGGACGAATGGAACTTGCGGACGTAGGGGCGGATCGCCTGAAGAATGTCAGCGCCCTTCTGCAGTTCAGCCTGATCACGGCTGTCCGGGTTCAACCCCGCATAGTTCAGCGCCGCGCGCAGCACGTCGGTCGGAGTATCGAGCAGGTAGATGCCGCAGTCGGCGAGCTTTGCAGCATTCTCCGGGTCGAACAGTACGGCCCAGGAGTCCACCGTATCGATGCCAAGCGCTTCCTTGACCTTGGCCTTGTTGTAGCCGATGCCAGTGGTGCCCCACATGTAATTGATCGAATACGCATTCTCGGGATCGTACATCGCTGTCTTGTCTTCGATGACGTCCCACATATTCGAGATACTCGGGAGCTTGGACTTGTCGAGCTTCTGGAACACGCCAGCCTGCACCTGGCGCGCCAGGAACTCCGCCGTCGGCGCAACGACATCGTAACCTGAACCGCCGGCAAGCAGCTTGGTTTCCAGCACCTCATTGGAATCATAAACGTCGTAGACGACCTTGATCCCGGTCTCCTTTGTGAAGTCCTCAAGGATGCTTTCGTCGATATAGTCGGACCAGTTGTAAACGTTGACAACACGCTCCTGCGCCAAGGCGCCCGAAACAAGGAGAGCTGTCGTGACGGAGAGTACCGATTGCAGTACGATATGGCGCTTCATTGAACCCAGCTCCCTCTAAGGACCCCTGCCCGCAAAATTGCGGAAATTTGGCCGAAACTATTGTTGAACCACAGTACAGACAAGCAGGAATTTAAATAGGGCCAAAGATTTCCCCGTCGGCATTGTTGCGGCGCAACACGGGCTTTTCTGACACATTGACACAACCAATCACAGGATGTAATCTATTGTAATATACAACTTAAAATTGCAGATCGTGGGGATGCAATGGCAAGTGAGGGTTCGCTACTGGAGAAGGCCGGGCCGGACGCGGGGACAACCTGCAGAATTATCGTTGTCTCGGCATCTCCGGTCAACCGGATCATCCTGACCCACAGCATCGAGCGCATGTCCCACAAGGTGTCCTGCATGGCAGGATGGGAAGCGCTCAGCGAACTCGACATACAACGCCTGGCCCTTGCAGTCCTGGACCTCACGGAAACCAGCATGCCCGTTGACCAGCTACTTGCCCCGTTGCTGGATTTGCGCGGTAGACGTAACGATGGGTTCCCGCGCATTCTTGGGGTCGTAAGAGACACACCATTTGACGGCACTGTCAAGGCGGCAATGTCGATGGATGCCATGGTCTCGCTGCCACTGACGCAGGACAAGGTTCAGGCAGCCGTGCTGCAGCTGCTGCGGCGCGGACTTCTGCACTAAGACTGTTCCGTTCCGGCCTGGTCGTGCCAGACTGTCAGCCCCGATAGATAACCAGCATCCCCCAGGCTGCCGGGCTGGTCTGGTTGCCCTATCGACGTTCACATCCCGGATGACTTAATTTTGCCTGCAATGGCCGACAACTAGCGCTCGTTCGTTGCATTTAACGAGGCTAGTATAGTATCTCGTTTGGGCATTTTGGGTGATTGATGTCGGACAAATCAAAATCTTCACGTGGCAAGGCAAACCGCGCGCGCACACCTGCAGCATTTCTGCAGAACCTCCGCGGTGTGAAGGACTGGAAACAGGCAAGCGAATGGCTTGAATGGCGTGCCATTGAGGACATTGAGTGCATCACCCCCGATCAGGCGGGTGTTGCGCGCGGCAAGATGATGCCTTCGAAGAAATTCATCTCCAACACCTCGCTGGCCCTCCCCTCCGCCGTGTTCATGACAACGATCTCCGGCGAATACCCGGAGGATGGCCATGGCTTCGTCTATCCAGAAGACGACGGCGACCTGAAACTGGTGCCTGACCTCGCCACACTGTCCGTGGTTCCGTGGGAAAGCGATCCGACGGCGCAGGTGATCTGTGACCTCGCCCGCCAGGATGGCAGTGCGGTGGAGTACAGCCCGCGCAATGTGCTGAAGCGCGTCATGACCAAGTATGCCGAGATGGGCATGAAGCCTATCGTCGCGCCGGAGATCGAGTTCTACCTCGTTCACAAGAACCCGGACCCGGACTATCCACTGACCCCGCCCGTTGGCCGTTCCGGCCGCCCGATTGGTGGCGGACAGGGCTATTCCATTGCTGGCGTCAACGAATTCGATGAGCTGATCGACGACATCTACCACTTCTCGGAAGCGCAGGGACTCGAAATCGACACCCTGATCCACGAGGAAGGCGCCGGCCAGCTGGAAATCAACCTGCGCCACGGCGACCCGATCGAGCTGGCCGACCAGGTGTTCATGTTCAAGCGCACCATCCGCGAGGCGGCGCTGAAGCACGACATCTACGCGACCTTCATGGCAAAGCCCATTCAGGACCAGCCCGGATCGGCGATGCACATCCACCAGTCGGTCGTTGACATCAAGACCGGCCAGAGTGTCTTCGCGAACCCGGACGGCAGTGAGAACGACACTTTCCGTCATTTCATCGGTGGGCTGCAGAAGCACATTCCGAACGCACTGGTGATGCTGGCTCCCTACGTGAACTCCTATCGCCGGCTGACGCAGAGCGCCTCCGCTCCCGTGAATACCCGCTGGGGCTACGACAATCGTACGGCTGCCTTCCGCGTTCCGGTTTCGGATCCGCAGGCGCGCCGCGTTGAAAACCGCATCCCGTCTTCCGATGCGAATCCGTATCTCGCACTTGCTGCGTCACTGGCCTGTGGTCTCCTGGGCATTCTCGAAAAGATCGAGCCCGATGCGCCCTCAAGCAAGTCCGTGAACGAGGACCTGATCGAACTTCCGCGCGGGCTGCTGGAGGCGGTCGCACTCTTCGAGCAGGACAAGCTGCTCCACGAAATTCTGGGCGACAGCTTCGTCACCACGTTTGCGGCAATCAAGCGCATGGAGTTCGAAACCTTCATGCGTGTAATCAGCCCGTGGGAACGCGAGTATCTCCTTCTGAACGTATAGGATGTAAGCCTCCGCATGGGCTACCAGTCTCCGATTTCGCCCGGGATTTCTTGGTACGAGGCGACCCTCGACGCTCGACCCGAATATCCGAGGCTGGACGGCAGCCGGCGCGCTGACGTGGTCATCATCGGCGGTGGCTTCACGGGCGTATCCGCCGCCTATCATCTCGCAAAGGCTGGCGTGGATGTTAGCCTGATCGAAGCGCACCGTCTGGGCGATGGAGCGTCAGGCCGCAATGGCGGTCAGCTTGGCACCGGCCAGCGCGCATGGGCGGAAGACCTCGAAAGCCAGCTTGGTTTCACCCGCGCCAAAGCACTGTTTGACGTCGGGGAAGAAGCAAAGGCGCATCTCCTGTCCTTTGCGGAAGAGCATGGCATCGACATCGAATACATGCCGGGCCAGCTTTCCGTGGCACACAAGCCCAGATATACCCGTCACTACAAGCACCATGCGGAGGTGATGGCGGAGCGCTTCGGCTATCCGCATCTGACCTATATGGACCGGGACGAGACCGCCGCACATCTGGGGTCCAGCCGCTACTTTGGCGGCATCAGGGACACTGGCACCGGGCATATCAACCCGATCAGGCTTCTGGTCGGCACCGCTCGGGCTGCAGCAAAGGCTGGCGCTCATATCTTTGAGGGGACCCAGGCGCTGCGCATCAATGCGAACGGCGGGCCGGTCGAAGTAATCACCGATCGTGGAAGCATCACGGCAGAGAACTGCCTGCTTGCGACCAACGCCTATGTCGACGGGCTGGAGAAAACGACAGCTCGCCATCTGATGCCGATCGGCTCCTTCATTGGCGCAACGCCGCCGCTTGGAGCCGACAGCCCTATCCTTCCCGGCGGCGAGAGCGTCGACGACTCCCGCTTCGTCGTCCGCTACTTCCGCAAGTCGCGGGACGGACGTCTGCTCTTCGGCGGCCGCGAAGTCTATTCCAAGGCGAGCCCCGGCGACATCCGCAATCAGATCCGCCGGCAGATCGCGGAAGTCTATCCGCAGCTGAAGGATACCGAGATCACACATGCCTGGGGCGGCTATGTGGGCATAACCATGCCCCGTATGCCCTATGTCCGCGAAGTCCTGCCGCGCGTCATCTCCGCGGGTGGCTATTCCGGCCACGGCGTAATGCTGTCCAACTACATGGGACGGCTCTACGCGGATGCCCTGGCCGGCAAACGGGAAAAGCTGAAGCTGTTCGAGGAACTTGTCATTCCGCCCTTCCCCGGTGGCCAGCGCTTCCAGTCGATCCTTCTGGTGCTCGCGCTCAACTGGTACGCCCTGCGCGACAGGATTTAGCCAGCCACATTCCCTCTAAATTTCCAAATTATGTTCTACATAGTTGGATCAGCTGACTGGCATTTTTAAATCGATTAATCTAGAAGCAACCAGAACGTGAAAGGCATAAGTATGACAAGCCAGATCATTCCGGTTGAGCCATTCGATCTTGTTGTCTTCGGAGCAACCGGGGACCTCTCGCAGCGCAAGCTTTTGCCTGCGCTTTACCAGCGCCAGCGCGCGGGTCAGTTCAGCGAACCGACGCGCATCATCGGAGCATCCCGCTCCGACCTGACGGTTGAGCAGTTCCGCGAGACTGCCCGTGAGGCGATCGTGACTCACGTGCCTGCTGCAGAAGTGAAAGAGGCTGAGCTTGAGCGTTTCCTCGCTCGCCTTTCCTATATCCCGGTCGACGCCCGATCTGGCGATGGCTTCGCTGCGCTCAAGGAGCACCTGGGCGACAGCATGCACGTGCGGGCATTCTACCTGGCCGTAGCTCCCAGCATCTTCAGCGATTTCGTTGACCAGATCGAGAAGCATCAGCTGGCCACGCCCACCTCCCGCATCATCGTCGAAAAGCCGATCGGCCGCAGTCTGCGCACGGCAAAGGAAGTCAACGCTGTTGTGGGCCGCGTCTTCGAGGAACGGAACATCTTCCGCATCGACCATTACCTCGGCAAGGAGACCGTGCAGAACCTGATGGCGCTGCGCTTCGCCAACGTCATGTACGAGCCGCTCTGGAACCATGCGCACATCGACCATGTTCAGATCACCGTAGCCGAGTCCGTCGGCCTCGAAGGTCGCGCGGACTATTACGACAAGGCTGGTGCGTTGCGCGACATGGTCCAGAACCACATGCTGCAGCTCCTCTGTCTCGTTGCCATGGAGCCCCCTTCCTCCATGGATGCGGATGCCGTGCGCGACGAGAAGCTGAAGGTCCTGCGCTCGCTGGTGCCGATCACGGGCTCCAACGCGGAACGCTGCACTGTTCGCGGCCAGTACCGCGCCGGCGCCTCCGCCAACGGCCCGGTAAAGTCCTACCTGGAGGATCTGGGAGCAAGCCGCAGCAACACGGAAACCTTCGTTGCCATCAAGGCTGAAATTGGCAACTGGCGCTGGGCGGGCGTGCCCTTCTACCTGCGCACGGGCAAGCGTCTTGCCGGCCGCGTGTCTGAGATCGTCATTGAGTTCAAGCCGATACCGCACTCCATTTTTGGCGATCAGGCTGGACCCGTTTTTGCCAATCAGCTCGTCATCCGACTGCAGCCCGATGAAGGCGTAAAGCAGTGGATCATGATCAAGGACCCGGGCCCGGGCGGCATGCGGCTGCGCCATGTGCCACTCGACATGAGCTTCGCCGAATCCTTCGCCGACCGCAATCCGGATGCCTACGAACGTCTGCTGATGGATGTCATCCGCGGCAACCAGACACTGTTCATGCGCCGCGATGAAGTCGAGGCCGCCTGGCACTGGATCGACCCGATCGTCGGCGCCTGGGAAGACAACAAGCAGCCGGTTCAACTCTATACCGCAGGAACCTGGGGCCCCTCCGGATCGATCGCGCTGATCGAGCGGGAAGGCCGCACCTGGCACGAAAGCGTGTAGCATGAAGGTCAAGTGGAACGAATTTTCCTCGCCTAAGGCGCTGGCACGGGAACTCGCGAAGAAGGTCTCGGGCGAGCTGACCAAGGCGGTCGGCGCGCGCGGCAGGGCCCTGCTCGCCATCTCCGGAGGCACCACGCCGCGCCTGTTTCTGGAAGAACTGTCCACTGCTCCGACCGATTGGGACCGCATCGCCGTGACGCTGGCGGACGAACGTTTCGTTCCGCCATCGTCCAACCGCTCGAATGCGCGGCTCGCGCTGCGCCACCTCTTCAGGAACAGGGCGTCTGACGCAGAATTCATTTCGCTGTGGCACTCCGCACCTACTGTGGAGCAGGCGGCCCGAAAGGCATCCCTGACTATTTCTGCTCAGCCCCTGCCGCTGGACGTCCTCGTGCTTGGCATGGGGACTGATGGACACACGGCATCGCTTTTCCCGGATGCGGAGAACATCGACCAACTTCTTGCTGCCACGGATGGTCCGCCGGTCCAGCCGGTCGTTTCAAAGGCCGCGCAGGAACCCCGGCTGACCCTGTCGATGCCGGTGCTCTGCAATGCGCGCTCCATCTTCCTGCACATTGAAGGCGACGACAAACGTGCGGTTATCGAGCAGGCCCTCGCCGGAAGCGACATTCTGCCGATCCGGGCAGTCATCGAACGTGCAAGCGTACCAGTGCACATCTACTGGTCTCCGAAGGAATAAGGAACATGACGGTCAGACGTGAGCTTGAAGCGATCACAGCCCGGATTCGCGAGCGATCGCGGGCTACCCGCGAAGACTATCTGACGCGGCTGGATGAGGCGGCGTCATCCGGCCCGCACCGGTCGACGCTGGCCTGCGGAAACCTGGCACATGGTTTCGCCGCCTGCGCTCCTGGCGACAAGGCGGCATTGGCGGGCAGCGCAGTGCCGAACCTCGGCATCATCACCGCCTATAACGACATGCTCTCGGCGCATCAGCCCTATGAAACCTTCCCCGAACTGATCCGCGAAGCTGCGCGCGAAGTGGGCGCCGTGGCTCAGGTGGCCTCCGGCGTTCCCGCCATGTGCGATGGGGTGACCCAGGGACAGCCCGGTATGGAGCTCTCGCTTTTCTCCCGTGACGTGATCGCGCTGTCCGCAGCCGTTGGTCTCTCGCACAACATGTTCGATGCCGCCGTCTATCTCGGTATCTGCGACAAGATCGTGCCGGGTCTGCTGATCGCTGCCCTGAACTTCGGCCACCTGCCAGCCGTCTTCATCCCGGCGGGACCGATGACCACCGGTCTGCCGAACGACGAGAAGGCCAAGGTCCGCCAGCTCTATGCCGAGGGTAAGGTCGGCCGTGACGCGCTGCTGGAAGCTGAATCGAAGTCGTATCACGGCCCGGGCACCTGCACCTTCTATGGCACGGCCAACTCCAATCAGATGATGATGGAAATCATGGGCCTGCACATGCCCGGTGCCTCCTTCGTCAACCCGAACACGCCGCTGCGCACCGCGCTCACGCGCGAAGCCGCCAAGCGCGCGCTGGCCATCACAGCGCAGGGCAACGAATTTACCCCTGTCGGCCGCATGATCGATGAACGCTCGATCGTGAATGCCGTTGTCGGCCTGAACGCGACGGGTGGCTCGACCAACCACACGATCCACCTGATTGCCATCGCTGCGGCAGCGGGCATCAAGCTCACCTGGTCGGATATTGCCGAAATTTCCGACATCGTGCCGCTCCTCGCGCGCGTCTATCCGAACGGCCTTGCCGACGTGAACCATTTTCATGCGGCGGGTGGCCTCGGCTTCCTGATCCGTGAACTGCTCGACGCCGGTCTGCTGCACGAGGACGTCTCCACTGTCTGGGGGCCGGGTCTTCGAAACTACGCCGTCGAAGCAAAGCTTGCCGAGGACGGCAACGTCAAGCGCGTGCCAGCGCCCGAGCAAAGCGGTGACGAGAAGGTGCTCGCACCCTTCGAGAAGGCCTTCCAGCCGACCGGCGGCCTGCGCATGCTGACGGGCAATCTCGGCCACGCCATCATCAAGACCTCGGCGGTAAAGCCGCAGCATCGGGTGATCGAAGCGCCAGCTATGGTGTTCCACACGCAGGAGGCGCTTCAGCAGGCATTCAAGGACGGGCTTCTGAACCGAGACGTGGTTGCGGTCGTGCGCTACCAGGGTCCCAAGGCCAACGGCATGCCCGAGCTGCACAAGCTCACCCCTGCCCTAGGCGTCCTGCAAGACCGTGGCTATCACGTGGCACTCGTTACCGATGGCCGCATGTCAGGCGCGTCGGGCAAGGTGCCTGCAGCGATCCACGTCACGCCGGAAGCGCTCGACGGTGGTGTGATTGCCAAGGTGCGCGATGGCGACATGATCCGCGTCGATGCGGAAGCCGGAACGCTTGAGCTGCTGGTCGACGCGCAGGAACTGGCAAGCCGCACGGTCGAACCCGTTGATCTCTCCCACCGCCAGCACGGCATGGGCCGCGAACTCTTCGCCGCCTTCCGCCGCATCGCTGGTCGGGCAGACGAGGGTGCGTCGATATTCGAGCAGGTTTGACCGCAATCATCGCTTGAACTTGCCTCGGTCGGTGAATATTCAACGGTCCTCAGGAACAAGGAGATGACCGTGGCAGAGATTATCGACGGCAAGGCTGTTGCAGCTGAAATCGTGGCGAAGGTCACAGCCCATACGACCTCTGTTGCAGGCAGCGTAGTGCCCGGCCTGGCGACAGTTCTCGTAGGTGAAGATCCGGCAAGCCAGGTCTATGTTGCCTCCAAGTCGCGCATGGCCAAGGAATGCGGCTTCCATTCGGTCCAGCACACTCTGCCCCGGGAAACCACCGAGGCAGACCTCCTGGCTCTGGTCGCCTCCCTCAACAATGATCCGGCGATCCACGGCATCCTTGTCCAGCTTCCGCTGCCGGACCACATCGATTCCGCCGCAGTGATCCAGTCGATCGCGCCGGAAAAGGACGTCGACGGCTTCCACTTCATCAATGTCGGCAAGCTTGGAACCGGCGAGCTCGATACGGCCTTCGTACCCTGCACGCCCGCAGGCTCCATGCTCCTGCTGGAACGTGTACGAGGCAAAGACCTCTCCGGCCTCTCCGCCGTCGTGGTGGGCCGCTCCAACATCGTCGGCAAGCCGATGGCAAACCTGCTTCTCGCCGCCAACGCGACCGTCACCATCGCCCACAGCCGCACAGCCAATCTGGCTGACGTCGTCCGCCAGGCTGACATTGTGGTCGCTGCTGTCGGACGTCCGCAGATGATCAAGGGCGACTGGATCAAGCCCGGCGCGACGGTTATCGACGTTGGCATCAACCGCATTCCGGCGCCGGAAAAGGGTGAAGGCAAGACCCGTCTCGTGGGCGACGTTGACTTCCCCGCTGCGAAGGAAGTTGCTGGAGCAATCACCCCGGTTCCAGGCGGCGTCGGTCCGATGACCATTGCCATGCTGATGGCGAACACGCTCACCGCAGCCTGCCGCTTCGCCGGCGTCGAACAGCCGAAGTTCTGAGAAAGGAAGCCGCAGATGGCCGGTAAAGTAATCCTCGTAGGTTGCGGCAACATGGGCTTCGCGATGCTCAAGGGATGGCTCGCTTCCGGTGCCGTACAGCCTGCCGACGTTCTGATCATCGAGCCCAACAACGCGCTGCGCGACCGCGCCGCCGGACAGGGTGTGCGAACAAGCGCCTCATCCGACGGCATTGCAGGCGAGACCGCCGATCTCGTCATCATCGCCGTCAAGCCGCAGGTGCTGCGCGACGTGCTGCCTGCCTACAAGGCTCTGGCTCCCAAAGCAGCCTTCCTCAGCATCGCTGCCGGGATCGCGATCCGCACCTTCACTGAAATCCTCGGGGATAGCACGCCAGTCATCCGCTGCATGCCCAACACTCCCGCCGCCATCGGCAAGGGCATGATGGGCGTCTACGCCAACGAATTCGTGTCGTCAGACATCCTCGCCTTCGTGAATACGCTGCTCTCCGCCAGCGGCGAAGTGGCGATGCTGGATAATGAAGGCCAGATCGACGCGGTGACGGCCGTTTCCGGCTCTGGCCCGGCCTATGTGTTCCACTTCATCGAATGCCTGGAAGCAGCAGCCGTAAAGGCAGGCCTGTCCGAAAAGGTAGCCAGGTTGCTCGCCATGCAGACCGTCTACGGTGCGGCCAATCTGGCGAAGGAAAGCGGCGAGGAGCCCGGACGACTGCGTGAGCAGGTGACGAGCCCAAATGGCACCACGGCAGCTGCTCTCGCCGTTTTGATGGGTGAAAACCGTCTGGGCAATCTGGTTGACGAGGCCGTCGACGCCGCCCGCCGCCGGTCGATCGAGTTGGGCAAGTAAACGTCCGCGCGCTGCCTTATCTCACACCTCATGGTGAGCTTGTCGAACCACGAGGGGTGAGATGAGGCGCAGTCTGGACCCCGTGCTTCGACAAGCTCAGCATGAGGGTGTGGAAGCTGAAAGTGGAAGCTTATACGCTTCCAAACACCATCTGGTCCTGCAAGCGACGCAGTTCCATAAGTTTGGTATCCTGAATCGGAAGCACATTGGCGTTCGTCAGCAGCTCGCCCCGCTTCACCGCCTTGAGCACCGTGCCGCCTTCCAGCAGACCACAGGGTATCGCATCGGACGCACGGGCATCCTCAACGCTCATGGTCCATGAGCGGTAGGTGTATTCACCAATCGCATCGAGCTTCTCACCCGGCTGCAGATCACGCTTGGCCACCGCGCAGACTTCCGCCACGGGACGCGGCAGCGGTACCATGTCCGCCTTGCGGTAGAGAACGGCGCGGGCACACGACAGTGGCACCTCCAGGCTAGTCAGGTGATACGGACGGTAGAAGGTGAAGTACGGGCCATCGCCCAGCTTCAGGTCGCTCATCCGCTCGTTGAGGCGCGGATGGGACATGTCGGCAATAACGAAGACGCCCGGCGCCACGCCCTTGCCGATCGAGTAGTCGACCACGCCACGGCGCGAGAGAATGCCGCCGTCCTCGATCGGGCAGAGCACTCGCGGCAGATCTTCCAGCGAAGCAGCCGGGCCATGCATGCCCGGTTTGTCCGGTACGAGACCGGTGGCATTGGCAAGCGCCGCCATCTCCACCATAGTCTTCGAGCCGTCGACGAACTCCACCAGCATACGCGGGTTCATGTTGCGGCGGATCGCTTCCTCGCGGTAGTCGTCCGGGGTTGCATCGTGGTTGAGCGGATTGTTCTTGCCCTTGCCGGCGGCGATCACGTCATGGCCCATGGCGCTGACGAATTCGATCAGCTCCATGCAGGAGGAAGGCTCGTCGCCCGCGCCGACGGTGTAGACCACGCCCTGCCTGTCAGCGAGGCTTTTGAGGTAGGGGCCGATGGTGACATCGGCTTCGACGTTCATCATCACCAGGTGCTTGCCGGCATTGATGGTGGCAAGCCCAAGCTCCGCACCTGCGGTCGGCCTGCCTGTCGCATCCACCACCACATCGATCTGCTCGCTGCTGATCAGCTGCATCGCGTCGCCCACGATGGCGGTTCGGCCGGAACGGATCAGGTCTTCCATCTGGCCAATCGTCGTCGCGCGTCCGGCACTATCCGGGTCACGGCCAGCGATCTTCACCGCGGCTTCGGCGTTGACGAAGCGCCGGTCAGCCACGGCGGCAACCTCGATGCCCTTCATGCGCGCGATCTGCGTGACAAGATCGGTGCCCATTTCACCGCATCCGATGACGCCAACGCGAACAGGGTTTCCCTGCTCCGCACGAATGAGAAGATCACGGGCAAGGCCAGTAAGGGCGACATTGGTCATATGCATTGTCCAGCTTGGGAGTTGGCTGGTGATAGATGCCTGCGGATGGCTTTTGTCAACCGAAAGACTGACGCAACGCTCCTGTTCGGCCTGCTCTTGTGAAAAAGACAGCAAAAGGGCGCCGACGGGGCGCCCTTCGTATAGGTTCTGAGGATGCCTCAGCGTCCGGCGATGATGCCGGCGATGATGCCCGTTGCGATCGTCACCAGCAGGTAATCATTGTCCACGCGTACCCAACGCTGGCCAGGAGCCGGGCGCTTCAGGCCGTGGCGACGGTAGTCGCGTACTTCAGAGTAACGCTTCCAGTCATTGAAACGCTGGCCGCGTGCCCACTTGCGCTTCTGCGGGATCGGCTTGTGAGCATGTGGCTTGGGCTGCACTGACTTGGCATGAGGAGCCGGAGCTGACTTCTGCGGTTGCGGACGCACCGGAGCAGGAGCAGGCTTGCGCGGAGCTTCCCGATGGGGTGGCTGATGGTAACCCTGTGCGCTGGCTCCAGCCACCGGAAGGGTGGCCATGGCTACGGCAATCGCTGCGGCAAGAACTCGGGAGATGGTCTTCATTGGCTCAACTCACTGTTTGAATATGAGTGAGTGATAGAGCCGCGATCATGAACCATTTGTGAACGGTAACATTAGCAAATTGTAATGCTTGGCCAAGCATCGCGCGGTGAGGCGCATTCCCTTGAGGGGCAGATGATGTGCAGGCGTCAGAATATAAACATGTAAAGAAGGATGATCACGAAGATCGGGACTCCCATGGCCCAAAGCGCGATACCTTTCAGCATTTTCCGTCTCCTGTGTGGTTATTCGGCATGACAACGTGACAGGCGTGAACTCGTTCCCTCGCCTGTGTCCCCATTCACACGTTGAAGAAATTTTCGGACCTGAAGTGATCTCCCTGCTTTCAATCGTGCATCAGCTTTGACATGGTCCGGTGATCGACGGTCGGCATCCAGCTTGCCGACCTGCCTGCTGCCGGAATGGTTGATGCGTAACAGAGTTTCTTCGAGTTTTCTCATCGCTGCATTGTTGCTGATCCTGGGTGCAACGGGCTGCGCAAGCCCTGACTATCACCGGCTGATGGCGCGCACGATTGCGCCGGCTTCGGAAGCACAGATTGCAGGCGAGCATCGGATCTTTCTTGCAACCACCCGCGCGAAATCCGACCAGGATGGTCTGATATTCTCTGGCGACAGAAGCCTTGATCCGTATTTCGCCTTCGTGGATGTCACGGTTCCCAAGGTGCATGAAGCCGGCAATATCGAACGCGCGGTCAATCCCGTCGTGGCCGATCCGGCACGCTATTTCACCGCCCGCAGGCTGGGCATTTTCCCCGGCCGTCAAGACTACCGGGCTGAACTAGCGCGCGAAATTCGCCAGCGCGGCGGACGCGCGATGATCTTCGTTCACGGCTACAACACCGCCTTCGACGATGCTGTCTATCGCATGACGCAGGTGGCCCATGACTCCGGCTATCCAGGCGCGGTGGTGCTGTTCACCTGGCCGTCCGCCGGCCGCGTGGTCGATTATCTCTATGATCAGAACAGTGTCATGGCGAGCCGCGATGCGCTGGAAGACATGCTGCGTCTGGTCGCCGAGGCAGGAGCCGAACGCATTGATCTCGTCGCCCACTCCATGGGCAGCCTCGTCACCATGGAAGCGCTGCGGCAGCTGGCGATGACACACGATGCCGATCTGAACGGCAGGCTTGCCGACGTCATTCTGGCGTCGCCGGACATCGACGCCGATGTGTTCAAGACGCAGAAGCG
>Ga0180217_1001594_pt1 | contig 24030 bp, 19 predicted proteins | sample eDN3rd37CBELigOP_FD_128521 | JGI IMG/M metagenome (GOLD analysis project Ga0180217, IMG submission 128521) | Enriched Organic Plus compost microbial communities from Emeryville, California, USA - eDNA 3rd pass 37_C BE-Lig OP (version 2) (version 2) ... | reverse complement strand
CTCGAACGCTCGACCCGAGTGCTCGTGTACAAGTCAGCAAAATATAGTGTCGAGGCTCCACTGCTCATTGGTGCCGCGCTCGCTGGTGCCGACGAGCAGCAGGAGGAGGCTCTCAGCGAGTTCGGGCTACCGGTGGGAGTGGCATTTCAGCTGCGTGACGACCTGCTCGGCGTGTTCGGCGACTCCGAGATCACCGGTAAGCCCAGCGGTGACGATCTGATCGAGGGCAAACGCACGGTGCTGGTCGCTCTCGCCCGTGAGGTGCTTCCGGCGACTCAGCGGCGGCTCTTCGACGAGATGCTCGGAGATGCGGAGTTGGACCGGGAACAGTTGTCGATGCTGCAGACCACGATTCGCGACAGTGGAGCTGTCGCGAAGGTGGAGCAGATGATCTCTCGGAACCTCTCTCGCGCCGAGGCAGCGCTCGACTTCGCGCCGCTCGATCGCGAGGTGCGCGAGCGGCTGATCTCACTTGCCCGAAAGGCAGCGCAGCGCCTCGCCTAGTTGCAACGGCACAACTGGGGTGGCGACCACCGACCGACCGAGCGGGCGCACTAGAACGCGAGCGCCTGAGTCGCTCGCCTGACGGCGCTCTTGCGCCCCGCACGCAGTGCTTCGATCGGTCGCTCGTCGAGCTCATCATTTGGGCCCAGCAACCAGGCAACGGCCTCCTCATCGCTGAACCCCGCATCAGCGAGCGCGAGGAGCGTGCCTCGCAGCGAATTGAGCGGCTCGTTGCCCACGATGAACTCCGCAGGAACTCGCAGGACCCCGTCAATGCGCACGGCCGCGAGCTGACGATCCTCGATCAAGCGATGGAGTTTGCTCGGCGTGATCTGGAGTATCTCGACAAGCTCTGGAACCGTCAAGTATTCAGTGTCTGATGGCAGATTCTCTGGCACGCCATTAGCCTAACCGAGGCGGGCGGCGCGCCGCCATGCCGCGCACGGATAAGCTGAATAGAATCGGCGCGTGAACTCCGTCCCCGTCGATCCGCTCATCGGGCAGACCCTCGATGGCAGATATGTGGTGCGTTCGAGGATCGCCCGGGGCGGCATGGCGATGGTCTACCTCGGTGATGACCTTCGCCTCGGTCGCCGTGTGGCAATCAAGATGATGCACGCGCATCTGGCCGACGACGACAATTTCACCCGTCGCTTCGAACAGGAGGCGCGAAGCTCTGCGGGCCTCGGCCACCCGAACGTGATCAATGTGTTCGACCAGGGCGAGGCGAGCGGGGTGCCTTACCTGGTGATGGAGTACCTGCCCGGCATTACCCTGCGGGACCTCTTGAAACAGCAGCGGCAGCTCACTCCTGACGAGGCGGCGGAGATCGCCGAGGCCGTTCTCGCGGGCCTTGCCGCCGCACACGAAGCGGGTATCGTGCATCGCGACCTGAAGCCTGAGAACGTGCTCCTCGCCGACGATGGTCGGATCAAGATCGGAGACTTCGGGCTCGCACGGGCCGTCAGCGCGAACACCACCACGGGGCAGGCGTTGCTTGGCACGATTGCGTACCTCTCCCCCGAGCTTGTCACCCGCGGGGTTGCCGACGAACGAAGCGACCTCTACGCCTTCGGCATCATGCTGTTCGAGATGCTCACCGGCAAGCAGCCATACACTGGTGATCAGCCGATGCAGATCGCCTACCAGCACGCGCACTCCGACGTGCCGCTTCCTTCCTCGGAGGCCACGGGTGTCCCGCCCGAGTTCGACCACCTGGTGCAGTGGACGACGCAGCGCGACGCGTCATCCCGACCCGCAGATGCACGTGAAGCCCTCGCGTACCTGCAGGCCGCCCGTCGCGGAGAAACACCGATGGCGGCAACGACTCCGCTCGCGCCCACCCGCATGCTGGATCAGGTGACGCCCTCAACCGCGGTGCTCAGCGATGTTGACCGGGACCGAATTCTGAATGAACGCTCGGCGTCGCGTGCATCGGCGAACGCGGATGCTGCGCCGCCGATGTCGGCAGCCGCGCGCGCCAAACAGGTCGCACAGCGTCGCTCCATGCGCGGCCGCTGGATTGCGGTCGTAATCACGCTGCTTGTCGCCCTCGCCGCGGGAGCGGGATGGTGGTGGGGGCAGGGCCCGGGCTCGTCGGTCACGGTCCCGGCGGTCGATGGGCTGGAGATGGATGATGCTCAGCAGCTACTCGAAGAGGCAAGCCTCGTGGTTGAGCGCTTCGAGTGTCCCAGCCTCGAAGTGCCCGCGGGCCTTGCGGCTCGCACCGAACCGGCCGCCAGCACACGTGTGGATCGGGGCAGCACCGTCCGGCTTTGCCAATCCACGGGACCCGAGATCCTTGAGGTCCCGAAGCTCACCGGGCTGACCGTCGACGAGGCCAAGTCGGCGATCGAGGCCGCGCGCTTCACCTTCGGAGAGATCACGGATCGGCAGTTCGATGGCGGAACGAAAGACACGGTGCTTCTCGCGACTGATGAGCAAGGATCGGCGCTCGGTGAGACCTATCCCGAGCAGGGCGTGATCAACCTTGTGGTCTCTGCCGGTTCCGTGCCAGCCGTCGCTGGCCTGTCACCGGACGCGGCCACAAAGGCACTCGAGGATGCTGGGCTCGTCGTGAACCCCGAGCTCGGGTCCGAGGCTCACAGCGACGAGATCGAGTCGGGTTTGGTGATCGCGATTCTCACTTCGGCCGACACCCTGAGCGTCGGCGATGCTGTCGGGCTGCAAGTGTCGCTTGGTCCGGAGCTCGTTGAGGTACCCGAGGTGGAGGGACTGCCGCTGCAAGAGGCCATCGACCTCCTCCGCAGCCTGGAGCTCGAGCCGACCACGAATGTGCCCGATGCGCTCATCCAATTCGCAACCGCGAGCGGAAGCAACCCGAAGCCCGGGGAGATGGTGGAGAAGGGCACATCAGTGCAGCTCCGGGCGAAGATCGACCTGTAGGGATCTTCGAGCGGTGCGCGAATCGCAACCGAGCGCCGCTAGCGGGAACGCTTCAGCTCCTCAGCAACCAGGAACGCGAGTTCGAGCGATTGCATGTGGTTGAGTCGAGGATCGCACAACGATTCATAGCGCGTAGCAAGTGTCGCCTCGTCAATGTTCTCGCTGCCGCCGAGGCACTCGGTGACATCGTCTCCGGTGAGTTCGATGTGCACCCCTCCTGGGAACGTACCGACCTCCCGGTGCGCTTCAAAGAAGCCGAGCAGCTCATTCATGACGTCGTCGAACCGCCGTGTCTTGTATCCCGTTGCGGTCGTGATGCCGTTGCCGTGCATCGGATCCGTGACCCACAGCGGAGTCGACCCGGCGTCGCGAACGCCTTCGAGGAGTGCGGGGAGCACGTCACGAATCCGCTGTGCCCCCATGCGCGTGATGAACGTCAACCGCCCCGGTTCTCGCTCCGGGTCGAGCTTATCGATGAGACGCAGCGCGTCATCCACCGAAGCGGTAGGGCCGAGCTTCACTCCGATCGGGTTGCGCAACTTCGAGAGGAACTCGACGTGCGCACCGTCAATATCCCGGGTACGCTCGCCGATCCAAAGCATGTGCCCGGAGGTTCCGTACGGTGTGCCCGTGCGCGAATCGACCCGCACGAGGGGACGCTCGTAGTCGAGCAATAACGCCTCGTGACTGACGTAGAATTCGGTCTGACTCAGGGCCGCGCTCTCGACACCGCAAGCCTCCATGAATCGGAGTGCGCGATCAATCTCAGCAGCAAGATCCTCGTAACGCTGATTCGCGGTGTTCGAGATGAAACCCTGGTTCCAGGCATGCACCTGTCGCAGGTCGGCGAACCCGCCCTGCGTGAAAGCGCGGATCAGATTCAACGTCGACGCAGAAACATGGTAACCGCGGAGCAAACGTGCAGGGTCAGCGGTCCGCGCCTCAGGCGTGAACTCGTACCCGTTGACGATATCGCCGCGGTACGCCGGCAGCGTTACCCCATTGCGGGTCTCGGTGTCACTCGAACGGGGCTTCGCGAACTGGCCTGCCATTCGACCGACCTTGATCACCGGCATCGAAGCACCGTAGGTGAGCACCACTGCCATCTGCAGCAGGGTCTTCACTCGATCGCGGATCTTGTCGGCCGTCGCAGCAGCGAACGTCTCGGCACAGTCTCCGCCCTGAAGCAGGAAAGCTTCGCCTCGAGCCGCAGCCGCGAGTCGATCGCGGAGCCGATCCACCTCTCCGGCGAACACCAGCGGCGGTTGGGAGGCGAGATCCGCGGATGCTGCCGCCACTGCCGCAGGGTCCGACCATGTCGGCTGCTGTTTCGCGACGAGTTCACGATAGCTGTCAAGCTCCAGCACGTTTGCCGGTACGCTCTGCGCCATCTGATCGGTCACGATTTGCCTGCTTTCTCACGGAGACCCGTCGGGCCCCTCATGTCGGTCGTAGCTGTCGCCAACATTCCAAGTCTACTCAGCGTTTAGGCTGCGCTCGGCCGGGTGCGTACGCTCGACGCGTACACGTCCACGTACTCCTGCTGGCTCAGACGCTGAATCTCGACCATGATCTCGTCCGTGACGCTGCGCAGCACGAACCGATCGGCGCTCATCCCCGCAAACCTGCTGAAGTCGAGTGGCTCTCCGATGACGGTCCCGATACGACGCACTCGTGGGAACTTCGCGCCAATGGGCATGCACTTCTCCGTGTCGATCATGACCGCAGGAACGACGGGCGCTCCAGACTCGAGCACGAGACGCGCCACCCCGGTTCGCCCCCGGTACAAACGCGCGTCAGGGCTGCGGGTTCCCTCTGGATACAGCGCAAGCACGTCGCCTCGCTCGAGCACCGCGAGACCCGTGTTCAGCGAGGCCTCTGACGCTTTGCCACCGGACCTGTCGATCGGGATCTGCCCGACCGAGAGCATGAAGGTCTTGACGAGCCACCCCTTCAGCCCTTTCCCCGTGAAGTAGTCGCTCTTCGCTAAGAAGGACACGCGCCGATCGATCATCAGCGGCATGAAGAACGAGTCGATCACGGACAGGTGATTGCCGACAATAATGACCGGGCCGCTCGAAGGGATGTTCTCAGCGCCCTCGACCCAAGGACGGTACACAGTTTTCAGCAGTGGACCGATCAGGAGGTGCTTGAGTATCCAGTAGATCATCCGGAATTCCACCTCATTCTTTCGACCAGAACAGAATAGCCGATTTGCATATTCCCTACAGCGAATGGTTCGATTCCTGTCCTCGTGCAATAGGCTATGAGCCACGCGATGCGCCAACGAGGCCGCGCGGCACACCGTTCAGGTACCAAGGAGCTACCGTGAATCTCACTGAGACACCGATCATCGTTCCCCCGGTTGCAAGCGACAACATCACGGATCTGCTCGAGCAACGTGTGGCAGCCACACCGGACCGTGTGCTTTTTGCCACGCCGAATGGTGAGGGCTGGACGGACGTCACCGCGGCGGAGTTCCGGACTCGAGTCATTTCGCTCGCGAAGGGCTTCGCAGCAGCGGGGGTGCAGCCCGGCGATCGCATCGGTTTCATGTGCAAGACCTCCTATGAGTGGACCCTGGTCGACTTCGCGCTGTTTTACGCCGGCGCAGTGATGGTGCCGATCTATGAGACCTCAGCACCATCACAGGTGCAGTGGATCCTCCAGGACTCGGGCGCAAGAGGCGTCATCACCGAGAGCGCCGAACTCTTCGCACGCTTCGATGAGGTCCGCACCGAAGTGCCCGCCGTGAACTTGGAGTGGCGCCTCGACGAAGGTGCCCTCGCATCCCTCACCGAATCGGGTGTCGAGATCGAGGACGAGGAGATAGAACGCAGGAGAAGCATCGCGAACGGCGAAGACATCGCCACGGTGATCTACACTTCGGGTTCAACGGGGCGCCCAAAAGGGTGCGTGCTCACGCACGCGAACTTCGTGGATCTGTCGCGAAACTCTGCCGCGGCGCTCGGCGAGGTCGTCAACCAGCCCGGCTCGTCCACGCTGCTGTTCGTGACGCTCGCGCACGTGTTCGCACGCTTCATCTCGATACTCGCAGTACACGCTGGCGTCCGGGTGGGGCATCAGCCCGACACGACCAAGCTGCTCGCTTCGCTCGGCACATTCCGACCGACCTTCCTGCTTGCGGTTCCGCGCGTCTTCGAAAAGGTCTACAACTCGGCCGAGCAGACCGCAGAGTCCGGCGGCAAGGGCAAGATCTTCCGGGCGGCCGCCCGCGTCGCGGTACAGCATAGCGAGCTCGTGATGGCGGGCAAGAAGGTTCCGTTCATGCTTGCGCTCAAGTTCAAGGTATTCGACAAGCTGGTTTTCTCAACCCTGCGCGAGAAGATGGGCGGCCGCGTGAAGTTTGCGGTGTCGGGTTCCGCCCCGCTCAGCCACTACCTGGGTCACTTTTACCACAGCTTGGGCATCAAGATTCTCGAGGGCTACGGCCTGACCGAAACCACTGCTCCGGCGACGGTCAACCTGCCGAGCAAGTTCAAGATCGGCACCGTCGGGCCGGCGCTTCCCGGCCACTCGATCCGCATCGCCGAGGACGGCGAGATCGAGATCAAGGGCATCGATGTTTTCAAGGAGTACTGGAACAATCCGGAGGCGACGAAGGCGGCGTTCACAGACGACGGCTACCTCAAGACCGGTGATCTCGGGTCGCTTGATAGTGACGGCTATCTGTCGATAACCGGGCGGAAGAAGGAGATCATCGTAACGGCCGGCGGTAAGAACGTCGCCCCGGCGGTGCTAGAGGATCCGATCCGCTCGTTCACGGTCATCGGCCAGGTCGTCGTGGTCGGTGATCAGAAACCGTTCATTTCCGCGCTGATCACACTGGACCTCGAGATGCTTCCGACCTGGCTCAAGAACAATGGGCTCGACCCCGAGATGCCGGTCACCGAGGCTGCGGAGCATCCCGTGGTGCTCGCCGAGGTGCAGCGCGCCGTCGACCACGGCAATACCTACGTTTCACGCGCAGAAAGCATTCGCAAGTGGGTGATCCTGCCCACCGAATTCACCGAGGCGAATGGGCACCTCACGCCGAAGATGAGCATCAAGCGCGACAATATTCTCCGGGACTTCGCTTCCGAGATCGCGGAAATCTATGGCGAGAGCCCGCAGACCGAGGCGCTGCAAACAAACGCCTGAGGCGGCACCACCTGGTGTGGCACCACCTGAGTACCGCACCTCAGAACCAGTTCGACGAGCGTATCTGGCGCATGGCCTCGCCACGGGTCTTTCGATCCAGCCGGTTGAGATAGAGCATCCCCTCGAGGTGATCACATTCGTGCTGAAGCGCCTGCGCGAGCAGACCTTCGCCATGGATGACCAGTTCACGCCCGTCGAGATCGATGCCGCGCACCGTCGCCTTCGGGTAGCGGTCGACCTCGAACCAGAGTTCGGGAACCGAAAGGCAGCCTTCCCCGGTTGGAACTGGCTCACCCGCCAGTTCCACGATCTCGGGGTTGAGTATGTAGCTAATGTCGCCGTCGATATTCAAGCTGAATGCCCGGACGGTGTGGCCGATCTGGGTCGAGGCGACGCCCGCGCGTCCGGGAGGTGCCACGGTGTCGCACAGGTCAGTGACGAGGGCCCGCACGCGATCGTCGATCTCCGTGATCGGCTCGCATACCGTCCGGAGCACGGGATCGCCAAACAGGCGTATATCGCGTACGGGCACCTGGTCAGTCCTCCTCGATAACCAGCAGCAGGTCGCCGGATTCGACGCCTCTTGCGCCTTCGAACACGACGCGCTGCACTCGACCGGCCACCGGGGCAGTGATCGCGGCCTCCATCTTCATCGCTTCGATGGTCGCAACCGGTTGCCCCGCCTCGACCACGTCCCCGACGGCGACCTTCTGGGTCACCGTGCCGGAGAATGGGGCGGCAACATGCCCCGGGACATGCGCGTCGGCCTTCTCCGCGGCCACAGTGTCGACCTGCACGGACTCGTCTTTCACGAAGACGGGGCGCAACTGACCGTTCACCCGAACCATGACCGTGCGAATGCCCTTGTCATCCGCCTCACCAATCGCTTCGAGCCCGACGTAGAGCCGGACCCCACGATCAAGATCGACGGCGTGCTCCGCGCCTGCTTCCAGTCCGTACAGGTAATCCCCGGTGTCGAGCACCGAAAGATCACCGTACTTCTCGCGCATTGACTTGAACTGCGAGGTCGGTGCCGGGAAGAGCAACCGGTTCAGTGCGTCGCGCCGCTCCGAGCTCGTGCCACCGAGCAGCGCGGTGTCATCATCGGACACGTCGGCCACCTCGATGTTCACCGACCGACCGGCGAGCACCTTCGAACGGAACGGTTCCGGCCATCCACCCGGAATGTCGCCGAGCTCTCCTGCGAGAAAACCCACGACCGAGTCAGGCACGTCATACTTCTCCGGGTGAGCCTCAAAGTCCGCAGGGTCCGCATCCACGGCCGCAAGATGCAGTGCAAGATCACCCACGACTTTCGACGACGGCGTCACCTTCGGAATGCGACCGAGAATCCGATCGGCCGCGGCGTACATGTCCTCGATCCTCTCGAAGTTCTCAGCAAGTCCCAACGCGATCGCTTGCTGCCGAAGGTTCGAGAGTTGACCGCCAGGAATCTCATGCGTGTAGACGCGACCCGTGGGCGAGGGCAGCCCGGACTCGAACGGGGCATAGGCGGCACGCACCGCAGCCCAGTAAGGTTCCAGGCCGTACACCGCGTCGGGAGCGAGACCGGTGTCGCGTTCCGTGTGCGACAGCGACGCGACGAGTGCGGAAAGCGAGGGCTGGCTGGTCGTACCCGACATCGGCGCCGAGGCCGCGTCGACCGCATCGACCCCGGCCTCAGCAGCGGCCAGGAGGGTCGCGAGCTGACCTCCGGGAGTGTCGTGCGTGTGCAGGTGCACGGGCAGGTCGAATCGTTCCCGCAGCGCGGTCACGAGCTTCGCAGCAGCAGCCGGACGCAGCAGTCCGGCCATGTCCTTGATCGCCAGCACGTGCGCGCCCGCCGCGACGATCTGGTCGGCCAGGCGAAGGTAGTAATCCAGCGTGAACTTGTCTTCGGCCGGGTTCAGGAGATCTCCCGTGTAGCAGAGCGCCACCTCTGCGACCGTGGTCCCCGTTTCGCGCACGGCGTCGATCGCGACTCGCATCTGGTCCACGTCATTGAGCGCATCGAAGATCCGAAAGACATCGACTCCCGTTTCAGCCGCTTCACGCACGAACGCTTGCGCCACCTTCGCCGGGTATGGCGTATACCCGACGGTGTTCTGTCCGCGCAGCAGCATCTGGATCGGCACGTTCGGCATTGCTTCGCGCAGTGCCGCGAGTCGCTCCCAGGGGTCCTCGGACAAGAACCGCAGCGCAACGTCATAGGTGGCACCGCCCCACGCCTCAACCGAGAAGAGCTCGGGCGTAAGCCGAGCCACATACGGTGCCGCGGCAACGAGATCCTTGGTCCGCACTCGTGTAGCAAGCAGTGACTGGTGCGCGTCACGGAACGTGGTTTCCGTAACGGCGAGCGGCTTCTGGGCGCGCAACGCCGCGGCGAAACCCTCCGGTCCGAGCTCGAGCAAACGCTGTCGCCCTGCAGACGGGGCCGAAGCCGAGAGATCGATCGCCGGAAGCTTCACCCGAGGTTCGATGGTCTGCGTGCGTGCTCCGTTCGGCCGGTTCACCGTCACATCCGCGAGATACTGCAGCATTCGGGTCGCACGGTCCTGTGGCTTGTTCAGCGTCAGCAGCTCGGGCCGCTCCTCGATGAACGAGGTCGACACGTCCCCAGCTTGAAAGTCGGGATCGTCGAGCACGGCCTGCAAGAAGGGAACGTTTGTAGCGACACCGCGGATGCGGAACTCAGCAAGGGCGCGACGGGCGCGGACCACAGCGGCACCGAAGTCCCGGCCGCGGCACGTGAGCTTCGCGAGCATCGAATCGAAGTGCGGGCTGATGTGTGCGCCGGGATTGATTGTCCCTCCGTCGAGCCGTACTCCCCCGCCGCCGGGCGAACGGTACGTTGTGATCCGCCCCAGGTCCGGACGGAATCCGTCCGCAGGGTTCTCCGTGGTGATGCGGCACTGCAGCGCGGCACCGCGCAACTGAATGCGATCCTGGGTGAGACCGAGCTCGTCCAGCGTCTCACCGGCGGCGATGCGCATTTGCGCCTGCACCAGATCCACGTCTGTGACTTCTTCTGTCACAGTGTGCTCGACCTGGATGCGCGGGTTCATCTCGATGAACACATGCTCTCCGGCGCGCTCGCCCTCGGTATCGAGCAGAAACTCGACCGTGCCCGCGTTCTCGTACCCGATCGATTGTGCGAACGCAATCGCGTCACGCGTCAACGCGTCGCGGATCGCCGGATCGAGGTTCGGGGCCGGGGCGATCTCGACGACTTTCTGATGCCGCCGCTGCACCGAGCAGTCCCGCTCGAACAGATGCACCGCGGCGCCGGTGCGGTCGGCGAGCACCTGCACCTCGATATGACGCGGACGGAGGACTGCCTGCTCGATGAACATCGTGGGATCCCCGAACGCCGACTCGGCCTCGCGCATCGCTGACTCCAGCGCGTCTCGCAGTTCATCCTCGCGTTCCACGCGGCGCATGCCGCGCCCCCCGCCGCCGGCAACCGCCTTGGCGAACACGGGAAACCCGATGCTCCGAGCACCCTCGATCAGCTCGTCGACATCGGTCGACGGCGGCGTTGATCGCAGCACGGGTACGCCCGCCGCGATCGCGTGCTCCTTCGCCGCAACCTTGTTCCCCGCCATCTCGAGCGCGAGCTTGCCCGGCCCGATGAATCGGATTCCGGCCGCTTCGGCTGCGGCCGCAAGCTCCGGATTCTCCGACAGGAACCCGTAACCCGGGTAAATCGCGTCGCATTCGGACTCGCGCGCGACCCGCACGATCTCCTCAACGTCGAGGTACGCTCGCACGGGGTGTCCCTCGACCCCGATCAGATATGCCTCGTCCGCCTTGAGGCGGTGCAGCGAGTTGCGGTCCTCGTACGGGAACACGGCGACGGTGCGCGCGCCCAGCTCGTTCGCAGCGCGGAACGCGCGAATCGCAATCTCTCCCCTGTTGGCAACCAGTATCTTCTTGAACACGCGACTCCTCTGTGTCATGCCCAGCCTGCTGAAAATTGCCCGAAGCTCAGCTTACACGCCGCTCCAGCGACGATCAGGCGACGAGCGAAGTTCATTCCGGCACCACCACCTCCGAATTCCGTCTGCCCCTTTGCCCTGGCCCAGCGCGGAACCCTAGACTGGTGGCGTGCATGTTCTTAGTGTGAGTTCGCTCAAAGGCGGGGTAGGCAAGACGACCGTGGCCCTGGGTTTGGCCTCGGCAGCGTTCTCGCGCGGTTTGCGGACGCTTGTCGTCGATCTCGACCCGCAGTCCGACGTTTCGACCGGGATGGACGTCAATCTCGAGGGCCGCGCGAACATCGCCGATGTGCTTGAGCGGCCGAAATCAGTGCGCGAAGCTATTGCCCCTAGCGGCTGGAGCCAGCATCACGAAGGGGCGATCGACCTGTTGATCGGAAGCCCCTCCGCGATCAATTTCGACGGCCCCCACCCCTCGATCAGGGAGATCTGGAAGCTTGAAGAGGCCCTGACTGTGGTCGAAGCTGACTACGACCTGGTCATCATCGACTGCGCGCCCTCGTTGAACGCGCTCACTCGGACGGCCTGGGCGGCGAGCGACCGTGTGCTCGTGGTCACCGAGCCCGGACTCTTCGCCGTGTCGGCTGCTGATCGGGCCCTTCGCGCGATCGAAGAGGTCCGGCGTGGAGTCAGTCCTCGGCTGGAACCGATTGGCATCCTGGTCAATCGGACCCGTCCCCAGTCGATGGAGCACCAGTTCCGCATCCGTGAGCTGAAAGAGCTCTTCGGTTCGCTCGTGCTGTCACCGCAGCTGCCGGAGCGCACATCTCTGCAACAGGCGCAGGGTGCTGCGAAGCCAGTGCACTTGTGGCCAGGAGAAGCCGCCCAGGAAATGGCGGGCTACTTCGATGAGGTGCTCGATCAGGTCACGCGCGGAGCCGGACTTCCGACGCGTGAGGCCCCGGCAACGGCTCGAAAGCCCGCGACTGTTGTCGCCGAGGAAGAGCCGGTCGGCGAGGACACGGCAGTTACAGACAACTGAGCACGTCAGCGATTGCGCTACCCGTCCGCAGCGCCTCGCAGCTCGCCGCCCCGGCAGCAAGCGTTCGCTAGGAGATCTTACGTGCAGCTCGACGTGCCGCGAGCTCATCGGTCTGCCCGGCCTCCGGGCGGTGCTCGTCGAGGTCGACCAGCGAGGTTTCTACTTCCCGCAGCACTTTTCCGACGGCGATACCGAACACGCCCTGGCCTCGGCTGACGAGGTCAATGACCTCATCGTTCGACGTGCACAAATACACGCTCGCACCGTCGCTCATGAGCGTTGTCTCGGCGAGGTCGTGCACGCCGGCCTCACGGAGTTGCGCGACCGCGGTGCGGATCTGCTGGAGCGAAATGCCAGTATCGAGGAGACGCTTCACGAGCTTGAGCACCAGAATGTCCCGGAAGCCGTACAGTCGCTGCGAGCCCGAGCCGCTCGCGCTCTGTACGGTCGGCTGCACGAGGTCGGTACGAGCCCAATAGTCGAGCTGACGATAGCTAATTCCGGCCGCCTTCGCCGCAACTGCTCCCTTAAAGCCCCCATCTCGATTCGGTTGCGGCAAGCCGTCATCGAAGAGAATCTGGGGAGAGGAAACGACGGTGGGCGCGTTCACAATTCCGTCCATCGTGTTCCTTTCTGACGTGCCAAAGTACTCCCTCAACGTTATCGCCCGCGGCACCCTGAGGCAATTAACCTTCAACTAAAACTTTAGGTGTGTCGGAGGCACCTGGAACGACGCTGCTAGCGGCCCAAGCGCCGACGCAACACCCCGCCCCGGGCAATCTCGAGCAGCGAGGCGAGCTCCAGGTTGTGCTCCGTCGCACCCGGACTTCCCTGGCTCATTCCACGGGCCGACACCGCCTGCAAAATGAGTTCGGCATCGCGCTCGGCGCTCGCACGCATATTCCTCAGATGTCTGGGAGTCAGCCCCAACTCCGACAGCTTCATGAGCGCCGAAAGCTCGGCAACCACCTCATGAGGAAATACCTCCGCCGCGGGCAGGAGGCCTGCGGCTATCGTCTCGCCGAGGAACCGGGAGCTCGCCCCGGTAAGCCGTTGCAGCTCCTCGCGGCTGAGCAGGCGCTGCGGTGCGAGAATGCTCGAGGCGTGCCGATGAGACGCGCCCGGGATGACGGGGTCTTGGCCAGCATCGAGCTGCTCGAGCACCTCCGCGATCACCTTCAGCGGGAGATAGTGGTCCCGTTGCAACGTGAGAATCAGGCGCAAGCGCTCAATGTTGTCCTGTGTGAATTTCCGATACCCGGACTTCGTGCGCTGCGGCGCGACAAGGCCTTGCTCCTCAAGGAACCTGAGCTTCGAAGGGGTGAGATCACTGAAGTCGCTTTGCAGGCGTTCGAGAACCTGTCCGATGCTAAAGAGCGTCGACTCGCGAGCCGCGGCGACCGGCTTCGCCCCCACTTAGGCTTGTCCCGGCAGATCGAAGCGGGAAGCGAAGAAGGTGAACTTGAACTTCCCAACCTGCACCTCAGTGCCGTCATGCAGCAACTGTTCCCCTTCGATGCGAACGCCGTCGCAGTAGGTGCCATTCAGAGAGCCCAGGTCCCTCACCGAGAATGAGACGCCGTCGCGCAAAAACTCCGCGTGTCGGCGCGATACGGTGACGTCATCGAGAAAGATATCGACCTCGGGGTGGCGACCGGCGATCGTCTGATCCTGATCAAGAAGGAATCGCGCTCCCATGTCCGGGCCGCGCCGCACAACGAGCAACGCCGCCCCTGATGGAAGCGCTTCAACGGCCTCCCGCTCGTCGATCGACAGGTCGGTCGCGCGCGCTCGAATCATCGAGCTGAGATCCTCGCGGAACTGTGCGGTAGCGCGCACCTCGGTGTCACGGACCTTGTGGGCTTGTTCTTCGGTACTCACGCAACCTCCCACTTGGTTCTCTGGCAGCTTCCGGTTCATGCTGCGGGTCCCTCTACGTTATCGCAGCCACGACGTTGGCGCATCTCGATTTCGGCGTGCCGGCGGGCGATCGACCACTGCGAGTGCGAGTCGCGCAGTGGGTCCCGATCCAGCTTCGAGGAAAGCGCCCCAGCACCTACCCTCGCGTTAGGCGCGAGCGCCACCGCCGCGGCGCTCATGCTCCTCGAGAAACTCGTACACCTCGTGCGAGTCGACCCCGGGGAACGTGCCGGTGGGCAGCGCCGCCAGGAGGCTCGTCGGCGTCGCTGCCTCCGGCCACGCTGCAGCGGCCCATTTCCTGGTCATCTCGTCGGAGGCGCGACGACAACATCTTTCGTCGGGGCAGTACGACTGCGTGCGGTGCTTGGATTCCCTACCTCGGAACCAGCGGACAGCCTCGAAGGGTACGCCGACGCTCACCGAGTACTGCCCCTCCTTCGCTTTCTCGACACGCGAGGTGCACCAGTAGGTGCCGCCCTCGGCCATGTCCGTGTACTGATACCAGGGGTTGAACCGATCGGGCTGACTGAAGACAGTACGCGCCGTCCAGTTGCGGCACACCATCGCGCCCTCGAGGTTGCCGAGCGCGTCCGACGGAAAGCGCACGCCGTCGTTCTCGTAAGCTTTGATGAGGGTTCCGGACTCGTGCACCTTCATGAAATGGACGTCGAGATCGAGGTGCGTGGTAGCGAGATTGGTGAATCGGTGCGCCGCCATTTCGTAGGAAACCCCGAACGCGTCTCGAAGGTCCTCCATCGAGATCTGGCGCTGCTTCTTCGCCTCGACCAGGTACGCCACAGCAGCAGTTTCGGGAAGGAGCACCGCACCCGCCAGGTAGTTCGCCTCCACGCGCTGACGCAGGAACTCACCGTAACCCTGCGGTTCCTCGTGCCCGCACACGAGGCTCGCCAGAGCGCGAAGAATCGGAGCCCTTGCATCCCGTGATGGCACATTCGTGCCGAGATAAATCCGAGCGTTCCGTCGATCGATGACCGATCGCGTCGAGTGCGGCAGGTCGGTCACGTAGTGCAGCGTGAACCCGAGCTTCTCAGCGATGTTCGACACCAGCTGCTGCGACACCGGGCCTCCCGAATAGCCGACGGCAGCCAGCAGATCCTGCGCCTCGCGCTCCAGTTCGGAATAGTAGTTCCCGCGCACCCGCATCTCCGCACGCAGCTCGGTGTTCGCCCGACGCGCCTCCTCCGGGGTAGCAGCGCGCTCCCGGTGCAAGCGTTCAACCTCTTGGTGCAGTCCGAGCACGGCCTTCAGCGTCTCATCCGGAGTGGTCTTCGAGACTCGGATCGGCGCGATACCAAGCGACGCGAACACCGCCCCGCGCTGAGCCCGCTCGACCGCTATTTCGAGTGCGGCGCGCTCGCTCGGGGCCTCCTCGGACAGCAACTCATCCACGGTGCAACCAAGCGCCTGGGCGAGTGCTCGAAGTACCGGCAGACTCGGCTCGCGCTTACCGTTCTCGATCGCGGAGACCTGGGAGGGTGCACGGTCAATCGCAGCGGCAAGATGCTCGAGCTTCATACCCTTGCGCAGCCTGAACTCCCGCACGCGCCGCCCGAGGGTAAGCGCGTCGGCGGTGTCGCCGGATTCACTCGCAACCGCGGCAGGCCGGATCGTGTTGTCAAGGGGACTCATGCGCCTATCTTCGCAGACTCCCCCGGTTTCGCAAAACAGAAAATATCGACTTCTTCAAGTAGTGCTTCCCTGCATTGCCCCCTCTGCAGACCCAAAGAATAGAAACACCGGAGTTTCAGATTCACGTTGAGCGCGTCAAGCTTTGACTGATCCAACGTAGAAAGGTGTACACCTCATGTCGCTCATTCCTCCCGCCACATCCACAGCGACCGGCATTGAGGTGCTCGGGCAACCGGTGGATCGCGCGGATACCATTCTCACGCCCGACGCCCTCGAGTTCCTCGAGCACCTGCACCGGCAATTCGCGGGTCGGCGTCACGATCGGCTCGCCGACCGCCAGCGCCGCCGCTTCGAGATCGGCAATGGCCGCGATCCAAAGTTTCGCGACGATACTCGATACATACGCGAGGATCCCGGTTGGCGCGTGGCAGGTCCCGGGCCGGGTCTCGAGGACCGACGGGTGGAGATCACCGGTCCGGCCGACCCGAAGACCACGATCAACGCCCTCAACTCGGGCGCGAACGTCTGGCTCGCGGACCTCGAGGACGCGATGAGTCCCACCTGGTCGAACATTATCGAAGGGCAGCTCTCGCTCTACGAGGCGATCCGGGGTCAGCTGCGGTATCGCTCCCCCGAGGGCAAGCAGTATGCGATCTCCGCAACCCGTCTCCCGACCATCGTGATGCGGCCTCGCGGACTGCACCTGGTGGAGAAGCACATTCGCTTCACGGATGCACACGGGCGCGCTGGGGCCGCATCGGCCAGCCTTGTCGACTTCGGCCTGTACCTCTTCCACAATGCCGAACGGCTGATCGCGGACGTGCGAGGCCCCTACTTCTATATCGCGAAGCTCGAATCGAGCGAAGAGGCGAAGCTCTGGGACGACATCTTCACGTTCTCCGAGGCCCGCCTCGGCCTGCCGCACGGCACGATCCGAGCAACCGTGCTCATTGAAACGCTTCCCGCGGCATTCGAGATGGAGGAGATCCTGTATGTGCTTCGCGACCACATCGCGGGGCTGAACGCGGGCAGATGGGATTACATCTTCTCAATTATCAAGAACTACCGGGGTCGCGGTGCGCGGTTCGTCCTGCCGGACCGGAGCGAGGTTACCATGACGGTGCCGTTCATGCGCGCCTACACTGAGCTGCTCGTACAGACCTGCCATAAGCGGGGAGCATACGCGATCGGGGGCATGAGTGCGTTCATTCCGAATCGTCGTGACCCGGAAGCGACGGCCATCGCCGAGCAGAAGGTTCGTGCCGACAAGCGGCGCGAAGCGCAGGACGGTTTCGATGGCACGTGGGTCGCACATCCGGATCTGATTCCGATCGCGAGAGCCGAGTTCGACGCTGTGCTCGGCGCACAACCGAACCAGCTTGAGCGGACGCGAGACGACGTACGGGTCGCCGCTGTCGATTTGCTCGACGTGCGTATTGGTCGAGAGATCACCGACGCCGGTGTCCGGGACAATGTGTCCGTGGCGCTACGGTACATCGAGTCGTGGTTGCGCGGTGTCGGTGCGGCAGCGATCGACAATCTCATGGAGGATGCGGCAACGGCCGAGATCAGCCGTTCGCAGATCTGGCAGTGGATCCATCAGGACCAAGTCACGGCCGATGGCACGCCGATCACAGCAGCATGGGTTCGAGAACTCATCGCCGAGGTCGTCGCCGAGTGCCCGCGCTCGGCCGCTGATTGCTACGACGACGCCGTGGCCGTGTTCGAGCACGTGGCTCTGGGCGAAGATTTCCCGACGTTCTTCACGATTCCGGCCTACAGCAGATACCTCGTGGACAACTAAGGTCGATTGGCTCTCGGCCGATCGAGTATAGATCGTGCCGGCCGAGTCGGGGCAATGATCCCGCGATCAGTTCTGCATCTCGGATCGGTCGATCGCCGGTGCCAGCTCGTCGATGACGAGCGTTTCGGCGTCGAGTTGATCGCTTCGGTATGCTGCACGGCCCACCATGTGCGCCGCCACCGGAGACGTCAGGCACTGAAACACGAATACGGGCAGGAGGGTCAGCAGGGTCATCCAGGAACGATCCTCGAGCGCGATCGCTGCGATCACGAGCAAGAGACCGAAAATTTGAGGTTTGGTTGCGGCGTGGAGACGACTGAGCGCATCAGGAAACCGAAGCAGCCCGATCCCCGCGGCCACCGAGAAGCACGCCGCTCCGATGAGGCAGACATCAGCGAGAATGGTCAGGATCACGTCAGGCATGTTCGGTCTCCGCCCCGTGGAGCTGTGCCCGCCGCTTGACGTACCTGGCGACGACGATCGTGGCGAGCACGGCAGTCGCCGCGATGGCAACCATGATCGGGATGCTTCCGAGATGACCGCGCAATGCCATATCGGTGCCGATGGCAAGCATCAGGGTGGTCAGTAGCACGTCCGAAGCGACCATACGATCGAGAATGGTGGGCCCTCTCACGATTCGAACGATTGCCGAGCAAGCCGTGACGGCAAGGCCGAGGATCACGATCGCACCGGTCCAGAACTCGAATGTAGTCATCGCAGCTTCTCCACTTCTGCGCGCGAACCGACTGCCAGGATGAGCAACCGCTCGATACGTAGGGTCTGCTGACGAGCGTGTCGGATCTCTCGCTGGGTCGGGGTGTCAAGCACGTGCAAGTACAGGATAGATCTGAATCGGTCGACTTCGACGACAAGGGACCCCGGAATCAGGGACACGGTAAGGCCCACGAGCGTCATAATAAAGTCGGAGCGAGTGCGCAGCTTGACTGCGATGATCGACGTGCTTGGCGGTGGCCCGGGGCGAACGGCGAGTGCCGCGACCTGCACCGAAGCCATCGCCAAATGCCACAGGAAGTACCCGACGTAGCGAAGCGCCCACCAGAGATTCAGGCGTCCGGCGAGCACGACCGGCGGGAGATAGAACAGTCGCATCGTGAGAATCGCCACTGCGACACCACTCAACAGTGCGAGCCATGAGATGCTCTGCCACAGCAGCATCCAGGTGAGCACGAGCCCCACGAGCAGGGGCAGCTCGTGCAGGCGCAGCAGGCCCCGGCGAGTTGTGTCCTGTGGAGATGTCAAGACGTTCCCTCCTCGCTCTCGCCCTGCGGGTCGAACCCGGGAATCTGAGTGACGCCGCTGCCGCCCCCGAGTGGGCTCGGTTCGTCGAGCACGCGCTCAACGAACCTGCCCGAATCAGCAAGGTACTCTCCTGCACGCACGGAGTAGGCGTAGAGGGGGCCGGCGAAGATGGTGAGCAGCAGGCTCACCGCGACCATACCGGTCGTGGCCGCCACCATCAGTTTCGGGGTCTCCTTCTGCTCCTGTACGGGTTCCGCGTCCGGTGCATCATGCAGTTGCTGAAGCATTGCCGTCTCCCGCCCATGCAGGATTGCGGCCTCGCGTGAGGGGGCAATCGCGGGCGTTCCTTCAGCTTCGAGCAACGACTCTCGCGGCCGCCAGAAGGCAAGGCTCCAGGCGCGGGCGAGCGCGTACAGGGTCAGCAGCGATACCAATGCGCCGACGCCCACCAGCCAGTACGCGCCGGCACTCCCCAGTTCCACGGCAGAAGTGAAGAGCCCAAGCTTCCCGATGAATCCAGAAAACGGTGGGATGCCCCCAAGGTTGAGCATCGGGATGAAGAAGAGCACGGCGACGACCGGTGCAGCCCGAAGCATTCCGCCGAGCGAAATGAGCGACGTCGTCCCGCCATGTCGCTCAACCAGGCCCACAGCAAGAAAGAGCGTCGTCTGCACGACGATGTGATGCGCAATGTAGTAGATCGTTGCGGCAAAACCTGCGACAGAGGCGAGGCTGATGCCGAAGATGAGATACCCGATATGGCTGATCAGGGTGAACGACAGCATGCGCTTGATGTCCAACTGCGACACGGCTCCAAGGATGCCAACGACCAGCGTGAGCACGGCAATGACCATTAACAGCGGATCGACGTTCGAGTCCGGGAAGATCTGTGTCTGGGATCGAATGATCGCATAGACGCCGACCTTGGTGAGCAGGCCGGCGAAGACCGCGGTCACCGGCGCAGGGGCCGTCGGGTATGAGTCAGGCAGCCAGAATGCGAGCGGGAAGATCGCCGCCTTGATGCCGAACGCGATGAGTAAGGCCAGGTTGAGCAGCAGTTGCATGTTTCCCGGAAGCTCGGCGATGCGGAGGGTCAGCTGCGCGATGCTGACGGTTCCCGTCGCCGCGTAGACAAGCCCGATTGCCGCGAGAAACAGCACGGACGAGACGAGAGAAACGACCACGTAGGTGACACCGGCCCTGATCCTCGCCCCGGTACCGCCGAGTGTGATGAGCACGTAACTTGCCACGAGCAGAATCTCGAAACCCACGTAGAGGTTGAATAGATCACCCGCGATGAAGGCATTGCACACTCCGGCACCGAGCACGAGGTACGTCGGGTAATAGATCGAGACGGGAGTCTCCTCATCGCCGTCAGCGAGACCCTGACCGAGCGAGAACAGCAGCACCCCGAGGAGCACGACCGCCGAAACCGTGAGCATCAGCGCACTGAGTCGGTCCACGACCAGGGAGATACCGAATGGAGCCGCCCAACCGCCGACCTGCATGACTTGAGTGCCGTGCTGATCCACGAACCACATGAACGACCCGCTCAACGCGACCACTGAGGTCAGCGCGAAGACGGTGATCAGCTGCTGCGCGCGCCTTCGTCCAGGCAAGGCGAGCGCGAGAGCAGCGCTCAGCAGCGGAATGAGCACAACGAGCGGAATCAGTGACGTCATGATGCTGCTCCATTGCTCGAGGCGCCGTGCTCGTCTCGCGTTGACTCATCAGATTGCTGCGATGCCGGTTCGGGGTCGCTTGAGGAAGCGAACTCTTTGGTTTGCGAAAGCTCCTCGTCGGTGACCTCCTCGGTCGTCAAGGACTCGGCTTCCGCAAGCTCCTGATCGTGTGCGTCGTCGCGTACCTCGTCCTCATCCTGTCGAGCGAGGTGCCAGTTGCGATAGATCAATCCGAGTATGAACGCGCTGATGCCGAACGTGATCACGATCGACGTCAGAATGAATGCCTGTGGAAGTGGATCACTCATGTCTGCCGGGTCCACGCCATAGATCGGAGCAGCGCCGAACGTGCCTGACGTCAAGAAGATCAGGAGATTCGTCGCGTTTCCCACAAGCAAGAATCCGAGGAGCACTCGGGTGAGACTTCGGTCCAGAAGCAGATACACGCCGGCCGCAAACAGCACGACCATGACGAGGACGAGGATGAGCGGCATGGTCATGGCGTCACCTGCCCGCTGGCATCAATGCTCGGCACTCCACGACGAGACTCGTTCTCCTCTTGCTTGTCAACTTCGGCACCGAGGCTCCGCAGCACGTCGAGGACCAACCCGAACACGACGAGGTACACCCCGATGTCGAAGAAGGTGGAGCTGACAATCGGTATGGTGCCGAGCGGCCCAAGGTTCAGGTCGAACCAAACCGACGCGAGAGCCGCCTGCCCGAAGAAGAGCGGAAGTATCGCCACCGTGGATGCGAGCGCCAGACCGGCACCGAGGATGCGACCCGCATCGACCGGCACCGTGGCACCGAGTTCCTCTCTGCCGCCCGTCAAGTATCGGGCGACGAGCGCGAGTCCCGCGACGAGACCGCCGGCGAATCCACCTCCGGGAGAGTTGTGCCCGGTGAGCAGCAGATAGAACGAGAGCAGGATGAGGGCGTGGAAGAGCAATCTCACGACGACCTCGAGCAGGATGGAGCGCCGAGAAGGGTCCAGGTTTCGGCCTGCGAGCATCCAGGTGCGGCGTTGCACCGGGTCGTTCGGATCCTCGATACGTCGCATGTGCTCCTGCACGCGAAGGTGCGCCTGTTTTCGACTCAACCTCGGCAGATTACTGACGCGTGTGCTGACGAAGACCAGCGATGCCACCCCGGTAGCCGCCGCCAGGATCACGGAGAGTTCCCCGAGGGTGTCCCAACCACGGATATCGACGAGCATCACGTTGACGACGTTGTCTCCGTGACCGCCGAGGTGCGCGAGTTCGGGGAGATAGTCCGAGATGGGTGCGCTGCTCCGCGCTGCCAGCGCAGCCAGAGCGAAGGCTCCAAGGACGACGCCGATTCCGGTGCCGAGCAGGGCCCGGATCCACCGACGCCCCGCGGTGGTGCGCACACCGATGTGTTGAGGCAGCCTGCGAATGACCAACACGAACGCGATGAGCGTGACCGTCTCGACGAGGGCTTGCGTGAGGGCGAGGTCCGGTGCGCCGTGAAGCGCGAAGATCGCAGCCATCCCGTAGCCGGTCACTCCGACGAGCACGACCGCCTGGAACCTCGTGCGTGCGCGTGTGGCGAATACCGCCGCGACGATGATAACGAGCGCAATCGGCAACTGCACCGGCGAACTGATCAAGTCGTATTCGCTCGGCATACTGCCGGAGACGAGGAGGGTGCCTCCCAAAGAGACGACTGCGACCGCGAGGATCACCACCAGATAGAACGGCAGCGATCCGCGCTGCGTCAGTGCGGTCAGTCGAACCGCCAGAACGTCGACCCAGTGAGTAAGAAGCCAGTAAATATGGGAGGCGGAAAGCCGGTCGGGCCAGGCCGGCGGAATCAGGGACCAGCGGATTGCGATAACCCCGATAAGCGCGCCACCGATCACGATCAGCACCGATGCCCAGAGCGCGACACCAAAACCATGCCACAGAGCAAGATGTTCGGCACCCGATGCCGCGACCGGTTGCAGCAGCGCGTCCGTGACCGGTGCGAACACACCGCCAGCTAGGGCGCAGAGCACGAATGCGGTCGGGGCGAGATGGATCAGGGGCGATTCGCGGTGAAGCTCAGCGGTCGGGGCGACACCTCGCTTCGTTGCGAAGGTGCCCCAGAGAAATCTCAGCATGTATGCGACGGTCAGTGCGCTTCCGACGATCATGACGGCGAATGCGATGACCGACATCGGATCGGTCGCGCCGAGCGTGAAGAGCTCCGCAAGGGCGGCCTCTTTCGAGATGAACCCGATCATGGGTGGCAGACCCACCATGCTCAGCGATGCGAGGATGGCGAGCAATGCCACGAACGGAGTCTGCCGGCCAACTCGGCTCAGCTTGCGGAGGTCGCGTGTTCCGGCACGATGATCGATGATGCCGACGATGAGAAACAGTGGGGCTTTCGCTAAGGCGTGGGCGAACAGCAGCGCAATCCCGACGAACTGGGCCTCAGGCTCGGCAACGCCGAGCACCATGGCGAGCATGCCCAGTTGGCTCACCGTGCCGTGGGCGATGATCAGCTTAATGTCGAACTGCCGCAGCGCTCGTAGGCCTCCGCTAATCATGGTGAGTGCGCCGAGCAGCACGAGCGTTTCGCGGTAGCCAGGCACGGACGCGAACGCTGTGTCGAGGCGCGCGATGAGATAAATGCCCGCCTTCACCATCGCGGCAGCGTGAAGATATGCGCTCACGGGGGTGGGTGCAGCCATCGCGCCCGGCAGCCAGAAATGAAAGGGGAAGATCGCGGATTTTGACAGGGCACCGACGAGCGTGAGGAACACCGCGGTGGTGGTGGCCGGTCCCGTCGGGGGTGATGCGAGGATGTCGGAGAGCTCACTACTGCCAGTTTGCACTGAGAGCATCACAAGTCCGACCAACATCACCAGCCCGCCGAAGGTGGTGACGATGAGCGCCTGCAACGCCGACGCCCGGCTGGTGCGTCCGCCGAACGAGTGGGCGATCAGTAGGAATGAGAAGACTGAGGTCGCTTCCCAGAAGATGAAGAGCAGATAGACGTCGTCGGCAAGCACGAGGCCGAGCATGCTGACGCAGAAGGCGAGGAACACCGAGCCGAAGCGAGCAAGCCCCTCGTCTTTCGCGCTGAAGTAGTTTCGACAGTAGAAGAGCACCAGGGCACCGGCACCGGAGACCAGCAGCGAGAACAGCCAGGAGAGCTGGTCCATCCGAAGCGTGAGGTTTAAGCCAAGCTCTGGAACCCAGGTGAGCCGCTCGTTCAGCTCCGGCGCGGTTAAACCCGCAACGAGCAAGGCAACAAATGCCGTGCCGGGACCGAGCGCGGCGAAGTAGAAGGCGTTTCGCCCGAAGCGGCGAATGACGGGGTAAATGATCAGCGCAAAGATGGAGAGGGCGAACAGAACTGTCGTCAACAACCCCATCCGCAGCCTCCGTATCGCCCCGCGCGAGCATCTGTCACAATTCTATCGGAGCGCGGCAACGCGAAACTCGGAGCACGCCCCAGTCGAGTGCCGCACTGACACGTTGGGCATAAAAAAAGGGACCGACCACATGGTCGGTCCCTTTTGAAAGGGGCCCGGCGGTGTCCTACTCTCCCACACCCTCCCGAGTGCAGTACCATCGGCGCTGTCAGCCTTAGCTTCCGGGTTCGGAATGTAACCGGGCGTTTCCCTGACGCTATAACCACCGTAACACTATG